>OGXJ01000067.1_pt1 | contig 65853 bp, 81 predicted proteins | sample 1576231 | NCBI WGS metagenome assembly OGXJ01 (sample SAMEA3541539, study PRJEB24748) | human gut metagenome | biome: human gut; feature: human-associated habitat; material: faeces | place: China | collected 2012
CTCCCCCAAGAGTTCACATCGACGGGGAGGTTTGGCACCTCGATGTCGGCTCATCACATCCTGGAGCGGAAGTACGTTCCAAGGGTTGGGCTGTTCGCCCATTAAAGTGGTACGCGAGCTGGGTTCAGAACGTCGTGAGACAGTTCGGTCCTTATCTGTCGCAGGCGAAGGATATTTGAAGGGAGTTGACCTTAGTACGAGAGGACCAGGTTGAAGGAACCGATGGTGCACCAGTTGTACTACCAAGTGCATAGCTGGATAGCTAAGTTCCGAAGGGATAAACGCTGAAAGCATCTAAGTGTGAAGCCCACCCTAAGATAAGATATCCCATATCGAAAGATAGTAAGATTCCAATAAGACTAATTGGTAGATAGGTTGGAGGTGTAAGTATAGTGATATATTGAGCTGACCAATACTAATAAATCGAGGGCTTAACTATAATTTTTATTAAAAAGAATCCTAATAAAGTTTTCATCTATGTATTTTTGAGTGTGCTTTACACATTTATATAATTTTCTGGTGACAATGACATGGAGGAAATACCTGTTCCCATACCGAACACAGAAGTCAAGCTCCAATGTGCTGAAAATACTTGTGGGTTACCCTACTGGAAAGATAAGTTGTTGCTAGATTTTTATATATTCCCCGTTAGCTCAGTTGGTAGAGCGCTCGGCTGTTAACCGATAGGTCGTTGGTTCAAGTCCAACACGGGGAGCCATAATGATTAAAAATCAATGAATAAATCTTTATTAATATTTTTATCAAAATATCAGTAAAGGTTGGAAAATAAGCATTTTTGAAACATATCAAAAAATGCTTATTTTTTTTGAATTACTATGAATATAATGTCAATTACTAATTTATGTTACAAATTCAAGTTACAAAAAATGGGGGTTTGTAACCAATAATAATAATAATAATCAAATTGGAATATCGAAAAAAACTGAATAAATAATGAAAGATAAGTTAAAGAAACTTGTCTTTTTTATATTTAAAATAAAAAAATGGAGTAAAACAGGTCGGGAGCAAAAATAATACAAAAATAGCATTTAGTATATAAAATAATACAAAACAAGAAATTTGTATTGACATAATATAACTAGATGCTATTATTTAATTAGAAGGGAGGAAAAACCAATAAAGAAAATACTATATGCAGTTATAACAATGGCATCTCTCATTATATTTAGCTTTTGTAATTTTAAATTATCTTTATATTTTTTGAAAACATTAGAAAAGAAAGATGAAGATAACAGATTAAAAAAGCAAATTATTAAAATTGACAAAGAAACTATAGAAGAAAAAGAAGATATAGATTTTGATAAATTAAAAAAAGTAAATGATGAAATAGTAGGGTGGATTAATATTCCTAATACGGATATAGATTATCCTATTACTATTCATGATGATAATGAATATTATTTGACACATTCATTTGATAAAGATACAAGCAAACATGGAAGTATATTTTTACATACATATTGTAAAGAGAACATGAATAACTTAAAGAACATCTTTATCTTCGGTCATAATATGAAAGATGGCACAATGTTTAATGAATTGAAAAATTATGTAAAACAAGATTGGTATGATAAACATAAAAATATAAATTTGATATTTGAAGATAAGCAATTTATTTTAGAAGTATTTAGTGCTTATAGCACGAATGATACAAATTCATATCAATATATATTTGATGATGAAAATGATTATAAAGATTATTTAGATGAAATCATCAGTAAAAGTAAAATACAGGTGGAAGTACTTCCACCTAAAACAAACGAAAAAATATTTACTTTATATACTTGTTCGTATGAAACTAAAGATGCAAGATATTTCATTCATGCAAAGATAAAGGAAGTTAAATAACAATAATGAAAAACAGTAACAGAAAGGCATATCAATATGGATTGAAAATCTGTATGATTTATAAAAAGAAAATTGCCGAAAAAAGATTATATGAAGATACTTATATATCTGCTATATCGTATTTCAACAGTTATAGTAGTACTTCTAACAACAGTACAGAAAAAAATTACATAAAGACATTTTATGATGATATTGTTATAGAAAAATTTGAACGTACTGTAAAAAAGATATGTAAAATATATCCTCGTGAGGGGAGAGTATTAAAATTACGGTATATTGAAGATTATCAAATGATAGATATTATTCAATGTATGAACATATCAAAAAGTACTTGCTACAGATTAAGAAAAAAAGCTGTAGAAGAAATAGGAAAGATGTATCTAAAGGAAGAAAAGGAGAGTAAAAGAAATGGTATGGATAAGAAGTTTAAATAAGAAACAGCTTATAGACTGCAAATGTCTAGTAATTCATGACAACGGAAGAACATGGGATATTAGAGAACACACACAACATGGAATATATACAATGGGTACATATTTTAATCAACAAGAGGCTGAAAACGTACTAGAGTTTATAAACAATACTTTGTGTGAACATTTAAACAAGAGTAAAGCAATGCAAATGCCAACAAGTAAAGAAATACAAGGTTATTAAAATATGAAATTTAAAAAATGGACTATATCAAATAAATACGGAATACCACAAATGAAAATGTGGTCGATAGAACAGCCTGTAAAAGAAGATGCAAATTCAAACTTTAGTACCTTTGATAAAGAAGTATCAATGTATAGATTTATTGCACCTAATTTAATAAATCTTTCAAAAGACCTATGTAAAAATTTTAAAATAGCCATAAGTATTTATGTTTGTTCTTTAGCATGGTATGGCTTGGCTTATTTAAGTGCAAATAATGATAAGATATTTAATGAAGTCTTTAAGCCTCATGCTGTTGATATAATACCTGGTGTTATTATGGCTCTTTTATTTATAGAAATGTTTCATCTAGTAAAGAATATCTTTACTGAAACAAGAACAGTGAGAGAAATGTTTTATATTTTTACATTAAGTGTATTACTAATATATTTGAATATATTTTTAAAAGGTAAATTAATGAGCCTAGACTTATTGAACAGAATAGTTATGATAACAATATTAGTTGAAACAGTTTCTTCAATGATATTATTTATTTATGATGTTATTCGTGTTGTATCAGCATACAAGAAAGGTATTTATATTGTTATATATGAAGAAAATCGAACAAATCATCATATTGCAAAGAATAAGGAAGTAAAGAAAGATGGAAATTGAGAGAAAAGAAGATATTATAAAATTTGTAGAAAGCAATAGCAAGGGAAAGTATTCAAATAACAAAGATATTAGAAATAAGCAATTTAAGATAGTTGATTATTTTAATGAAAATGAATGTAATGAAATAAAAGATTTAGCTTTTTGTACAGATGATGAAAATTTGCTAAAACTAGACAATATATATGCTCTTATATTATATTCACTCTTATATTCAAAAAAAGAACAACAGATTTTAATTTCAATGGAAATGTTGAGGTATGTATTAGGTTGTAATAATAAGTATGCAAATATAAACAACTTCAAAAGTAGATGTATTTATAAACCTGTGGAACAGATATATGATAAAACAGGATTAGTGATAGATGCACTGCCTGTACAATGCTATGATGTAAAAAATAGTGAAACCAAAAATAGATTTTTATTTGATACTAGAAAAGGTACTAGAATAGAAAATGTTGAATTTATTGGAGATGCAAATGGATAATGTAACTTATAAGATTATTTCTATATTATTGATAATATTATGGTTTATATGTTTTTTTACTTATTTTAATACTCAATATAAATCAAAACAAGAACAAAAACGTTTAAAACAAAAACCGATATTAAAAGCAACATTAGTGTGTAGTAATAAAATTATATATTTAGATGATATTAATATATATGATAGTGATAATGTAAGAGGATTTATTTATTTTAAATTCAAGGAAGAATGCTTTGAATGTTCTGTTCCTATAGAGTTGTTTGAAAATATAGAAACAGGAAAAGAATTTGAGGCTGAATTTTATATAGATGCAAAAGATGATTATAAAATTTATTATATTAAATCAATAAATAGTGTAGAAATTCCATTAAGGGATTGTAAAAAATACATTGAATATTGACATATTATGATATAATGAAAAGAAATATCAAAATTAAAATGTGGAAGTACTTCCACCTAGTAATAAAGCAAAGGAGCGGTAGCAATGAGAGATTTAAAAGAAAAATGGAATGGACTAATTAAAACTAAAAAAGGAAAAGGCATTTTGCTTGGTATTTTAGTTATAATTCTAATAATTTTTGTAGGTGTCTTTTATATAAATAAAGATAAGACATTACAGTTAAATAAAGAAACAGTAGAAGTTGAGTATGGAAAAACATATAATCCAAGCTTGAAAGAAATTGTAAAAGATTATGGAGATTTTAATAGCAAAGATTTAAAATTAGAAAGCACTATTAAAAATGAAGATGGCAAAGAATATCCAAGTGTAGGAAAATATGAAGTCAAAGTAACCTATAAAAAACAAGAAGTAACACAAAAAGTAGAAGTAAAAGATACAACAAAACCAGAATTAACTGTTCCAGAAAATATTGAAATTTTACAAGGAACAGATTTATCAACATTTGATTTTAAATCTTTATTAAATGCTACTGATTTGTCAGAGTTAAAAGATTATGAAATTGATTATTCAAAAGTTGATGCAAATACTGTAGGGGAATATGAGGTAAATGTTTCAATCCAAGATAAATATGAAAATAAAACAGATGCTAAAGTGAAAGCTACAGTAATTGAAAAACCAACTATTAATGATGATGAAGTTGTTGTTCAAGAAGTTGTAACAAATGAAGATGGAACAAAAACTGTTAAGAACTCTGTAAAGAAACAAGCAGAGGCTACAGATAAAAAAGTAGTTTCAAACAGTAATAATACAAATAAAAATACAGCAAATTCAAGCACTACAACAGGTGGAAGTACTTCCACATCTGGAAATACTTCTTCAAGTAATAAAAACAATTCAAGTAGTAGTTCATCTAATAGTGGTTCATTATCAACAGGTGGAAGTACTTCCACATCACATACTCATATTGCAGTTGGTAATAGTGGAAAATGGGTAAACTCTTATAGTGAGGTAGATAAAGCATTTAACGAAATAGGAACTTATTGGGATAATAAACTTGATAGCGGAGAAATTGACTATCAAACATATTTAAAAAATTGTCCTTATGGATATACTAATGTTCATAGCTGTACCTGTGGTAAGATTACATGGGATTGGCAATATAGATAAAAAATACTTGCATGGCACTCTTGACAGTGCTAAACTATAAAATGAAGAAATATAAAAAAGACGTGACAAAGACATGAGGTCTAAAGGTTGTGTCTTTTTTCATTTTCTAAAGGAGATGATATGGAAAAGTGAAATTGAAAACTATGTAAATATATGTATAATTATTTAGTGTAGGAAGGAAGAATAAATTATTTATGAGAAAAAAAGTAAAAGAAAAATTATTAAAGTCTTTTAAAAAGTTTTCTGTATGTCTGTTATCATTAATGATGCTGTTTACAAACATGGCAACGGTTAATGCTAATGATTATTCAGGAACATTGTATGTAGCACAGAATGACACAGGACTACATTATGTTGGTGGTTCAAGCAAGTATGGTATTTTATCTAGAAAAGTACACATTGGTAATTGGGCTGATGCAAAAACTGTGTTCTGTATTGAACATGGGAAGGAACTTGCAACAGGAACATATGTAGGTGCAAGTTATTCGTCAAATATGTCGGTTGACTTGCAACAGGCAACACGAATTGCATATTTAGGGTGGTACTCTAAACATGGAGATGTATTATTAGAGAGTGGAAATATTGGTACTCTAAAATATGACTATGCTTTTACACAAATGATGATTTGGGAAAGTCAAGGAACAGGTTCAACATTTACTGACAGTTCAGTTCAAGCTAGATATGAAAGTTTTAAGGCTGACATCAACAATCAAATTGCTCAAAAAGCTAAACTTCCAAGTTTTGATGGCGGAAATATTGAGATGAATGCTGGAGATACTGTTACATTAACAGATACGAATGGTATTCTATCTGGTTATAATTCATGTGATGGTACACTTGAGGGTATTAGATTTGAACATACAAATGGTAGCAACGATTTAAAGATTACAGTATCAGAAAATTGTAATACTGAAAACTTTATTTTAAACTTTAACAAATGTAGACAAATTGGATTGTACAGACATGAAGGTGGAACTGATTTTAGACATTATCATTTCGGTTCACATCAACAAAACATCTATTCAAACTACTATCCAGATGACCCTGTTGTAAGTTTAAGTATGAAAATTAACTTATATGGTAAACTTGAATTGACAAAAACAAATGACAAAGACCAATTAGTTGATGGTTCTGTTTTCAAATTAAAAGGCAAAACAAACGGATATGAAAAAGATGTAACAGTTCAAAATGGGAAAATTTTAGTAGAAAAAATTCCTCATGGAGAATATACATTAGTAGAAACAAAAAGACCTAATGTAAACAATACAGATGGTGCTTATAAAGAATTAACAGGCGAAGTATTTAATGTTGAAATTAAAAGTAATCAAACAACTACAAAAACAGTTGTAAATGAAGAAAAAATTGGTACTGTTAATTTCAAAAAGACATTAGCAAAAACATCTACAGGACTATTTGGAGATGCAACTGTTGATGCAACATATAAATTAACTGTTGCAAGTGATATTAAAAATGCTAATGGAGATGTTGTATTACACAAAGGAGATAATGCTGTAGATAGATTATCTGGTAAAGATATTTCTGTAAAAAAAGCAGATGCAGATGGTAATATTACATGGACTAATCTATGGCTAGGTAACTATACTATTACAGAAGTTGAGGCATCAACAGGAACATTATTAAATAAAGCTACAGTTTCTGCATCTCCTGTATCAAATGTTTCTGGTACAAGCAATGAGGCAGTAGTTAATGAAACACAAGCAAATACAGTTAAACAACAACCTGTAGAAGTATTTAAAGAAGGTATCGGTCAAGACAATCACGCAAGTGGTAAAGTTGTAGGGTTAAACGGTGCTGAATTTACTGTTAAATTACAAAGTGAAGTTAATAAAGTAGGTTGGGATAACGCAAGTACTTATGATGTTGTAACAACTAAAAATGATGATGATGGAGCAAGTGGATATGCAACTACTAAACCACTTCCATACGGTGTATATATTTTGAGGGAAACAAAAACACCAGAAGGGTACATCAAAGCACCAGATTTAGTTTTCTCAATTACTAAAGATAGCAATAAAGCTAAAAAAATTGCTATCAATAATGATATGGTATCTGCTTATATCAAAATGATTAAGAAAGATGCAAAAACAGGAAAAACAGTTTCTTTAAATGGAACATCTTTTAAAATCAAAAATAGAGAAACAGGAAAATATGTTACTCAAAAAGTAGGAAGTACAACTTATGATGTATTTACTACAAATTCAAAAAATAGAGTAGTATTAGACAAAAACTATTATAGTAGTGACAATGACTTAAAAGGAGAAGTTGTTACACCTTTAAAATTAATCTCTGGAAAATATCAAGTAGAAGAAGTTGGAACACCAAAAGGTTTCCTTGATGCTGAAAATCCTGTAGAGTTCAATGTTCTAAACGAAGTTGACCTTACAAAAGATGATGATGGAGATAACCTTGTTACTGTAGTTGTTAGAAATGAACAACCAACAGGAACATTAAAAATCAACAAAACTGTAGCATTAGATGATAAAGCTGACTTATCATTAGTAGATACAAGTGACTTAAGCGGTATTGAATTTACTTTAACTGCTAAAGAAGATGTTATTGATATGGCTGACGGTTCTATCATTTATAAAAAAGGTGCTGTTGTTGGTAAATACAACCTAAACAAAGATGGAACTTTAAAAGTTGAAAACTTACCAATTGGTAAATATGAATTACAAGAAACTAAAACATTAGATAATTTAGTATTGAATGATAAAGTATATGATGTTACATTTACACAAAAAGATACTAAAACAAAAGTCTATACTGAAACAAAAGCTATTGAAAACCAACCAACAAAAACTAAAATCTCAAAACAAACAATTACAGGAGAAAAAGAACTTGAAGGAGCAACATTACAAATTGTAGACAAAGACAATAAAGTAGTTGCTGAATGGGTTTCAACAGACAAAACATATTATATTGAAGGTTTAGCAAAAGGAGATTATACATTAGTAGAAACTCTAGCACCTAGTGAGTATGTTATTTCATCAAATGTTAATTTCTCTGTTGATGATAGTGGAAAAGTACACCAAGTAAAAATGGTAGACAAGCAAGTTAAGTTTACAAAGACAGATGTAACAGGAGAAAAAGAAGTAGAAGGTGCTGAAATTACTGTTACTGATAAAGAAACAAATGAAGTAGTTGATAAATGGACTTCTGGAAAAGATGCACATTATATTAGTGGATTAAAAGAAGGTAAAACTTATGTATTAAGTGAAGTGGTATCGCCAGAAGGATATGTAAAATCTACAGATATTGAATTTACAGTTACTACTGATAAAGAAACTCAAAAAGTCAATATGAAAGACAAGAGAGTAGAATTTACAAAAACAGATGTAACAGGAGAAAAAGAAGTAGAAGGTGCTGAAATTACTGTTACTGACAAAGAAACAAATGAAGTAGTAGACAAATGGACTTCTGGAAAAGATAAACATTATATTAGTGGTTTAGAAGAAGGTAAAACTTATGTATTGAGCGAAGTTACAGCACCTAGCGAATATGTAAAAGCTACAGATGTAGAATTTACAGTTACAAAAGAAAAAGTAGACCAAAAAACAACAATGATTGATAAACAATTAATTGTTTCAAAAACAAATTTCGGTGGAGAAGAAATTCAAGGTGCATCAATGCAAATTATAGATAAAGAAGGTAATGTTGTTGATGAATGGATTTCTACAGATGAAACTCATTACGCATCTGGTTTAGCTGAAAATGAAACATACACACTCCATGAAGATTTAGCACCATTAGGATATAACGTTGCTAATGATTTTGAATTTACTGTAACAACAGACAAGGAAACTCAAAAAGAAACAATGGTGGATAATGTTGTAAATGTTAAAAAAGTTGACAATGAAGGAAACTTATTAAAAGGAGCAACATTACAAGTTGTATCAACAAAAACTAAAAATATTGTTGATAAATGGGTTACAGGTCAACATATCTTTGATATTACTAAAGAAATGAAAGCAACTTTAGAAAAAGATGGCAAAGTTGAAAATATGTATGTTGATGATGAAGATTCAACAGTTCAATACAGCATTGTTAAAAACAAAGGTAAAGATGATTATACATTAATGTTAGTCAAAGAAGGAGAAGTAAATTACTATAACATTGATAAAGATGGTAATGAAACATCTCACATGGTTAGAGGATTACTTGAAGGAGAAGAATATAAACTTGTAGAAGTTAAAGCTCCTAAAAAATATGTAATTGCTAAATCAAAAACATTTACTACTAAAGAAAAAGACATTAATTTAGAATTAACAGACAAACAAGTAACTGTTAAGAAAACTGATTTAGTTAATGGAAAAGAAGTAGAAGGTGCTGAATTAGTAGTTACAGACAAAGAAACAGGAAAAGAAATCGATAAATGGACATCTGGAAAAGATGAACATTATGTAGAAGGCTTAGAGGAAGGTAAAACTTATATTCTTACTGAAAAAACAGCACCAAAAGGTTACTATGTAGCAGAAAGTATTGAATTTACAGTTTCAAGTGATAAAGAAATTCAAAAAGTTGAAATGAAAGATGCTCCAATCTTAACAAACATTCAAGTTAATAAGATTGATAAAGAAACAAGAAAAGCTATTAAATCAAAAGACTTTGCATTTACAATGTATGAAGATGAAGAATGTACAAAAGAAATCGAAACTGTTCATGCAAATAAAGAAGATGGAACAGCGACATTCAAAGATGTACGTTATGGAACTGTATATATCAAAGAAACACAAGCTCCTACAGGTTACTTATTAAGTAATGAAGTTAAAAAGGTAGTGCTTGATGATAACCTTGAAAATGTTGGAAAAACATATTCATTTGAATATGTAAATACATTAAAACCTATCATCAAAACAGGAGATGATACTAATGTAAAAGGATTACTTGCATTAGGTGGTTTAAGTGGAATTGTGTTAATTTCTAGTGCAGTAGCATATAGAAGAAAAAAATCAAAAAAACAAAATGCTTAATGTGGAAGTACTTCCACATTAGACTAAAGGGATAATTCAATGAATTGTCCCTTTTTGCAAATTTAAGAAGGAGATAAAAAATGAAGTCTAAAAGTGTAAGAATTGAAAATCAACAAGACCTTGATATGGCTTTTGATAAAGTTTTTGAACAGGGCAACTATTGTCTTATACAATTTGATATAGGCTTTTTTGCTTGTAATAATTCAAGGACAAGAGGCATTTTTCAAAGAGAGGCTTTAGAGATTATTCAAGAAAAATCAAATAGAACAGATAAACTGATGTATATAGAATTTGATAGGAAAGAAAGAACAGGAGAAGAAATACTAGATTTATTTTATAGCTTAATAAATGAAAGTATTTCTGTTGTTTATTCTCATAATGATGAAAAGATTATGTATCTATATGGTATTCCTAGTCATGCAGAGGATAAGCCTATAGAAGAAATATTTACATTAGATTAGAATGTGGAAGTACTTCCACATTGAATGAGAAAATACAGGTGGTATTATGACAGATAAACAAATAAGTGAAATTTTAGAAGAAGAAGGTTATTCATTTACTGACAACCTAGAAGAAAGTGTTTTTATTTTAAAAAATGGAAATTTGGTAGATGTGGCTTTTTTGGTGGAAATACAAGAACCATAGAACATAGAGAAATTGCTGAAAGTGTTGTTTTAGATAAAGACAGATATGATAAAGACTTTTGGAGTGTACTTCATCAAAGAACATCTATGATAATGGTTGTTCCAGAAACAAGAGAGTTATTGATTATGGAAAAACAAAAACTATCTAATGAACAAAAAGCAATTATTAATTCTAATCCAGATTATACTGTAAAAGAATATTGCAAAAATAAAGATGAAACCAAGAAAACAAAATCAATATCAAAATATGACGACTTTGATATTGAAAGATAAAAAATGTGCAAGTAATCACATTTTAGAAAGGAGAAATGCAAGTTGCCAGAATTAACAAGAAAAGAATTACAGCAAGAAATCTTTGAACAGGCAAGTATGAGAGCAATCGTTGAAAGCTATGGTATTCAAATACAAAGAAACAATACTTTTATTTGTCCGTTTCATGACGATACTAAACCATCAATGTCTATTGCTAAAAGTGATAAATATTGTAAATGCTTTGCTTGTGGCGAAAGTGGAAATGTCTATACGTTTATAGAAAAATATGAACAACAGGTAAACCATAGAAGTTTATCTCCAAAAGAAATCTTTAAGTTGATGGCTGAAAAATCAAACATTAATGTAGATTTGACTATATTAGATAAAAATAATAGTGAAACTTCTATATCGCCTCAACAACAAAGAAGAATAGATTTGTATAATTCAATAGATTATGCCGAAAGACTTTATCAATATCAGTTAGGTACAGAAAGTGGAAAGATTGCAAAAGATTATTTGATAAAGAGGAATATCAATGAAGAAATTCAAAAGCAATTTGGCATAGGATATGCAAGTGATGGATTAACAAGACAGATGATTGATAAGACACCAGATACGACTATAGATAAACTTGAAGCTGTCAACATTATTAGTAGAGATGAAGATGGCAATGTTAGAGAAGTTTTTAGAAACAGGATTGTTATTCCTATCAGAGATGATAGCGGACGGATTGTTGCCTTTGGTGGGAGAATTATAAATAGCAATGGAAAAGCACCCAAATATCTTAACTCTAAAGAAACGGAAATATTTCATAAATCAAATATCCTTTTCAACTATAATTATGCTAGAAACTACGCAACAAACGGAGAAATATTTGTTGTAGAGGGGTACATGGATGTTGTAGGTGCTAATGTACTAGGTTATAAAAATAGTGTTGCCTTGATGGGTGTTGAAATGAGCGAACAACATATAAATAAAATCAAAAGAATAAATTCAAGTGTTGTGTTAGCTTTAGATAATGATGTAAGCGGTAAAAAGGCAATAATAAAAACTATTCCTAAATTAGTACAAAACAATATAAATGTAAGTGTACTAGATATTTCAAAAATTCAAAATGGTAAGTATAAAGATTTTGGAGATTTGAGCGAAAATAATGTTTCAAAAGATGAAATAGAAAATAGTAGAATATCAGCTTTTGAATACTATTTTGATAATAAGTATTTCAATGAAAAATATGATGTAGATACTATTAAAAATGCTTTTGATAGTGAAAGAAGAATTATGATTAGAGATACAAAAGATATTATTAAATATCAACAGTATATTCAATCAAGAACATCTTTTACAAAAGAAGAAATACAAGACATTATCAATCCTAGAAAAATAGATGTTCAAAAAGAAAATGTGGAAGTACTTCCACCTAATACAAATTCAAAAATGGAAACATTTAAGAATTTATTGTTTATGAATAATCTGTATATGCAAATTGATGATTTTTTAGAAAAATACAATGATAGTGTTTTAACAGGTTATTACAATTCAAATAAAAATGAACTGTATAATCAAATGTTAGGAAATATTACAAATAATCCAGATAAATATATTGATGAAACAGGTACAGCTTTGAATGTGGCTTTAGCAATTAGAGAAGTTACAGAAAACAATGTTGACTATCATAGATACGAAACTATAAATCGGTTCGGTCATGAAAAGGCATTTGACAGTTGCTATGTTCTCAATGCAGAAACTCAACAAAGAGAAAGAATTAAATTGAATGAACTTCAAAAAGAAATGATTGTAAAACAATATGATAGTACTATTGATGAACAAGCAAAAATAGACTTGAAAAATGTTGAAGATATATATGTTATAAATAATGTCAATGATTTAAAACGCATATTGCCTAATGACAATCTTTTATCTATTGAAATAAAAGAACAGATGATTAAGCAAATGAGAGAACTAAAGAAGATGGAGTTTTTTTCATATTCTATGGTATTTCCAGAAAATCAAATTCCATACATGAATAAAGAGTTTTTGACAAGTGACGGTAAAAACTATAAATCAATCTTATTAGTTAATAACTTTGATAGAAGTTTAAATATTGATAATAAGAATTATATCCGTTCAAACACTCAACCTACAAATGAGAATGAGGAAAAAGTGGAAGTACTTCCATCTAATGAAAAAACAGTAGAAGTCAACAAAATATTTACTGTAAATAAGGTGTTACTACAACATGAAAACGAAGAAAGCATTTTTACTCGAATACCTAATACAATGGGAAAAAAATATATGTATTTAGATAAAGAACGATATACGCAGATTGATGAAGAAACAGGAAAATATGTTATGAATAGTAATGAAGAAATTCCAATCTATGACAAAGTAGGCAATTTTACAGAAAAGTTAAGTGTTGACGAGGTTATGAGATATTGGGCTGATAAGACCAAACAGATGAGCAAAGAAAACAAACCAAAAGAACATAATCAACAGGAAGTAATTTCTAAAAATGAAGATTATCAAAATATTCCTAATGGTAGTAAAGAGGCTACAAATAGAAATGTGGAAGTACTTCCATCTAACAATGCTAATGATAATAGATTGAAAGTTAATAATATTATTATTCCTAAATATGCAATCGAAGTAGAAACGAAAAAAGGTGTATATATTGCAACAAAGACAGACAATCAATACTTATATGTTAGTAAAGATGCTATATTAAAAAACGAAGAAAACAAGATTTACATTAATGCTGATGCTAAAGAAAGAATGAACATTTATCAAAAGAATAGAGAAGGCAAAATGAAAATTATGTATGGTTCTGTTAGTAAAAAAACTTTAAAAGATGTTATAACAGATAAAGGAATCAAGTCAATGTGGAAGTACTTCCACCTAGATATGAGAGCATTAAGAACAAACGGAGAATTCATTCAAATACCATTACAGGTAGGAAATGAAAAAGGATATGTCTATGTAAATCAAAGATTTGTAGATAGAAATGGAACTTTAAAATGCAGAAATGATTTTAATTATAAATTCCATAATGAAAATACAACAAAAACTATTTCATTAAATGAACTCCAAAAAGGATTTAAAGAATATTTGAAATATCAAATACAAAAAAATAGAGAGTTAGAAATGGTTGCAGATGGGAAAGGAAGGTAATGTATGGCACAAGAAGGTAGTGAGGCAAAAAGAGAGTTTGAGCGAAATATTGAACATACAGCAAGAAATACTTATAGAATATCCAGAGTGCTTAATAGAGTAGCAAAAAAATTAACAAAATTCATGAGAATGCTTTTTAGAAATTTTATTAAGCCATTCTTTGTATCGCCATTAAAATCGGTTCAAAAAGATGGAAAAACCAAAGGTCTAACTCAAACAAAGGTAGAAGGTGGACTTACAAGAGAACAAACCAAAGAAATATTACTGAAAGCTAAAAATGATGGTGTAGCTGTCATGGTTAAAGAAATTACACCAGAGGATAGAGTGAGAAGAAAGACAGTACATCAACAAGATAAAATCTATGAAACAAGTGTAGATGTTCAAAAATGGGAACATAGAAAAAATAGCTTTTTAGGTAGAATACCAATATTTGATAAAATGATAGATAAGCGAATTTATAACGCAAAAGTCAACTTTGAAAAAGACAATATGGATAACAACGATAAACGTTATATAGTATTTGCGAATATATCAAGAAAAGATTGGTTGAATGAAAGTTTGATTATTGCCAGAGATAAGACTTTGGAAAACAAAGGTATTAATCATGAACCAATTCAAGAAGATTATACAAAAGATGTTGGTTTAAAAGTCAATGAACTTGAATATGACAAGAATATAACTGATATTGAGATTGAAAGCTATAAATCAAATTACATAGAAGTACACATGACAAAAGAAGAATATGTAAAATTTGATGAACGTTCGTTACAAGAAGGAAATAATGAATTTGCATCAAAAATGTTTAGTGGAGATGACTATGTAACTGTTAGATTTAACAAAGCCTATTATGATAAATTTAAAGAAAATTACAATGTGAATGCTGTTCAATCTGTTAAAGAAATTGGTAGTGAAGATGGAATAACATTAAAACAAGGTAATATTCCTGTTGTTACACAAGTATTCAAGCAAGAAAAAGAATTTGAACAATTTAAAAATCGTGAACTTGATGGAAAAGATTATATTGCAACACATAATCAAGATGGTAGCGTAACATTAAAGTATTCCGCTAATATTATTGTAAATGCGAACAAAGAATACTCAAAAAAGCAACAAGCCCTCGTAACAGAAATAATGGAAGAAAAACAAGTACAAAAAGAAGATAAAGATGAATTGGAGATTGGACTTGATAAAACAGAAGATGGAATATTAAAAGATGAAATGGAAGATATAGGAGATGAAATGTCAAAATGATAGTTAAGAACTTTAAAAAAAGCTCCGTATTGATAAACATTTTATTATTTATATTCGTTACTTATTTTGTTATGAGGGTATGTACATTAATGAATGATAATCAAGGAAAGATTACATTAGAAATTTTAGATATGGCACTTAATAATCTCTATAAGATTTGGTTGCCTTTTAACCTTACAAAAGAAAATATATTAGCATCTGTTGGCTGTGGTATATTCTCTGTTATGCTATTGGAAACATATTATTTAACAGATAAAAAGAATATGCAAAATGAGGCAATGGGTTCAGCACAATGGAGTGATGGAAAAGAATTTAAAAAGATACAGGACAAAAACTTTTATAATAATTATATTTTGACATCACAAGCTATTATTTCAAGAAACATGGCTGTGAGTAAACTATCAAGAAATATTATTATGATTGGAGCACCTGGTCGTGGTAAATCTCGATATGTATTTAAGCCTAACTTATTAAATTCAAATGGAAATACGATTATCTGTACCGACCCCAAAGGAGAACTTTTAAGAGATTGTGGAAATGCCTTAAAAGAACAGGGATATGATATTAAAGTACTAAATATAGATGAAAAATGGAAGTCAAACCATTATAACCCTTTGAACTATATTAAGAAACTTCCTATAGATGCAATAGATGTAAAAACTATTGAAAGAGCAAGAATGGAAGGAAAAGATGATGAAAAGCTAGATGAAGATACATTCAATGAAAGAATTAACCATGTAATACAAGAAGATGATGTAATGTCTTTAGTCAATACTCTATTTGCTAATACAAAAGGAGATATTGATACAACACAAGGCGACCCATTTTGGGAACACTTGGCTAATTTATATGTACAGGCTCTTATTTATATAGCTTTATGGTACAATAAACTGTTTGGTCAAGCTTGTAACTTTCAAACAATTTTATATTACATTTCTGTAACAAAATTAGATGAAGATGGAAATATTACTGAAATTGATAACCTTGTTAATAAGATTAGAGAGGAAGAACCAGACTATATCGGTATCAATCAATGGGATTTATTTAAAACATCAGCAACTACACCGAAAACTCTTACAACAGTAACACTAGAGGCTGTAGCAAGATTAAATTCTTTTAATATCAAAGAAGTTAAGAATTTAACAAGTGATGATGATATGGAATTAAATCGAATTGGTAAAGGTGGAGATGAAGGAAAGATTGCATACTTTATAATCACTAATCCAAATGACAATACATTCAATTATCTAGCAAATATGTTTTACTCACAAATATTTAATATTATTGATAAAAACGCAAAAGAAAATGACGGTTCACTTGCAGTACCTACAGACCTTTATATGGACGAATGGTATCAGCTAGGAGAAATACCTCGCTTTTTAGAAATTTTAGCTTATGTGAGAGGGCTAAACTGTGGGGTATTGATTGGTGTACAATCAATAGGACAGTTGGAAGGAAGATATAAGGATAATTGGGAAACTGTTTTTGATTGTTGCGACCATATCCTATTTTTAGGCTCAAAGTCTAAAAAGACATTAGACTATATGAGTGCTATCATGGGAAAACAAACCCTTTATAAATACACTACAGGTAAAACAAGGTCAAAACAAAATTCTAATTCAAAGAATTGGGATATTTATGGTAGAGAATTGGCAACGATAGATGAATTAGGTAGAATGAAAAAGGGATATGCTATATTGCTATCTGGAGAATATCTACCGCTATATTCAAAACTCTATGATTTAAACAAGCACCCAAGATATGATTTGATATTTGAACCTTGGGATAAAGGAAATCCTGTAAATGATGCTAAAAGATATAATCATCAACAAGAGATGTTAAAAACAGCAGAGGAAATTTATTATGAAAAACAGATTGCTGAATATTGCAAAAACAATGGATATGACAAGGAAAATTTCTATTTGCCTTTTAGCACAAAAAATAGTACAGTTTTAGTAACTGATGAAGATTTAAAATACTACAGGACAGCAAGTGGTTTTAAATCGAATTTAGATTAAATAAAAAGAAGAAAGGATTTAAGATGGAGAAAAATTTAATTCAAATAAAAACAAAACTAAATGAAAAAAATGAAATAAAAAAGGATAGAAAAAATCGGCTAAAAGAAAGATTGACAAAGGCTTATGTAAGACTTAATACATTTGTTGTTATTATGATTTTTGGAATGAATACAGTTTTTGCGGCGGACACAAGTTCTATTGATAGCTTTATATCATATATATGTGAATGGCTTATAAAAATTGGAATGGTTTTAATGTTGATTGGCGGTGCTCAATTTGCAATTGGGTGGAAACGTGAAGATAGTGATGGAAAAGTACAAGGATTACTTACACTTATGGCTGGTGGTATGCTAATTGGTGTTGGAAAGTCACCAGATATATTTGGACTATAAAAGAAGAATGATTTTCATTCTTCTTTTATTTGATATTAGAAAGGAGTGTACAAGATGTTTGATGATATGATAAGAGATTTGTTTTCTCTCTCATTTGACTTTTTAGGAATAAATATAAATGTTGGAGATATAGCAAGTACGATTACACAATTTGCTAACTTTTCCACTATGAAAAATAAAGATATATTTACTATTGCTAAAACATGCTATGATGTTGTTTTGCCTGTCGGTCTATCATTGCTGACTTTATTTGTCATGATTAAGTTTATTAAAGAAGTTTTGGAAGTAAACAAACTAACATGGGAAAGAGTGGTTATGATTGGAATTGAGTTTTTTATTTATAAGGCTCTTATAGATAACTCATTTAGATTTTTAACAACTATCATGAATATTACAAGCAATCTATATACAAGTGTAACAAATGCAATAGCGGTATCTAATGTAGCTACAGGAACTACTGTAGGAGATGCAATGGCTGAATTCTGTAGTGGTGGAATGGTTAAGCAATGTTGTTTGCTTATTGTAGTTCTTATACTTTGGATAGGTATTATGGGAACAATGATAGGTTGTATTACACAAGTTGTTATGGTTTTTGCGAAAATTATTCTAGGTTTTGCAACAGCACCTGTGCCACTAGCAATGGGAATGAATGACAATGGAGGGGCGAATACAACAAAGACATTTATTATGTGGATGTGTTCACTAGGACTAGAATATATACTCATGATGATATGTACAAAAATATACAGTGTTGGTATGGGTACAGTAACGTCTGACTTGGCAGGAGGAATAAAAGTATTCTTTGCTAATGCGTTACTTTTAGCAATGATTTCGTTCTGTTCGCCACTTGCAGAAAAACTAACAGGGGGTAGATAAGATGAACAATGAAAACTTGGATATTACTATATTTACAGAAATAACAGACTATCATTCTAAAATCTATGGTCTAACAGTTAGACAACTAATCTTTTCCGCTTTAACAGGAGCAATAGTCATTCCATTGTATTATTATGGTAGGCAAGAAATACCAGAAAATATAGTTGAATGGTTAGTTATTATTGTTGCAATACCTTTAATGACAATGGGGTTTATTCCTATACAACAAATGAATGCAGAAAAAATAGTACCATATTTAAAAAGACATTATATTGATTTTTGGCAACCTTTAGAATACAAGAATGATAAAGATGTAGCAAGAGAAAAAAATGAAAAAAGTAGTAAGTATATGTACTTTGAAGATGGTACATCAAGGAAATTAACTAAAGAAGAAAAGAAAATAAGAAAACAGGAATTAAAGGTAATTAATAAAAGAAAAAAAGAAGAAAAGAAACTGAAACAAGCAAAAGCTAAAAAAGAGAAGTTAAATAAAAAAGTGGAAGTACTTCCACCTAATGAAAAACTATCAAAGAGAGAATTAAGAAAACAAAGAAAGCAAGAAAAACAACTTGCTAAAGCAAAAAAGAAATTTCAAGAAAATGTGGAAGTACTTCCACCTACTACAAATAGAGATAAAGCAAAATCGACAGATAACATACTGATTGGTACAACTACTAGCGGAAAAGGAAGAAAACTATTTCATGGTATAAAACCAAAGAGCAAACAGACTGATAAAACTAAAGAAATCAATACAGATAAGACAGTAATGAAAAAAAATAAAGAACAAACTGTTACTGAAACTGTTAAACAGAATGAAACTAAAGAAAATCATGCTAAAAAGAAATTTGATGCTTATATGGAATTTAAAAAACAGTACCCAGACTGTTCAAAAGATGACTTTGAAATTTATTATTCTATGCTAAATGAAGGAGTTGATGATAATGAAAAAAACAAAGAAGAAAATTAAAAAGAAAAATAAGTTAGTTGAACAATTAGGACAGTACTTTAAGAGAGAACCGATTGACAAACCTAAAAGAGTGCAAGATGTAGTAAAATCATTCTTTATTGATTGTGATGATAAAACTAATCTCTTCAAAATCAAAGATGATGTATATTCAATGTGTATTGAATATACAGATATTTCATTTGCAAAAGCAAGTGATGAAGATGCAGAAACAATCTTTTTACAATATGTAGAATATCTAAATGGATTTTCTCCAAAAATTCATATTCAAATTATCAATAATGGAGTACCTATAAAAACTGAAAGATTTAAAAAGGACTTTATTTATAATACTGATAGTATAGAAAATGAAAATATTAAAGAAGTAGCAAGTGAATTAAATGATATGATTGATTTAGCCATAGGAGATAAAGAACAAACAAAGGTTGTTAAAAGATTAATTGTATTATCAACACAAGCTAAAAGTTATCATGAGGCATATACAATTTTATATGAACTATACATGAAAACATCTGATAAATTTGAAGAAATTAAATCAAGAGTTAAGATTGTAAAAAATAAAGAACGGCTTGAATTTATTTATAATATATTAAATGCTGATATTGTAGATGATAGAAACTTTGGTAATATCAAAGAATATGCAAAAAAACATGATATGACACTTTATGATATATTATCTCCACATAAAATGAGTTTTAGAGAAGATACATATATATCAATAGATGAAGGAAAAAAATATATTTCAGCATTGTATGTTAGTGATTTATCGACAAGTTTAAGTCCAATCTTCTATAATAGGTTGACAACTGGATTAGAAGATATGAGTGTACTAACAACTATGAATATTCAACCAGAACCTACAGGAAAAGTTATTAAAAAGTTAAATAAAAAAATTTCGGCTATGAAAGATGAAAGGATAATGAAGAAAAAGAAGGCTAGAAAAAGCAACCTTGATTATGAAGATGTAAAAGATGAAAAGTTAGAAGATAGGCTAAAAAGTACACAGAGTTTGTTACGGGCAATCCAAAAGAAAAATCAAAAAATATTTTCATGTAATACATTGATTGTAGTAAGTGCATCATCTCTAGCTGAACTTGAAAAAACAATTAATAAAATCCTTGAAATAGGAGAAGAAAACTTTGTTTCAATAAAATACATCAAGTGGCAACAACTAGAAGGATTGAAGAATGCTCTTCCTTTAGGACATAACTCGATTCAATTTCAAAGAACATTGCATAGTGAGGCTGTAGGTGTAAGTGTTCCATTTAATTCAAAAGATATGCTTGACAAAGAAGGAGTATTTTTTGGTAAAAATCAAATAAGCAAAATTCCTATTTTTTGTGATAGACGAAAATTGATAAATGGAAATGGTTGTATTCTAGGTACTTCGGGTGGTGGAAAATCATTCACAAATAAACTTTTGATTGAACAATATTATTTAAAATATCCTAATGATACAATTATTATCATTGACCCACAAGGAGAATATAAAAAAATTGCAGATGCCTATGGTGGGCAAACAATTAAAATAAGTACAACCGCACAAACACATATCAATCCTTTTGATATGGATTTAAACTATGATACAGATGAACCTATCAAAGCAAAAACTGAATATATAGTAGCATTTATGGAAAGTATCTATGGTGGATTGACAGGTGGTATGCAATCAATCATAGATAGATGTACCAAAAGCATATATGCCCCTTATGAACAAAGTCAATATAGAGATAAAACTTTACTTCCAACACTTCCAAAATTCTATGATGAATTAAAACAACAACCAGAAAAAGAGGCTAATGCGTTGGCTTTGGTATTAGAGAGGTATATAAAAGGCTCTTTAGATATTTTCTCTCATGAAACAAATGTAGACATCAACAATAGATTTATTGTATTTGATATTACCAAATTAACAGAAAGTTTAAGAACAACAGGATATTTAGTTGTACTAGATTATATTAAAAATAAACTTGCTGAAAATAAGATAAAAGGCTACTACACATGGGTAAACATTGATGAGTTCCATATTTTATTAAAAAATAAGTTTTCTTCCCAATATGTAGCAGAACTATATAAAACAGGTAGAAAGTTTAACGCAATGATGACTATTCTTACTCAAAATATAGCAGATATTTTGAATAATGAAGATGGTATAAAGATGTTGGCAAATAGTGAATTTGCTATCTTATTAAAACAAAAGAAAACGGATTTAGCCCCAATATGTTCTATTTTTGAAATTAGTAATGAGGAAGAAAAGAAGTTAAGTGAAGCATCAGGAGGTAAAGGAGTTATTGTATATGACAGGGATAAATTCCTGTTTGAAAACAAAGTTGAAAAGGATAGCTTTATTTATAAGTTGAATGACACAAGTGGAATAGCACAAGCGAGGTAGTTGCCTATGAAAGATGATATTTCAAATAAACTAGCAAAAGACAATAAGAAAATAGCAAGAGCAACAGACATTGAAATCAATACAGTAATTAAGGCAGTTGAAACCATCAATAAAGGAAAAAAGGCTTATGAAGATTATAAAAATAGCCTGTTAAATCAAGAAGAAAAATCATATATTGAAACAAGCAATAATGATGAAGATGAAGAAAAAGATGGAAACGCAATAGCAACTACTAATAGTGATAATGAGGTAGAGAGTGACAGTACAAATACAGATAGCAAAGGAATAAGTGGTAATAGTTCTAATAAAAGACAAAATAAAGGTTCAAAAATTGCAACATCAACTATTAGTGATGAATTTCTAAATGAAGATGTTGAAAGTAATAAGACAAGTAGAATAAAAACAAGTGTTATTGATGTTGAAACAAGTGAAGATGTTGTAAATACTGAAAGTAGTGCAGTAAAAACAAGTGTAGTTAATGAAGTTATGAAAATGGGTACTAATGCAATTCAAACACGCAAAAATGGACTACAAGAGCAAATTAATGAAAAGGTACAAACAAATAAAGAAGAAGGAAAAATAAAGTCTAAAGGAAAAAATAAAAAGTATCGTTCTAAACTTCATAAAGTGGCTAGAGTACAACAAAGGGCAACTAATATCATGACCTCTATTAATGAAGGAAAAGATGTTCAAAAGCAAATTGTTAAAGATACATCAAAAACAGTAGGAAGAAAGGTTGTAAATAAAGTAACAAAAAAACCTGTGAAAGCTGTAGAAAGAACTGTTACTAAAATGATAAAGGCACTAACAAAAATAATCATAGCGATTATAAAAAAAATAGTGTTAGCTTTAGCAAGTGCCTTTCCTTTTGCAATAGCCTTTGGCTTGATGGTTACAGCTGTATTAGGATTTACAAGTGTATTTCAATGGGGAAGTAGTGAAAATGCAAATGATATATTTTCTAAATATGAAACATATATAGCCGAAAAAACAAATGAATATAGTGAACAGATTACTTCATTTCAAGCGGAAGATGTTGATTATGTTGTAGAAGGATATAGCAATATTGATTGGAAAACACCACTAGCAATCCTACAAGTTTTAGGTGGAGATTTAACCTTTGATGATGCTGAAAGAAATCTTATGAATGAGTTTTATAATGCTAAAATGTTTGAAGAACATACAATAACCGAAAAAACCATTCAAAAAGAAACAACAGATGAAAATGGTAATAAGGTAACAACGGATAAAGTTATTAAAATAATAACAATAACCAATAAAGGATATGATGATTATATTAGTTGGTGCAATAGCCATAAGGATAAGATTTTAGCATATCAACAGGCAAAGAAAACAAATTCAAAAAATGGAGATGGAACATTAACAACAGATGAAACCGAAACACTTCAACTTTTAGCAACAAGTGAGTTCTTTTTTGATGGAGCAAGTGATAGTTTCAAAAGCCTTGTTCAAAATCAGTTAGCACCAGATAGTACAGTTATACAGAATGGAACAATAGCTGAAAAAGCTGTTGAATATGGAAAATCAAAATTAGGTGCTTTATATTGGTGGGGAACAGCAGGACCGACATATTTCGACTGTTCTGGATTTGTTTCATGGTGCTATAATCAATCTGGTGCAAATGTTGGTAGACAAACAACTACTACATTTGCAAAAATGGGAAAAGCTGTACCTAAAGATAAATCTCAATTAAAGGTAGGAGATTTGATTATTACATCAGGTCATGTTGTCATGTATATAGGCAATGGAGAAATTATAGGTGCGAATGGTGGAACATCTAAAACTCATGGAGATAATCCTAATGCTCGTGTTAGTATAAAGAAAATGGATTATTATTTTAATAAAGCTATTGCAATTAGACGATTAGCTGAATAGAGAAAGTAGGTGGTATTATGACAGATGAAGAAAAAGAACTGTTATTACGCTATCAACAATATACAAGAAAAAGAAATATGATTATAGCAACTATTATTATAGTTGCTATAACTATTTCACTTGTATTAGGGTTTTATTTTTTTGGAAAAAATAAAACTGATACGGTAAAAAAAGAAAATGTGGAAGTACTTCCACCTGTATTAGAATTAACTGTAGATAGTATAGAGATTTCTCAAAATGAAGAAATAAATTATGATAGTTATATAAAGGTTGCCAAAGATAAAGAAGATGGAGATTTAAAAGATAAGGTAGAATATAACAAAATTGATACATCTGTAGTAGGGGAATATGAAGTTAAGTACTCATTAGAAAATTCTAGTCATAAGAAAGTTGAGAAAAAAATGAAAGTAAAAGTAAATGAGGTTGTACAAGTTCAAGAGCCACAAGAACCAGAACCAACTCCTACACAAGATACAAATACATCAAACAATCAAAACAATATAAGTGGAAGTACTTCCACATCACAAAATACAACTTCATCAAATACAAATAATCAATCTAATACAACAAGCAAAAAAACTGAAAGTAGTAGTTCAAACAATACATCAGCACCTAGAACAAGAGATTTTTTATTTAGTGATGGATATGATATGAGCAATGTAGGAAGTGTCTGTGCATCATCTTTATCTGGGCATAAGGGAAGATGTGACCCAATTTATGATAGTGATGGTATCATTATAGGCATGAGAGCCACTATAGAATAACATGTATGGTATAGAAACGCATAAATATTGATTTTAAAGAAGATTTGACACAAAAGGTATAATTACACCTAAAACAAAAAAACATCTCTTAAAATTCAAATAAATAGTGCGTTTTTTATGATGATTAAATTATTGAACATATTAAATATAAATATTAAAATAAAATTAGAAAGGATAAGATTATATGAGTAAAAAACTAGATACATTAATCAACAAAAAACAAAAAGAGATTGAAAAAATTGATTTAAAAATTGCAGAACTTGAAGAAAAGAAATTGCAAAAACAAGATGAATTAAAACCATTATTTGAGTTAAAAAAGAAAGAAGAAAAAATTCAAAAACAACAAGAAGAATTAGATGAAATCATCAATGGTTTAGAAAAAACAAAAGGAAACAATCAAATTGAAGAAAGAGAAGAATTAGGAGAAAGACATTATGGATAAGGCAACAGATAAAGAAAAAGAAAGACAAGATGAAGATAATAGAAGAAAAGAAGAATATCGTTATATTTCTAATAAAGAAGAAACAAAAAGACATGAAAGAAAAGCTACAAGAAAAAGGAATAAAGATGATGAATTTGAAATAGAAAGATATTAAAAATCTAATAAAGGAAGGATTGATACAATGAAAAAAATAGAAGAACAAGTAAACGAATTAGGGGTAATATTTGATGAAGAAATGGCAGATTTAATAGCACAAGAAGAACCAGATGAGGTGCTTGATTATGAGTGATAAACTTAATAAAGCAAGACAAATGTTAGTAGATAGTTATGTTGCATCACTTGAACAAAACACTATTCCATGGGTACAAGAATGGAAAGATTTTGATACACCTAGAAACGCAACAAATGGAAGAAAATATAACGGAACTAATCGGTTACTATTGGGTTTTATTGCAAAAGAAAAAGGTTATAAAGACCCTCGTTGGTGTACGTTTACTCAAATTGCGGATAAAGATGAAAAATACCATCCAAAAGAAAAGTGGCACTTAAAAAAAGGTAGTAAAGGTGTTCCCATTGAATATTGGTATATCATAGATAAAGAAACGCATAAATCATTAACTTTTGATGAATATAGAACTTTAACAAATATTGATAAAGGATTAGAAGATAGATTTATATTGAGATGTAATACCTATACAGTATTCAATGCAGAGAACATTGAAGGAATAAATCCGTTTGAACCACAAGAAAGAACTGACATAAATAGAGATGAAGTTTTAGAAAAAATGATAAAGAATATGAAGGTTGACTTTGAAGAAAAAGGAAGTAAAGCCTTTTATTCTCCTACACATGATAAAGTGACAGTTCCACCGATTGAATATTTTAAAGATGACTATTCATTTCATGCCACAGCTTTTCATGAATTGGCTCATGCTACAGGACATGAAAGTAGATTAAATAGAAATTTAGAAGGGGGATTTGGTTCTCCTAGTTATGCGAAAGAAGAATTAAGAGCAGAGATAAGTTCATCATTTTTTATGCAAGAATTAAAGATAAATTTTGATGAAGAACATATAAGAAATCATACAGCCTATATTCAAGATTGGATTGGTGTTTTAAAGAAAGAACCTGACGAATTATTTAGGGCAATTAGAGATGCAAATGAGATAGCAGACTATATGAAAGATAAGGCTGAAATAGACAAAGAAATAACTGTAGATAAGGCTGAAAAAACGATTGATAAAGAAGATGATTTTGATATAGAAAGATAAATATAAGAGGTTGTTTAATCAACCTCTTATATGCTTTTTAGGAGTGATTATACAATGAAATGTAAAAGGCAATATGAATTATTAATGCTAGAATATTATGAAAAATTTCATGATGCAGATAGAATAAAAGTAATAAACAACAAGAGTGTATTTAAAGCTACAGAAGTATTATTTTATAAAAAATATGCAAGAAGCGGTATTATGAATAGTCCAACTTCTAATCAAGAAACAACAATATTTTTATTTGATTATTTAGAAGAAAATAAAATTTATAAAATAAATAAAGTAAAGGAAATGATTAAAAATGGCATATAGAATGATTGCACGAATAATTGAAGGTGTGAAAGAAAATGAAAATATTACTATTGAATGTGATGAAGTTACACAAGAAAGATTTAATCAATTACATCAAATTTTAAAAGATATGTTTGAAGAAAATTATACCAATTTTGAATGTACAAAATGTGAAATAAATATATTTGATGATGATAGATTAATCATGAATTATAGACCAGATAAATATAATTACGAAAATAGATATGAAAATAGTTTTTATGAAGAATTAACAGGAATACAATTAATGAGTGTGAGAGATGAAAAGCTAAACCATTATTTACAAAAATATAAGAAAAATACAATAGATAAAAACTATTTAAAACCAATACAACAAACATATCCTATTGAAGAATTTGAAAGAGAAAATCAAGAAGAAATTAAAAGTTATGAAGATATTTATTCTTATATTGAAACTATTTTAGAAATAACAGACTTTGATATAAAGTACAATCAATTAAACGAAAGATATAGTTTGATTGATAAACAAAATGGATATTTAGGTGGAGTAGATACATATAAAAATATCAATAATTTAGAAAATATTATTGATAGATTAGATATGTATATTGAAGATACATTTATTGAAAGTGTTGAAAAAGAAATTCAAAATAATAATAAAGAATTTGAAACAAAATCTAATTATAGTGATATTGTTAAACAGGCAAGAAGTGATATAAAAAATCATATAATGTCTAAAGATTATGAATATGATATTGAAATAATTGACTTTGTAAATAGAATAGGAGATTACAAAAAACAATTAGAAAATACAAATAAAATTAATGAATTTTTTCAACTATTCGATAAAGAAAAAGATACGTATATAAAAAAAGAAATAGTAAAAAAATTAGAAGATGCTTTTGAAAATCATGTTTTTTTTGAAATGGAAAATGGTAAAATAATGGAAGTAGATTTAGATAATTTTGGTTATAAATTTAAAAATAAATTATCATATACAAAACAAAAAGAAGAAGTGTTTGAAATGTATTTAGATACATTGAATAAGACTAATTTATCTAATGAAGAAATTGAAGAATTAAGGTATGAAGAAATTGTTATTCATAATAATTGTGATAGCATTTTAGAAGAATTTCAAGAGAGTGTAAGGTATGATTTTTATGATTATTCTTTATTAAAAAATGACTTGTTTGGAGATGAATTTTATTTAACAAAACAACAATGTGAAGTCATGGGATTAAAAGAAGAATATGAATATGAAGTTGAACAAGAAAAAGAAAATATGTTAGATTGGTGTAAGGATATGTTGGGTAAAGATGTAAAATACAATCAAGCAACTTTGGAACAGAAACAAGAGTTATATTTTGTATATAGAGATGGTAGAAAAGATAATGAAACATTTCAAAAACTTAACACTTTAAATAATTGGATAGAGCATGATATTAAAGAAAAAAATCAAAAAGAAATGGAAGAAAAAGATATAATGAATTAATAAATAAAAGGGTTGGCATTAATAAAGAATGTCAATCCCTTTTTTATTATAAATACGCCTACGGCAATTCGAGGGGTGTTAGGGGGTCGCCCACTAACAAGTAGGTGTACGGAAGTGCACCATGCTTGCTATATAAACGATAAAAAATAAGATAAAATCCTTTAAAATCAAAGGTTTAGGGGTGCAAATATTGTTGTTTTTCACTCCTAGCAAAAATCATAAAAGTAATAAGATAAAATCCTTTAAAATCAAGGGTTTAGGGGTGCAAATTGCATTATTTTCACCCCTAAAGGCTAAAAAACTTTGAAATAGGGATAGATTATGGTATTGTAGAAAGGAAGGAGAGATATATTGATGAATGAAAATGAAGTATTTGCGGTCATAAAGAATAAAGGTCTTTTTGATGAAGAAATAATAAATGAATATAAAAACTTTAAGTGGCATTTAAACGATATGAGGAGAAGGCATAAAAAACAAAATTGGTATTCAAAAGGTAGAGTTGAAAAAGAAGGAATTGATTGGTTAATTGAAGTCGGGTACAATTATGATTACAGTAGATTGATAGATGCTGAATTAGATTTTTTTAAAAAAAGAATTTATTACTACCAAGATATTTTAAATCAACCACATCATCTTTTAGATTATAAAGATATGTACATTTTAGAATTAGAAAGTTATTTTAATCGTTCTAATAGGAGTATAAAATCTTCAATACAAAAGTTGATGTTAGAACATTCTAATTATAAATATTATAGTGACGGAAAAACATATATTAAAAGTGAAGGAGTAAAGTTTATAGAAGAAAATTATTATAAGAGAGAGTACTTAAAACGATTAGAAAATTTACACCTTGATTTAAAGAAACAATTAGGAAATGAGGGTTAAAAAATGTACGAACATAATGGAAGAAAATATGATAGATTTGATATTAGAATTACAAGTGAAGAAAAAGCATTGATGAAAACAAAAGCTAAACTTTATGGATTTAATACACTTGCCGATTACATTGTTGCTAGTGCCATATATGAAAATCTTTATGTTGAAGAAATTGAAGGAAAAGATGAAGTGACAAAGATTGTAAATACATTTATAAAAAAGATAGAAGAACATAACTATTTGATTAGAGAATATCTAAATAAAAATATGATATTAGATAATGAAGAAATTCGGCAACAATTAATAGACCAACAAAAAGAAATGTCTATGATGATTGATGAATTGAAAAACACAATGATAGATAAGCTATATGTTAATCAAAAAAGAAAAGCTACTGCTTTTTCAAAGAAAGGGGAGTGATTATTGATGCCTATTACAAAAAGAAAGCCAATCAAAGGAAAACAAGGGTTAAGTTACTGTGTAAATTATGTTCTCGATAAAGAACATGAAGGACACAAGTATAGTAAAGATGTAGGATTAAAAACAGGTGTAAACTGTTCAACTGAATTTACTGTTGAAGATTTTATGAGAAACAATAGAAAATATCATAATGAAAATGATGAAAGAAGTGCTTATCATATAGTACAATCATTTCATTATGAAGATAAAATCACACCCCAACAATGTCATGAAATGGGGGTTAGATTAGTTAAAGAATTATATCCTGACTTCCAATGTTTAGTTGTTACACATACTGATAGAAATTGTCTACACAATCATATAATAGTAAATGCAACATCAATTATGGGAAGAAAGCTAGAAGATAGATTAGCAAATAAAAATGAGGGGCTATATGGTTTAAGATATAAGAGTGATGAAATAGCAAAAGAATATGGGTGTAGAATAATAGAAGATGCACCAAAGATAACAAGGCATAAATCATCAAATATCTTATATGCTTATTCTAATGAGAGTTGGAAAAGCAAAATACAAGCAAGAATTAATGAATTGAAATTAACTGAAATGTCTTTTGATGATATGTTAAGAAAATTAGCACTTGATGGATTTGAGATAAGGAATAGAGGAAAATATATTTCGGTTAGACCTTATGGAGCAAAAAAATTTACAAGATTAAAAACAATAGGTAAAGAATATGAGGAACAAACTTTAAAGCAATTCTTTTTTGAAAAAACAAGAAAAAGTACAAGCTATGATTTTAAAGAATTTTTACAAATACAAAATCCTTATGCTGAAAAATTTGAAGAAACAGCATTAAGAAGTAAAGAGGCTATTATAAAGAGTGGATATAGTATTGTTGATGGTAAACTGTACCCTAAATATCAATTAGCAAAGTATTATGAAATGAAAAAGTATAATGATGTATGTAGAGAAATAGAAATACTTAATAATGAAGGCATTCAAAGTTATAATGACCTTATAGATGCTACAAGTAAATTAGAAGAAGAAATAACAACAAAAGAGCATGAAAATAATTTAACGATTGAAAAATATAACTCTTTACAAAGGAATATTCCTATTGCATCAATATATATTGAAAAATATAATGACTATCAAATTTATCAAGAAAATGTAGAAATGTTTGGAATTGAAAATGTACAAAAAAATCAAGATGTAAAACTTTTTGAAAATGCTAGAGAAGAACTAAACAATATTGAATTGAATGAAGTTAAAGAATTACTAAATCAAGCGAATGTTTTAAAAATGGAAATAAACAAAAATGATGCGTATTTATCATATTTAAAAAATAAAATGAGTGACTTTGAACACATGAGAAAAATTGTAATTGAAAAAGATGAACATTATATCAAGTCAATACATTTCTCTAATAAGATGATTGATAGACAAAGAAGTGATAACAATACATACTGTGTAAAGTTGCCTTATACAAACCAATATGTATATTTGAATAGAAAATCAGTTGTATGGGATAGATATGATGTATCGGCTACAATGTATTTGATAAATGATGATGAATATAAGATATATGATAAAGATAATAATTATGTTCAATCAGTATCGGCGGATAAGTTAGAAGAAATTAGCAATCAAGAAAGAGAAAAAATTATAGAAAGTAAGAAAGTAGATTAAAGATGCAAAGAGCATCTTTTTTTCTTAATTTTAAATATGTGTTGACAGTAATACACATAAATGATATAATAATAATGTAATAGGAAAGGGAGTTCAAAGGAACTCAATAAGGACAACAAAAATGACAGTAACAGTAGATGATTTTTTAGATATGCTAATTGATAGAGGTAGCCAAGAAATTGAGATTTATTCTTTTATGCAAGGAAGAACTGTATTTAGTGGGTATGATGATGATATGGATTTTGAATTTAAGTATATGACAGTATCATCTTTTGAAATTTTTAATGATAAATTAGTCATTAATGTTGATGATGAATGTTAGAAAGGTAGGGAATTGAAATGAAAAATCAAGAACTTAATTTTACTCCAAGAGGTTTAGCAACTGTAGTTATTGGTTTGTGTCTATTAGCACAAATTTCCGCACATACATTAGCGGTATTGATTGATAATTTAACAAAATTATTTTTTTAGCCTTTAAAATGTGTTGACAGTAATACACATAAATAGTATAATAATAGTGTAGAAAGAGAGAGGTATTGAATATGGAAGTAATATTAAAAGAACCAAACAAAAAACAAAAGATTGTTGAAGTTGATAACTTAAAGCTTAAGACAATCTATAATTTATTAAAATGTAGTTCTATTGAATGTTTTGGATATGTTAAAAAATTGCAAGAAAACAATATTGATATAGTGTTAGATGAAGAAGGAAAATTAACTTATAAACCACAACTTAATATTGTTATTGAAAATGATGAACAAAAAATAGTTGATATTTTAGTTGGAAATGTCTTATTTGTTGGAGTTGATGGAGAGGATTGGGTAGGATTAAATAAAGAACAAATAGACATTGTAAATTCACTTCTCAATAGTAATATGTCTTATATGATACTTGATAATAAGATTATTAATACAAGTATATTATATATATAATCATAGGTGGAAGTACTTCCACCTATGGAATAAATAAAATAATAAATGAAGGAGATAATTAAAATGGCACTAAATGATTTAATGAGTAACGGAGTAAAAACAAAAAAGATACATATAGATGATATTAGATTGAACAAACTCAACAACTACCCTTTAAGCGAAATAGAAGAACTTGAAAAATCTATTTTAGAATATGGGCAACTTGAAAATGGAATTGCCTATGAAGAAGATTGTGGGGATAACAAAAAATATACATTATTAAGCGGACATAGAAGATGTACTGCAATTAAAAATCTATATGATAAAGGGTTGCATGATGGTATGGTTGATGTGAGATTGGAGCAAAAGCCATCAACCATCTATGAAGAAAAGAAGAAAATAAATCATGCAAATTTGCAAAGGAAACTAAAACCAGAGGAAATACAAGAAATAAGAAAATCGGCAATCAACCTAGCATTACAGGAATTTGAAAGAAGAAAAGGAACTGATGAAGAAATCAAATTTAATAGTGATTGTAAGAATTTAAGTGAATGGGTTGGAAAAGAAGTAGGTATTAGCGGTAGACAAGTTAGAACATACTTAAAACAAATGAAAGAAGAAAATAATACTAATAATAAAGATAATGAAAATAACAAAAAGGAACAAGAAAAGCCACAATATACAAAAACACAAGTTATAAAGGAATTATTATCAATCGCAAGAAAGATTGATAAATTAAATGACAAAATAACTACTAATGAATTAGAAATCATATTTGAAGGAAATGGAAAAAAGTGTTCAGTTTCAACACTTTTAAATAAAGAAAGCGAAAGATTTAATTTTTTCGCAAGTTATATTGAAGATAATAGAAAAGGAGAGTAAGAAAAATGAAAGTTTATTCAATACAAAATAAAAAAGGTGGAGTTGCAAAAACTCAAACCGCTTTAAATTTAGCATATTATTTATCACAACATGGAAAGAAAGTATTATTAGTAGATAATGACCCCCAAGCGAATACAACAAAGATTGTATTAAAACCAAAGGAAAAGGGCGGAAAGGACAATGCTTTGAAACTTGTTGAAAAATATAATAAAACAGGAAAAGAATTGTTAGAAAGTTGTAATGTGTTACATAATTATGTGATGCAAACACCTTTTGAAAAAGATATTAGCGATATTTATTTAGACCCCAAAATCATTAAACAAACAATTCAACATACTCAATATGATAATTTAGATATTGTACCATCATCAAATAGACTATCAGTTGTTGATACTCAAATAAAAATGAGCGGTAGAAATCCTAGCGGTCGATTAAGACAAGCATTTAATCAAATTCAAAATGATTATGATGTTGCTATTATTGATAATTCGCCTTTTGAAAATGCACTCACTTATAATGCTATGTGTTCATGCTATAAAGAAGGAGATACAATTATAATCCCTATTAAAATTGATGAAAGTGGTTTAGAGGGATTAGATGCAACATTAAATACTTTGTTTGATTGGCTAGAAACTGAACAATTAGACTATGACTTTAAAATTCTAGTAACTATGGCAAATAGAAATAATGTTGATAAAGAATGGACTAACACATTGAAAGAATTATTTAAAGAAAGGGTTTATAATACTACTATTCGTTATCAATCAAAACCTGTTGTAGATTGTAGTACAAAAAAAGAAATCTTAATTGAAAAATCAAAAGAGAATGTAGCAAATGATTATAGAGAATTTTGTAAAGAAGTGTTAAGCCAATTTTAAAAGGTGGAAGTACTTCCACCTTTTCTAATTCTTATATATGCTATCAGCAAAAATTTCTTTTCTATCAATGAATATAGCTTGAATTATTGTAAGACCAAACCAAATTAAAACTTCATAAGTAATATCCATGTTCGTAGCTGTATATGATTTTATTAATACTATATTGCTGATATTAAAATAAGAACATATAGCAAAAGCAACAAACATATCTACAATAAATAGTATGAATACAAAAAAATCTTTTTTTGACATTTTTCTCCTTCCTTCCTTAAAAATATTCATTTATTCCTTTAATTCTATCATATTTTTAAAAAAATCGCAAGAACCTTGCGAAAACCCAATAAAATATTCAAAATGTGCAATAATAAGTTGGGTGGTATAAGTGATTGGTATGATACTTAAAAATATGAGATTATCAGCAAACCTAACACAAATGCAACTAGGCAAAAAGGTAGGACTTGCAGATACAACAATATCAAGTTATGAAAGAGAAAATTCTAATCCAACATTCGATAATATAATCAAGATTGCTAAAGTTTGCGGTTATAGATTGAAAGTAATGGATAGAGAGCGGAAATATAACTGACATTGAAGAATGGGAGAAAGAAAAAGATTTTTAATGTTATTTATATTATCAACAATTTTGTGTAAAAATATTGATAATTAGAATAAAATATAGTATAATATATATACTAATAAAGAGTAGTTATGCTCAAAAAAGTTGGAATACCCTTGCCATAGTAGGGAGCGAAAAAAGTTGGAATACCCTTGCCATAGTAGGGAGCAAAAAAAGATGGTAATTCTAATTAGAGAGTTACCATTGTTTTTTTTAAGGAGAAACATATATGAAAACATTAAAGATATATTATATAGATGATGAATACATAAATTATTTAAGAAAGTTTGATAGTAAAGTTCCTTTTAACAAAAACAATACAAGACCATATATAGGAGTGGTTTATTCTTTTAATGATAAAAATTACTTTGCACCTTTATCAAGTCCAAAACCAAAACATATAAAAATGAATGCTAAAGCTATTGATATTTTCAAAATAAATAATGGAAAGTGGGGAATTGTTAATATTAATAATATGATACCTACACCTATAGAATGTTTAACGGAAGTATTACCAAGTGTAAAAGATGAGCAATATAGAAATTTGCTTGAAAATCAAACAACATATATTAATAACCATAGAAAAGAATTATTAACGAAAGTAAAACAATTTCAAACTCAATATCAAAAAGGTTATTTATCGCCTACGGTAAGAGAAAGATGTTGTGACTTTAAATTATTAGAAGAAAAATGTAAAGAATATACAAATATTAGTAATCAACGGACAAGAGTAAAATCTATTTATGATGATTTTGATATTGAAAAATAAGGTATTGATAAAGCATATTGAAAGTAATACAATAGATATGTAAATAATAAGCATTGATACATTGCAAATGTGGAAGTACTTCCACTTTAGAAAAGTTACTGAAAATGAGTAATTTTTTTAAAAACCATTAAAATGTGTTGACAGCGATACACATAAATAGTATAATAAAAGTGTAATAGGAAAGGGAGTTCAAGGGAACTCGATAAGGAAAACAAACATGAAAGAAAAAGATTTAAAGATTGATAAGTTTGTAAAATCATGTATGAATAATACATATAGTAATGGAGCAAAAGAAAATAATGAATGGTATAAAGATTGCCTAGGAAAAGCAAAAAACACTAGCGAATTTTTAGAGCTATATTTCACAACAAAAGATAAAGAAATTATCTTTTGTCAAGCATATGGAGAGCTTTTAAGACGAATCAATATTTATTACAAAGGTTTTAGCAAATATGTAAGTAATATTTTAAAACATGCAAACAAGAAGCTTACAACTGAAAGTGACAGGGGCGACTTGAAAATTGGTAATAAAGAAGTTGCTTTTTATGTAGCGAATCGCTACGGAGACGGGTATACAAATGTGTATTTCTTTGAAAAGAGCAATGAATGGATAAGAGCAGTAGAGCATCTTATGGACACAGCTATGACTTCGGTTATTGGGAAATTTGATATTTTTGAATATGATTGTGGTGACAAGGTTCTTTGCACAATCGAAGGAAATTACAATATATATTCTTATTGCGGTAATGTTGTGTTTATTGAAGTAAATTAAATTAGGTGGAAGTACTTCCACCTAATAACAAAATAGAACAAAGGAGAAAAATAATATGGTAAAAGGTCAAAGATATTTTAAAAAGATGCTAGAACAGGTAGGAGATAATTCAAAATTTAAAGAAGTATTTCCTACTGTTCAAAAACCAATATTAGAAGTTGGAAAGAACGTGATTTTATTATTGGATAATGGAGATACAATAATGACAAGTCCTGTAGTTAATTTTTCGATTAATGATAGTGGAAGAATTGAAATAATTACACAAAATACTATTTATATAAAACTATAAAGGAAGGTAAAGAAAATGTACAATATGATTGATTTATTTGGAAAACACTCTAGGATTATTCTTACAATCCTTGTATGGGTATTAGTTTTAATCAATATGGTTGATAAAAATAAAAACTTTGAAAGCAAGTATAACAAAATGCAAAATATAAAAAATAATGTTGGATTTGCAGTAACTTTTACTTTGTTTGCTTTGCTATCTAAAGTGGTTAGTGAATTTATTACTACAATTAATATATCAAAAAATAATTCCACTGATATGTTTTTATTAAATTGGTTTATTCATATTCTATTAATGATTTTAGTTTTAGAATTTTTTAAAATTTTACTTGGCATTGAGGATAGGGTATTTTTGGTATTGTTTATTCCTGTAACATTATTAATAACAGGTGGTGCAATGAAAGAATTTGTAGTATCACTAATAATCAACAATACAGCTATATCTTTATTTACATTGTCTATTCTATTACAAACTATTGTCGGTATGGGATTATTCATGGTTTATAATTTATGTGTATATGAAAGGATTGTTTATAAAGATGAAACGAATTAGAGGATTTAAAAGGGATTTTGAATTAGATTTACTACTAGCATTAGACGAATTAACTCATGTAATGGATAATTGTTTTAGTGATGTATCTATCTTACTTGAAATGAGAGAAAGAGGCTATTTTCAAGATGCAAAAGATGATGAAAAAATAGTTGATATGATAGAGAGATATAAAAGCAATGGAAAAGACAAATGATGAACTTATAAGAGAACTTGCTAAATCAATGTATGATATGCCTCAATCATTATGTTGTTCTTATTGCACAAAAGAAAAATGTATTACTGATAAAAAAGGTGGTTTAAGCCATAAGAGTTGTTTTGATTGTATAAGTGATTATTGGAAAGCAAAAGTAGACCAAAAAATTCAAGAGGATATATTTTTAGAAATAAAGGAGAAAAAACAATGTATGCAATAAAAAAAGAAGATGGAGAATTCTATACGGGAGATGATTATTATTTCCAAGGCGAAAAATATGCTATTTTTTCAAGACCTAGAGAGGAATATAAAAAATACAAATCATTAAAAGTTGCAGAGAATGTAAAAAAGAGATTAGAATTGAGTTGCAATGGGTTTGGTAAACTGAAAATTGTAGAAGTTGAAGATACATTAACAGCAATGAAACCACTTGATATTAAAGATGAAAATTTGAAATTCAATGGCGGTAATCCTCTTTATGGAGAATGGATTACAGGTATTTGTCCTAAATGCAAACAAGATGTGCAATTAGGAATGAATTATTGTCCAACTTGCGGTCAAAAACTTTTATGGGGAGATAAATTAAAATGTTAGGAATGATTTTAGCACACTTATGTGCCATAACTTTAGGAGTGTATGCAAATAAAATTTTGGGTGGTTCAATAGTAGGAATATTAAATATTTTATTTAGTGCGGAAATGGTTTTATATTTTACGGTGCAATTATTCTCAAAACTGAATTTTGATGATAATGGCGATGGATTTTTCTATTCAGGACTTGCAATGTTTTCATTAATTGCAATGAATGTTATTTGTTCATTTTATAGGTGAGTGCTTTAATAGGCTAAATATGCCCTGTAAAGAGCAAAGGATAAAACACATAAAATAATACTAAATAAGCAGAAAAGGCTCTAGTAAGCTAAAATAAACAGTTCTAAAAGCACCTGTTGTAAAAAACAAAAACTTTAAGGAGAAATGAAAATGATAAAACAATCAACAAATTGGGCAATTAGCTACATAGAAAAAAATGGAGCTGAAAACTATATTGAAAAAATTAAAGAAGATTATGAAAAACTAGAAAATGATTTTGAGGAATTTAAGAAATATCATAAGGATTGGTTGGACTTTACTAAAAAAGAAATGAAAAAAGAAGTAATTAAATCTAATACTTTACTTTATAAAGATACGGAAACGCTATTATTGGAATTATATATAAATGATAAAGTAGAAATCATACCTATAAAAATGTTCCAAGAATTAGAGAACGGTATTCAATATGTAAGAGGAGATACATTTGAAACAACATTTATAACTAATGATAATCTTCAACAAATACAATCAACATATAAATACAAAGTTCGTAGTATTCACAAGGAAGTCAAACTTCTTTGGAAAGCACAAAGTGAAGATGAAAAAAAGGAATAAGCATGACATTATGCAAATTCCTTTTTTATTTATATATAAATTTGGGAAGGGAATATGAAGGCTACATTGTAATAATAAGTTATATTTATGATTAAAGATAAATGATAGAAATTAATTACAAGCATATATTTTTTGAAGTTCTATCATATTTGCATAGATACAATGTAACTCATATTTATATAAGCAGTATTTTTTTACTACAAAAAAATTATAAATCAAGAAAAATTAAAGTCAACGTTTTTCTTTATATATTAATATATTTTTGTATATATTGTATATATTGTATTATGTGTGGAGGAAAGTCCACGCAACTGTGGAGGAAAGTCCACGCAACTGTGGAGGAAAGTCCACGCAACTGTGGAAAAAAACAACTTGACTTCCACATATAATAATGTAGAATATTTTATATAAAGAAAAATATTTGCTGAAAAGGATAATGAAATTATGGAGTTTAAAGAAAAAAGAATAAAACAACGGAATGAACTAATTCAAGCTACAGGAAAACTTGACTACTATCAACTGAAACTGTTCTTTTATGTTCTATATAAAAGGAAGAAAAATCAAACACAAATTAAAGTAACAATGAAAGAAGTACTAGACACTTTAGAAATTATTAAAGGTGGTAAGACATATAAACAAATGATTTTAAGTTTAGAAAGTTTTAATATTAGAATGCTAACTACATTAACAGTATGGAGTGATGATAAGAAACAAAAAATCATTGATGAAAGAAGGAAACTAGAAGATAGAAAAGTTAAATTATTACTTGAAGATGGAGAGGCTAATAAAAATCAAGTCATGGTAATTGATGAAGAAATTAATAAACTATCATTAATACCACCTTATTCAGTAGAAGAATTAAGTGAAATGTCATCAAAGGAACGTAGGGAACTTGACATATATGTATTTCCTAAAATACAATTTATTTCTGGAATTGTAAAAGAAACTAGAAGGGAAAATATAATTGAATTTAATATACATAAAGACCTTGTTCCTTATATTGACGAATTACAAAAAAGATGGACATGGATTGAATTTGATGAAATTATAAAACTAAAAAATAAGTATGCCATTAGGATATATGAGTTCTGTAGAGAAAAGCTAGGAGATAATTTAGATGTTCTATCTTATGATTGGTATTTGAAAGATTTAAGGGTGTATTTAGGAATTGAGGATAAATACAAAAGTTGGAGAGATTTGAATTCAAAAATAATAAACAAAGCCATGAAGGAAATAAATGAAAAGTGTAGTGATGTGTCATTTGAATATGAACCTTTAAAAAATCGTGCAGTATATGGTATTAGAATGAAAATATATAAATCATCATTCCTACCAACTTTTAATAAAAATAAAGATAGCGATAATCCAAAAGAAGAACAACTAGAAGAAACAAAAAAAGCTAGTGAAAATGATGAAGTAAAAGTAGAAAACAATACTGATAAGATAACTACTGGAACAAACAATTTAACTAATTCTACAAAGGTTGAATATACAGATGAAGTGAAAAATTTCAGGTGGTGGGAAGATTAAAAATGTGCTATAATACTAATGGATATAAATTGAGATGAAACAAAATACCAACCTAATACAATACACCATCAAAATTTATATTCTTGATAAACGTTAAAGTATGCTGATTGCATACTTTTTTACTTTAAGTAGACATAAAATGCAAAAAATGGAAAAAGATGTTAAAATAAAAAGGGAAGGATAATTAAACAAAAGAAAAAATCCTAGAAAACCCATTTTGCAATTAGAGTAAGAATATAAAAGTGATATATTCATAAGATAAGCCTTACCCCAGATTGTGGGGTGGGCTTTTTTTTGGATTATAGCATCATTGAAAAAGAATTTGATACATATATGAAAAAGACAATAAAGAACACTATTATTAATTATGCTGAAAAAGAAACGAGAAAAAATACAAATGAGTTGTCTTTAGAAAATTTTGATTATGAACAGGCTATAACAACTATTGATGATGATTTGTTTTTAACTGACATTAAAGAAATAATAACAGATGAAAGACTATTAAAGATAATATTAAAACTCTCAAATGAGAAAAGAGAGATATTAAAATATTCGGCTATAGATAATATGACATCTGTAGAAATTGCAAAGATAACAGGAAAAGATGATAGTACAATTAGAAGAATACTTATAAATATAAAAAAATATATAAGAGAGGAATATTTGAAATAATATGAATTTAGTAGAAACATTGATTTATGCAAAAGAGGGAAATGAAAGTGCTATAAATCATATAGTACAGCATTACAGCAGATATATAGAAAATCAAATGATAAGATACAATATTGTTGATAAAGAAGATTGCAGAACAAATGTAAAAACAAGAATGATAAGAGCGATAGATAGATTTAAAATATAAAGTGTTGACAGTAATACACATAAATAGTATAATAAAAGTGTAGAAGAAAGGAGAGCTAAAATGACGGAATATAAAATAGGAGATATTGTTATTGTTGATAATAAATTTGATTGTAAAATTAAAGATATTGTTCAAGGGGACTTTGAAGTAGAATACAAAAATTATCTACCTACACGGTTTATTGAAAAAAATAAAATGAAATTAAATAAAGTCCAATTTATTGTTAAAGAACCAGATAAAAAACCGAAAGTTGTTCATGCAAAAGAACTAAAAAAAGATATTTTCCTTTTGGCTTTAGATTGTAAAACCATAGAAACAGTTACTATAAAAGAGTTTGAAAAGAGAAATATTATCATGCTAAAAGATAAAGATGCAAATGAAGTTGATAAGCAATGGAACTTTGACATTTACAATGGTGGAGTGGATATAACCAATGTTATTGGAAGTGTTGCTTTTGTTGGTAGAGATGAAAAGAATAAATGGGTAACTTTAACCCAAGAACAAATGGATTTTATAAAAAATGAATTTCAAGGAGAATACTAATGAAAAAGACAATAGAATATTGGAAAAAGATTTTTAGTAAAGTAGATGATGAAGTTGAAGTTGTTAGAGTTGAACAAAATGAAAATAAAACCAATATTAAAGTAATCTATTTAATGCCATATTCAACGCAAGAAGAAGAATTTAGTTTTGATATGAATTTAAACACCAAAGATGTTATCAATAAATTTTGTATATCTGTTAAAGAACGTGCCAATGAAATGATTTTTCATATAAGAGAATGTGCAAATACTGTAGATGATATGTTTGATTAACAAGGTGGAAGTACTTCCACCTGTATAAAAGGAGAACAAGAATATGAAGATGAAACATTTAGATGGAATAGCAAGAGATGGCTTTTATAAATATGTAACTGAAAATTATAAAAGTATGGAAAAAGAAGATTTAAAAGATTGTATAAGAGAAATTTGCTATGCGTTATATGAAAAAGATGAAATGCTTTATAAATCAATTCAAAAAAGTGCCTTAAATGAATTAACAGGTACATTCACACCAGAAAATGAATGTGAAGATGATGAATTGATAAACATTATAACTAGAATTAATATGATGGGATAAGTAGGAGAACTGATAATGAAAAAATTAAGACTATGTTTATTTGTATTTACTATTACAATTTGTATGGTATTTTTGACAGGTTGTGAAGATGAAGAAAAAACATCAAAGAAAGAAGATACTAAAACTGAACAAGTAGAAGAAAAAAAGATTACATATAAAAATCCTTTGATTTGTATATATGACGGTTGGAATGACACAATTTATGTAGATAAAGATACAAAGGTTATGTATTGGTGGCATAACAGTAGTTATAAAGGTGGACTAACTGCTATGTACAATGCTGATGGAACACCTAAACTATATGACGGAGATTTAAGTAAATATGAGTAGTAGAAATAGATTATTTCAGTAAATAATTAATAAATTAAATTTAAAGAAGGAACAGAGGAAATTTATTATGAAAAACAGTTTTAAGAGTATAAAAAAGAAAACATCAATCTTTAGAATGTACAAAGAAGGATTATTATTATTTATCATTTGTGTTGGATTGTTATGTGTAGTAACAGATATGGTAACAAATCCAGCTCATGAAACATTTTATAAAAATATTATATATGGTTTTTCATATATAGTTTTTGGAATTATAGTAATAGCATTTATTGTTAGTTTAATATATGTGCTTTTTAAATTTTTACTAAATCTTTATAATCAAACAAAACTTCCTTTAAAAAAGGAAGAAATGGAAAAGTTAAATATTACTAGTCCTGATGAATATTTAAAGTTTGTAAATAATTATATGCCTAATATCGTACCTAGTAAGAACATTCAAAACAGAATAATCTTTACATCTTATCTTTATCTATATGATGGAGATACAGATGAAGAAAAGGAAAAAAATTTACATAATGCTTTCAAGTTCAGTAAAGTTCCAGTATGTGTTGACAATTATGAATACATCTATGATTTCAGTAATAAAGTTACAGTATGTCATGACAAGGATTTTAATAAGTTGGTAAAAAAATTATTTAGCAATAAGGCTTATAGTGAAACGTTTGGAGAAAAAGAGTACTATTGACAAAATGTGATATAATGAAATAAAATGGAAGGAATAAAAAACATTATGAATTTTTTATATAAGACGGATTTAGAAGAATGTAAAGAAATGGCTAAAAATCTTTTGATGCAAGAAGTCGTACAAACTGACATTCCATTTGTTTGTAACCACCCTATAATTGAAAATCCAACATATATCATTGATAATAAACTTGTAAATATATTTGAAGATAAAAAAGCATATAAGAAAGTTATTATAGATGCAGAAAGAATGATTGATAATTGCAATGAATTTATGGAGTTGCTAGAATTGATTAGAAAGCCATATAGATTAATCTTTGTAAAGTTCTGTAAAGATTATTTAACCGAAAAGGATTTTAGCGAAGGGTTGATTGATGCTTTTATTAATGATGAATTTGCCAATAACAACGTAAATGTACCAAAAGCTGAATTGATAAAATTATTCAAAATTGCCAAAAGAGATTATATGATGCAAGAAAACGATAAAGAGGAATTTAACAATTTTCCTAATGAAATTACTGTATATAGAGGTTTGACAACATTTAATAGTGATAATATCAAAGCTTTATCATGGACTTTAGATGAAAATAAGGCAAAATGGTTTGCTACAAGATTTAGTCAAAATGGAAAAGTATATAAAGCTAACATCAATAAAAAAGATGTGTTTGCATATATCAATTTAAGAAGTGAAAAGGAAATCATACTTGACTATAGAAAACTAGAAAATATTACTTTTTACTATGTTGAGATATAGCATATTAGATAGGTGGAAGTACTTCCACCTACAAAATGAAAAGGAGATGTAAATGTGGAAAAACAATACGATAAAAGTAAAAGAGTTAATAAATATGTAAGAAAAACAAAAAAGTTTAGTTTTACACTAAAAAGAGCAAGTGATGGATATATTTATGAGAGATTTCTAAAATTAAGAGAAGAAAATCTTCCTATTACACCTTATGTCAAAATTGCAATTAGAAAACAATTAGAAAGAAAAGAAAATGTGGATATTTCAAGATATATTAAACCTATTGATGAAAAGGATATTGATACTAATATTACGCACGTTACAATTACATTTAACAGGCAAGAGATGGAGATTGCAGATTATATTGAAAAGCTTGATAGAAAGAGTGATTTCATTACAAGAGCAATACTAGAAATGATTGCAACAGGAGATTTAACACAAAAAGAAATTAATAGCCTTGATGAAAAAATAAAGAAAAAATATAATCAAAGACCTCAACTAACATTATTTAATGGAAATAAAAAAGATGAACAAGTTAAGAAAATTTTAGAAAATTTATACAGTAAAAAAATTGATGATAATGAATTTATGAAAGATGCAATCATTGAAAAATGGAATAGAGAATATAAAAAGTAAAATAATCAACATTTGATATTTCTGTAGTATAGAATTAAAAAGTGGAAGTACTTCCACTTTAGAAAAGTTACTGAAAATGAGTAACTTTTTTAAAAAACTACTAAAATGTGTTGACAGTAACACACATAAATGATACAATAATAGTGTAATAAGAAAGGAATATAGAAAGAGGTAACAGCAATGAAAAATATTAAAGAAAAGTTAAAATTGAACGATTTACAAGAAAATAAAAATTGGAAAGATGCAGTAATTGTATTTAAACCAGAGAGTTTTGATAAAGAATTTAATGAAACTCAAAGAAGTTATAAAATTAGCAGAGAAAATTATTATTTTCAGCAAGGTAAAATTTCATCATCATTATATGGAAGTTGTTTAGATGGTAGTGATGATGGAGTAAGATTGGATTTATACATGAAAGCAATTCCAGAAGATAAACTAGGGAAAAGATGGATTGTAGATTACTGTTATATTATAGAGTAATAAATGTGGAAGTACTTCCACCTAATAAAGACAATGAATAGAGGAAGAAAAGAACTATGGAAAAGAAATTATACATGATTGAATATGATGCAAACAATAAATACAATAGAAAAGGTAGCTTTTTTGTAGAAGGTGCAAAAGAAAAAGATGAAGTTGTCAAAGATATGCTTGATAAAGTGGATTATGAAAAATACAGTTATATTGGATATAGAGAAGTAAACAACAATACTTCGTACGGTGAAACTATTGTTGTTTTAGGGAAAAGAGAGATTACATTAGATGAACATAAAGAAATATTTAAGAAATTGCTTTTTACAACATACGGACAAAGAACAATAATGATACAATCTGGAGTATTTAATGATTTTATTGAAACCTATGTTAGAGTGGTATGTAAAAATCTAGGGTATGATGAAAATAAAGCTGTAGCTGAATTATCATATTTATTTGATACATTTACCTATGATGAATTAAAGAAGAAACTTGTTCCATAAAAAGAAGTTTTATTCCAAAGATATGGAAAAAAGAATAAAATCAAATAAAATAATAGATGAAATAAAAAAGGCTAGAAAAAATCGACTAAAAGAAAGATAGAGGAAAAGAAAGATGGAAAAGAAAATTTGTGCAGAATGCCTATTAACAAGTGAACCTGTACTTGTTCCCAAACAAAAAGGAAATGAAAAAGTATTTACATTAAATACGAATGAGCATAAATATGAAGAATATTTAATTAAAGATATTATTGAAGATTTAAAGGAATATTTAACTGTAGAACAATATGAAAATTCTATTCATTTAATAACAAATTGGAGAGATACAAATGTTTTACATACTTTAATGAGTACTACTGTAAGTCATAATCCTAATATTCATGATGATAAGCATAAGAGATTATGGAATATTTATACAGAGTGGATATTTAAAACCATGACTAAAGAAGTAGAAAATTATGAACAGTATAAAGGAATGACAACTCCAAGAGATGGTTGGAAATCAAATGTGAAAAGACCATATTATTGGGGGTGCATGATAGATGGAATTATCTTTGATTATGGATATACAGGGGGAAAATCTTTTGAAACTTTAATTAAAGGAGAAACAACAGAATATTATAACAACTTATTAATTAATGAATTGAAAGGATAAGGTGGAAGTACTTCCACCTTATAGAAAATAATATGAGTGACAAAACAGAAAAAATAATAAAAATATTCATAGCACTTATAATTTTTATAACAATGATAAGTAAAGTTGATTTTAAAGATATGTTTAATGGCTTTGAAAAAACAAAGAATTATGTAAAACAAATTGATAAATAAAAATATTCAATCACACTAGCACACTAGAAAAGGGGGAATGAACTATGTATATGGCAATGGAATTGTTTATTTGTATGGCTGAATTAATCTTATTTGTTGCATTTGAATTAGGAACATTTTTACTAAAGATTATTTGTAAAATAGTTTTTATGTTTTTGAAATATACTTTTGTTGTCATTAAATATTTAGTGATTGGAATTAAACAAGTAGCAATGTTCTCCATTGATTATATTAAAGATTGTATTAGACTATATCAAGAACAAAAAGAATTAGACAGAGTAACAACGATTAAATAACAAGGAGAATACAAAGATGCAAAAACTAATAATCACTTATAAAGAAAATAATCGGTTCAATAATCATAGATATTTTGTGACAATTGAAAATATTGAAACTGATAAAATAATAGAAATGGAACTTAAAATTCCTAAAATATATTTTTGGGAAAAAAGAAAAATTAGAAAACTTATTCTAAAAGAAATACAACAAAATAAAGAAGTTTATAAGGATTTATTTGCTATGAGAAAAGATAAGAATAGTGATGTAAATTTAAACAATCTTTTACAAAAGACATTTGTAATGGCTCAAAGACACTACGAAGGAAAATAATTATTATGGAACAACAATTAAAAGAAAAATGCAAAAAGATTAGTAAGATATTGAATGAAATGAATTTTAATGAAATTCAATTTGTTTTTAAAAACCTAACAGATGAACAAAAATCGGCATTTGAACAAATTCTATTTATACAGGCATACAAGAATATTTTTCAAAAAATATCGCATGATGATTGTAAAAAGGCTATTAATAAAATAATTGAGAAATATTATGATAGTGATGGTTGCAATCCGTCATTAACACTATTTGAATTTGTTGCGTTTGAAATATCAAAAGAAAAAAATATTGATAAAGAAAAAGCTAAAGATTACAATTTGAAAACAGGCAATGAATTTAAGGAGATAAAGCAAATTCATAAAGAGTGTAAAAGTTTTTATGATGAATTTCAAAAAGCACTAGATGATGGAGATATTTCAAAAGCAACGGAACTTCGTGTAAAAATGAGCAACAATGAAAAGAAAGTAGAAAATTTATACAATAAAATGATGGAGAAGAACAATGGCAAGTAGACAAATGTTTGATATTATAAATAAAGATATAGAAATTGGATATACAAGTTGTGGTTGGAAATGTATTCAACACTTCCAACATCATAATCTATGGCAAAGAGTATCTACAACAAATGCGAATGGAATAAAAACTTGTTTTCCTAAAAAAGCAGTACCTAATCAATATTCGGTTTATTTTGATGAATAATCAAGGTGGAAGTACTTCCACCTTTTTGAAAAATTGAAAATTTAATAAAAATATAGTATAACAAAATAAGAAAGAGAGTGAAGATAATGGAAGAAATGAAAATGCAATTATTAGAGATATAAAGGTTAGTAATATAAGCAAACAATATGATTTGAACTATTTATTGAATAATGATGGACTACCGAAAGAAAAAACACAAAGTAAAAAAGAAAGATTAAAATATGATGATTTTGATATTGAAAGATAAAAACGATATTGATATAATGTATTTGCAGTTAAATTCATAATTGTAATGTCTAGTTTCATTACCGTTAATATCAATGTTGGTGTAAGTAGTAACACCATCTTTGACTTGCATTAAAGTATAGTAAGATTTAGTTTCATGATTTTTAGTGTCATCTAAAATCTGCATTAAAACTCCAGTAACTGTAGATTTAGAAATAGTAACTTGTTGATAACAAAATCTCATTAGCATGAATTTTTAACTGTAAATTTTATTTCAGTTGCGAAAAAAAGGTGTAGAGCCTTTTTTTCTTTTTGAAATAAATTAAGGTTGATTTTTAACAGAATGTAGTTATAATATGTTTGCGGACAAAACTTATTTTGTTTGCTGTTACTGTAATTTAAAGAGGAAAAGGACTAGAAATAGTTCTTTTTCTTTTTTTTTAGAAAAATTTTAAAAAAATGCACGTTATTTAAAAAGTCAACTGTGCTAACAAGTAAAGAGAATATAAAACTCTTTTATATAAGCACATTGACAAATACACGAAGAAAACGTGTCATATAAAAACATAAATACTTTATCTATTGTATGTTAGCCCCAAGAAGTCGAAAGTCATATATTGAATAGCGAATATAACGAGGGAAAAATTGAATGAGGCAAATTCAAATGGCGAGGAAGTACAGTAGTGATAATGATACTTCAATCTTAAAAAGATTGTTTCTGTGAAGGAAAGGGAAACAACACCCTATGTAAGTTTTGCCAACTTAATTTATGTTTTATTTAAAATTTTAAGGTGGAAGTACTTCCACCTAAAGGAGAGTGAAAAATGCAAAATGATTTGATTACAAAAAAACAAGCTGTAGCTTATGGAATAATTGCATTATATACATTAGAAAATAGTGCTACTAAAATTAATCCTTTGCAATTAGGGGAAGAAATGATAACAATGATGAAATTATGCAATCCTAAAAATGCAATTAAAAGAGCAAATAGAATTTTACAAAAAACTAGTTAAAATTTTGGATTAGTGATATAATTGAAAGGAGATGTGTTAGTTTGAAAACACTCAATGATATAGTGCTGTTCTCAAGGAATGATATATCTGATTTATTTGGTATTGGAGCAAATACAGTACAATCTCTTTTTTATAATGATGAATTTCCAGCTATTAAAGTTGGGAGAGATTGGTATGTAGAGGAAAATGCTTTAAGACAATATTTACAAGAAAGACATATTTTATCAAATTTGAGAGCAAAGAATAGCACTGTTAATAAAATATTTATTCAGTAAGCCAATTCGATGTTCCTTTTATTTTTAAGGAGGAATATATATGAAAAAACTTATTGAGGGAAAAGATTATTCTATTCATGAATATGTTACAAAAAACAAAAGAAAACCATCAAATATGCCAATGTGTCCTACTTGTAGTCAATGTACTAATAGAAGTAAGTGCTTAAATAGGCGAACCTTATATTCAATGAAAAAGTGTAATGATTGTAATAATTGTAAAGACAAAGAAAATTGTGATAAGTTTTATATCTATATAAGATATGTTGCTGAATTATTAAACCTTGGAAAAAATGATAAACGGAGAAAATATACGAAAACAGTTTGTTGGTAAAACAAGAGATGAAGCATATAAAAAACTGGTGGAATTTGTCAATAATATTATAGAACATGGCTTAAAAGAAAAAAAATCAAAACCAAACGAGGCATCTATTGTTAGTTTGTTGAAAGCACATGAAGAAAAAAGATTTAAGAATGGCGATATAAAATCTAATTCGTATGTTAGATTAAAACAAACAATAAAAACAATTAGTGCATATAAATTTGCTAATCAACCAATTCAAAAAGTTACAAGAAAACAAGTTGAGGTATTTTTGCAAAGTGAAAGAGTAAAAGCAGAGGAAACATTAAAGAAAGAGTTTAGAGAAGTAAAAAAAGCTTTTAATATTGCAGAAAAGAAAAAAATGATTAGTGATAATTATTTTACTGGCGAAGAACCAATAGTTAGACCTCATAGTTTTAAAGTTGAAGTAAAGGTTGATGCTCTATCACGAACAGAAGAATTTTTACTAAACCAATATCTTAATACACATATAACAAAATATAAGAATATTATTCTGTTAGCTCTTTATACAGGTATGCGAATTGGCGAAATATTAGCATTGACACCAAATGATATACAATGGCATGAAGGCGAATATGGTATAATAAATGTTGAAAGAACTATAACACAAGATAAAAATGGTAAAAATATAATTCGGCGATACAACAAAAACAGAATGCAGTACGAGAATTATTCATTTAACCGAGTATTCACGAAAGGTTTTAGAAAATTCTATAAGGGAAAAGAAAGATAATAAATATAATGTTATATTTATTCGTGATGATGGGGATTTGTATATAGCAAATCAAATAAATTCGGCATTTAAGACTATATGCAAAAATGCAGGTGTTAGAGTGGTAGAAACAAAGCATAAAAAACATAGTAATATAAAAGGAACATATTATTGTTCATTAAAAACAAGCAATGCACATTTTCATATGTTGCGACATACTTTCGCAACGAGGTGCATTGAGGCACGGAATTGAAATACATATATTGCAATCTTTGATGGGACACAAGAGTATAACAACAACTATTGATAGATATGGCAAAATATATGAATATGTAAAACAAAAAGAATTAAAAAGATATACAGAATACATGAATAAGACAAACGAAATACTTAAATATAATATGAGTGATTTTGAAAGGCAGTATGCTTGTATTTAACTATAATACATATATAATTTGTAACGAAGTTACAAAAAAACAAAGGTTTCGAGAAAGCTTATGGCTCTAGGAATAGAAAACATTTCTTCAAGACACGAGGAGCCAAGATGAGTCCAGTTTATCTGGACTTTTTTTTATAATTCTTTATAATTTTACTAGCATTTATAAATAAAATATTATATAATTGCTTTAATAATAAATAATGGAAGGAATGATTTTATGGAATATATAGATCAGCTAAAACAATTAGCTAATGAAAATAGAAAAAGAATAATAAATATGATATATAAAGCAAAATCTGGTCATGAAGGAGGATCTTTATCTATAATAGATATGTTAACAGCTATTTATGAATTAGATGTTAATTTTAATGAAAATCCAAGAAGTAAAGTTGTTTTATCAAAAGGTCATACAGTTCCAGCACAATATGCTGTTTTAAATTCAAAAGGAATAATTAAAGATGATGAAATGAATACATTAAGAATGTTGAATTCAAGACTTCAAGGACATCCATACACTGGAACAATTCCAGAAGTTGATGCAACTACAGGATTATTAGGTCAAGGTCTTTCTATAGCTGTTGGAATGGCGATTGCAAAGAAAAATAATAATGATAATCACCATGTTTATGCAATTGTTGGAGATGGTGAAATGCAAGAAGGACAAATTTGGGAGGCAATGTTGCAAGCAGCACATTATAAATTAAATAATTTGATAATGGTTATTGATTATAACAAATTATCTTCATATGACGAAGTAAATAAATCAATGAACTTAGAACCATTAAAGCAAAAAGTAGATGCATTTAATTTTTATACTATAGAAATAGATGGAAATGATATGAAACAGGTTGTGGATGCATTAAATGAAGCTTATCAAGTAAAAGATAAACCAATAGCTATTATTTGCAATACAGTAAAGGGGAAAGGTGTTTCTTTTATGGAAAATAATCCTAAATGGCATAATGGAGCAATTAGTGATGAAGAATATAAAATTGCAATGAAAGATTTAGGAGAAGAATAAAAAATTATTGTGATTTATATGTTTGAAAGGAAAATATAATATGGAAGAAAAAATGATTTGTTTAAGAGATAAAATAGGTGAATTTTTATGTGAGTTTGGCGAAAAAGATGATAGAATATATGTAATAGATAGTGATTTGGCAAAATCAACTAAAGCGATAGAATTTCAAAATAAATTTCCAGAAAGGTTTGTAGAAGCGGGAATATCTGAAGCAAGTGCTATGTCAATTGCAATGGGATTAGCTTCAGAAGGACAAATACCATTCTATGTGAATTTTGCAATATTTGTTTCTGGAACAGCTTGGACACAACTTCGTCAAGCAGCATATGCAAACTCAAATATAAAAATGATTGCAAGTTATGCTGGAATGGATAATGGAAAAGATGGTGCAACACACCATGCAAATGAAGATTTGGCAATTGTTCGTGCAATACCAAATGTAAAAATTTTAGTGCCATCAAATAAAAAAGAAATGAAAGAAGCAATAGAAATTGCAATTGAATATAATGGACCTGTTTATATAAGAGTTGCAAGAGATGTTGTACCAGATGTTGAATTTGATGGAGAACCTGAAATTGGAAAATCAACAATTGTAAGAGACAATGGAAATGATTTTGCTATTGTATATGAAGGTACTGCAGCAGGAATTGCATATAAAGGATTTGAAGCATTAGAACAAAAAGGATATAAAGGAAAATTAATAAATATCTTTTCAATTAAACCATTAGATATAGATATGATTAATATGATTTCAAACAATGTAAAATGCATTTTAACAATCGAAAATCATTCAATAATTGGTGGATTAGGAGGAGCAATTTCAGAAATATTAGCTCAAAAGAAATCACATGCACCAATTAGCTTCATAGGAGTTAATGATGTATTTACTGAATCTGGTAGCGCAACAGAAGTTAAAGAAAAATATGGATTAAATATTGAAAATATAATTAATAAAGTTGAAGAAATGTTGAAATAGAATTAAAAAGTCATTACAAAGAATATTTTTATTCTTTATAATGACTTTTTTCTTATTTATAAAAATCTTTTGCTACGAATTTATAATAATATGGTTTTATATCTGGAAGTAAATCTTTAAAATAAACAATTGTACCATCTAATTTTTCTTGTTTTAAATTTGGATATGTTCTAATCATTTTTTTATCATTAAAAAAGTAATGAATTAAAAATGAATGAATTTTGCTTTTATTAAGTTTTAAATTTAATTCTATGATTTCATCTTTATGTGCAACATTTAAATCATTTATAGCAATCATTCTTATTCTAAACATATTTATGGCATATGCAGAAATTATACAATCTATAGCAATAAATATTGTTAATACCAGAATGATGGTTCTTATAGTAGAAAGATTAAATTTTCTTAATATTAATGCCATAAATTTTCTGACTTGTGGTTGAATTGCTTTCATTAGGAATATAGCAAGAATTCCCCAAAAAATAGAATAGTAAAAACAAATTCTACCATTAATATTTAAAGGTAAATTAGAGTAATCCCACCATTTTACATGTAAAATTAATTCACCGATTAAACTAACAAGATATTCTGTTATTGAGCCAATAACAAAACCACCAAAAAATAATGTAATTCTATTTTTTTTAAAATATTGTAGAAATATAATCATAATTATAGCGCCGAGCCCATAAATACTACAAAAAGGACCGTAGACAAAGCTTTGTCTACTTTCAAAAACGCCATATCTTACAATTGCAAAAATTGTTTCAACAAAAAATCCAGCAATACTATATAATATAAAATATGATAGTAATTCCCATAATCCTATTCCTAAAATTGTAACATTTTTTTTCTTCGAAATTTGTTCCATATATTAGTCCCTTTCTATGTAATAATTTTACTATAAGATAAAATAAATTGCAACATATATAAAATCACATTTTTTATTGAATTACATAAAATGTAGTATGAAATTTAATGACAGAGAAAGGAGAAAAAATGTCAAAATTTATAATTCAAGGTGGAAAAAAGCTAGAAGGAGAAATAAAGATATCGGGTTCTAAAAATGCAGCATTGCCTATAATTGCAGCAACAGTATTAAATGCAGGAACAACAACATTATATAATGTTCCAGATATTCAAGATGTTAATACTATGTTTGAAATTTTGAAAAAAATAGGAGCAACGATAAAAAGAAAGAATAATAAAATAATTATAAATACTAATAAAGTACATACATATGAGATACCAGATGATTTAATGAGACAAATGCGCTCATCTGTAATTCTTGCAGGAGCATTGATAGGAAAATATCATAAAGCAAAATTTTCATGCCCAGGAGGATGTGATATTGGATCAAGACCAATAGATTTACATTTAAAAGGTTTTGAAAAATTAGGTGTAGATATTAAAGAAGAGTATGGAGAAATATATTGTAATACTGAGAAAATAGTTGGAACACAAATACACTTAGATTTACCAAGTGTTGGAGCCACAGAAAATATTATTTTAGCTTCATGTTTAGGAGAAGGAAGTACTGTAATTACAAATGCCGCAAGAGAGCCTGAAATTGAGGATATGATAAAATATCTTAATAAAATGGGGGCAAAAATAAATGGAGCAGGAACAGATAAAGTTGAAATAATAGGTGTAAAGAGATTAGCAGAAGTAAGCTATAATATTATGCCAGATAGAATTGAAGCAGGAACATATTTAGTGGCAGGTGCTATAACAAGTGGTGATATTAAACTTCTTAATGTTAATTCATTTCATATTGAGCCAATTCTAAATAAGCTAGAAGAGACAAATTGCAAATTAAATATTAATAAAGATGAAATTGAAATAATTGCCCCTAAAAGAGTAAAATCAGTAGATATAAAAACAATGCCATATCCTGGTTTTCCAACAGATATGCAATCAATATTTGGAGCATTATTAATTACAGCTAAAGGTACATCTGTTATAACAGAAAATATATTTGAAAGTAGATATAAATATGCCCAAGAATTAATTAGGATGGGAGCCAAAATTAATGTGGAAGGTAGAACTGCTATAATAAAGGGGACAAAGAAAATTCAAGGAACAAATGTTGTTGCAACAGATTTAAGAGGAGGAGCGGCATTAGTTATGGCAGGGTTATATGCTAAAGGAATTACACAAATTGATAATATTCATTATATTTTAAGAGGGTATGAGAAAATAGATGAAAAACTAAAAAAATTAGGTGCTAAAATTCACGTTGAAAAATAAATAAAAAAGACTTTCACTTCAAAAAATAGGAAAGTCTTTTTTTATTATTTATGTTTTAATATAATTTCTTTTTGAGATTTATAGGTATCTGTTGAAAGTAAAGTACGAGATACTTCTTTTTCTCCCAAAGATAGAATTTTATAAGTTGAACATTTATAACCATTTTTTCCAACTTGTTTAATTTCTTCTTTTCCTACTGGAACACTAGATGAATATTCATAAGTTGTCTTATAATCAGTTGTTTCAAGAATCTCTGTTTCAAATGTTACTACATATTCTTGTTTTTCTAGAACGCCTAAAACAGAAACTGTTATTACTCCTGCTTTTGCTGTTGCAACAATTTTTATTGGATAAGTTCTTGAATTAGTGAATTTAAAATCTACACTACCATATGAAACTGAAGCATCTTGACCTATAGGAAGATAAGAAACAGTCATACTATGATTTTTTCTTTCAACAATCTCTAAATTTGCTTTTAATACGGCATTATAGAGTGTTGAGGAGATTTGACATATTCCGCCACCAAGACCATAATCTACTTCGCCACCATTATATATTAAAGCTTCTTTAAAACCATTTTTAGCAGTTCTTTCACCGACTACTTTATTAAAAGAAAATGTTTCACCGGGTTCAAGAATTGTTCCATTTATTCTTTCACAAGCAATATCAATATTTGTAGATCTATTAAAATTTGTTGAGTCATATATTGTAGTCGAAGTGCCTAATTTTGTTCCAAATATATCTTCACCTAAATCTGCAATTGTAATTTCAGGTTTTATATATTTTAATGGAATATATATTTCTGAAGCATCTTTATTTGAAGCAAGTTCTTTTGCTTCATCTATTGAAATGGCAAAATCAATACCATCTTTTTCAGCTGAAATTTTGTATGGATTTTTAGTAACAGAAGCATTTTGTGGTTCGCAATATATTTCGTCATGAATTTTGTCTATGTCAATTGAATTAGAAGAAATATATTCAACTGGTAAACTTAATGATTTTTGGTTATTAATAATTGTTGACAATAATAAATCACGAGTTTTATCTTTATTTAATTCATTACCATCTGTTCCACCAGTAATTACCAATGTATCATCTGAAATATAATAAGATGGTTCTATTACTAAATTAGGAATATCAACACTTATATTATTAATAATATTAATTAATTTTTCCTCATTATAAGAATATTTAGAAGTTAAATTAGTTCTTTTAAATAATGAAGATAGTATATTTAGATTATTTGAAAATATATTTCCTGTACGTCCTATACTATAGGCTTGCTCAAGTGCTGAAGATGTATCATAAGAAAAATCTATTTCAGCAGGTAAAAAATCTACAGAAAAATCTTCAAAAGAAAGAGTAATTGGTTGTGAAAGTATAGTATCCAATTCAGAATTTAATTTTTCTTTTGCATCATTTTGTGATAAAGATGAAACAGATATTCCATTTATATAAATATTATGTAATATTTTTGAATTTCCCATATTAAGTAATGATAAAAATGTTAAAAAGAATAGGATTAATAGTACTATTAGTATGGAAATTATATATATAAAATTAACTTTTTTAATTTTTTCGTGATTTCTTCCACGACTCCTTCTTTTACTCATATAAAAATCCTTTCAAAAATATTATATATTTTTGAATATTGAAAGTCAATATGAAAATTATATGAAAATTATTGAAAAAAAAGTAATAACATAGTAAAATATGTGTAAAAAGAAAATATGCTTATAATTATAAATAAGGAGCAGAACATGAAAAAAGGAATAGGAATAGTAATATTTATTGTAATAGTAATAATAAGTTTAGGTTTATCAATATATTTACCTAATAAAGATAAGATAAATGATGAGGCAGAAGATAAATCAGTTATATATAGTGTAATAGAAGAAAATGGAAAATATGGAGTAAAAAATCAAGATGAAAAAGTTATTGTAAAGCCTCAATATGAACAAGTAGTAATACCAAATGAACATAGAGGAATTTTTATATGTGATAATGATGGAGAAAAAACAGTAGTTTATAATGAAAAAGGTTCAGAAATTTTAAAGGACTATGATGCTGTAGAACCAATAAAATTATCTAATTTGTTAGAAGAAAAATATGAAAAAAATGCAATAATATATCAAAAAAATGGGAAATATGGTTTGTTATCAATAACAGGGAAAGTAATATTGGATGCTAGATATGAACAAATTTATAGTTTAGGATATAAGGAAAATGAAGTAATAGTAAAAGACAATAATAAGTACAAAATATATGATGTAAAAGGAAAACAGTTAATAAAAGATGAATTTGATTCTATTCAATCAGATGAATATTATAATGAACAAGATGAATATAAAAAATCTGGATATATTGTTTGTAAAACAACAAGTGATGGATATAGATATGGATATTATGATTATGATTATGATCAGGTATTAACGACAGATTATAATCAAATATTAAGAATTGTTAACGTTATAGATAAGAATAATGTATATTTGATTGCATCAAAAAATGGACAATATGGAGTATTTATAAATAATGTGAAAATTATAAATACTCAATATCAAACAATAAATTACGAAAAAGATTTTAATTTATTTATAGCAGAAAGAACTGGAAAATATGGTGCTTTTAATGAAAAAGGAAATGAAGTATTAAAGGTTGAATATGATTCGTTAGAAGTAAAGGGAATATATATATATGCTACAAAAGGAGAAGAGAAAAAAGTGTTTGATAAAGATGGAAAAGAAGTGAATATCCCTTTTGATACAACAATTGAAAAAACAGATAATGATAATGTTTATATAAAATTTGAAAATAATAAATATGGTGTAATAGATAAAGATGGTAAAACTTTAATAAATTGTGAATATGATTTGTTACAAATTATAAGAAATACAAATGCATATCAAGCTATAAATTTTGAAAACAATATGACATATATTTTCAATAATAAATTAGAAAAAACTGTAGAAATAGAGAATGCTACAATTAATATTGAAGATGAAAAGATACAAGTTTATAATGAAGAAATAACTTATAATTTAGATATTAACGGAAATATTATAGAAAATAAATAGATTAAAAAAACAAAATAAGTAAATACTGTTTATATGTATTTACTTATTTTATTTTGCAAATAAATATATAAGAAATTATTTAATTGGTGAGGAGAAAATATATGAAAGTTGGAGTGTCATTAGCAGGAGGAGGAATTAGAGGAATTGCACATGTTGGGGTATTAAAAGCCCTTGAGGAAAACAATATAAAAGTAGCGGCTATTGCTGGAACAAGTGCAGGAAGTATAATTGCAACATTATATGCTATGGGATATAGCCCATATTATATTTACTTATTATTTAAGAGATATGCAAGAGATATTATAAATATAAGAAGTAAACCAATAATAAATGGTATAACTAATTTCATAAGAAATAACAAAATAGGAATTGCTGGGTTAAGTGATGGAAATGAATTTGAAAAAATGTATGATGAATTAGCAAGAAAAAAAGGTTTTAGACTAATTGGAGATATAAAAATGCCTTTATTAGTTTCAGCTGTTGATATTGGTGAATCAAAAGAATATATTTTTACTAACTGTGCTTCAAGAAAAAATATAAAAGATAATTATATAACAGAAATAGGGATAGGGAGAGCTGTTAGAGCTAGCAGTAGTTTCCCAGCAATATTTTGTCCTTGTGAATATAAAAATCATATATTTATGGATGGAGGAGTTTTAAATAATCTTCCAACAGAAGAATTAAAGAAAGTTTATACTGGAAAAATAATATCTGTAAATTTTGAGTCAGATCCTGTTTATAATGATTACGATATTATGAATATTATAATGAAGACTCTAGATATTATGGGAAATAAATTATCAATTAACTCATTGAAAAAAAGTGATTTTGTATTAACAGTTCCAACAGATGGAACAGGACTTATTGATGTTGATAAAATGGATATATGTTATAAATACGGGTATGAGATAGCGATAAAAAATATTGATAAGATAAGGAAGATGTTAGAATAAAAAGTGTTGTTTCATAAAAAATTATCAAAACTTGTCGATGAAAACATATTTAAATTTATATTAATATATTGACAAATGTATATAAAAAATTTATACTAAGTGTGTTAAATATTTCAAAACAATTTTTTTCAAGAAATTTAAATCAAATATTTGTTATTTCTTTTAAAGAAAATTAAAAAATCATATAAAACGTTTTATTAATCATATTAAAAGGAGTGGTTATTATAGAAAATAATAAAGTAAAAGAATTAGAAACTATAATTAAAAAGTCAGATATGCAATTAGTAGATATTTTAAGAAAAATATTAAATATACAAGTAGATAAAATAATAATAGAAAAAAGATTAAAATTAAAAAATATTTCAGAGTATGAGTTTGAGGTAATAAAAACAAAAGCTAAATTAGAAAATGATAATGAAGTTGAGATTTATTTTAAACCTATAAAAAATTCAAGGATAAAAGAGTCAATATTTTGTTATTGGTGTTTAATATATGAAGAAGAAATAAGCGATAAGAAGATTCATCCAGAAGGAGACATTTTTTTAAATAAAGTATTAATATCAGAACTTACCAAAAAGAAATATTATCAAAGTGTATTTTTAGAAATTGAAAATAATAAGGGACATATGTTAGAAAATGGAACTGAAATTAATTTTATAGAAATATTGAAATATTTAAAAGAAGAAAGTTGTGAAGGATGTGAAGAATTAAAGAATTATTTTGAAAAAATGCAAGATTATGTGTTATTAGCGGGAATAAAAATAAATAGAAAAAATAAAATATTGTAAAATTTAGTGAAATCTTGTATAATAGAATGGTAATTTATATAAGAAAGGATGAAAGAAATGCAATATACATATAATCCAGAAGGAGTTTGTTCTATGAAGATGATATTTGATATAGAACAAAATGTAATAAAAAGTTTAAAAATTGTTGGAGGGTGTCCTGGAAATACAGTTGGAGTTTCAAGACTTGTAGAAGGAAGAACAATTGATGAAGTAATAGAAATGTTAAAAGGTATAGAATGTGGAGTGAAGGGAACATCATGTCCTGATCAAGTAGCAAGAGCTTTAGAAAATTATAAAAAAAATAATTTATAAAAAATATTTTTTCAATGTAAAAAATAAGATGCACTTTTGTGCATCTTATGTAAAAATTAATATAAATCACTTTCAGATAAATTATTATTTGTTTCATTAACTTTATTTCCAGATTCAATTCCCATATATGGTAAAATCTCTGCAAACATTTTTCCTGCTGTTGGAGCAGCAATTTGGCCACCATTATGTAAAGAACCTTTTGGATTTTTTAATATAACAAGTAAAACAATTTTGGTATTTTCAACAGGAGAAATTGCAACAAATGAAGCTGTATAACCGTCTTTAGAAGTTGAACTTGTTGGTTCTGATGTTCCTGTTTTTGCACCAATTGAAAACCCTTTGGCTTGTTCTGCAACTCTATATCCAGAACCTTTTGAAACTACAGATTCCATCATTGATTTTACTTTATCAGTAGTAGATTTTGAAATTACCTGACGAATTTCTTTTGTTTTAAATTCAGTAACTTCACCAGTATCTGTATTTGTAATTTTGTCTACTAATTGTGGTTGAACTAAAACACCATCATTAGCAATTGTAGAAACAGCTGAAATCATTTGAATTGGTGTAATTGTAAACTTTTCTCCAAATGACATTGTAGCAAGTTCGTGTTGATTTATTTTGTTTAAATCATAAAACTTACCAATTGCTTCACCAGGAAGTGAAATTCCTGTTTTTTCAAATAATCCGAAAGCTTGATAATATTTATATGATAATTGAGCACCAATTCGCAATCCTAGTTCTATAAATGCAGGGTTACAAGAATGTTCGAGAGCTTCTCTTAAAGATTGTTTTCCATGAGGCTTTCTCCAATTCCAACATCTTATTGGTTTTTCTTCACCATTTATATAATAATATCCAGTACAATTAAATTCACCAGCTGTATCTGTTTTTACTAGATTTTCTTCAAGTCCAATAGAAGAAGTTATTAATTTAAAAACAGAGCCTGGAGCATAAGTATCAGTTACAGCTTTTGGAGTCCACATTCTAAGTAAAGCATTAGATTTTTCTTCACTAGATAACGTATCCCAATTTTCTGCTAATTTACTATTAGGAGTGTTACGATTATTAGGATCAAAATTTGGATAGTCAGCCATAGCCAAAATTTTGCCAGTAGATGGATCCATTGCAATTGTAATTCCACTATCACATTCATATTCATCAACAGCAGTGGCTAATTCTCTTTCAATAATTCCTTGAATATTTACATCAATTGTTAGATTTAAATCATAACCGTTTTCAGCAGCTATATATGATTTCTCAGAATTTGCAATTTCTGATTGACTAGCATCTTTTAAGCTAACTGATTTTCCAGCTGTACCACTCAAAAACGAGTTCCAAGAATATTCTATTCCATAAGCACCAGAATTGTCTGAATTAGTAAAACCTAGAATTGTTGATGCCAATGTGTTATATGGATAGGTTCTAGATGTAGTCTCTTCGAAAATAATACCTGTTGAAAAATCCAATTTATTTTTCCATTCTTTTATTTGTTCAACTTTGTTTTGCTCTACATTAGATGCAACTGAAAATCTTTTTGTATTATTATTTATTTTCTCTAACAATTCTTGATAATCTATTTCAAGGATTTCGGAAAGTTTTTGTGCAATTGTTTCTTTATTCTCATCTTTTATATTTGTAGGATCTATGTAGATTTTATCGGTTTCATAGCTTATTGCTAATGTTTGACCATTAACATCATAGATGGTTCCTCTTTTTGCAGAAATAGTTTCTGTTAATGTTTGTCTAGCTCTTGCTGCACTTTGAAGTTCAGAGCCATTTACAAATTGTAAAAATATAAGTCTTATAATTAATGCTATAAAAAATAAAATTATTATAACTAAAAAAGTTTTTAGTTTTATACTAGAAGTTGTATTAATAACATTTATATCATCAAATTTATTTTTTGTTTTTTTCTTTTTCATAAAATCACCATTCTTTTGTTTTACTCAATTTTATAATAAATGGTAAAAAAAAGCAATAAAAATTTTAAAGATCATGGAGGAAAATATGTTATCAAAAATAAAGTCAATATCATTAACAGGGTTAGAAGGAAATTTAGTAGAAGTTCAAACAGATATAAGAAATGGAATACCAGAATTTGAAATAGTGGGATTGCCAGATATAAGAGTTAAAGAATCCAAGAAAAGAATTGAATCAGCAATAAGAAACTCTCAAATTGAATTTCCAAGCAAGAAAATTTTAATAAATTTGGCTCCTGCTAATATTAGAAAAGAAGGAAGTTCATTTGATTTACCAATTTCAGTAGGAATATTAATGTCCATAGGTGTTTTGTGTAATTTGAATTATAGTGAAATTGTAAATACAGTTTTTATTGGAGAACTTTCGCTTGATGGAAAAATAAATAGAACAAATGGAGTATTTGCAATGTGTGAAGAAGCTAAGGAATTAGGAATAAAAAGAGTAATAATTCCAAAGGCAAATTCAAATGAGGTTTCAGTTATAAACGGTCTTGATATTATTCCAGTAATGACATTGTGTGAGTTAATAAAATATTTGAACAAAGAGATAATTATAGAAAAAGAAATAGAAAGAAAAGTGGAATTTATAAAAGAATATAGTATGGATTTTGCAGATATAAAAGGTCAAGAAAATGTAAAAAGAGCATTAGAAGTGGCTTCTGCTGGAGGACATAATGTGCTTATGGTTGGAAGTCCAGGAAGTGGTAAAACAGCATTAGCTAAGCGAATTTTAACAATTTTACCAGATTTAACATTAGAAGAAGCAATAGAAACAACTAAGATTCATAGTATATCAGCTAATTTGACAAAAGAAGGATTGATATTAAGTAGACCATTTAGAATGCCACATCATACAGCTCCAATAAAATCAATAATTGGTGGAGGAAAACTCCCAATGCCAGGAGAAATAAGTTTAGCACATAATGGAATATTATTTCTTGATGAATTAACTGAATATAATAGAGTTGTGTTAGAAGCATTGAGAGAACCTTTAGAAGAAAAAAAAATTACAATAAATAGATTAAGTGGAAATTATAGATATCCTTGTAATTTTATGTTTGTAGCAAGTATGAATCCTTGTCCATGTGGATATTATGGTGACGAAGAGAAAGAATGTAAATGTACACAGTTAGAAATACATAGATATTTAAATAGAATAAGTGGGCCATTGTTAGATAGAATAGATATTCAGATTGAAGTAAAAAAAACTAAAATTGAAAAAATGAATTCTAATTTTAAAGCAGAAAGTTCAAAAAGAATAAAACAAAGAGTAAACATAGCAAGAAAAATCCAAAATGAAAGATACAAAAGTTTTGGAATAAAATCAAATTCTGAATTAACAACTAGATTAATTGGAGAATTTTGCAATATGAATGATGATGCAAATATGTTATTGCAAAGAGCTTTTAAGATGCTAAAGTTAAGTGTTAGAGGGTATGAAAGAATATTAAAGGTAGCTAGAACCATTGCAGATTTAGATAATGAAAAAATAATAAACGCAAAACATATTGCTGAAGCTGTTCAATATAGGAGTATAGATAAATTTTTAAATAAATAATTTTTAAAAAGGGATATGAGGAAGATGAAAAAATATGAAGAAAGAATAATCGAATATGCAGATATTCTATATCCAGATAAATTAAGAGAAATAAAAAATCCACCAGTAAGATTATATACAAAAGGAAATATAGAATTATTAAAGAGTATTGGAATTGCAATTGTGGGTTCAAGAACTAATACACAATATGGTGAAAAAATGTGTAAAACTTTTACTAAAAAACTAGTTGAATATGAATTTACAATTATAAGCGGACTAGCAATTGGAATAGATGCTATAGCACATAAAACATGTATAAAATATTCTGGGAAAACAATTGCTGTTTTGCCATGCGGATTTAATAATATATATCCAAAACAAAATAAAGAATTAATTGATGAAATACTGGAAAATAGAGGACTTATATTAACAGAATATGAAAAAGATGTTAAAGCAGAATCAAAAAAATTCTTGGAAAGAAATAGAATTGTAGCAGGTTTAGGAATTGGAACACTAGTAATTGAAGCTGGTTATAGAAGTGGAACAAGTGTTACTGCTAGATATACTAAAAATTTAAATAAACCAGTATTTTGTGTTCCAAGTAGTTTAGAAAATTCAAAAGGATTAGGAACAAATGAATTAATCAAAAATGGAAGCAAATTGGTAACAAAAGTTGAAGATATATTAATAGAATATCCTCAAATTAAGTTTAAGAAAAAATTATTAAAAGAAAGAGAAAAACAAGTTCCAAAAGAATTGGAAAAAGTATATAAATGTATAAAAAATGAGCCAGCAAATATTAATCAAATTGTGAGAAAAACCAAGATGTCTATACAAGATATTAGCTATAAAATAATGTTATTACAATTAGAAAATTTAATAGAAGAATTACCTGGGCAAGTGTATAGAATAAAAAATGGAGAAGATGATGAATAAAAGAAAATTTGGGATAATCGGCGAAAAAATGGCACAAAAATATTTAAAAGACAACAAATATGAAATAATTGAAAATAATTATTATACACGAAATGGTGAAATAGATATTATAGCAAGTAAAAACAATTATATTATATTTGTTGAAGTAAAAACAAGAACTAATGAAAAATATGGAAGGGCTAGTGAGGCAGTAAATAAAATAAAAAAAATTCATATGAAAAAAAGTGCAGCTATATTTTTAAAAGAAAATAACTTTTCGAGATTTACTATAAGATTTGACGTTATAGAAGTCTATATGATAAATGGAAAATGCAAGATTAATCATATTAAGCAAATAATTTGAAAAATAACATATAAATTAGCCCTAAAAATCGCAAAATATTAAGAAAATCTTTATAAAACTGCTTGCAAATTGGAAAATATATGATATAATGTAAAAGCTAAGTAAAGCCAATACGAGAAAGGAAGATTGAAAATGAATTGTAAAGTTGAGAAAACAGAAAACGCAAATGAAGTAAAATTAGAAATTACAGTAGACGCAGAAAAATTTGAAAACGCAATGAAAAAAGTATATTTCCAAAATGCTAAATATATTAATATACCAGGTTTTAGAAAAGGAAAAGCTCCAATGAATATAGTAGAAAAATATTACGGAGCAGAAATCTTTTATGAAGATGCATTTAATGAAGTTGCAACAGAAGCTTATGATGAAGCAATTGACACAAACAAAATAGATGTAGTAAGCAGACCAACAGTTGATATAGTTCAAATGGAAAAAGGAAAAGATGTAATATTTACAGCAGTAGTACAAGTAAAACCAGAAGTAGAATTAGGAAAATATAAAGGAATAGAAATAAAGAAAATAGAATATCCAGTAAAAGACGAAGATGTTCAAAATGAAATAAAACAAATGCAAGACAAAAACTCAAGATTAGTAACAGTTGATGACAGAGCATTAGAAAATGGAGATACAGCAACAATTGACTTTGAAGGATTTGTTGATGGTGTTGCATTTGAAGGTGGAAAAGCAGAAGGACATGAACTAGAAATAGGAAGCGGAGCTTTTATACCAGGATTTGAAGATCAATTAGTTGGAATGAAAATTGATGAAGAAAAAGAAATAAAAGTAACATTTCCAAAAGAATATTTCTCTAAAGATTTAGCTGGAAAAGAAGCAACATTTAAAGTAAAATTACATGAAATAAAGAAAAAAGAATTACCAAACTTAGATGATGAATTTGCTAAAGATGTAAGCGAATTTGATACATTAAAAGAATTAGAAGCAAGTATCAAAGAAAGACTTGAAAAAGACAATGCACAAAAAGCGAAATATGAAACAGAAGAAGCTGCAATAAAAGCTGTATGTGATAAATCAAAAGTAGAAATTCCATCAGGAATGGT
>OGXJ01000068.1_pt1 | contig 65831 bp, 67 predicted proteins | sample 1576231 | NCBI WGS metagenome assembly OGXJ01 (sample SAMEA3541539, study PRJEB24748) | human gut metagenome | biome: human gut; feature: human-associated habitat; material: faeces | place: China | collected 2012
CAGGCCAAACTGCAGCAAAGCGGCTGGATGGTTCCCGCCTATACGATGCCCAAGAACATCGAGGACGTGGTCGTAATGCGCATCGTGGTGCGCCAGGGTATGTCGCGCGACATGGCCGACATGCTGATGGGCGACATCCGCAATGCCATCGCCGAGTTCGAGCAGCTGGAGTACCCCACTACCTCGCGCATCAAGTACGAGAACAAGGAACACCAGAAAGGAAAAGTCTTTACGCACTAATGTGCCCCGTCCGGCGGCTGGCAGCCCCGGGAAGGGCATGTAGCGCCGCCGGCACCGGACGGCAGAGCGACAGCCGGGAGCGGGCAACTCCCATATCGGACCGTACGTACGGCGTGACGCCGAAGCGTCACAGGTCACCGTCCCGGCGCCCCTGCTTCGGCAGGGGTTTTTACGAGAGGGCTCCGGCCCCCCTGGAACGAATGCCGGAAAGCGGGCGCCCCGGCGCCCGCAGCCAAAGCATTTCGCGCCCTGCGGGGCTGCGAAGGGTCGGACAGACGGCTTCCACAATCGTGGGGGCCGTCGTTTTTTTATCGGGATGCGGGCTTTCATGCAGGCCGGGGCGCAGGCCGGGCGGGGAAAACAGAGAGAGGAAGCAGTAGACACAAGGCGGGTAGGCGGAGGGACGGGAAGGCGGATGCGGGTTTTCACACAGGCCGGAACATAGGCCGGGCGGAGGCAGAGGGAGAAAGCGGAAGACACAAGGCGGGCGGAGGGACGGGAAAGCGGATGCGGGTTTTCACGCAGGCCGGAAAGCGGCAGGCTGAGCGGGCGGCAAGCCGGGGAGACAGGTAAGGGCCCAAAGCGGGGATGGGAACCCGGCCGCATCGGGAAAATCCGACCGGCAGGACAGATGCTGCGACCAATAAGACAACCGTGTGCCCGGAAAGGAGAAAAACAACCGGCGGGGAGGCGGATGCGATTTTCATTATACCGATTTGTTTTGTAACTTTACGACGTTTTTATCCAACCGCAGACAAATGGCAGAAACATTCAATATCTTCCTGATCGTCATGGCCGTGCTGGCCGCCGGGGTTTACGTCGCCCTGCACTTTTTCGAAGCCGGGTACGGCTATCTGTTCAACCCGAAATACGGCCCCCCGGTACCCAACAAGGTGGGCTGGGTCATGATGGAGTCGCCCGTGTTCATCGCAATGTGCGTGCTCTGGCTCATGTCCGGGCGGACATGGGAGGCCGGGCCGCTGGCGCTCTTCGTGCTGTTCCAGGCACACTACCTGCAGCGCGCCTTCATCTTCCCGCTGCTGCTGCGCGGAGAGTCGAAGATGCCGCTGGGGATCGTCGTGATGGGCATGACGTTCAACACGCTCAACGCGCTGATGCAGGGCGGGTGGATCTTCTACGTCTCGCCCGAAGGCTATTACGCCGACTGGTTCGCAAAGCCCTACATTTACATTGGGGGAGCCCTGTTCATGGCGGGGATGGCCGTAAACCTCCATTCCGACCATATCATCCGCAACCTGCGCAAGCCGGGCGACACGCGCCACTACATTCCCCGCGGGGGGATGTTCCGATATGTCTCGTCGGCCAACTATTTCGGCGAACTGCTCGAATGGACGGGCTTCGCCGTGGCTTCGTGGTCGTGGGCCGGAGCGGTATTCGCCTGGTGGACGTTCGCCAACCTCGCACCCCGTGCGGCATCGCTCTACAAGCGTTACGCACAGGAGTTCGGGGAGGAATTCACGGCGCTGAAACGAAAAAAGATCATACCTTTCATCTATTAACCTACCGGAAAATGTCATCACTGTTCACCCCTTATAAATTAGGCCCCGTGACACTGCGCAACCGCACGGTACGCTCGGCGGCGTTCGAGTCGATGGGGCGCCATTTCGGCCCCACGGAGCAGCTCAAGGAGTACCACGTTTCGGTGGCACGCGGCGGCGTGGGCATGACCACGCTGGCCTATGCCGCGGTATGCCGCAGCGGACTGTCGTTCGACAAGCAGTTGTGGCTGCGCCCAGAGATCGTGCCCGGGCTGCGCGGGATAACCGACGCCGTACACCGCGAAGGCGCGGCGGCCGGCATCCAGATCGGGCATTGCGGCAACATGACCCATTTGACGACCGCCGGGCAGATCCCGATCGGCGCATCGACGGGGTTCAACCTCTATGCCTACACCCCCGTGCGGGGTATGCGCAAGGACGAGATCGCGCAGGTGGCACGGGATTTCGGGAAGGCCGTCCACACCGCGCACGACGCGGGGTTCGACTCGGTGGAGGTACATGCCGGGCACGGCTACCTGATCTCGCAGTTCCTCTCGCCCTACACCAACCACCGGAAGGACGAGTACGGCGGGACGTTGGAAAACAGAATGCGCTTCATGCGGATGTGCCTCACAGAAGTGATGGAGGCCGCGGCGAAAACGGGGACGGCCGTATTGGTGAAGCACAACATGTACGACGGGTTCAGGGGCGGCATCGAGATTCCCGAAAGCATCGCCATAGCCCGCGAGATCGAACGCTTCGGCGTGGACGGCATCGTGCTTTCGGGCGGGTTCGTCTCCAAGGCCCCGATGGCCGTGATGCGGGGGCTGATCCCGATCTACACGATGAGTTATTACTCGCCCCTGTGGCTGCGCTATTTCATCCGCTGGTGCGGGCCTTTCATGATCCGGCAATTCCCCTTCGAGGAGTGCTATTTCCTCGAGGACGCGAAGAAATTCCGCGCCGAGCTGAAATGCCCGCTGGTATATGTCGGCGGGCTGGTGAGCCGCGAAGGGATCGACAAGGCGCTGGACGCGGGGTTCGAACTGGTGCAGATGGCCCGGGCGCTGGTCAACGACCCGGCGTTCGTGAACAAGCTCCGCGAGGGCGACGCCTCGACCCGCAGCGGCTGCGACCACCGCAACTACTGCATCGCGCGGATGTACTCGGTGGACATGAAGTGCTGCAAGCATTGCGACGGACTGCCGCGCAGGATACAGGAAGAGTTGGCAAAATTACCGTAAGCAGGGAAGGCATGAAGGAACGCAACCGAAAAGATAGCGCGTGGGCGCTGGTGACGGGCGCCGGATCGGGTATCGGGCGTTGTTATGCCCTGCGGCTGGCGGCGCTGGGCTACCGGCTGGTGATCGTCGGCAACAACCGTGCGCCGCTCGAGGCGGTAGCGGAAGAGATACGGAACGCAGCGGTAGCAGCCGCAACGCCCGTCGCCGAGGTGCGGGTGATAACGACAGACCTGGCACGGGTCGGGTCGGCACAGGAGCTGTACGACCGGATAGCCGCCGAGGGGATCGGGGTCGATGTGGTGATAAACAACGCCGGGATATTCTCGTTCTGCGACATTCTCGCAACTCCGGCGGAACGTATCGAGCGCATCATCCTGCTGCACGACCTGACCGTCACGCAGCTATGCCGCCTCTTCGCCGCAGACATGGTACGGCGCGGCGTGCGGGGACATATCCTCAACATGTCGTCCTACTCGCTGTGGATGCCCTTCCCGGGACTGGCGCTTTACAGCGCCTCGAAAGCCTACATGCGTTCGTTCTCGGTGGCATTCGCCAAGGAGGTGCGCGAACGGGGCATCCGCGTGACGGCGGTATGTCCGGCAGGCGTGGCGACCGACCTCTACGGGCTGACGCCCTACTGGCAGCGCATAGGCCGCAAACTGGGCGTGCTCATCACCCCCGACAGTTGTGCGCGCAGGGGGCTGAAAGCGTTGTGGAGGGGCAGGCGGTGCATCGTACCCGACTGGTGGAACCGCGCCTGGATCCCCTTTTGCAAGGTATTGCCGATGTGGGTGCTGCGTCCGGTACGGCGTTTCACGATGAAGTTCCAGAAATAAGGCGGGACGGCGCAGCCGGCCACCGCAGGACGGATCCCGTCCTGCCGGGTAAAACACGCACGGCGCCGGGCTGTGCCGCCGGGGAGAGGCAGGAAGCAGTACGGCGGAGCCACACTCCGGGGACGCGGCGCACGGACAAGACATATAGATGACTATGAAAAATATTAAAAATGTAATTTTCGACCTCGGGGGCGTCCTCGTAGACCTCGACATAGACCGCTGCACAGCGGCATTCAGGCAGCTCGGCATGAACCGGGTCGCCGACCTGATAAACCCCTGCTATCCCGCCGAGATGATCGGACGGCTGGAACGGGGCGACCTGTCGTTCCACGAGGCATGCGACGCGATGCGAAAGCTCGACGGGCGGTACGACGTCACCGACGCCCAGATCGCAGGGGCATACGGCGCGTTCCTGGCGGGGGTTCCGGTCTGGAAACTGCGCCAGGTGGAACGGCTGCGCGGGGCGGGGATCCGCACCTACGTGTTGTCGAACAACAACCCGGCGTCGATGGAGGTCATCCGCGGCGAATTCACGGCCGACGGGCACACGATGGACGACTATTTCGACAAGGTATACCTCTCCTACGAACTGCGCGAGCTGAAACCCTCGGAGGCGATCTTCCGCAAGGTGATCGCCGACAGCGGCATCGTCCCCGCACAGACGCTCTTCATCGACGACGGGCGGAAGAACGTCGAAGCGGCGCAGGCACTGGGATTCGCGGTATACATGCCCGCGCCGGGAGAGGATTTCGGACACCTGTTCGAAGAGATAACCGCAACGAAATAGCAACGCCGCACGGAATGCCCGGCGGCAGGGCTGCGACCCGGCATAAATAAACGCCTCATGAAAAAGTGGATTAAAATCACATCGATCGTCACGGCCGTGATCGCCGTGATTGTGCTTGCCGTGGCGGTATCCATAGCGCCGTTGGCTAAAAATTACATCGAGAAACACGACCGCGAACTGTTAGGCCGCTCGATCCGCATGGAACGGCTGAGGTTCAACATATTCACGGGGCGCCTGCGCATCGGCGACCTGCGCATCGGCGGGGCGGACGACTCGACGACCTTTTTCCGGCTCGACAGTTTCGACATGCGCATGCGGCTGTGGCCCCTGCTGTCCAACCGCGTGGTCGTCAAGAAGCTCTCGTTCGCGGCGCCCGGCATAAAGGTCTACCAGCGGGGCAACTCGTTCAGTTTCGACGACATCCTGGCACATTTCGCGGGCGACACGATCCCGGCGGCCGCAACGCCTGAAACGCCGTCGAAGCCGTGGGAAATAGGCATCTACGACATCTCGATCCGCAACGGGCAGGTGTTTTACAAAGACCTGCTGCTCGATGCCACGTGGGGCATGAAGGACATCAACCTGCACATCCCGGGCGTCTATTTCTCGGGCGAGAAGACCGACGTGGGCGCCGTCCTGAACTTCGCAGAGGGAGGTTCGCTCTCGACCGACGTGGGGTACAACATCGCAATGTCGGAATTCGACATCGGCATCCGCCTGCAGGACTTCGCACTGGCCGGGACGCTGCCCTACTTCCGGCAGGCGCTCGACGTCGCGGCGGTGGACGGACGGCTTTCGGCCGACATACGGCTGCGGGGCAATACCGAGCACCTGCTGTCGCTGCGCACCGAAGGTACGGCCTCGCTGGCGGGTTTCGCCCTGCGCGACCGCCAGCAGCGGCCCGTGGTGGGCGTAGATACGCTGGGCATGAAGCTCGCCGAGGGCGACATGGGGTCGATGCGTTTTCGTTTCGACCGAATCTATGCCGCCGGGGTCTCGGCGCTGTTCGAAATGACGCCCGAAGGCGACAATTTCTCGGCGCTGATGAAACCCACGGGCAGCACGGCAGGAACTCAGGCAGCCGGGAGAATATCCGAAAGCGGTGCAACGGACGACGCGGCACAGGATCGGACAACGGCTCCGGACGCCCCCGGGGACGTCACACCGACGCTCAGGATCGCCGACCTGGAGATAGCCCGGGGCAGCGTGACGGTGCGCGACCTGACGCTGCACCGCCCGTTCGAATACACCGTCTCGCAGATCGGCATGCACAGCCGCGATTTCGACCCGTCGAAACACAACAAGCTCACGGTGGATGCCCGCATGCAGAAAACGGGCTCGGCGAAACTGCGCTGGGAAGGGGCGTTGGACAACATCGACAACCAGAACATCACGCTCTGGCTGTCGAACCTCGACCTGCGCGACTTCGGCCCTTACTGCGAGCATTTCACGGCCTATCCGCTGACGAAGGGCAACCTCACGTTCCGCAGCCAGAACGTTATCCGCGACCGTTACCTCGACGGCACCAACCACCTCGACATGTTCGAACCGAAGGTCGACAGGAAACGCAAGGACATCAAGGCGGAAATGAACATCCCGCTGAAACTGGGGCTCTATGTGCTCAAGGACAAGAAAGGGCATGTGAAGATGGACTTGCCGGTCAGGGGCAGCCTCGACTCACCGGAATTCTCCTACCGCAAGATCGTGCTCAAGGCGATCGGCAACGTACTGCTGAAGGTGGTGACGGCACCGTTCTCGTTCCTTTCGGGCAACAGGGACAACCTGGAATACATCAACATCGACCCGCAGCAATATGCCTTCACCTCGGAACAATACGCCTCGCTGGACAAGATCGCGCAGGCGTTGCGGGACAAGCCCGAAATGCATATCGCCCTGACGCAGCGCATCAACATGCGGCGCGCCCTGCCACGGCAGGCGGCTAACGCACTGCGGATGGCATATGCCGCACACATGAGGGCGGCGGATTCGACGCAAAGGCGGCAACTTTCGATGCTCGAATACGAAAAGATCCAGCAGACCGACATCCGCACCCCGGCGATCATGGCCTTTGCCGATTCGCTGCTGGCGGCGCAGGGTGTCTCCCCGCAGGGGCTTTCGGCCGAGGACAAGGCGATGGCGCTCTTCCGCGAACAGGCGGCCGGACAACTGGTACGCATGACGGCCGCCCGCAACAAGGCGCTGAGCGACTACATGCAGTCGACGCACGGCGCGGCAGCCCCGGCTTTCCGCGTACAGGCGATGGATTCGGCGGCGATGCTAACCTACGCAGGGCGTGACCGCTACACCATAGCGATAGAAGTGGACGGCGAAACCGTGGAGGTGGCAACGGAGGACGGGGCGCCCGTCGCCGGGGATGGCACAGGAACAGCGGATATGGGTGCGGCCGCCACGACCGGAACGGCAATAGATGCAGCAACCTCGACGGAAGTTGCAAGCGAAACGGCAGGGATAACAACCGCGGCAGGTGGTGCGACAGAAGCGGCAGAAACAGCCGGGAGCGGCGAGGCGGCATCCCCGGCAAGCGGCACAGCGGGCACGGCTGCGACGAAAGTTCGGCGATAGATCCCCGGTTTGGCGGAAGAGTACATAGCGGAGTGGGCGATCCGGACGGGGAGGCCGTAAAAACAGCAAAAAACGTCCCGGGAAGTGAGGGGCTCCCCTGCCGCCGGGACGCAACGGGACGCAACGGGCTTGCCAGTCCTCCGGAAGGTAACGTATACGGATCGAGGCGCTATATATCCGGGGAGGCAACAGAACAGGCAACAGAGGAATAGAAAACAGGTATCCGAAACAGGTACAGGAACGGTAGTAGGGACTGGAACAGAGACAGAGACAGAGACAGAGACAGAGACGGAGACAGGGGCTGGGGCTGGGACGGAGACAGGGACAGGGACAGGGACAGAAAAACGTCAGGGCATCGGCAAAAGGCTGCCCCGAAACCAGAAACCAGAGCGGCGAAAAACGTCCGGCAAGCAAACCGGCAACTCACGCAACCGGAATCCGGCGCACCGCCGGGCACAGTGGATTTCGGGGAAAAAGTTTGCCGGAACAAAAAAAAGCGGTTATCTTTGTAACCCGGAATCCGGAAGGTTCCCCCGGCCGGAAATGCCCGGGATTGACACACGACAACCCCGTGGGGTTGCACAAGGCCAATCACGGGGTCAGGGTCGGGAATGACGGGGTGTAGCGCAGTCCGGTTAGCGCACCTGCTTTGGGAGCAGGGGGTCGTGGGTTCGAATCCCGCTACCCCGACGATTGAAAACCAACCACTTACAGCGATGTAGGTGGTTGATTCGTTTTAGGACGGGTAAACAATTTCAAAACAACTTCGCCCATTTTTAAAGCCGTCATTCCCCTACAGACAGCGGCCGAACCGCTGTCCCCCACCCAATGGACGGAGTGTTCCGATGGTTGAATACAAAGACAGCACGGGCCGCATCTTGCTGATTCCGCCTTATTGTTCTAAAAGTTCACAAAACGCCCAGTAAAAACACCGAATAAACGCATTGAATTGTTCGATAAGTCGCACAAACCCGCATTAAAAGCTGGCCGGCGTCCGGTTTCATCTCGCGCGCGCATAGAGAGGTGCAAAAATTGTCCTTGCTTGGGGTTGTTTTTTCCTCGCTGTAACCTCGTTGTAATTCTTTATACCCTCCCCGTAACCTCCCCGTCGTTACGCTCGTTTTTTGGGTTGTTTGGGCTTTAGCCCGTCATCGATATAACGAATAGTTAGAGCGGAGAACAACGACGCCGGCGAAACGTTTTACCCTTGACGTAACCTTGACGTTGTACCCTTGTACTAACCTTGTACTAACCTTGACGTTGTTTTTAGGTTGTTTCCCGGTTGAATCTTGGTTGAATCTTGGTTGTTTCTGGGGTGTTTCTGGGGTGTGCTGTCCTTGTATTCACTGAGCGGAAATTCCCTCCCAGCGAATGACAAGTTTTGCACGGGCTTCGTCGTTGAACTTAGTGGCCACATACAAGCATTCGGTTTTATTGAGTTGATACATAGGGCGCATCTCACCTTTGGCGTCTTTGTATTCAACGAGCGCAAAATTGCGTTCGTTAACTTTTACCCTTAGCGAAACCTTAGCGGTTTTTTCTTATAATCAGCTGACAATCAACGAAACGAATACGCCGCATAAATACCCAGAAAAATGGGGATTTACTCCGGTCATTCAGGTAAATCGTTGATAACCTGCAACGGGCTGATTTGCCCTTGTCTTTAAATGTCCCCCATCTGATTTTAAAGACGGGAATCCCCCGCATTTACTTTCGACTGCTGAAAATTCAGCGGCCCGCCAAATGTTTAGCGAAGGTGTGCGCAATTTTGGCAGCCGAAAAATCGGCCACCAATAACAAACCCAGCCGCCCGGATTGACGGCTGGGGTGTCCTCGTGGTATATGCGGAATTCCTCAACGTGAGGCGTGAATAGGTTCGTCACTCTGTTCATACACCAACCTGCTCAACTCGGCATTAAATTCGGCGCAGATCCTCCGTCGCTCTATAAGCTGCTGGAGCACCTCCTTTACCTGAGTATCCTCCGGTTTTATTGCGCCGCTCTCCAATTTGGCAACAATCTCTTCCCCCCTGCGTATTACCGCATCTGTCTCCGCAGTTATCTCGTCGTTCCGTCGTAAAATTTGGTCTCTGTTCATAATACAATAGTTTTTTATCGGGTAAGTTTCATTAATAATCCTTTCGGCTTTTGAGTGGCCTTGCTCGGCGGTACCTGCGCCCGCAGTTCTTGCAGCTGCATCCGTAGTTCGATATTCTCCCGGACTAATTCGCTACGTTCTTCGAGTAATTGAAACCGGGCTTCACTGGCTTTCATGTAGAGTTCCGAAAGGCGGGCAAAGTCGGACGGGTTATTGGGCTGTGTATTCATATTCGTTATTGATAGAGGGATCAAACATCATAAATTCGCCGTCTTTGGCCCATTCCCGGATCGTATACCGACCTTTCGGAAGATACCCCGCCCGGCGGACGGCTTCGGCCTCAGTGGGAAAATACCCCAACGTATACCCTTTAAGGGATAGTTCGTAGATCATAACCGTAAATGATTAGTTCAACATCAATTGCAAGGCTTCGGATATATCGGGATGCTCTTTGCCTTCGGCGTCCCAGACCGCCGCTACCAGCACGAGGTCTTGTCTCTCGTCGCTGCACTCCTTCGCCTCGTAGTTGATGAAGGCGATATACCCTTTGTGAACAATCTCGAAACCTTCGCTTATGCCGGCGCAGTGGAAGGTGATGTAATCGGCCGCTTTGCGGGCCATTGTCCGGATGTCGGACGGGATTAATGCTGCATTCATGGTATTAACTTAGTTTGCTGGTTCTGCCTTTGTACTGATTGATTGTGCGCCTGCCGGCCAAAATATCACGGCATTCTATAAGCTCTTTTGTTAGTTCGACTATTCGCTGGTGTGCCTTGATAAGGCGATCACCCTGTTCGATGTAATCGCGTACACCTTTCCAATACTCCGCCCGCCAATCTATTTCCGGGGAACTCGTCGTGTTTACGTTCTCTTTCATAATTTTATCGTGATTTTGGTTGAATCTCGCTATTTTTTAGTCGCCGTAGTACGTTCTGCTGTTGCCGTAATAGTCCGCGGGCACTATCAGCAGCTCGGGGTGGTACTCCGTGGCCTTCGGCTGCTCCGTCGGGCGGTTCTCGATCTTCGCCGCCATCATCGCCAGCTTCTCGTTGCGCCAAGCCTTCTTGAGGCAGGCCGAAAAGGTCATTGACGGCTGCACCTTTTTCAGATACCAAGCGTTACGCATGATCTTCGATTTGTTATAGGTTGCTTTCATGATATTTATATCGTTTTATGTTATTATCACAATGCAAATATACTGTATTAAAATATAAATACCAAATATTTTATATCTTTATTCAGAATATTTTCACATTTTTATATCGAAATAGAAAATAATTCCTATATTTGTATAGGATATAAAACTAATCACAACCGCTATGACATTGAGAGTAAAGGAAGTAAGCAAGGCGCAAGGGGTATCTATAACCAAACTTGCCGAACTGGTCGGGATCACCCAGCCCAATATGTCAAATATTGCCAATGGCAAAACATCGCCGTCGCTGGATTTGTTAGAGCGTATAGCCAGCGCCCTCGGCGTATCGGTTCCGGAGCTTTTCGCCCCTCAACCGACGAACACAATCACCTGCCCGCATTGCGGCAAACTTATCAAGGTGGAGAAGGGGGAATAATATGAAAACGATACACGAACTATTGCAGGAGTGCGACGCCTTAAAGGCTCGTTTGTCCGCATTGCGCCCGCTGCCCGTTGAGGCTTTGAAAAAGATCGAGGGGGCATTCGCAATCGAATACACCTACGAAAGCAACCGTATCGAGGGGAACACGCTGACCCTGCAAGAAACGGAGCTTGTAGTGAACGAGGGCGTAACGATCTCGGGCAAGTCGATGCGCGAACACCTCGAAGCGATCAACCACGCCGAAGCCATCGACTACATCAAAGATTTTGCGCGCAGCAGTACGGAGATAAGCGAACGAACGATAAAGGAGATACACGCCCTTGTATTGCACGGGATCGACAGGGAGAACGCCGGACGTTATCGTACCGTGCCTGTCATGATTTCGGGCAGCACCCACACACCGCCGCAACCATACCTTATCGTCCCGCAAATGGAGGCTTTCATGTCGAGGTTTGCCGAAATGGAGGCACAGGCCGTGCACCCCGTTTTGGTAGCTGCATATCTTCACGACGAGTTGGTACGAATACATCCGTTTATCGACGGAAACGGGCGTACATCCCGTCTGTTGATGAATCTATACCTATTGCGCAACGGCTACACGCTCGTCAACCTCAAAGGCTCGGACGAAGCGAAAATAGGCTATTACAAGGCATTGGAACAATCACACGTCGAGCAACACCCCGATGCCTTTCAAAGGCTTGTAATAGGGGCGGAAATAGCGTCCCTGCGGCGGTATCTGTCTATTGTCGACAACACGCAAAATTAACATCATGAACAGGAAAACATACCAGATTGATGCGGCCAGCCTCGAACAGGCGCGCGCCCTATTCGAATCGGGGGACATCGACCGTATAGAGGTCGGAACCGTGGCCGGGCTTTGTGAGATTCACCGCTATTTGTTCGGTGGGTTGTACGACTTTGCCGGAAAAATCCGGACGCTGAATATCGCAAAGGGTGGTTTCCGATTTGCAAATTGCCTTTATCTGGGTGCCATCCTCCCGGTGATCGAGCAAATGCCGGAAACAACCTTTGAGGAGATCATTGCGAAATATGTCGAAATGAACATCGCCCACCCGTTCATGGAGGGCAACGGACGGGCAACCCGCATTTGGCTCGACATGATGCTGAAAAAACGATTGATGCAGGTTGTGGACTGGCGGAGGGTGGATAAGGATTTGTATTTGCAGGCTATGGAACGCAGCCCGATCAATGATCTGGAATTACGCGCCTTACTCGGCCAGGCATTGACCGACCGCACGGAGGATCGGGAGGTGATTTTCAAAGGCATCGAACAGTCTTATTACTACGAGGGATATGAAGCATAAGGATAATGCGCGAGGGTTCATTCGATTGTTTTCTTTAGAATGCCTTGCAATCGCACTTAGTATATTTCCGTTGTTACATACACACGCCGCACCACATCAAGCGAATGAAAAGGGGGTCGTGCAGGAAATTGTTGAATCAAGAGATAGTGCAGTAATACTATTTGGGCGGGCACAAAATATGTTTGCACTTCTTTTCGATGATTTTGATATTACCCTACGAAATAACGATAATAGGACAATAATTGCATCAGGACGAGCTAAAATAGGTGATTATATTCGAAACAATTACGATTCCAATTATCGTATGGTATCGTTCATTACCTATAAAATAAAAATTGACTGTAAAGATTATAAATATCGGTATTCAATCTCTGATATTAAAATAACAACCTTTTCTAATTTATTTGAAACCCCACAATTTGACTGGATTTCCTTCTGGTGTGCATGGTCTGATTATGGCTTAATAAACACACCTTATTTTACATATGGGAATGCAAAGATAAAAACCGAGATATATTCTTATACTATTTCTGAAATTTATGCGTCATACCAACGCGATAGCGCTGTGATAAGTAAATATGACGAAGCAGCAAAGCTATACTATGCAGCTCTAAATAAGACAAAACGCAAGTCTGATCGCAAGAATCTATTTGAACAATTAAGGCAAGTAAATTTATCCAAGATGAGTATGAGCAATAAATACAAGGCATTAAAAGCACTGAATACCATTGCTCCAATATATATAATAGATTTATGCGATAAGATTAAGGACTATATGGGAATGCATGATGATTTTTGATGTTTTATTAGGCGAATTTGCCTCCGTAGAATAAAGCCGGGATTAATCCCGGCTTTATCTATAACACAATAACGGTTCCATCCTTATTTACCGAATATTCCCCGCTGATATTTACGATATTCAGTACGGCGTAGTCTTTTGCATTGATCTGGGCTCGTGCGCCGTGCATTAATATGATTGTATGCGTGAATTTAGCCCCGGAAGCCTCGATAGTGGCCTTCGTATCACCGACCAGGCATACATATTCTTTGCCCTTTAGCGTGATGTTGCCAGCGTCGACATATACTTCCAATCCTTGAAGATTGCTTCGATTTTCCCTGAACACTTCGACTGCGGGGAAGTTGTGGTCTTGGCAGAACTCGATTCCTTGTGGGGTAAACATCAGTTTGATTAGCTCGGGGAAGTCTTGGACGCGGTTTATCTTTTCACAAGCTCCCGTTTGTAGTGCCATCGCCCGTATGGCATCTACACTCTTATTGTGTTGGGTTGTCATAATGCTAAATATTTATATATGAATATATTAGACTATATTTAATTTATAAATTTTCGGTATTTCTTTTTATGCTATTTATCCCATCCTCAATGCGCCCCAGTGTCTTATCCATGCTTTTGGTGCTTACGTTTATTTCCCTAACCTCTAAAAGGGTTTCCACATCAATCCGCAAACTTTCGTAATAAGCGGCTGACAATTCGTTGATTCTCGAATCCATATTCAGACAATTGTGTATTGCTTCTATAATTCCTTCTACCGAATCCCGCATTTGAAGTTGTGACATTACAGCGTTTCGGATGTCGGTTACTTTGCCTTGAATGTCGGCGAAACGACCGCTTAATTCATCTCCCGTATCTTGCGACATCGTTTGAAAGCTTCGGGATGTTGCTTGTTGTTTAGAGGCTGTATTGTCGTCAAAATATTTATCCGCCCAGCCAAAAGAAGCATCCAAATCTTGATTGAGTTTTTTAATCATTTCATCAATGATATTCTCCTCCGTTTGGGTAATAATACCATCTTCCCAAAATTCCTCCAGCTTATCGCGTATGACTTGCATAGGTTCTTTTATATCGGCCTTTATGGCCTCAATCACCATTTGCTTAATCATGTTTTTTACAAAGTCTTTAGCCGATTTTGCCCTGTCTTCTCCTTGTGCCCAGGCGTCGGCATATGCTTCAGCAAAATCATTGATAGCAGCCTGAATGTCTGAACCGAATATAGCATCTTGCGCCTTTGCGGCATTATCTTCTATAAGGTTTGTTATCTCCTCATATTGTTTCTCCCACTCTTTAATGCGTTTTTTATCTGGGTCTTTCTTGCTCTTTTCTTCTTGTATTTGACGCTGAATTAATAACTTTTGTTGCTCAAGCAACTTATTTTGGTCTTCTATTAACTCTTTCGCATCTGTAGAATACGCTTTTTCTATTGAACGCGATAGCCTGTCGTAAGAACGTGATAATGCATCTATCTGATCTTGGAGTTTTTGTATTTTTCTTTCTTTACTTTTATCTATCCATTTATTTATACTTGTAATAACTCCAAGTATGCTACTGGTCGCCTCTGACGCTGCGCCCATTATGTCGCCACTTTTAAATTTTTCCCACGAAGAATACACATGATTATCAAATTCGGACATCAAATTTGATAATTCAGCCCATTTGCCTAATGTTGTATCAATTTCTGCATCTTGTCCAAAAGATGCCATCATGTCGACAATACTATCCGTCAGTTGTTGCATAGCTTGAATTGTCTGATGAATTGATGTAACAATCATATCAATCATAGAAATCACTCCCGATGCCGTTCCTGCTGCTTTGGACATAGAGGCTCCCATTGCTTGCACATTTTGATCGCCGGTTTTGGCACCTTTGAGCTGCATGGCATCTCCGAGTTTCTGGTAGTTATCAATCAAGCCATTTATTCCTTGATTTTGATATGTTTGAAATCTACCTCTTTCATTCAACTTGTCGCGGTATTGTTGGTCAAGTTGCTGTGTTGCCCTTACATATTCTTCTATTGAAATTTTACCCGCCTCAAGCATCTGGTTTAGCTGATTGCGCAAAGTGTTATATATGTTTGATGCCATGCTTTTAGACATGGTTTCAATCCACGAAAAGAAGGCGATCCAATTGTCTGACTGTTTAGTTTCAATCTCGGCAAGGGCTGCATCGCGCTCTTTTTTCAACCTTTCTCGGTCTCCCTGAGTTGTAGCTTTTCTAATTCTTTCGTCGTAATCTTCTTTTGTCGCTTGCAATTTTTCCAGGAACGTCCCATATTTCATGTAGTACTCGTTCCAGGCTTGCAGTTGCTTGTTGAGATATTCTTCAGGGTTTTCGATGCCAGCTTCAGATAGGAATAAGGCATCCCAATCTTTATTTCGTTGTTCTTCATTGAACTCTCTCAAGGCTTCCGTGTATATTCTAACACCTTTTGCCGCTTTGATATTGTCAGCATAATACACCTCTTGAAGTTCGTGGTATTTTTCGCCGGCCGACCCATCGGCAGCTACGTTGGTGGCGATAACTAAACCTTTGGTGTCGGCAGCCAAGATATTCTGCGCTCCTTCAAGCCGGGTGTATATATAATCTTCCAATTCTTGCGGAGACAGAATATCCCCGTTGGGAAGGATGGGGGTGACTAATATTTCAGTTACCTTGCCCTTGGCGTCCAAAATACCAAATTGGCTACTGAAAACGGTGGCGATGCCTTCTCCTGCATCTTCCCAGCCTTTCTTTACCAATTCTGCCGCATCAACAAGTGGGCGCGCCAAGTGATTCACATTCCCTTTGTACTGCGCAACCATCTGTTGCCCGGCAAGGAATCGTTCAGACGAAGTGTCATTTTTGTACTGGGCGTCAATTTCTTTTTTTTGTAACTCAAATAGCTTTTCTTCGGCTTCCTGTATAGCCCGGGCGCGCTTCTGGTAGTCGAGATCTATTTGCGCAAGTTTCTTGGCCGTGCCGTCCTTCATGGAATCTACCTCGGCCTGCAATGCATCGTCCCGGAGCTTTTGTAGTTTCTGGCTAAGTTCTTTTAGGTTGCGCTCTTGATCGGATGCCGCTTTTTTTGCTGCGTTTTCGGCGTTTTGGCGGGCTTTTTCCCATTCTGCGTTAAGTTCGGATGGGGTTTTCCCTACAAATAGCTTTTCTGCCGTAGACGCCAATTCTTCGTTACTTTTATCAAGTGTTGCAAGATACTCTCGAATGTCATTAGGAATATCATCCGGAAGCTCTAATTTCGTGCGGATGGCTTTGCTTGCACGTTCAATACCCTTTTCCAAACCAGCAATAGCGCCGCTCAAACCTTCTATAATTGGCGACTTTTTGCTAATACCCTTACTTTGCAGATCATTTATTTTCGTTTGTAATGTATCAATCCGATCTGCATAGGATTGAATACGTTTATATTCATCTGTACCCTCTATTTTTAACTTTTTAATTACATTTTCTGTAATAAGCTCTTGAGCTGCTTTGGCTTGTGCGACCTCAATAATTGCATCGCGCAGATTCTCATAAGCGCCGACAGCATTCCCGACCATAACCTGTTCTGCGGCCATATTACCGAAGTAAGCCGGGTAGATGTCCTGCAACTTCTTGACCGCTTCGGCTCTTTCTTCATAAGGTTTGGATAGATCAGTCGCAGCCCTATACAGCAGGTTCAATTTGGTTAATTCGGATTGAGCCGATACTGAACCTTGAGCCATTGCGGAATTGAATTGCTCAAGAGCCGCAGTAGCAGCATCTATGGTAGTTTTGCCTTTGAACAGCGACGCTACCCAGTTGGTTATTTCCTTGCCGTAAAGGGTAAGTACGGTCACGCCGGCGACAAGCAAAGTTTGCCACGAAAAGATGGACGATGCGATCTGCTTCCATACGGGCGTGAAAGTTTGCCCGGCTTTCTTCAATTCATCAACCGATTTCTTTGCGCGTGCTATTTCATCGGCCAGCATCGGCAGGTTGTTGGATATGGCAGAAAAGAATATTTGCGGGCCATATGCCAGCGACGGCAACTCGCGGGCAACCTGCTGAATCTGGAATCCCAGCATATTGAACCCAGAGGCGTAATCGCCGACCTTGCGGGTATGAATGCCCATCGACGCATCCAGTTCTTTGATCTTCGTGTCGAGCGATTCGATGTTTTTAAGCATCGTTTGTCCTTGTGCCCCCTCTCGTTCTGCGTCGCTCATATTTTCATACACCGCCCGCATACGGGTAAGCGCCTGGGACATTTCGTTGATTGAGCCGATGGCGGCCTTCTCCAGTTTGATTTGGTTGGTAAGCTCCCGCTTTAATTGGGATATTTCCTGCTTGTATTCCTCGATAGATACGGCGGCGTCCAATACTTGCGCCCTTTTCTTTGCAGACAATTGCCCGTTCTGCTGCTCTTCCTTATTGAGCGCGGCGACATCCGCTTTTAATCGTGCGATCTCATTCGAATATAGCCTAATTTGGGCCATTGCCTTTGTTTTTTCGTCGTTGGCGGCTTTAAGCGCACCAAGCAGGTCATGATGTGCCGCAGTTTCAGCCTGGGTGGCCGCTGTTCCCGCCGTAGAACCTCCGCCAGCAGTTCCGGTCGTGGCCGATGCGGCAGCCTTGGACGCCGCATCCATTGCCTGCTGCTCCATCTGGGCGATTTTGCGCATGGATTGCTCGACACGCGCCTCCATCTCGCCAATTTTACGGTTTATGACGTCGAATTCCTTTGTGCTGTCCGGGATTTCGGCCAGTACATGCCGCAACCGCTCAAGCATGGTGATAAAACTCTTGAGTTTATCGGTTCTCGCGTTTATTTTGAATGATAATGCGCTCATTGCTGCTCTTTAATAAATTCATTAATTTGCTATTCTAAGAGAATTCCGTAGTTGTAAGTTTGGACAACCCGCGTTATGGTTTTTACCGTAACGCGGGTTGTTTATTTTATGGTTCTTTGGCCATCGTTTCGGCTAAACTGTGCATAATAGCGGTTATTTGCGATATGTCCTCAATAGGAAGCATCGCCAGGGTTTTATTGTATGCATCGAACAGCTCGGGCAATGATGCCCGCCGCATTATCCGACGGCGCAAAAACCATATTCTGATCCCGGCAAATATATTACGGCTGCCAATGATGGCCAGGGCTATACTGTATGCCATTGCCGATAAACATGCTTCACTTTTATCCGGGTCTTTATTAATATACCGGGCTGTCATGATCTCTGCTGTGGTCTTAGGGGTCATCTTATATATCGTATAGCTTTTCCGAGCAATACGGATGCTGATAAAATCCCTTTTCCTGCTATCAGCGGGTAACATATTTGCAAGTTCCGCTAAGGTCTGTATCATAACCTCTTTTTTTACTTTTTCCATTGTATAATGGTATGCTTTTTTGATTTATTTGTTTATTTCTTATCCGGCCTCCCTCGGCGCCTGTCGCGCTGTGCCCGCAAAAACTGGAGCTTCCTCTTCGCTTGGTTGATCCGATGATTGCATATGCCGTATATAATTATCATCAGTTCTTCCCGGCTCAGTTCATTTGTCCATACCGTATAGTCGGCGATAGTTGGCCGCCCTTCCGCCCTTCTCCCCATTTGCTTTTATCGAAAAATGATTATCTTTGACTTGTCGAGAATCAAAGTGCGGGAGAATAGATTTAGGGCGGTTGGTTAGGCGGATGTATAGTCCGCCTCTCTTATCCCCCTCTCTTATTCTTTGAGGCAATCCAACGCGTCGGGATGGAGTTCTATGGTACCTTCGTATGACACCCTGATGACACTACGGGAGCTCGTGTCCTCCGGCAGGATCGCAGTCCTGAACGACGGGTGTTCCGCGATCAAAGCATTCAACGCCTCAACCGCACGGCACACCTGTTCGCATTGCTGGAGCACACGCCCGCGCAAAACTGCCTTGTCGATTTCATGCTGCTGGTGTTGGGCGGCCAGCCAGTCGGTAGACAATTCGACCTTATCCCCGTTTACAATAAATGCCTTAGGGTCGAGGGCGTCAGCCTCACCGACACGCAACGCATTTTTGGCCACCTGTTGAGAATTGTCGATGACGCTATTCATGTACTCATTTGCCCGCTCCGTAAGCTCTTCCCGCGTTGTGACAATCTTTATCTGCTTCGCGTCTTCGGCGGCAAGCCGTTTCGCCTGTGTTCGGATCGCCTTGCTGTCAGACAGCGCAATATCCGCAATGCTTTCGGTGGATACGTCCAGTCGCGCCGCAATAAGTTGCTGGACGGCGGATTCAAGTTGCGGGACGGCCGCTGTGTGTGCGTTGATATAATCTTCGTATTTGTTTGTTTTCTTGTTAGTTGTAGTTTTCATATTCAATAACAGTTTAATTTACATTTTTAAAACCTGACATTCGGATTTAAGGTCGAATCCTTGGGGACATAGCCGGGATGCTCAGCGTCGGGCAATGCCTGCGCCCATTCTTTCGCTAATGCCTGGTCTTCCTCGGAATAGTCAGGGGCTTTTACCCCCTGTTGTTCGTTTTGCTCTTGCATTTTTTTTGATTTTTTAAAAGTTTCACAATTATATTTGCCCTGAGTAGTTTTCTTTCTATTTTTGGGTTAGTGTTCATGGGTTGGGCATAGGCGGAGTTACGCCGCCTATGTTTTTTTCGCCTTCCCCGCAAGCCTCAATAACCTACGCGCTAATCTTTGGGCCTGGTCGGGGCTAAACCACAGCATCGCGCAATTGCCTTATATGAAATCCGTGTCGTAATCGCTCACATCCGGAATGTACATGACAATTTCGTCATCGCCCCTATGCGTGCCGTTACTGTCGATAATCGTCGTCGTTACGCGGTCGAGCGTCAGCCCGATGCCGTGCTGGTTGTCAATCTTGATTGCCTTCATCATGGTTGTTTTTTTGGGTTTAATTTGGATTTTGCACCTGTCGGCCTGTCATGCGTTGACTTCATTGTGGGCGATTTTCTCGAATTTGTCGCCGAACTTTGTAAACTCGTCCCGCAAAGGCGGGTAAAATATGCGTTTTTTCATATAGCCTTTCTGAATTTTCGATTTTCTTTCTTATTGTGGGTACTTGTTCCACCCGTGAAATTTTATGCGCTCAAATCGCGTATTACGTCAAAATGGGTTTTCGTCCGTTGAGGTATTCGCCGTGGTCTCGTAATCGGTTATCCGGGTCAGACTTTCGTTGTGCCGGAGATAGATCCGACCCGTCGCACCCTCCCTATTCTTAGCGATATGCAGCACCCCGACACCCTCAGACGATATAAGCCCGTAGCGGTTCGTGTCAATCGTTTGCGCACCGTACATCGCCGGACGGTCGAGGAATAGCACCATATCGGCGTCCTGCTCGATAGCTCCCGATTCGCGGAGATCCGACAATAGCGGGGTTTTATCCGCGCGTTCCTCAACCTTACGCGATAGTTGCGACAACAGGATAACCGGCACGGATAACTCCTTTGCAAGCAGTTTCGCCGAACGGCTGGCGGCGGCGATCTCCCGTTCGCGGGTGGTATTCGTGTTACGGCTTGCCGTATCGAGCAGTTGGAGGTAGTCGATAATGACCATACCGCACCGTCCCCGGCGGTGCATCGCCTTGCATTGTGAGCGTATAGCGCCCATCGTGATATTAGCCCGGTCGTTGAGGTAAACAGGCATAGCCGAAAGGGAGGCACCGGCCGTCTCTATCTTCGTCCAGTCCGAAGCGTCGACATTACCGGTGCGGAAGGCTCCCGAATCTACACCCGAGCCGCCGACCAGCATACGCCCGGCCAGTTGGCCGGAAGGCATTTCTAATGAGAACAGGCAAAGCGGAACGCCCGACGCGGCCGCAGCACGGGCAAAATGCAACATCGTGGCGCTTTTTCCCGCACCCGGGCGGGCAGCCAGTACCACGAGCTACCCGCCTCTCCAGCCACCCGTAAGAGCATCGAGCCGTCGTAGCCCCGTAGGAATACCGATGCTCTCGCCCGCTTGCCTGGCCTGCTGTCGTCGCTCCAAGTCGTCGAGGGTAGCCCGCACGACATCCGACAACGGCGTAATGTCATCCGAACGCACGACCCGGTCGGCGATTGCGGTTATTTCCGAAGTAGCCCAATCCACAACGCCGTCGGGATCCGACACAGCGCGTGCCGCCAGCTCATAGCCGAAAATACACAGACGGCGCCGGGTTTCGGCGTCCGCAAGCTGCCGGGCATGATCCAAGACATTAACGCCGGAGGCTACTACGCTGGTCAGTTCCGAGAGATAGCGGAGCATTTCCCGTCCCTTGAGTTCCGGCCGTTGCGACAACGTGTACAGGTCTATTTTCTCGTTGCGCTCCAACATCGAGAGCATCGCGCCGTAGATTTCGCCGTTATTTGCGTCTACAAATGCCGAAATTTCGACGATCTCCGCCACGTCGGGCAGTTGATCCGGTTCGAGAATTAAAGCGCCCAAAATAGCCCTTTCGAGCTCAGGCGATTCCGGCAATCCCTCAACGGGCGCCGGGCGGTTATAGGTCTTTGTAAACTCGTTTCGTCTCATGGTTTGTTTGATTTTGGGTTGTGTTGCTGAATTCGGATTTGCGGCGGATCCAATTTCGCGCGGCGGCTTTCCAGTCTTTTATGGGGTTTTTACCAGTGCGCCAGCCGTTGGCCGTGAAATAGTCGTAAAAGCATTCCGCATCCGTAGGTGTTCCTCTAATCGTCGAAAAATAATCTTTGACTATTTCGATTGCGGGGACGACAAACGCCCCGCGTTTGGTAGTCCCTCGGCGCGGCTTGTCCGCGCTGATTGGTGCCGGTGCGTCGTTACGTTCTGCATTCGTAGGTTCCCCCTTACAATCCCCCTTACTATCTATATCCTTATCTACATCCTTATCCTTATCCTTATAAAGGTTAGGTTCTTGGTTAGGGCACTGGTTAGGTCTTTGGTTAGGTCTTTGGTTAGGTTCGCCCGCCTTTCCACTTGGGTTATTTCGGCTTCCTTTGGGCGCTCCTCCTTTTCGGCCATTCTCCACACAGGCGTCGTATCGGTTATGTGCGTTATCAATTACGGGCTTGATCGCAATAAACAACGCCTTTGCAACTGCATTGCTATCCGCTCCCGGCGCAATGCCTTCAAAAGCATAGTCGAATATCGTTTCCGATACGACCTTATACAAATCCGGCGGTAATTCGCGCAAAGATTCACGGAAAGAGCGGTAATATACCATCGTGTCGCGGCTCATCGTGTACCTCCTTTCCGGGCTTGCTTACGCTCCCATTTAACCCAATCCGCCTCAAGTTGAGGGTAGCAATAATCATAGAAAATACGGGATAGATCAGGCGGCAAGTCGGGGACGATACGGTCAAGGCCATACATTACAACCGCATCCATAAATAACCGATAGTCAACGGGTGCAAGCCCTTCCATCGCACCCCGAAAAGAGCGATAAAAAATAAAACTGTTACGCTTCATGGTCGGCCTCCTTCCGGATAAAGTACCGTTTGAAACGCCCGCCGTGCTCGCTGGGCACCCATTCATCGAGGATGTCGATGCCTTTTGCCCTCAGATCGCGTATGCAGCTCCGAGGATCGGACAATCGCAGGGCAACGGAAATATCCGCAACAGAATATTTTCCGCCCGTTTGGAGTAAATTATAGACCCGATGCTGATGGAACGCTAAAGTTTTTTGCGTATCTTTGCTGATGCAAACATCAGGGGTTGCCGCTGCGTGCTCGCTTCGAGCGCCGGCGGCGATCTTCATTTCATACATAGCTCTGGTGTTATTTACGGTTGGCACTTTCGGCAATACGCAATGCGGCGGCCGCCCGCTGTTCTTCGGGGCGCAAAGTGCCCGCCTCAATCCATTTTGTAAGCTCCTTGCGTGAGAATACGAGACGCCGGCGAACCTTACGATAGGGGATCGCGTTTCTGAAGGTCAGCCCATAGAGATTAGAAATAGTGGTCGGATATCCCATAGCTTGTAGAAAGGCAATCGCTTCCTCGGCTGTCAAGGCGTCGAATGCCTCTTCGGCTGGTTTCTGATAGCCAGCCAATTCCGGGATAATAGTACGGACGGCTTTTAAGATCAAGCCCTCCAACTGTTCAGATGATGCAACATATACTGTTGCCGGGGTTTGTGCTTCCATAACATTGTGGCTTTAAAAATTCAAAATCTGCCCGCGTCCGGGCGCTGGTGATCGACCACAATACAAAGGACGTATCTTGTATTGTAATATCCTAAAAAACAACAGTTGCAGTAGTTTCTGCAACTACTGCAACTGTTGTTTGTGAAATATTAAGCTAATAGTTCTCTCGCGGTTGCTATATCTAAATCCGACACAGCGGCGGAGCAAATATATTTGGATACGCCTTGTCGAGTTCCTATACTTCTATTATCGTCATATATATCACGTAAGGCCCTATATAAAGCTCCCCGCTCACCATCTGTAATGGGGCGGATTATACGGTCGTTAATAAGTACAGTTATAATTACGCCATATGTTTTAGCCGTTAAGTTTTTAGGAAGGCTTTTTAGTTTGTTTATTATCTGGTTTTTATCTTCGGTTAATAAAAAAGAGTTGATGGAATAGCAATTATTTAAACCTATTGTATTATGTCCGGAAGCGTGCCCCGCCCGACACCTAAATTCCTCTCGTACTTTTACAGATTGCTCTAATAATCTGAATTTACTCTCGACAGTGCAAATGCGCTTATCCATATCGTAACCCACCTTGTGGCACTGTCCGTACTCCGCAAATAAATCTGCTATTGCCATCTCTCGACAACAATTCGAAAATTTGAAATCATATTCATTAACAAATATGCCGTCTTCATCGACATATCCGGGCAAATCCTCGTCGTAGCGGATTTTACCATTTTCTATGGCAGTATTAAATAGGTAGTGCGCGTACTGTTTTATTTTGTCAGCTATTTCTTCGTCTGAAAATATTTTGTTTCTGTCATACCCGAATATATTTTTATTTTCGGCTATTAAATCTGCTATTTTTTTAGCAATAAAGTTACATGCTTTTACCCGGTCATCATGCGCATAACTTTCTGCCCATTTGATTTCTCTACTAATTTCAGCGCATTCGCCAGATATTTTTAATTTATTGTCTATTATATATTTGCTCTCACGTCCTGTTAACTGTCCTTTCGATGTCCAATGTTTCCGCATCGGTTTTTGTTGTTTTTTGGGGACGTGTTTTGGCTTGGATTTATGGTCTATACGCGTCCATGGAACCGGAGTGTCGTTCATTCTTTCCCTTATTTTGTCGATATTTGCTTTTAACTGCTGTACCTGCTGAATTTTGGTAATGCTGAACTTATCCATACTCACTCGAATTTAATTAGTATTTCTGCATTCTTTACCCGCTCCTCCCGCTCAAAGCTGGCGAGGTAATTCTCGGTCGTTTTCAAGTCCTGGTGCCCGAGGCTTTCCGAGATATAGGCAATATTTGCCCCCGCCCGCTTTAACACCGTAGCGAAGGAATGCCGGGCCGTATAGGTCGAGATATTGCCGATACCGAGTTTTTCGCCGATTTCTTTCATGCGCTTGTTGATAGAGTGCGTTAGATCCTTGGTTCGATTCTTGGCTGCCATAGCATCCTCCTTGCCCGTCAGTATCGGGAAAATGAAGCTATCCGACAGTTTCGGATTCCCCCAGCGGTCGATGATTTCTTGCATCGGCCGGGTCATCACAACCTGGATATCTCGCAATGTGCGGATCGTGTTCCGGGTCTTTGTACGTTCGAAATAAATCTCCCCCTTTACAATATTCCGATACCTCAACCTTACGAAATCGGCAACGTTTATACCGTTGCACAGGTAGAGGAATAGCCAATAATCGCGGTATTTGGCCGTTGCCTCGCTTCCATCGTCATAACGGGCTATTTGCCCGATTTGCTCCAATGTAAGCGCCATTTTCCGCCCCGTGCCTGATTGTATTTTGTATTTATCTTTACCGAGGCCAAAAGGGTATTGCGCTTCCTTGATTACTCCCTGTCTTTTGGCCTCGTTGAGGATTGCGCGCAACGTTCGCAGGTGGATTGCTATTGTAGTTTGCCGCTTCCCTTCTTTACGCATAAAATCGGCATACTTTCCCAGCCACGCCACCGTGATAGCGTCGAACCGAATCCGCGCGCCGGCAAAGCGTTCCAACCCTTTCAATACATTATCGTATATCAACATATTGCCGACGTGCTGGAGTTTGTTTAATTCCTCCATTTTTGCCCGAAATGCTGTGTTTACCGTGTCTGATGTTGCACCTTTTAGCCGTGTATTCAGTTTGCCAAGTGTAAATGCGCCACCCCCCGCCAGCTCCTCAACAGCCGCCCGCACGATCTGGTAGCTGCTTTCGATGTCCTTGCGAATCGCCACAAGTGTACGGGCCTTTGTAGTCGGCAACATTTCCCATTCTTCAGCGGTCAAATCTTTACCAGTAGTGTAATAACACAATCGCCTGCGATAAGTGACACGAATACGCACCGGAAACAAACCGTTTTTCTTTGGGTGGCTTGTATCAATCACCGCGGCGACAGTTACCCCATCTTTCGAGTAGTTCATCTGTTTATAAATTTGGATTCAGGTAAACAATTTCGAAACAAATATACATAATTAAATCAAATCACCAAAAACAAATCGAAATAAAATCACTATATTTACATCTGAAAAACAGCTATTTACAAAATAAAATAAAAACTGCTGAAAATCGGCAAAAATCGCCGAATTACGCTTTGGGAGCAGGGGGTCGTGGGTTCGAATCCCGCTACCCCGACAAGTAACAAAAGCCTTTCAGACAGCTCTGGAAGGCTTTTTTGCGTTTTGTCGCAGACTACGCGATTTTGCCGATTTTGGCTCGGTTAACACGTTTTTTGCCCGTTTGTGTAAACCAATGTGTAAACCGAGATTTACACGATGAAAGCTAATGTTGAAGTCATTTGCTACAAATCCAAACCTCTTAAAGACGGCTATTTCCCTTTAATGCTCCGAGTTACGAAAGACCGCAAACGCAAATACGTTTCGCTCGGCCTTTCCCTGCACGAAAAGTTTTGGGATTTCGAGAAAGGCAAGCCCAAACGCAACTACCCGGACAAGGAGCAAATCGGAACGGCTGATAGCGGCCAAAACAGCCGAGTACAACCATCTCGAAATGCAAAGCTAAGCCAAAACCATTAGCAACACGCACTTTACCGAACACTTACCCTACACCCCTATACCCCACCGTCCGCAGCAATTCGAAAGGTCGGGGCTTGCCGGCGGCGGAAGGGACGACGGGAAAGGGCAATAGAAAGAACGACGGAAGGGGCAACGGAAGGGATAACGGGGAAAGGTAATAAGAAAAGGCAATGGAAAGAACCACGGAAAGGGCAACGAAAGGGACGGCGGGAAGGACAACAGAAAGGGTAACGGAAGGGGCAACAGAAGGGGCGACGGAAGGGGCGACGGAAGGGGTAATGGAAGGGGCGGCAGCCGAAATATAACCGGGAAGGCGTTTTTTGCAGAAATTATTTTGACTTTTCGGATTTTCGACTTATCTTTGTGCGCTCTTAAAACGATAAGAGCCCCAAATGTTCGGGGTGTAGCGCAGTCCGGTTAGCGCGCCAGCTTCGGGAGTTGGAGGTCGCTGGTTCGAATCCAGTCTCCCCGACAAGAAAAAAGAGGATATTCGATATCCTCTTTTTTCGTATTGACCCTAACCTATCCCACGATGAAACTACTCCACATCTGTTTTTGCGTGCTGATCGGCACCGCGCTATCCGGTTGTGAAATACCGATGACCGCCCAAGACCGGATCGCCGTGACACGAATTTGCGAGGTGCTGGAGCTGAAAGCCCAGGTTGCCGCAGCCGTCTGGCCGGGATTCGACGATCCGCAATTCGAAGTGCCGCTGGTCTACTTCACCGACTCGCTTTGCTATGCCGTAAATCCCGAAGCGCGGTTTCTGGCGCAATATCCGGCAACGCTGCGTTACAGGGACGGTGAGTTGAAAATCTATACGACGCCCACGATCGACTCGCTCGAATTCCACATGCAGGGAACGATTTCCTTAGACCCGGCCGATGCCGGTTCGGCATACGACTACCGTTCGGCATACCTGCTGTGCAGTTCGCCCGAGATTACGGCCCGCAGCATTCCCGGCACGGAAGAGGTAGCCATATGGCGGACGATGGTGCTGCATGAATATTTCCACGGATTCCAATTCCGGCATCCGGCGTATCTCGCGCAATTCGAAGCTTCGGGAGCGAGCCTCATCCCTTCGTCGGAGCTGGTAGGACACTATCAAAGATACGGCTGGTACAAAGAATCCGTAGACCGGGAAAACGCATTCCTGCTGGATGCACTCAGGCAAACCGATGCAGAGATTATCCGCAGGGACATCGACGGGTTCCGGAAACTGCGCGCGGAGCGCCATGCAAGAATGCGGCGCGAACTGGCCCCGGAAGCAGTCGGAGCGGAACGGGTTTACGAAACGATGGAGGGCACGGCGCGTTACATCGAGTTCCATGCCTGTCCGGGCGGCTACGACCTTGACGCGAACGACTGGCTCTACCGGACGGACATATCCCAGTATATGTATGCCACAGGGTTCAATATCGTCCGGCTGCTCGACAAGCTGGGGGTCGATTACAAGACGAGGCTGTTTGACGAGGGGCTCGCATTGGACGGGCTTCTGCCCGAATAAACGGGCACGGGCACAGGTGCCCCGGTAATGCCGCGGGTAAAAGCCGCCGAGGAAAGAACATCCGAGGATGAGCCGTCGAGATCGGAATAGCTAAGATCGGAGCCGACAAGGAAAGAACTGCCGAGCCCCGAGGAAGAGCCGACAAGGGAAGGGCATCCGAGGAAGAGCAGTCGAGATCGGAACAACTGAGATCGGAACCGCCGAGGTAAGAGCCGACAAGGAAAGGGACAACCGAGAAAAAACAGCCGCCGACGGACGGCGGCCCCTTTTTCAGGAAGGGATATGCGTCAAAGCCGGTGATAGTGGCAATAGAGCAACCCGCCGTCGTCGCCGTGCAGGTGCATACCGCCGCCGAGGCAATAGCGGAACATCTTGCAGGAGGCGCATTCGCCGCGCCGCGCCCACTCGCGGTTGCGGAAGGGTTCGAAGCGGTTTTGCCACACATCCCAGAACCGATCGCGGTAGATATTGCCCTGGTTGAAATTGGCACGGATCGACGTGCAGCCCGAAATGGCGCCGTCGACGCGGATCGAGGCGACGGAAACGCCCGAGGCGCACTGGTAGAAATGGTCGCGCACCTCGGTTTCATACCCGCCGAGGAAGCCTTCGCAGGCATAGCTGACGTCGATGCGCCCCTCACAGCGGGTCTGCCGGATAAACTCCAGCATCGCACGGAACTGTTCGTCGGTCGTGCGCAGCGACGGGTCGTCCTTGGCACGGCCCATGGGGAAGATCGAGAAGAGCCGCCAGTGTTTCAGGCCCTCGGCGACGAGCATCCCGCAAAAATCGCCGAGCCTGGGCACCATCGCCCCCGTGACGCAGGTCACCACGTCGCAGGCGAGCGACGGCTCGCGGACGATCATGCGCAGGGCGCCGAGCGCCCGTTCGTAACTGAGGGGATTACAGCGGATATAGTTGTGCTCGCGTTCGAAGCCGTCGAGGCTCACCGAGACCGTACGCAGCCCCGCATCGAGCAGGCTGCGGAAACGGGATTCGGTCAGCCCCAGCCCGTTGGTCACCATGCCCCACGCATAGCCGCGGCGGGTGACCTCCGCCCCGGCGCGTTCTAGGTCGGGGCGTACCAGCACCTCGCCGCCCGAAAAGATGATGAGCACCTGCGCAGGGTCGACATGGGGCGTAACCTCCTCGTCGAGCACCTTCAGGAAATCTTCGAGCGGCATGTCCCGCACACCGGGATCCACGCGGCAATCGCTGCCGCAGTGGCGGCACGAGAGGTTGCAACGCAACGTACATTCCCAGAAGAGCGTATCGAGCCTGTGCTCGGCGACGGCCGAGGAGTAAAGGTCGGAAAAAATATTGAGGGCCAGACGCTTGCGCAGCCCCAGGCGGCGACGGGACATGGGTTACTTCCCCCCTTCGGGAGCCTTCTTGCCCTTCGTGTCCATATAGGGCGTGTCGTCGGCGGGTTTCTCGGCTACGGGGTCGAGCTGCTCGTCTTCGGCAGGGCCGACCGCCGACTCCTTGAGAGGCACGCCGATCGTTTTCTGTCCGGGAGGGCGAACCCCGTACATCACCATCACGCGCGGGGGTGCAACCGAATCCCTGACTTCGGGCGCACCGGCTTCCTGTTGCTGTTCGCCCTCGCCCTTGGCGGGCGCATTCTTGACCGTGGAACAGGCTGCCGAGAATCCCAGCAGGGTCGCAAGTGCGAGTTTCAGTTTTTTGTTCATATTGCGTCGACGTTAAAAACAATCTTCAGGACAAAGATAAAAATTTTCTGCCAAAGATGAAAAAACATGCCAAAAAGTTTTGAAAGCCAATGTTTTTTATTTTACTTTGCCAAGTACAAACTTTTTAATTTACATTTTATGACAGGCAAGGTTAAATGGTTCGATAGCAAAAAAGGCTACGGATTCATTACGGGAGAGAACGGCAAGGAAATCTTCGTTCATTTCTCGGGTATCGTGACGGACGGTTTCAAGTCGCTCAACGAAGGGCAGGCAGTCGAATTCGAAGTCGGCAGCGGTGCCAAAGGCGAGCAGGCTGTGAACGTAACCGTGGTTGAATAACCCGGCGTCCTCCAAATTCAGGGAATAAGAGCTGTATTTACTCAATATATCCAAGCACTGAATTTTATGTAATTTACGGTGTCCGGAATTCCGGACACCGTTTTTCTTTGCGGGGCGCAGCCTGTGCGACGGGCGGCCGCAGGCCCATCACTCCCCTGCCGGAAGGATATGCCCGGTGAAATTGAGGTAATGGCTGCGTCTGTTGAGATCTTTATTGATCCGGACAAAGCACTTGTTCGAACCCTTATACAACGTCACGATCACCTCCCGATCCTGCGCGTTTTGGGGGCCGACGATCAAAAGCCGGTACTGCAGGTCGCCGCTGCGCTTGCGTTTGAGCAACGTCATTTCGGCAGCATCGTCCTCGATGTTCAGGGTGCGCCACGTACTGCGGGGAAAGAGGTTGGGCGACAGCCGGATGACGGCATGCGTCCCCTGCATGGAAATGTAACTGTCCGGAGATTGTTTCACCGGGATTTTATCGCCCGGCAGGTAAAATTCATCCCCTTTGATGACGAACATACGGGCATCGAGCGCCCGGAGCGCCTGCTCGTGCAGGGCGGCCGAGGCGGCGTCCCCGCAAACGGATCGGGATTCGGGGGCAGAAGCCGATTTGGTTGCCGCACAGCCGGTCAACACCAGCGCCAGCACCAGGGTGGCGGAATACGAAAATTTCGATAAGGTTCTCATGGCTATACAATCACGGTGTTTACATTGTGGTATTTCGGGAAAAGGACAGTCGCCAGGGGATTTCTGTTGGAAGTAAGATTTCAAAACAGGAACTTTTTCATGGCAACATTTTTTAGCAAGGCATGTTTATTATAAAGCCTGTACTTTATTTTATTCACAATATAATAAATAAAATTGCATCCTGCAAGAGGGCGGGCATTTTTTTGCCCGTTTGAAAAATAAATCGTAATTTTGGGCGGCAATTTAGGTTAATTCAGGTTCAAACATAAAAACCCAATCACAATCATGAAAGAAGCAATCGCAATTCTGACTGGCGGCGGCCCCGCACCCGGTATGAACACCGTGGTAGGCAGCGTCGCAAAGACTTTCCTCCGCAAAGGTTACCGCGTAATCGGCCTGCACGAGGGCTACACGGGGCTCTTCAACCCGTCGCCCCGCATGGTGGACATCGACTACCCCATGGCCGACGGCATCTTCAACCAGGGAGGTTCGTTCCTGCAGATGAGCCGTTTCAAGCCCAAGGATTCGGATTTCGAAAACAACTTCAACCTCAAGTTCTTCACCGACAACAACGTCAAGCTGCTCGTGACGGTCGGCGGCGACGACACGGCATCGACCGCGAACCGCATCGCCAAGTTCCTGGAGGCCAAGAAATACCCCATCGCAAACATCCACGTGCCCAAGACCATCGACAACGACCTGCCGCTGCCCAAAGGCACGCCGACGTTCGGTTACGAGTCGGCCAAGGACAAGGGTGCCGTCATCGCACGCGCCGTCTATGTGGACGCCCGCACGAGCGGCAACTGGTTCGTACTGGCTGCCATGGGCCGCAGCGCCGGCCACCTGGCATTCGGCATCGGCGAGGCCTGCCACTACCCGATGATCGTCATCCCCGAGATGTTCGACAAGACGGAAATCACGGTCGAAAAGATCGTGAACCTCGTCATCTCGTCGATCATCAAGCGTAAGATCATGGGCATGGACTACGGCGCCGCCGTCATCTCGGAAGGCGTATTCCACGCGCTGAGCGACGAAGAGATCCGCAAGAGCGGCATCCATTTCACCTATGACGAGCACGGGCACCCCGAGCTGGGCAAGGTGTCGAAAGCGCACATCTTCAACGAGATGATCGAGAAAAAGCTCAAGGAGATCGGTCTCAAGGTCAAGAGCCGCCCCGTGGAGCTGGGTTACGAGATCCGCTGCCAGACCCCGATCGCATACGACCTGACATACTGCTCGGAACTGGGTATCGGCGTACACAAGCTCTTTGCCGAGGGCAAGACCGGATGCATGGTCTACGTGGATTCGGAAGGCAACGTCAACCCGCTCTACCTGAAAGACCTGCAGGATCCGACGACGGGCAAAATACCGCCCCGTCTGGTGGACATCAAGTCGGACAAGTTCTCGTCGGTGGTGGACAACATCATCAACGCCATCACGCCTGCGGACTACGAAGCTGCGAAGCAGTATGTCACAAACCCCGAGGAGTACGATTTCCACAAGATTCTGAACTGGAAATAATCCCGCGCAGGGACATTTCGAAAATCCCCGGAGGCTATCGCCTCCGGGGATTTTGCTTTGCAGCAGGCAGCGGGGAGCGGCTGCGGGAAGCGGGAGGAGAAGCGGAAGGAGAAGCGGAAACCGGCAGGCTATTTATCGGTTCCGATCCAAGTCCATTTATGCCAGATATATTCCAACGGCCCCTGTTTGTGCCTCCCCAGCCACCATTTGCAGAACCGCACCTGCAGCAGGAACACCAGAATCCCGACCAACAGGCTGGCCGTATATCCGCACCGAGGGGCAAGGTAGAGGCCGAACGGGAAATAGACGAAGGCCCCGATGACGGATTGGGAGAGGTAGTTCGTAAGGCTCATCCTGCCGTAGAAGCGCAGGCCGGCAACGGCGGCACTGAACTTCCTGCGTTGGTAAAGCAGGATGAACGAAGCGACCAAGACCAGCGTAAAAGCCAGCTTCTGCCACATGTCGAGCGCCGTTCCGGCTGTCTGCCCGACGACTGCACCGTTGTCCATGACAAGCTCCCTGAGCGTATACAAAGGGGCGAAGGCAATGGCGGAGACGATCAGCGTTTTCACCCAGAAGCGGAGGTTCTTTTCGGTGGCGGCGAACAACTGTTTCCTGCCGATATAGAAACCCAGGAGGAACAACCCGGCAGTCTGGACGAAGCGCCCGGCGTTTACCGCCCACAACAGGCTGGCCTTCTGCCCCAATGTGACATTGCCCAGGATGAAATCCCCGAAATTCCCGGCTTTCGTGTATTCGGCCACTCGGGCATACATTTCACCGACCCCCAGGTCGGGCAGCCGATGGGCCGGATCCAGCAGGGCGGCTATGCAGTGGTACCATTCGACAGGCTGCAACAGGAAAACGACGGCGGCGGCGAGGATAGCCCCATCGCTCCAGTTGCGCGTAAAAAACAGGACGAGCCCCGCGATGACGAATAGCAGCAGGACATCCCCGGCCGGAAAAAAAGCCGCGTTCAGGGTTGCGAAACCTGCCAGCAGTACCAGCCGCCACAGGAAACGACAGCCGAAGTCCCCGCCCCGCCGCTTCAGGTTGTGGCTTTGAATATAGAACGTAAATCCGAACAGGAGGGCGAAAATCGCATAGGCCTTTCCGGCAAACAGGGTAAAGACGACGTTGAATACCCCTTGATCCAATGTATTCAGCCAGCCCGGGGAATCGGCAGGATAGACCGGGAAGATAAAATGTTCCAGGTTGTGAACCAGGACAATAGCCATAACGGCAAAACCCCGTAAGGCATCCACGGCCTCTATGCGCGGATTCTTGCCGATGAGTTGTTCCGATGAATTATTCATATATTATTTACAATTTGTCCGAGCCTTTTGTGCCGCAGGAGGAACCGCGTCAGAAAAGCGTCGGTTCGGTCAGCGCGACTCCGGCACGCTGCGGGTGGAGGTTCACGAATTCCAGGCCCCGGCGCAGGGCGCGGAAAACCGTATGGCGCGTGCCGCCGGGCGAACCGTCGTACCAGGCGACGAGCAGCGAGGCATGGTCGACGAGGTAGTTGTTGCGCACGGCATAGCACCCCGCATGGTAGACCGGCGACAGGACGACGGCATCGTCGGCCAAGGCCATCGCAGCGCGGTAACGTACGCGGTCGGCATTGGAGAAGCGCGCCTCCTGCCCGCCGAAGGGCACTACGGCGACGAGCCGCAGCCCGGGGAGGGAATCGCGCAGTTCGAGTACCGCCTCGGCGGCCGCCAGGTCGAAGCCTACGGCCATGCCGCAGAGGAACGTCCTGAAGCCATGGGCATGAAGCCCGCGGATCGCGGCGGCAAGTGCCGCGGAAGCCTCGCCGCAATAGGTACGGTGGCCCGTGAAAGCCACGGTTGTGCAGGGATCGGGAATCATGTTCCCAAAGGTAACAATTTGGCGCGGACTTTGCAACTCGAAGGGCTGAATCAAATAAACACCAATAACTATGAAAAACACAGGAATCGTCATCGTATCGCTCGTGGGCGGCTTGATTATCGGATCGGCCCTCACGATGCTCTTCACGCCCCAGTCGGGTGCAGAACTCCGCAAACAAATCAAAGACCTGATCGGCGACGAAGTCGACAAGGTACGCGAAAAGGTGGACGAAGTGCGCGGCAAAGTCGAGGAGGCACGCTGCAAATGCGACGAAAAGTAAACTTCGCCCGGGCGACGCCTCATGGGAACGGATAACAGAAAAACTTCGGGCGGCTCGTTCGTCGCGGCGCTGGTCTTCTTCGTGATGACGGCCTCGATCGCCATCTTCCTGCTGCTTACGGCGCTGGTCGAGTGGCTGTCTGTGGTGACGGGCTCCTTCATCCTTTCGTCGCTCATCGTCGGGGGATTCTTCGCCGTGCTCGCAGCGGTGATCTACCTGCTCGCGATACGCGAGGGCGTGGAGCGCATCCGCGACCAGGTCGAAACGGTCTACGACGTGGCACGTGCCGCCAAGGAGGGATACGAGTGGCTCACAGACAAGTTTTTACTGCTTATGAAGCTGCGCGAAATGCGCAAATGAAAAGGGCGGCACGTGAATGCCGCCCTTTTCGCATATATTGCAATACCTAATACTATTTGCCGAAATAACGCTTGTAAAGGCCTTCGAAACCTTTGCCGTGGCGGGCTTCGTCCTTGGCCATTTCATGTACGGTGTCGTGCACGGCGTCGAGGTTCTGCTCCTTGGCCATGCGTGCCAGGCGCATCTTGTCCTCGCAGGCGCCGCTCTCGGCGTTCATGCGCTTGTAGAGGTTGGTCTTGGTGTCCCAGACCACCTCGCCGATCAGTTCGGCGAACTTCGAGGCGTGCTCGGCCTCTTCCCATGCGTAACGCTTGTATGCCTCGGCGATCTCGGGATACCCTTCGCGGTCGGCCTGGCGGCTCATCGCAAGGTACATGCCCACCTCGGTGCACTCGCCCATAAAGTGGTTCTGGAGACCTTCCCAAAGCTCCTTGCTGGCGCCCTTGCCGTCACCGATGACATGCTCGGTCACAAATTCGAGGTTGCCCTCCTGCTCCACGACCTCGACGAATTTCTCCTTGCCAACTTTACACATCGGGCACTGGTCGGGTGCCTCGGGGCCTTCGTGAATGTAACCGCATACGGTACAACGCCATTTCTTTGCCATAATCGTAATAATGTTTGAGTGTTAGTTTTTCTGTTTGTGCAGTGCAAAGGTAACGATTAGGCACAAAATCCGGATAAAATCACGATTGTCTTTTTTTATAGGGCGATAAGCAACGCTTATAGCGGATGCAATGTGCACGCGCGCGGAAAGAGGCGGAAACGGCAGAGGAAGGACAGCAGAAAAAGAAACAGCAAAGAGAAGAACGGGGAAGAGAGGATAGGGCGGAACGGAAACGACAGAGAGGAAGTGACGGAGAGGGACGGCAGAGAGGGATCGCGGAAAAGTACGGCGGAGAGGGACGGCAGAGAAGGACGGCAGAGAAGGACGGCGGAGAGGGACGGCGGAGAGGGACGGCAAAAAGAGCCGACGGAGAGGGACGGCAAAAAGAGCCGACGGAGAGGGACGGTGGAGAGGACGACAGAAAGGGACGGCAGAGAGGGATCGCGGAAAAGTACGGTGGAGAGAGCCGGCGGAGAGGACGTATATGACGGGACGAGCGCCGGGAACGGGGCGCCCTACCCTCTCCGGTCGATAACCTCTTCGATATAGGCCACGTCGGTGGAATCCTTCACCAGCACGCGCTTGTCGCTGTCCAGCAGGTAGAGCGACGGAATGGCCGTCAGGTCGTAGGTGCCGTTTTCGCGGACGAGGCAGCCGGCATCGTAGGCGTTGATCCAGGTCGCAGGGATATGGTCGCGGTAATTCCGCCACTCGGTGAGGTCTTCGTCGGGATAAAGCGCCAGTATTTTGAGGCGGCCGCGCTCAATCATCTCCGAAAGCATGGGCGAGCCGGAGATCTGCTCGCGCAGCTGCTTGCACATCCCACAGCCGGGGTTGTTGATGAACAGCAGCGTATATTCGGCCTTCACGCCGTAGAGCGTACCCGTGGCGCCCGAGGCGAGCGTATAGCGGAAATCGTTGGCACGCTGCCCGAGGCGGTTCTGCGACGCCATAGCGAGGTCGTAGGCCGGCCCGATGCGTTCGTATTCGTCGTAGTAGGGGCTCGCCAGCACGGCCTGCATCACAGGGATATAGAATTCGTCGTTGCGCAGCGGGGAATTGGGGTCGTGGATCACCTGTTGGGCGAGCATCGTGAAGTAGTCGAGCATCGGGCGCGAGGCGGAGGCACGGCGCATGAGCGAATCCATCGGCGCGGCGTCGGCCGGACGGTCGGAGATCAGGGCCACCCACCGGGCATAGGCCTCGACCATCTGTGCGGTATCGGCCTCGCGGACGAACAGGGTATCGGCGAAATCGAAGCGATCCCAATAGTGCCAGCGCAGGTAGTCGCGCTGCTCTTCGGGCGAGAGGCGCGCCGGCGCGATCGCCGGGAGGAATACGCGAGGCTGCGGCACGCAGGCCGTCTGCTGCGGCCGTGAACGGCGTCCGCCGCAGGAGGCGGCGAAGAGGGCCAGGGCCAAGATTAACGCGGTGCGGTACATAGGCGTAAAGTTTATGTGCAAATATAGTTTTTTTCGGCAACACTGCCGCTATCGCCCGGACAAAATGAGCCTGCCGGGCAAATTTGCACGGTAGTTGCAACCTCAATGAGCGTTAAAACCAATTTCAATCAAACCGAATTATGGATGTAAAGAAAACTACCACAAGCACAGGGTTCAAATTGAGTGTCATGACACTCGCGATTATGAACGTGACTGCCGTAGTAAGTCTGCGCGGCCTCCCCGCCGAGGCCGTCTACGGACTTTCATCGGCATTCTACTATCTGTTTGCCGCCATCGTCTTCCTCATCCCGACGGCCATGGTCGCCGCGGAGCTGGCCGCGATGTTCTCCACCAAACAGGGCGGTGTATTCCGCTGGGTCGGCGAGGCGTACGGCGCCCGCACGGGGTTCCTGGCCATCTGGCTGCAATGGATCGAATCGACGATCTGGTACCCCACCGTACTGACGTTCGGAGCCGTGTCGATCGCCTTCATCGGCATGAACGACGCGCACGACGCGACGCTGGCCTCGAACAAGGTCTTCACGCTCTGCATGGTGCTGGCAATCTACTGGATCGCCACCTTCATCGCGCTCAAGGGCCTGGGATGGGTCGGCAAGATCAGCAAATGGGGCGGTATGATCGGTACGATCATTCCCGCTGGCCTGCTGATCCTGCTGGGCATCATCTACATTTCGACCGGCGGACACAACCACATGGACATGTCGCAGGGTTTCTTCCCCGACCTGTCGAAATTCGACAACCTGGTGCTGGCCAGCAGTATCTTCCTGTTCTATGCGGGTATGGAGATGATGGGTATACACGTCATGGACGTGAAGAACCCGTCGCGGAACTACCCCAAGGCCATCATCATCGGTTCGCTGGTCACGGTCTGCATCTTCGTGCTGGGTACCTTCTCGCTGGGCTTCATCATCCCCGCGAAGGACATCAGCCTCACGCAGTCGCTGTTGGTAGGCTTCGACAACTATTTCCATTACCTGCACATGTCGTGGGCAGGCCCGATCATCGCCATCGCACTGATGTTCGGCGTGCTGGCCGGTGTGCTGACATGGGTGGCAGGCCCCTCGAAGGGTATCTTCGCCGTGGGTAAGGCTGGTTATCTGCCCCCGTTCTTCCAGAAGACCAACAAGAACGGCGTACAGAAGAATATCCTGCTCATCCAGGGCTGCGTCGTGACGCTGCTGGCGCTGCTGTTCGTCGTGATGCCCTCGGTGCAGTCGTTCTACCAGATACTTTCGCAGCTGACCGTACTGCTGTACCTGATCATGTACATGCTGATGTTCTCGGCGGCGATCGTGCTGCGCTACAAGATGAAGAACACCGACCGCCCGTTCCGCCTGGGCAAAGGCAACGGCCTGATGTGGTTCCTGGGCTGTCTGGGTTTCTGCGGAGCCCTGCTGGCCTTCGTCCTGAGCTTCGTACCGCCCAGCCAGATCTCGACCGGCAGCAACACCGTTTGGTTCTCGGTGCTCATCATCGGTTGCGTGGTAGTCGTGGGCGCCCCGTTCGTGATCTACGCCATGCGCAAACCGTCGTGGAAAGACCCCGAGGCCGCGACCGACTTCGCCCCGTTCCACTGGGAGCAGCAGCCCGTCGTAGCGGCTCCGGTACATACCAACGCTCCCGAACCGATGGCGAAACCTTCGGATACGGAACTTCACAACAAATAAATCGGTAAATATATCAGACAATGATCCAGAAAATCGACAACGCAACGGTTCGCGAGGCCGTACAGCAGGCCTACGAGCGCTGCAAGAACGAAACGGGCGGCAAGAACGCCGACTATATCCCCTACCTGGCCAAAGTACCGTCGACCCTCTTCGGCATCGCGGCCTGCCTGCCCGACGGGGAGGTGATCGCCGTGGGCGACACCGATTACAAATTCGGCATCGAATCGGTATCGAAAGTCCCGACGGCCATCCTGGCGATGAACCAGTACAGCGCACAGGAGGTGCTGACGAAGATCGGCGCCGATGCGACGGGGCTGCCTTTCAATTCGATCATGGCGATCCTGCTCGAAAACGACCATCCCTCGACGCCGCTGGTGAATGCCGGGGCGATCAGCGCCTGCTCGATGGTGCAGCCCGTAGGCGACAGCGACGGCAAATGGAAGGCGATCACCGGATTCATCGAAGGGCTCGCAGGCTCGCAGGTCGAGGTGATCGACGAGTTGTACAAGTCGGAGACGGCGACCAACTTCAACAACAAATCGATCGCATGGCTGCTGAAGAATTACAACCGCATCTACGACGACCCGGACATGGCGCTGGACATCTACACGCGCCAGTGTTCGATCGGCGTGACGGCCAAACAGCTCGCCACGATGGCGGCGACGATCGCCAACGGAGGCAAGAACCCCGTGACCAAACAGCAGGTCTTCAAGCCCGAGCTGTCGCCCAAAATCGCCTCGATGATGGCGACCGTGGGTTTCTACGAGCACACGGGCGACTGGCTCTTCACGACGGGGCTCCCGGCCAAGACGGGCGTGGGCGGCGGCATCATGGGCGTCGTCCCGGGCGTGATGGGCGTAGCGGCCTTCGCCCCGCCGCTCGACGAGGCCGGCAACTCGGTCAAGGCACAGAAGGCGCTGGCCTACATCGCCGGGCACCTCAACCTCAATATTTTCGGCACCACGCGCTGCGTGATGGCCGAGAAGGAAGCGGCGCAGGCGTAGACCTGCGACGGCAACTGGGCAAAAGGCCTGCGCACGTCATGCGCAGGCCTTTTCCATTGCGGGATGCACCGGGAGGCAAAAACAGGGAGGGGGCGAAAAAAAACGGGTACGGCCGGACGAACAATAGTGACGCTGTTCAGGGGGAGAAGAATTCATCGCCCGAACCGTACCCGGAGGCGGCATACGGCCTGCGGCCTGCGAAAAAAAAGCAAGGGCGCAGGTGCAAACTCCCGTTAACCAGCCTTCCGAGCCTTGCATGGTAGTTGCCCTTACGCCCGAGCCCGTCCCGGCACAAGGCCGGGACATAGCAAGGGTTTCAGACAATATTTACACCACGCATAAACCTGTCATATCGACAGTCGGAAGTTTGTTAACGGCGTAAAGGTTGTCTTAACCTTATGGTATGTCGTTACGGCGATGCCGTATTATTTTGCAAAGTTAGCATAATTTCTGTAATCGGAATTTCTGTTTGGTTATGCAAATATAAACAAAAAAAATAAATACACGTGAATTCACGTGTATAAAAAACACGTATCGGGGTCTTTTTTTGCAAATATGAAACAGAAAAAATTAAACAGGAAAGACGAACCATTTGTAAAAGCCCTTGTCGCTCGGATGCAACAACTGCGTAACGAACGCGATTATTCACAGGAGTATGTTATCGAAAACACGCATTTAGATATATCACGCTACGAAACGGGGGATTCGATTCCAACGTTGGGTTCAATTCTGAAACTTTGCAGATTATACAACATAACTGTCAGTGAATTTTTCGCACCGCTCAATTACCCGCCGAAAGACAAATAAGAATCCGAAAACCTTCGGATCGCACCGAATACGTCCCCGGGTTTAGGCCGGATGACCGAATACCATAAAAAACGAGAGCAGGTTCGCCTCATGGGGCGAACCTGCTCTGGATTTGTACGCGTCACGCCCCTCGCAGGCAGACACCGCAGACAGAAACCGCAGGCAGACACCACAGGGATGCACGACAAGCCGGGGGCGGGGCACGGGATCAATCGAAGAGCCGCAAGGCCTTGACAGCATCGGCATTGCCCTTTTCGGCCGCGACGGCGATCCAGCGGCGGGCTTCCGTTTTGTCGGCATCCACGCCATGCCCCATATAATAACATACGCCGAGGTTATACTGGGCGCCCGCATGATCCTGTTCGGCAGCCCGCCGGAACCAGGATGCCGCTTCGGCACAATCCACTCCGACACCCCGTCCCTCGATATAGCAGACCCCGAGATTGTATTGTCCGTCGGCATCGCCCTGCAAAGCGGCCATGCGGTACCACTTCACCGCCGCGGCGTAATCCCGGACAACACCGAACCCGTTCGCATAACAGACCCCGAGGTTGTATTGGGCGCAGCCATCGTTCTGTGCAGCAGCCTTTCGGAGCCATACGACCGCCTGCGCATAATCACGGCCTACACCCTGGCCCGAAAAATAACAATTGCCCAAAGCTCGCTGGGCGTCGGGATCGCCCTGCTCCGCAGCCCGGCGGTAACAGGCAACGGCCTGCGTGAAATCCTGCGGCAAACCCCAGCCCTTCTCGTAACAGAGCCCCAAATTGTAATAGGCGGCAGGAACATCGTGGCCGGCAGCCTGCCGGAAGCATTTCAGCGCCTCGGCATGGTTTTGTTCCACACCCCAGCCATGGAGAAAACAAACACCGGCATTGGAAACAGCTACCGGGTCGCCCGATTCGGCGGCGGCACGGTAATCGTCGAAGGACTGTGCGTACAAACCGGCGGAAAGCGACAGCGAAACAAGCAGGAAAAAAAGAGTTTTCATAGGACGCAATGCATTTATTTCACGGTGCAAATTTAAAAAAATCCGGGCGATTCGATTCGTCACCCGGATTTTTTCCAATAGGATCGCGGTTTACCTCTCCTATTCGCCCGCCCGGAACAGCGCGACGTCTTCGAGCGTGGAGTTCATGACGTAGGTATAGGCCTCCGAGATCTTACCCTCGGCAAGTTTGCAGAAGATTTTCGCCGAATCGACATACTCCTCCGACTCGCCGGCCTGACGGGCCAGCAGGTAGGTGATGATGATATGGCCGGCGGTTTCGACCAGACGGCGTGCGTGGAAATCCTTGAAGCCGCAAAGTTCCTTGTCCCCGGCTTCGACATGGGCGGTCATTTCCGAGAACTTCGCGGTCAGCTCCTTCAGCTTCGCAACGACGGGCTGCATGGGCTGGCTGTATTCGGCGGCGGCGTAACGCTCGATCTGCTCCATGAAGGTGCCCTTGGTCACGGCGTTGATCGCCGCCACGACCTGCAGCTGCGAGGTACCCTCGTAGATATTCATGATACGTGCGTCGCGGTAGAGGCGCTCGCAAGGATAGTCCTTCATGAAGCCCGAACCGCCGTGGATCTGGATGGCGTCGTAGGCCTGCTGGTTGGCGTACTCCGACGAGAAGAGCTTGACGAGCGGCGTGAAGCCGTCGGCCAGGCGGTTGTAGAACTTCATCTCCTGGCGTTCGTCGCCTTCGAGCGGACGCTCGTGCGCAATATGGCCGTACTGCTTGTAGACCTCGACGAAGCGCGTCGTCTCGTACAACAGCGCACGGACACCCTGCAACTTGGCCTTCATGTTGAAGAGCATCTCCGCAACGGCCGCGAAGCGGATGATCGGCTTGCCGAACTGCTCGCGCTCCTGGGCGTATTTCAGCGCCTCGCGGTAGGCGGCTTCGCACAAGCCCACCGACTGCGCACCGATACCCAGGCGGGCGGCGTTCATCAGCGACATCACGTATTTGATAAGGCCCATCTTGCGATCGCCGACCAGCTGCGCGGGGGCGTTGGTGAAGACCAGCTCGCACGTCGGAGAGCCCTTGATACCCATCTTGTTCTCGATACGGCGCACCTTCACGCCGCCGTCGCGCTTGTCATAGACGAGCATCGACAGCCCGCGGGCGTCGGTGGTACCCTCTTCGGTACGCGCCAGCACGAGCGAAACGTCGCCGTCGCCGTTGGTGATGAAGCGCTTGACGCCGTTCAGCAGCCAGGTCTGCTTCTCCTCGGACCACGTAGCCTTGAGCATCACAGCGCCCAGGTCGGAACCCGCATCCGGTTCGGTGAGATCCATGGCGCAGGTAGCGCCCGCGGAAACCCACGGCAGGTATTTGGCCTTGAGCTCCTCCGAGGCGAACTCGTTGAGCGTCTCGGCACAGTCCTGCAAACCCCAGATGTTCTCGAAGCCGGCATCGGCGCGGGCGACCATCTCATTGGCCATCACGAAGCAGACCAGCGGGAAGTTCAGGCCGTCGTACTTGCGGGGCAGCGTAAGGCCGCTCAGGCCCGCGTCGACGATGGCCTTCATGTTCTGAACCGTGCCCGCAGCGTACTCCACGTGGTCGTTCACGACGCGGGGGCCTTCGTGATCGACGCCCTCGGCATTCGGAGCGATGACCTCGCCGCAAACTTCACCGGCGATCTCCAGCACGCGGCGGTAGGAGTCCATGGCGTCTTCGAAATCCTGCGGCGCGAAATCGTAGAGGTCTTTTTCGGCGAAGCCGCGCTCTTTCAGCTCCACGATCTTGCGCATCATCGGATGCTGGAGGTGGAACTGCAAATCCTTATTGTCTGAAAAGAAATTAGCCATTACTTCGAATTTTGTTTGTAGTACTTAATCATCTTGGGGATCACCTCGTTGACGTCGCCCGTGATGGCGTAGTCGGCAATCTTGTTGATCGGGGCTTCGGGGTCGGTGTTGATCGAAATGACCATGGCCGAGCCGTCCATGCCGGCCGTATGCTGGATCTGCCCCGAGATACCGCAGGCGATGTAGAGTTTGGGGCGTACCGTCACACCGGTCTGACCCACCTGGCGCGCATGGTCTGCGAACCCGGCGTCGACGGCTGCGCGGCTCGCGCCCACCTCGGCACCCAGCACGTCGGCCAGCTCGAACACCAGGTCGAAGTTCTCCTTCGAACCCATGCCGTAGCCGCCCGCGACGATGACGCCGGCACCCTTGATGTCGATCTTGCTCTCGGCAATCTCACGGTCGATGATCTTCACCGCGAGGTCTGCGTCCTTCACGAATTTCTGCCACTGGATCTTCTTCACCTCGCCGGCACCCGGCTTGGCGGCATATTCGCGGCGCATGACGCCTTCGCGGACGGTGGCCATCTGCGGACGGTTGTCGGGGTTGACGATCGTGGCGATGATGTTGCCGCCGAAGGCGGGGCGGATCTGGTAGAGCAGGTCTTTGTACTCCCTGCCGCTCTTGGCGTCTTTGTGGTCACCGATCACCAGCTGCGTACAGTCGGCCGTAAGGCCGCTGTAAAGCGCCGACGACACGCGCGGCGCGAAATCGCGGCCGTTGCACGTCGCGCCGAACAGCACGATCTGGGGTTTCTCCTGCTCGATCAGGCCGCACATGACGGCCGTATGGGGCAGCGTACGGAACGGTGCGAACACCTTGTCGTCGGCGATCCATACGGTATCGGCGCCGTATTTGGCGAGCTCGTGCTCGATGCCGGCGAGGTTCTCGCCCAGCACCACGGCTTCGAGTTTCACGCCCAGCGTCGTGGCCAGTTCGCGGCCCTTGGTCATCAGTTCGAGGCACACCTCGGCGGCCTTGCCGCCCTCGTTCTCGATATATACGAATATGTTGTTCATCTCCTATGCACGTATTAACCGAGCGTGTGGCTCGCGATAAGTTCGACCATCAGTGAATTGATATCCTCGTCGGCAGCAGTGAGCTTCTTGGCCTCCTTGGCCTGGAAAACCACGTTCTCGATCTTCTTGACCTTCGTGGGCGAACCCTGAAGGCCGAGCTGCTGCGGGTCGGGATCGACGTCGGCGGCAGCCCACTCGACGATCTGCAGGTAGGGCTTGGCGGCGGCGCGCCGTGCGGCTTCCGATTCGGGCGCCGCGGCGATTTCAGACCCCGAGAGGGCGAATTTGTAGGTCATCACGCGCTTGGCGTTGCGCGGACGGCACTCGGGAGCCGAGGCGTTGACCGTAATGACAGCCGGGACGGGGCACTCGACGACTTCGGTGCCGCAGTTCAGGCGGCGCCGGATAACCAGCGTGCTGTCCTTGATGTCGAGGATCTCTTCGGCATAGGTAACCTGCGGCAGGCCGAGTTTCTCAGCCACCTGGGGGCCGACCTGCGCCGTATCGCCGTCGATGGCCTGGCGGCCGGCGAAAATGATGTCGGGCCGGATCTTTTTCAGGGCGCACGACAAGGCGTACGACGTGGCGAGCGTGTCCGAACCGGCGAATTCGCGGCCCGAAAGCAGGTAACCGCCGTCGGCGCCGCGGAACATCGCGTCGCGGATGATGTCGGCGGCACGCTGGGGCCCCATCGTCAGGATATGAACCGTCGAAGCGTCGGTGCGGTCTTTAAGCGCGAGCGCCATTTCGAGCGCATTGAGATCTTCGGGATTGAAGATGGCCGGCAGCGCCGCACGGTTGACCGTCCCTTCGGGGGTCATCGCATCCTTACCCACGTTGCGGGTATCGGGCACCTGCTTTGCCAATACAACAATTTTCAGCTGTTTTTTCATAGTAGGTATTTATGGTTAATAGCTATCTTACGATGGTTTCGCCGCGGTCGGGGCCGACGGAGATGATCTTCACCGGAACACCCGTCTCGCGTTCGATGAACTCGACATAGGCCTTGAACTCCGCGGGGAAGTCCTCGTAGCGGGTGAAGGCGCGCAGGTCGCATTTCCACCCCGGGAACTCGCGGTAGACGGGTTTCAGGTCGTCGCCGACCTCATAGGGGAAATACGACGTACGTTTGCCGCCGACCTCGTATTCGGTGGCGACGCGGATGGTCTCGAAATCGTTCATGACGTCGGACTTCATCATGATGAGCTGCGTCACGCCGTTAATCATGATCGAATACCTGAGCGCCACCATGTCGAGCCATCCGCAACGGCGCTCGCGCCCCGTGACGGCTCCGTACTCATGGCCGATGTCGCGCAGCCGGGCACCCGTTTCGTCGAACAGCTCCGTGGGGAACGGGCCGCTGCCGACGCGCGTGCAGTAGGCCTTGAAGATACCGTAGACCTCGCCGATGCGGTTCGGGGCGATGCCCAGCCCGATGCAGGCGCCGGCGCAGACGGTATTCGACGAGGTGACGAACGGATAGGAACCGAAATCCACGTCGAGCAGCGTCCCCTGCGCGCCTTCGGCCAGGATGCTCTTGTCCGCGGCGAGGCACTCGTTGACGAAATACTCGCTGTCGATGATGTTGAAACGACGCAGGTACTCGACCGCCGCGAACCACTTCTGTTCCAACTCGGTGATGTCGTACTCGCAGGCCAGGCTGCGCAGGATCTTCTCGTGGCGAGCCTTGGCGCGGGCGTATATCTTTTCGAAATCGGCGCTCAGCACATCACCCACGCGCATGCCATTGCGGCTGACCTTGTCGGTATAGGTCGGGCCGATGCCCTTGCCGGTGGTACCGATCCTGGCACTGCCCTTGGCCGCCTCGTACGCAGCGTCGAGAATGCGGTGCGTAGGCAGGATCAGGTGGGCTTTCTTCGAGATGCAGAGCTGTTTGGTGAGGTCGTGGCCGCTGGCCGCGAGCGCTTCGGCCTCTTCACGGAAAAGGACGGCGTCGATCACCACACCGTTACCGATGATATTGGTCTTACCGCCCTGGAATATGCCCGAAGGGATCGAGCGGAGCACGTATTTCTCGCCGTTGAATTCCAATGTATGACCGGCATTGGGGCCGCCCTGGAAGCGGGCTACGACCTGGTAGCCAGGCGTCAGCACATCCACAACTTTTCCCTTGCCCTCGTCACCCCATTGCAGGCCGAGGATAACGTCAACTTTTTTCATTGTATCCGGTAATATTTATGGCGCAAAAGACATTTTTTGCACCCAAAGGTAAGAATTATTATCCGAAATACCCAACCCGCGGCGGCGACTTTTCAACAATGTATCAGAAATAAGCGTGCCGCAAACCCGCTGCGGAAGGCAAAAGACAACGCCGGGAACGGCAGGAAACGGACGCGGCAACCGACGGGAAGCGACGCGGGCAGCCAACGGGGAACAATGCGGGCTGCCAGCGGGGAACGACGCGGGGAGCCTGCGGGGAACAATGCGGGCAGGCGGCGGGGAACGGACACGGGCAGCCAGCAGGAAACGGACGCGGGCAGCCAGCGGAAAACAATGCGGGGGGGGGCAGGAAACGGAAGCTCCGGTCAGCGGACGACCACCTCGGTCGGCCCGTTATAATCGACGCCCTGCGAGCCGAGGCGATAGACGGTCGTAAGGAAAGGGTTGTCGCGCGTGTCGGCCTGCAACTGCCCCGAGCAGGGGGTCAGGTCGAGCGTCACCAGCAGGTTGCCGCGGCAATCGAGCTCGCGCAGGGAAGAATTGGATTTCAGGTCGAGGCGTGCGAGCAGGTTCCCGGCACAATCGAGCACCGCCAGCCCGCGCAGGCCGTCGATGTCGAGCGACGTGATTTCGTTGTCGCCGCAATCGAGCTTTTGCAGGTCGGGGCATTTGCGCAGGTCGAGCCGCGTGAGGTTATTGCCGCTGCAATCGAGCTCGCGCAGGCGGGAAAACTCGCCGATCTCCCACATCGCGGAGATGTTGCGGCCGGAGCAATCCATCACCAGGACGCGCTGCGCCTCGTAGCGCGAAATGCGTCCGTCGTGATCCAAATCGAACATTCCGAGACAGAATTGCTCGAAGGCGGGGTCTGTGAATGTAATATAAATACGCTTGTTCTTATCATCCTGCTCGTTCTCAGCAAGGCCGCAGGCCGTGAACAGCAACAGAGCGAGGGCAGGGATAAAGCGCAGCATGGCCGGATCAGATATTCACGTCGTCGTCGGAGTCGCCGCCGCCGTCATCGGAATTGGCGTCGTCCTGGATTTCGTCGGCGCCCTTGATTTCGTCGTCGTAGTAATCCTTGTCGTCCTCCTCCTGCGCATTGTCGTCGATCTTCACGTCGATCTTCACCATATAGGCGATCTCGTCGGTATCGAACGGCACGGCATAGAAAAAATCGCCGTTGGGTTTGTCCACGCGCATCATCGCTTCGGTGAACCCCAGCGGGTATTTTTCCTTTACGGCATCCTGCAGTTCGGGAGTCAGGTTGTGAAAGCTCGTTACGATATGTTTCTTCGTCGTATTCTGTTTAGCCATAGTAATGCTTGGAAATTTTCTGCAATTATAAGCAAAATTTACATATCGCACCACATCCGTAATTTTTTTTTGCATTTTTTTTGAATTTGCAGGATGTTATAAACAAAATACGTACCTTTACGCAGGTTATACTTATATTATGATACGCGAGAAAATCGAAGAGCTGCGGCGGCAGCTCGAGTACCATAACTTCAGATATTACGTCGAAAACGCCCCTGAGATCTCCGACTTCGAATTCGACACGATGATGCGCGAATTGCAGGATCTGGAACGGGCGCACCCCGAACTGTCCGACCCCAATTCGCCCTCGGTGCGTGTCGGAAGCGACATCACGTCGGAGTTCCGGAGCGTAAAGCACCGGTTCCCGATGCTTTCGCTCGGCAACACCTATTCGCTCGACGAACTGCATGAATTCATCGCCCGCATCGAAAAGGAGGCCGGGCCGACGGAGTTCGTCTGCGAACTGAAATTCGACGGCACGGCCATATCGCTCACCTACGAGGACGGGCGGCTGCTGCGTGCCGTGACGCGCGGCGACGGCACGCAGGGCGACGACGTGACGGCCAACGTACGTACGGTGCGCACGGTTCCCCTGCGCCTGAGGGGCGACGACTGGCCGCCCTACTTCGAAATACGGGGCGAGATCCTGATGCCCTACGCCTCGTTCGACAAAATCAACGCCGAGCGCGAGGCGGCCGGGGAGACGCTCTTCGCAAACCCGCGCAACGCCGCGGCGGGGACGCTCAAGCAGCAGGCGTCGTCGGTGGTCGCACGCCGCGGCCTGGACTGCACGCTCTACCAGTTGGCGGGCGACGACCTGCCCTTCACGAACCACTGGGAAAGCCTGCAGAAAGCCCGCGAGTGGGGATTCAAAGTCTCGGACGCGGCGCGCATATGCCGCACTGCGGAGCAGATCGACGCCTACATCGCCCACTGGGACGAGGGGCGCCATGCCCTGCCCTTCCCGACCGACGGCGTGGTGATCAAGGTCAACGACTTCGCCGTAAGGCGGCAGCTGGGATTCACGGCCAAGGCCCCGAAATGGGCCGTGGCCTACAAGTTCAAGGCCGAGCAGGCGCTCACGCGGCTGGACAGCGTGTCGTTCCAGGTGGGACGCACGGGAGCCATAACGCCTGTGGCGAACCTCGAACCGGTGCTGCTGGCCGGGACGACCGTGCGGCGTGCGACGCTGCACAACGCCGAGCAGATGGCCCTGCTGGACATCCGCCCGGGCGACATGGTATACGTCGAGAAGGGCGGCGAGATCATCCCCAAGATCACGGGGGTAGACCTCTCGCAGCGGCCTGCGGACAGCAAACCGTTCGAATACATCACCGTATGCCCCGAATGCGGCACGCCGCTGGTGCGCTACGAGGGCGAGGCGAAGCACTACTGCCCCAACCAGGGGGGATGCCCGCCGCAGATCGTCGGGCGCATCATCCATTTCATCCGCCGCAAAGCGATGGACATCGAGGGGCTGGGCGAGGAGACCGTGGAACTGCTCTATGAGAACGGGCTGGTGCACGACGTGGCCGACCTCTACGACCTGAAGGCCGGACAGCTGGCGGAATTGCCGCGGCTGGGCGAAAAGTCGGCCGACAACATCATACGCAGCATCCGCGGATCGGTCGAGGTGCCGTTCCGCCGCGTGCTGTTCGGACTCGGCATCCGCTTCGTGGGCGAAACGACGGCCAAATACCTGGCTGAGCATTTCCGCTCGCTCGACGCCGTGATGCGGGCCACTCGCGAGGAGCTGACCCAGGCCGACGAGGTGGGCGGACGCATCGCCGACGCGATCATCGAATATTTCGCCGACGAGCAGAACCACGCCATCATCCGCCGCCTGCGTGCCGCGGGGCTGAAGTTCGAGGAGGAGGCGCGGGAGCTGGCGTCGGAGTCGCTCGCAGGCCGCAGTTTCGTGGTGTCGGGCAAGTTCTCGCGCAGCCGCGACGAAATGAAGGAGCTGATCGAAATGCACGGGGGCAGGAACCTCGCGGCCGTATCGGCCAACGTCGATTACATCGTGGCGGGCGACAACATGGGCCCGGCGAAGCTCAGGAAAGCCGAGAAGCTGGGCGTGAAGATCATTTCCGAAGAGGAGTTCATCGCCATGGTCGGCGGGCAGCAAGCCCCGGCGGCAAACGGGACGGAAGCCGACGGCGCAACAACGGCAAATAACGGCGGCAGGAACAATGGCGCCCCGGCCGCGGCGGAAAAGGCCGGATCGGAAGGCGACGGTGCAATGTCCCATAGCGCCGGACGTAAAACCCCGGAGCCGGCAGCGACAGCCGATGATGCGGGTGCGCCGGGAAAAGGCACGGTGGACAAGCCTGAAAAAGACACCGCGGGAAAGCCGGGGGAAAACACGGCGGACAAGCCTGGAAAGGACGCCGCGGGAAAGCCGGGGGAAGACACGGGAAAGCCGGGGGAAGACACGGCCGACAAGCCTGGAAAGGACACCGCGGGAAAGCCGGGGAAAAGCAAGCCGGAGACAGCGGGCCGGGGAAAACAGGTGAAACCCTCCGGGAAGAAGGGGGCGGAAGCGGCCGCGACGGAAGGCGGGGACGGCGAACCCGTCCAACAAGGCGAGTTGTTCTGAGCCCCGCGGAAAAGGAATACGCATAAAAAACTACATAATGCCAAACAGAATCATATGATACGACACAAGCTCTGCGGCGTGGGGGCCGCCATGATAACCCCCTTTACACCCGAAGGAAAAGTTGACTACCAGGCGCTGGCACGCATGATCGACTATGTGATCGAAGGCGGCGTGGACTACATCGTGGCGCTGGGCACCACGGCCGAGACGCCGACGCTCTACATGCCCGAGCGCGCCGTGATAGCCATGTTCATCACCAACCACATCGCGGGGCGCGTACCGCTGGTGATGGGCTGCGGCGGCAACTCGACGTCGGAGGTACTGGATCAGCTGCGCGAATTCGACCTGCGGGGCGCCGACGCCATCCTGAGCGTTACGCCCTACTACAACAAGCCCTCGCAGGAGGGGCTCTACCAGCATTTCCGCACCGTATCGGAGCACTCGCCGCTGCCGGTGATCCTCTACAACATCCCGGGACGCTCGGGCGTCAACATGACGGCCGAGACGACGCTGCGGCTGGCTCGCGGGATGAAGAACGTGATCGGCATCAAGGAGGCATCGGGCGACATCGAACAGATGCAGCACATCCTCGACCGGCGCCCCGAAGGGTTCATCGTGCTGTCGGGCGACGACGGCATGACGCTCGAACTGATGCGCCGCGGCGGCGACGGCGTGATCTCGGTGGCCGCGAACGCTTTTCCCAAGCGGTTCATGGAGTGTGTGAACTACGCCAAGGCCGGGGAGTTCGACCGTGCGGAAAAGGCATACGAATGCCTCGACGAAGCGGTGCACGCCCTGTTCGAAGAGGGCAACCCCGTGGGGGTGAAGTGCGCACTGGCCGAAATGGGCATAATCGGCCCGACGATGCGGCTGCCGCTCGTCGAAGGTTCGGAGGCGCTGCGCGAAAAGTTCCGCAAACTGATCGCGGAATACGATTTGCGCTGATTTGAGCGTTAGTGCCTAAAATACGGACAAAACACGGATATGAAAAATTTACTGCTGACATTGCTCCTGCTCCCGGCGCTGGCCGCGGCGAAAGTCCCCGTCGAGGAGGACATCGTCGCCAAGACGTCCGACCCCGATTCGCCGTTCTACTACACATCGCTGATGATGCGCTACAACGCGGGCGACGAGACGCTCACCGACGAGGATTACCACTACCTCTACTACGGCTACGCCCACCAGGAGAGCTACAAACCGATGGAGGCGAACCCCGACCTGGACAAGCTGCTGATGCTGGCATCGGGGCTCGACCCCGACAACCCGCTGGCCGAAACGCTCGACGCGATGCTCTACGTGGGCGAAGATGCGCTCGCCCGCGACCCGTTCAGCCCCAAAATCCTGAACCTGATGGCCTATGCCCACGGGGCGCTGGGCAACAAGCTGCAGGAGAAGATGTATTACAACAAGGTGAAGGGGGTGCTCCGCGCGATCGAGGATTCGGGGGATGCCCTCACGCAGAAGACCCCGCGCCATATCCTGATGTTCGACCATGCGCTCGACGTGATGGCATCGGAGGGTTACACCTACGGCAAGAGCCGCATCATCAGCCGTACGGTGGAATTCATCCCCTTCACGGCGCCCCGGATGGTCGGCGACAAGAAACGCAAAGGGCTCTATTACGACTTCGGCCGCGTATACTGGAACAAGCCCGAAGGATATACCTATAAACGTGACCGCACATGGCAATTCAACAACCTAAAACCCCGTACCTACAAATAATCCGGCGCACGCTGAGCCTGCTGCTGGCAGTGACGCTGCTCGCCGGGTGCGAAAAAACAGAGGAACGCGCAGGGCTGACCACGACGCAGGACGAAGTGGTATTGCGCAGCACGGCGGGTTCGGAGGCGGCGTTCACGGTGTCGTCGACCGAAGCGTGGTCGCTCACCACCACGGGAAGCGGCTTCGACGTCTCCCCTACCCAAGGCGGCCGCGGGGAGACGACGGTAACGGTGAGGGCGCAGGACGACAATACGACGCCCCGGCGCAAGGCGCTGGGCAGCATGGCGCTGCGCCTGTCGTCGGGAAGGGCCGAGGCCACGGTCACCGTAGTGCAGAGCCCGACCGTCGCACCCCAGACGGTCGTCATGTACCTGCCGTGGTCGGGGAACCTGTACACGCATTTCCTCCAGAACATCGAGGACGTGAAGAAAGCCGTGGCAGGAAACATCCTGCATGACAGCCGCCTGCTGCTGTTCCTACAAACGAGCACGACGAAAGGTACGCTCAGTGAGCTGTACTACGACAACGGAGAGTGCCGCGAAACGGAGCTGCGCACGTACGAAGACCTCAACGTGACGCAGGCCGAGACCATCACCGGGATTTTCGACTACATCAAGCAGACCGCACCCGCCGAACGCTATGGCATCACGATCGGGTCGCACGGCATGGCGTGGATCCCCGCATCGGGCTCGGGCCGGAGCGCTGCCGACGCGAAGGCCGGCACGGAACCGACGGCGACAACCGTCCCCGAGAAATGGCACTGGGAATACGTTTCGCCCGACGGGCAGTTCACCCGCTGGTTCGGCGACGGCGGTTCGCGGTGTACCAACACGACGACCTTCGCCGAGGCGATAACGGCCGCAGGAATCCGGTTCGAATACATCCTCTTCGACGACTGTTTCATGTCGTCGATCGAGGTGGCGTACGACCTGCGCAAAATCACCAGACACCTGATCGCCTCGCCCTGCGAGGTGATGGCCTACGGTTATCCCTACGACCTGGTGATGCCCTACCTGTTCACCGACGGCGGCACGGGATACGACCTGGACGGCGTATGCCGGAGTTTCTACGAATTCTACGAGCAATACGAGGCCCCGAACTATAACTGCGGGGCGATCGCCGTGACGGTATGCGACCATGTGGAACAGATGGCAAAAGTCATGCGCCTCATCAACAATGCATCGCCCGCGTACATCCCCGACCCGGAGAAACCGTTGCAGCAATACGAGTACCTCTATGCCCCGACGCGGTTCTACGACCTGGCGGATTACGTCTACCAACTGTGCGACGACACCGCCCTGCTAAAGGAATTCGACGAACAGCTCGCACGCACCGTCCCCGAACGCTACCGGCTGCATACGGAGTATTTCTATTCGGGCGGCAAGAGGCCGATCACGACCTATTCGGGCATTTCGACCAGCGCGCCGAGCACGAGCGGGATCGTGGTGAACAACATCCAAAACACGGGCTGGTACAAGGCGACGCACTGACAAGGCGGCAAGCAGCATTTGCCCGGCAGCATGGCGGCCTGAAGACAGCAGCCGGGAGACAGCAGCCGGGAGATAGCGGCCGGGAGATAGCAGCCGGGAGACAGCGGCCTGGAGACAGCGGCCTGGAGACAGCGGCCGACGGGTGCAGCTGGCATAGCGGCAACAGGCACGGCGGCAACAGGTACGGCCCGTCACCATACGCTCCCGCCGCGCGGGTGCCGTGGTTTTCCGGGCGCACCGGAATCGCCGCCATACCACAGGAATACGGGGACATCCCGCAACCACCCGGATATGCCGGGATTATCGCTGTTAAAACAGAAGGAGGCTCCCTCGACAGGAGCCTCCCCTTCTGATTGTACCCTTATCCCTCCGGGCAAAGACCGGATGCAGGGACTTATTCGTACTGGCCGGACTTGAGCCGTTCGACCTCCTCGCGGGAGAGGAAACGCCAGGCTCCGCGCTTGAGGTTCTTCTTGGTCAGGCCGGCATAGTAGACCCGGTCGAGCTTGGTGACCGTGTAGCCCAGGAATTCGAAAATACGGCGCACGATACGGTTGCGGCCGGAGTGTATCTCGATGCCGATCTCCTGTTTGTTCTCCTTGACATAGGAAATTTCGTCGGCGAAGATTTCGCCGTCTTCGAGCGTGATGCCCTCGGCGATGCGATCCATATCGGCACGCGCCAGGGGCTTGTCGAGCGTCACCTGGTAGATTTTCTTTTTCAGGTACGAGGGGTGCGTGAGCTGCTTCGTAAGGTCGCCGTCGTTGGTGAAAAGCAGCAACCCGAGGCTGTTCTTGTCCAGACGGCCTACGGGGTAGATGCGCTCCGTGCAGGCACCTTCGACCAGATCCATGACGGTCTTGCCGGCATGGGGATCGTCGAGCGACGTGACATAACCCTTGGGCTTGTTGAGCACGAGGTAGACCTTCTTCTCGCCCTGCACGCGGCTGTCGTTGAATTTCACCTCGTCAGTAGGAAGCACCTTGGTGCCCAGCTGGGTGACGATCTGGCCGTTGACCGTGACCAGGCCCGCGGTGATGAAATCGTCGGCCTCGCGGCGCGAGCAGAGGCCCGACTGCGCGAGAAAACGGTTCAGGCGCATTTCGCCGACCTGCTTTTCGGGCGTGAATTTCGGGTAGGACGCCGGTTTGTCGTCTTGCTTCCTCGGCCCCGGCTTATAGGGTTTGTCACCGAATTTACGGTCGCCGTATTTCTTATCCCCGAACTTACGTTCACCGTAGGCGGGCTTGTCGCCATACTGGCGGCGCGGTTTGTCGCCGTCGCGGTGTTCGTAGCGGGGCTTGTCGCCGAATTTGCGTTCACCGTAGGCGGGCTTGTCGCCGTACTGGCGGCGCGGTTTGTCGCCGTCGCGGTGCTCGTAGCGGGGTTTATCGCCGAAACTACGTTCGCCGTAAGCAGGCTTGTCACCGTACTGGCGGCGCGGTTTGTCGCCGTCGCGGTGCTCGTAACGGGGTTTATCGCCGGACTTACGCTCGCCGGAAGCCGGTTTGTCGCCGAACTGGCGGCGCGGTTTGTCGAATGCAGGGCGGTTGTCCGCCGTGAAATGGGGATTGTAGGAGGCCCGCTCACGGGGCCCCTCGCTGGACGGTTGCTCCGAATCGGCAGCATCACGCTGTAAACGCGGGCGACGCTCGACACGCTCCGCCGTAGCAGTCACGGTACGCTGGCGCTTGTCGCGTCCGAAACGCGAAAGTACCGTGGTCGAGTCGTTTTTGTTGTCTTTCATACGTATTTGAATGAGTTTGTGGGGCAAAGGTAATCCATTTTTCCGGATTACGGCATATTGCAGACCCGATTTGGCGATAAAAGACAGGGGTCGTTACAAATTCGCCGCTTTTGCCTTATCTTTGCACCCGTAAACGACGTCCGGCAGGGGTTGCCGGACATCCCCGCCCCGCACCTATGAACATGAACCGCGAAATACTGCGCATCGCGCTCCCGAATATCGTTTCGAACATCACCGTGCCGCTGATGGGAATCGTGTCGACGGCCATCGCCGGGCACTGGGGCGCGGATTCGGCGGCGACGATCGGCGCACTGGCCATCGGGGTGTCGATTTTCAACTTCATCTACTGGAACTGCTCGTTCGTGCGCATGGGAACCAGCGGACTCACGGCACAGGCGTTCGGCGCAGGGAATTTCCACGAATGCACCAACATGCTCGTAAGGGCGATGGTCGTGGCGGCAGGCATGGGATTGCTGATGCTCGCCCTGCAATACCCGCTGGGCGAGCTGGCCCTGTGGGGACTGAACGGCAACGAAATGACGCGCGAATATTTCTACGCCCGCATCTGGGCCGTACCGGCTGGCATCCTCCTGTTCGGGTTCAACGGCTGGTTCACGGGTATGCAGAATGCCATGATACCGATGTTCACGGCTATTTCGGTCAACGCGGTGCATGTCTTGTGCAGCCTTTGGTTCGCCTTCGGCATGGACATGGGGATCGTCGGCATCGCCTACGCCTCGGTGATCGCACAGTGGACGGGCGTGGGACTTTCGCTGCTGCTGCTCATGCTGCGCTACCGCAAGGTGCTGACGGGCATCGACTGGGCCGAGGTATTCGACATGAAACCGCTCAAAACCTTCTTCATCGTCAACCGCGACATCATGCTGCGTACGCTCTGCATCGTGGCGGTCTACACCTTCTTCACGGGGGCTTCGGCCCGCATGGAAGACCCGGTGCTGCTGGCCGTGAACACCCTGCTGTTGCAGCTCTTCACGCTCTTCTCGTACATGAACGACGGCTTCGCATATGCCGCCGAAGCGCTGACCGGACGGTTCATCGGCGCCCGGGACGTAAAGGCGCTGCGCGACTGCCTGCGGCGCTGCATCGCATGGGGCACGGCCGTGTCGGTACTGTTCGTGGGAATCTACATCGTCTGGTGGCGCGACCTGGTGGGGCTGTTCATCGACGATTCGGCCGCAAACGCCGCGACGATCGTGGAGGTCGCCGGACGGTATATCGTATGGATCATCCTGATCCCCGTAGCCAGCGCCATGCCCTTCATCATGGACGGCATCATGGTGGGCGCCACGCAGACGCGCGTCATGCGCAACTCGATGTTCTGGGCTACGGCAGCCTATTTCGGCATCTTCTATATCGGGCATACGCTCATAGGCAACAACGCCCTGTGGCTCGCCTTCACGCTGTACATGTTCCTGCGCGGCGTGCTGCAATACTTCATGACGCACAGCCTGCGGACAATCTACCGCAAAGCCGGCGCATAAGGAAGAGGCGGTGAATCCCCGGGCAGGGAGAGGCCGGAACGGCCCGGGAGAGGCAACGTCCGGAATCTGGAAGGTTTCCTGCGATAACAGGCCGCATATCCGGGGAAAATCACTAAATTAGCGGAACGGAACCCCCCAAAAACCCGCCATGATCTTATCCGAAAACGCACTCTATATCAAATATATCCGACTGAAAGAGGCCGGAGATTTGCCGCACGAATACCCCTATACGGTGCCCGCGCTGGCGGGGTTCAGCGGGTTGCGGTTCCGCCGCCCGGTGACGTTCATCGTGGGCGAGAACGGCATGGGCAAATCGACGCTGCTGGAAGCCATCGCCGTAAAAGCGGGATTCAATGCCGAGGGCGGGTCGAAGAACTTTCGGTTCGCAACGCGCGAGACTCATTCCCCGCTATACGGGAACCTCGTGCTCGGACGCGGGTTGCAGCCGCGCGACGGCTATTTCCTGCGTGCCGAGAGTTTCTACAACGTCGCCACCGAGATCGACCAGATAGCCGACGGCATACACCGCTATTACGGCGACAAGTCGCTCCACAGGCAATCGCACGGCGAAAGCTTCCTGAGCCTGCTCGAACACAGGCTCCGCGGAAACGGGCTCTATATCTTCGACGAGCCCGAGGCCGCCCTCTCGCCGTCGCGGCAGATGTATATGCTGTGCCGGATAAAACAACTCGTGGAAAGCGGATCGCAGTTCATCGTCAGCACCCACTCGCCTATCGTCATGGCCTACCCCGGCGCCGACATATACGAGATCGCGGACAACGGACTGCAACTCACCGAACTGGAGCAGACGCCGCATTACCTGCTGATGAAACGCTTTTGCCTCGACCACGAAGGGATGCTCCGGCAGTTGGGCTTCGACATCCGGAAACCTTGAAGCGCGGGTCGCGCCACAGGCAGAATGCCCGGAGATCGGCACAACAGCACAGGCATTTCGCACGGATGCCGCACAGGATTTCTTGCACGAGTATCTTGCACGGATATTACCCTACGAATTCGACGGCACGGACATCACGACAGGCGCATCGGCGCATGAAAAATCCCGGCTCCGCGTTTCGGAGCCGGGATTCCTGTAAGCGCAGGGCGGCAGCGCCGCTCCCGCAGGGGATTATTCTTCGCCTTTGGCTTCTTTGAGCAGGGTGTTGTACTTGTTGTACTTGTCCATCATGCCCTCCTCGTCGCGCAGGCGGAAGCAGATCGACTTGAGGAAGTCGAGCGTATTGACGTCGTCCTTTTTCAGCTCGTATGCCTTTTCGAACCAGGGCACGGCATCCATATAGACGGCATTCACCTCCTTCAGGTCGGTATCGTAGGCAGTCTGGCTGCTATACTGCTTCTCGTTCATCACCTTGTTCATCTCGTCGGCCTTGATCGTGTAGAACACGCCCAGGTAATAGTTGCCTTCGAACAGGTCGGGCTTCAGCTCAACGACCTTCTTGAACGATGCGATGCTCTCGTCGTAGTTTTTCAGCGCATAGAAGATACGGCCGCGGCCGAACCAGAGGTCTACGTTCTCGGGGTTGTCGGCAATGGCCGAGTCGATCAGCGTTACCAGGTCGGCAGGGTCGCCCACGCCCTCTTCGGAGGTGTAGAGCTGCATCAGGCCGTCGAGGATACGCTCGTTCTTCGGGAATTTCCCGATACCCGTGATCAGGGCGTCCTTGGCCAGCATGACATTGTCCTGGCTGACGTTCTTCAGGCCGTAGTAGCAGTGGAAGAGGTAGTAATAGATGTTACCCTCCTCGTCGGTATACCCCAGGTCGATCGCTTTCTTGAGGTACTCGGCACCCTGTCCGAACGACGAGGGGTGCGCCGAACCGTCCACCGTGCGCAGGTAACCGGCATAGTAAAGCAGCGCGGGGTCAGCGGCTGCGCCGTAAGCGGGGCTCGACTGCGCCTGGAAAGCCGTGGCATAGGCGTCGGCGGCGGCTACGTACTCGCCCGTGTCGATGCCCGTATTACCGACCTGCGAACAGAAATCGCTGATCTGCTGCAACCCGTCCTTCGCCTTCGCAGCGCTCTTGGGGTCGATCTCGTAAGCCTTGTTGTAAGCCTCGATGGCCATAGCAGGGGCCTCTTTCAGCACCCAGTCGGTCTGCGTCCAGGTAACTACCTTGCCGTCCTTGATATAGGCGATGAAATAGGGGTATTCCCACGCTTCGTAGGGAACGTTGAGAAGCGTCACCTGCTTGGTGGCCGAAGGTTCGCCCACGGCCAGCTTCAGCATCGCGGCGTCCATGTTGACGAAGAGGCTCTTGGTCGGTTCCACGGCAGCCTCGTACAATGCTTTGCCACGGTTGATCCACGTGGAGGCCTTCGCGTTCTTCTTCGCGTCGGCGATGTCGGCGTCGCTCTTCTCGATCTTGGAGAGGAGCCCGCTCTTGTTGACTTTCTGCGCCTGAACAGCGGGGATTGCCATGAGCAGGGCAGCGAAAGCCGTCAAAAATGTTTTCTTCATAACAAATTTAATTTAAAGTTTTTCAAATTCATTTCATCTATTCCTCCGCCGGCTGTCCTGCATCGGGTGTTGCGTCCCCGGCACCGGTAGCCTCTGCGGACTGTACTTCTTCTTCATCGCCGGCAGCAGGCACGGCCATCACCGAGGCAATGGCATCGCCGTCACGCAGGTTGATGATACGCACGCCCTGCGTAGCACGACCCGCCAGGCGGATCTGCGACACGGCCGTACGTATGGTAAGTCCCGAACGGTTGATAATCATCAGGTCGTTGTCGTCCGTAACGGCCTGTATGGAGATAAGTTTGCCGGTTTTCTCCGTCACGTTGATCGTCTTCACACCCTTACCGCCGCGGTTGGTGATGCGGTACTCGTCGAGGTCGGTACGCTTGCCGTAACCGTTTTCGCTCAGCACCAGTACGTCCTGCGTCGAATCGGGTTCCACACAGATCATGCCGATCACCTCGTCGGACTCCTCGATCGAGATGCCGCGCACACCGGCGCCGACACGCCCGATCGGGCGCACCGTCGACTCGTTGAAGCGGATGGCCTTGCCTTCGCGGGCCGCAATCATCACTTCGGCGTTGCCGCTGGTGAGCTTGGCCTCGATCAGCTGGTCGCCCTCGCGGATGACGATGGCGTTCACACCGTTCTGACGCGGGCGCGAGTAGGCTTCGAGCTTCGTCTTCTTGATCGTACCGTCCTTGGTACACATGATGATGAAGTTGTTGTTCACATACTCGGCGTCGTTCAGGCGCTTGACGTTGATATAGGCGCGAACCTTGTCGTCGGGTTCGATCTGGATGACGTTCTGGATGGCGCGTCCCTTCGAGGAGCGTGCGCCTTCGGGGATCTCGTAGACCTTGAGCCAGTAGCAGCGCCCCTTCTCGGTGAAGAAGAGCATCGTATTGTGCATCGAAGCCACGTAGATGTGCTCGATGAAGTCCTCGTCGCGCGTAGCACTGCCCTTGGCGCCGACGCCGCCGCGGTTCTGCGTGCGGTATTCGGCCAGCGGGGTGCGCTTGATGTAGCCCATGTGCGAGATGGTGATGACCATGTCGTCGTCGGCATAGAAATCCTCGGGGTTGAACTCCTCGGAGGCATAGACGATCTCCGAACGGCGCTCGTCGCCGTATTTTTCCTTGATTTCGAGCAGCTCGTCCTTGATGATCTGCATTTGCAGGCCGACGTCGGCGAGCACCTCCTTGAGGTGGGCGATGGTTTTGGTCAGCTCGTCGCGCTCGGCGGTGAGCTTGCCGTATTCGAGCCCCGTCAGGGCGCGCAGGCGCATCTCGATGATGGCCGAAGCCTGGAGGTCGCTCAGCTCGAAACGCTCGATCATGGCCTGCTTGGCCAGGTCGGGGGTCTGCGACGAACGGATGATGTGCACGATCTCGTCGATGTTGTCCTGCGCGATCAGGAGGCCCAGCACGATGTGCAGCCGCTCCTCGGCCTTGCGCAGGTCGAAGCGCGCACGGCGCACCACCACGTCGTGGCGGTGGTTGACGAAGTGCTTGACCAGGTCGCGCATCGGCAGCAGCTGCGGACGGCCGTTCACCAGCGCGATGTTGTTCACCGCGAACGAAGTCTGGAGCGGAGAGTTCTTGAAAAGCGTATTGAGCACGACGCTCGCCACGGCGTCGTGTTTGAGGATGATGATGATGCGCAGGCCGTTGCGGTCGGACTCGTCGTTGATGTAGGAGATGCCGTCGATCTTCTTTTCGTTGATCATGTCGGCGATCTTCTTGATCATCTCGGCCTTGTTGATCATGTAGGGGATTTCGGTGATGACGATGCACTCGCGGCCGCTGGGGGTATGCTCGATGTCGGTCTTGGCACGCATCATGACGCGGCCGCGGCCCGTAAGCATGGCCTCCCGGACACCCTCGTAGCCGTAGATGATACCGCCCGTGGGGAAATCGGGGCCCTTGATATACTGGAGCATCTCCTCGCCCGTGATTTCGGGGTTGTCGATATAGGCGCAGCAGGCGTCGACCACTTCGCAGAGGTTATGCGGGGCCATGTTGGTGGCCATACCTACGGCGATACCGCTGGCGCCGTTGACGATCAGCAGCGGGATCTTCGTGGGCAGCACCGTGGGTTCGGGGATCGTATCGTCGAAGTTGAGCGTCCAGTCGACGGTCTCCTTGTCGATGTCGGCCATCACCTCGTCGGTGATCTTCTTCATGCGGGCCTCGGTGTAACGCATGGCAGCCGGCGAGTCGCCGTCCATCGAACCGAAGTTACCCTGGCCGTCGACCAGCGGGTAGCGCATCGACCACTCCTGTGCCAGACGCACCATCGCGTCGTAGACCGACGAGTCGCCGTGGGGGTGGAACTTACCGAGCACGTCGCCGACGATACGCGCCGACTTACGGGTCGGTTTGTCGGAGTAGAGGTTGAGCTCCGCGCTCATATCGTAGAGGATACGGCGGTGCACGGGCTTCATGCCGTCGCGCACGTCGGGAAGCGCACGCGACACGATGACCGACATCGAATAGTCGATGTACGCCGACTTCATCTGCTCTTCGATATTGATAGGAATGATACGTCCTGTCAAACCTGCATTCTTTTCTTCTTCAGTTAGCATCTTATCTCTTTAAAATTACAGTCTTTTAACGAACAAAAATACGATTTATTTCCGATCTGAGCAACTTTAAGCCCATAAATATCGCATCCGGGCGGAAGATTTCCGGGACAACGCCCCGTTTTTGCCCCTTTTCCGGCGATCTGACGGCCTCAAAAAAAATTCCCGGCAGACTGACGGCATCCGCTTGCGCGTTCCGGATCGTTTCACTACCTTTGCGGCCTCTATTCCCCGAACATGGCACAGATAAACACACCCAAGGAAGTACTCGCGCTGGCTCAGAAGTCGGCAACGGGCAAAATGCAACTCCCGGCGGGCAAAACCCTTCTGCTGGCATTCCTGGCCGGCGCATACATCGCCATGGGCGGACTCTTCTCGCTGATGGCGGGGTTCGGGTTCCCCGGGGCGGCCGAAGCGCCCGGGTTGCAGTGCCTGCTCTCGGGGCTGGTATTCCCGCTGGGGCTCATCCTGGTGGTATTCGCCGGGGCGGAGCTCTTCACGGGCAACAACGCCGTGCTCGTACCCGGGGCGCTGGGCCGCAGGTACGGATGGGGCAAGGTGCTGCGCAACTGGGGGCTTGTATACGCGGGGAATTTCATCGGGGCGGCCTTCTTCGCCTATTTCCTGGTGGTGCTGCCCGGCGTGCTCTCGTCGGAGCTGTGGCGCGAAGCGGCCTGCAACGTGGCGCAGGCCAAGGTCTCGATGCCGTGGCTGACGGTATTCCTGCGCGGCGTGGGCGCCAACTGGCTGGTATGCCTCGCGGTATGGCTCGGGCTGAGTACCGACGACGCGGCAGGCCGTATGATGGGGTTGTTTTTCCCGGTCATGTGCTTCGTGGTGATCGGCTACGAGCACTGCATCGCCAACATGTTCTTCATCCCGCTGGGGATGATGCTGGGCGCCCCGGTGACGGCGGCGGACATGGTCGCCGCAAACCTGGTTCCCGCCACGCTCGGGAACATCGCAGGCGGCGGCATCTTCGTCGGCGGGCTCTACTGGTACCTCAACCGGAAATAGGGGTCAATCCGCCAGCCTGAGCCACAACCGCCCGTGGCGGAAATCGAAGACCACCCGGAATGCGGAGAAGAATTTTACGCCGAGGAAACCGTCGCCGGGGAGTTTCATCGGTTTGTCGAGCACCACGACAGGCAGCCCGCAGAAGGGGTAGCGCCCCATGAAAGTGGCTACGGCGGGCATCAGCACCCGCAGGGTCATCCCGCCCGGCGTCCGGCCTTCCACCAGATCGACAGGGGCACGCGACACGAATTTCCCGACCGCAGGCTTGAATGCGAAGAGTGCCAGCAGGTTGGCATTGCCCAGATCGACGACCAGCCGCATCGGCATCGCACGGCTGCGTCCCCGGACATCGGACAAGCGCACCGTATCCGCAACCCAAAACATCCCCGATTGCCCGTCGGCCACCAGTTCGTAGGCCTCCCACCCGTCGCCGGGTTGCGGCAGGCTCCCGGATGAGAGCGGACGGAAAATGCCGCGGCGGACATCGAGCTCGAAAATACCGGGCGCAGCCACGCTGTCGGTCGTGAAGGTATGGAGCGGGTAGAGCAGGTCGCAGGGCTTGCGTCGCCGCAGATCGACGACATAGCTCTCGCACAAACTGCGCGTATCCCCCACCCTGACCCCCGGTGCCAGTTTATAGCGGGCCGAATAGTCCGTGCCGCCGGCCATGCGGAAACGCACGGGGCGTTCGAGTTCGACGGGTTCGAAAAGCCCGGGGTGCGACCAGACCAGCGCGCTGTCGACCAGCGGAAAATAGACGCCCGATTCGAGAAACACCCGCACCGGTATGGAATCCCCTACGAAAGACGCCGCATAGAGCAGATCGCGCTCGGAGGTAAGCTCCCATGCCGTGCCGGAAGGCAGCTGCCCGCCTGTCGGCGACGGGTCTTCCGGCGCCGCAGCCAGCGTCGCCGCGGGGATGGCGACGGACAACAGCAGCATGATCGGCCGGCGGAACATGGTCAGCGGAAGTCGATGAATTCGTACCCGGCGTAGTTATCCTTCGCAAAGGCCTTGAGCGGCGTTTCGAGGGGCTTGATGCCCAGCACCGAAACCTGCACCTGCTCGCCGTCGTAATCGTAGCGGAGCGACACGGGACGCATCGCGGCGGTATCGACCGTAAGGACGATATTGCCCGCCGAGGAGGTATTCCCGGGCGCAGGGGTCAGACGCACCACGGCATGCCCCTCCTGCTCGCCGGCGAGCGAGGCCGCATATTCGCTGCCGAGGAAATCGAAGGCATGGACGGGGTTATTGAGGATATTGCGGCTGTCGGTGTCGACCACGTCGATCGTCACCTCGCGGCGGCGGTTGTCCACCTCGTAGCGAACGGCTCCGTCGCAGTAAACCTCGGCATCGCCCAGCACGAGGTAATAACCTTCCCCCTCGACGGCATAGCGCCCGCGCGTGACGTATTCGTCCGAGCGCACCTCGAACGACACCCCGTAGGCACCCAGTGCCCGGAAGCCGTCACGAACCCCGGCAAGTATCCCGGCGGCACGGTCGGCGGCCGGAGGCAACGGGCTGGCCCCCTGCGTCGCACCGGCGGCAGCGGCCGAAGCCGCGGAACCGGAGGAGGAACCGAAAACGGAATCCGTAGCGGAACCGGAAGAGAAACCCGCCGCGGAACCGGAGGTGAAAGCGGCGTAAATAACGGGCGACCCATGGAAGCCAAAGAGCGCATGGAAGCCCGGGGCGGGATCAGCCTGAAAACCGGAGGCCGAGGCGTCGCGGCAGGCAAAAGCCGAAGCAGAGGCGGGAACCGCCGGGAAATCAGAGGCGGCCGCAAATCCGCAAGCAGCCGGCACATCCGCGGCGACGGGGAGTGCGGCGACGCATTGCATCCCGGAAAGCAGCAACAGGAGGGACAGGAATCGTTTCATGGCAGCATCAGAATAGGCCCAGCTCCTGCAACTTGGCTTCGAGCGAGGGCATGTCATGGAAAAGGATGTCGCGCGGCTTGGCTCCCTGCTGACGGCCGACGATGCCGGCACGTTCGAGCTGCATCATGATGCGCCCGGCACGGTTGAAGCCCACCTCGTAGTTGCGCTGGATCATCGAGGTCGAGATATTGCCGCCCGAAACGGCGTCGCGGGCGATCTCGGCGAAGAGCGAATCGTATTTCACGGGGGCGGAGTCCTCGCTGCCCATGCTCCCCGAAGAATCGCCCGTATCGGGCGTATAGTCGGGCAGCGAATAGGCCGAGGTATAGCCCTGCTGCTTCGATATATACTCGACGATGCGTTCGACCTCCTTGGTTTCGACCAGCGCGCACTGGATACGCGTCAGTTCCCCGTCCTTCGAGAAGAGCATGTCGCCGCGGCCGATAAGCTGGTTGGCCCCCGGCTGGTCGATGATCGTACGCGAGTCGATCATCTGCATCACGCGGAAGGCGATACGCGCGGGGAAATTGGCCTTGATACCGCCCGTGATGACCTTCACGTCGGGGCGCTGCGTGGCGATGATCAGGTGGATGCCGACGGCACGCGCCTTCTGCGCGAGGCGCATGACGGGCCCCTCGACCTCGCGGGCGGTCATGATCAGGTCGGCGAACTCGTCGACCACCACGACGATATAGGGCAGGTAGCGGTGCCCGTTGAGCGGGCTGAGCCGCCGGGCGGTGAATTTCTCGTTGTACTCGGCGATGTTGCGCGCCCCGGCTTTCTTGCAGAGTTCCAGGCGACTGTCCATCTCCGTGCAGAGCGAATTGAGCGTGTAGACCGCCTTCTTGGGGTCGGTGATGATGGCATCGTCCTCGGACTCCATCTTGGCGAGGAAGTGGCGCTCGATCTTGGCATAGAGCGAGAACTCGACCATCTTGGGGTCGATCATCACGAACTTGAGCTGCGCGGGGTGCTTGCGGTAGAGCAGCGAGGTGATGATGGCGTTCAGCCCCACGGACTTACCCTGTCCCGTGGCGCCCGCCACCAGCAGGTGCGGCATCTTGGCCAGGTCGAACACGTAATTCTCGTTCTGGATCGTACGGCCGATCACCACCGGGAGCTCGGCCTTCGACTCCTGAAAACGCAGCGAACGCACGGCGGAGTACATCGACACCACCTGCTTGTCGCGGTTGGGCACCTCGATGCCGATGGTTCCCTTGCCGGGGATAGGGGCGATGATGCGGATACCCAGCGCCTTGAGGCTCTGGGCGATGTCGTTTTCGAGCCCCTGGATCTTCGAGATCTTGACGCCTTGCGCCTGCACGATCTCATAGAGCGTCACGGTGGGGCCGACCGTGGCCTTGATACGCTGGATGGGGATGCCGAAATTGCGGAGCGTATCCTCGATCTTGGTCTTGTTCTCGAAAATCTCCTCGTCGCTCACTTCCGAGTCGGAAACATAGTCTTCGAGCAGCGTCACGGGCGGCTTGTGGTAGTTCACGAGGTCTTTCAGCGGGTCGTAGCTCTCGGTCGGGATCGCCTTTTCGTCTTGAAAAGGACATAGAGGAGGAGCGAAGGCTGTTTTATGTCGGCATGACCCGTG
>OGXJ01000071.1_pt1 | contig 65727 bp, 52 predicted proteins | sample 1576231 | NCBI WGS metagenome assembly OGXJ01 (sample SAMEA3541539, study PRJEB24748) | human gut metagenome | biome: human gut; feature: human-associated habitat; material: faeces | place: China | collected 2012
ACGGAAGCCGGAGTATTTTATGGTATCCAGTCTTTGCGTAAATCTTTGCCTATTGCCGTGGGAGCAAATATAGCCCTCCCGGCCGTAGAAATCAAAGACGCTCCTCGTTTTGGTTATCGTGGCGCCCATTTCGATACCAGCCGTCATTTCTTCACGGTAGATGAAATAAAGACTTACATCGATATGCAGGCATTGCACAACATGAACCGTTTGCATTGGCATATCACGGATGATCAAGGATGGCGTCTGGAAATCAAGAAATACCCGAAGCTGACAGAAATCGGTTCCAATAGAACGGAAACCGTCATCGGACGCAACTCCGGTGAGTATGACGGTAAACCTTACGGTGGATTCTATACGCAGGAACAGGCAAAAGAAATTGTAGAATATGCTGCAGAACGTTACATAACCGTTGTTCCTGAAATAGACCTTCCGGGACACCAGTTGGCAGCTATCACGACTTATCCGGACCTGGGTTGTACGGGCGGACCGTATGAAGTATGGACCCAGTGGGGCGTATCGGACGATGTGATCTGCCCATTTTTTTCACCGCTGACCAGCAAATCCCGACCGGCAGGGAGAAGAAGATCGCTTCACCGATCAACCACAGAAAATCGTAGATCGTTTGCAGGGAAGGGTACATTTGCGCCAGCGTTTGACCGTTGCTCATGGGCAAATCGCCGATCACATTGCGAAAACCGAGGATCAAACCGCCGCTAATCAACGCGGGCAGCAACGGGAAGAAGATCTCCGCGAAATGAGAGATCAACTGCTCATGCCATTTCATATTCTGCCGGGCGGCTTTTTTTACCTGCTCTTTATCAACCTGCGCCTGTCCGGTTGACGCAATCAGTGCTTGATAGTAATCACCCACATTGGTGCCAATCACCACCTGAAATTGCCCGGCATTGGTGAAACAGCCTTTCACCATGGGGAGTTGCTCAATTTCTTTCGGTCTGGCATTGGCCGGTTGGTTGAGGACAAAGCGCAGGCGAGTAATACAGTGGCTCACCGTCGCAATATTGCCGCGCCCGCCGACCAGTTCAATCAACCGATCGATATCCGTTTGGTTTATTTTGCTCATCATAAAGCCCCATGGCAGATGACATTTTTGGTTGGCTGCAGAATATATTGCGCGGAAAAATTTAAAAACGGGAACGTTCCCGAAACGCAGCGAAGATCACAATTTATCGTTCAGGAAACGATCAGGACAGGGTGGCGGGGATGATGATTTGTTGCGGTTCGCTGCGCCCGGTTACCTGTGCGATCAATTGGCAGGCCGCCTGGCGTCCAGCTTCGGCGTAACCAGGATCTACGGTGACGATCTCCGGATGAAGGAATTTCATTAACGGCGTATTACCGACGCTCGCCAGTTGCAAGGTGTCGATGCGTTGCTCTTGCAGGTATTTACTTGCGCCAAGTGCCAGCGTGTCGGTTGCGCACAGTAAGGCGGTAGTTTCAGGCGTAATCACTTTTGCTACGTTCTCATAGCCTTGCTTCATAGCAAGCCCTGGCAGAGCGGCAACGGGATGCAGTTTATGCGCTTTGCAGAACGCCAGGTAGGCTTCGTGACGTCGCTTACCGGTCGTCACGTCACTGTGCGGCACGCCGAGATAACTGATATTACGATGCCCCTGGTCATAGAGCCGTTGCATCAGGATCTTGATTGCCCCTTCGTCGTCATAACAGACCGAAGCAAAGCCTTTTGCGTCACGCGCCAGCAGAACCAGCGATGACTGCCAGTGGGCTAACATTTCTTCTGTTATGCCGGTAAAACCGAACAGCACTACGCCGTCGATATTACGCCGTTTTAGGATCCCCAAATGTTCGGCAACTAATTGCGGGGAAAACTGACTTTCCATCATGATTGGGTCGTAACCTTGTTCATAGAACGCTGGCAGCATGGTTTGAACGGCGAGATTTTCTGACAACGAATCCAGACGGGTAACAATGATGGCGACCACTTTATCGCTTTGCCCACGCATAGCGCGCGCAGAGCGGGAAGGGGAAAATCCATGCTGATTCATCACTGCTTCAACACGCTCGCGGGTGCGCTGGCTCACGCCGCTTTCGTTATTCAGCACCCGGGAAACTGTAGATTTCCCCACGCCGCTTAAGCGTGCGATGTCTTTGATGGTCAGCCGATTTTGCATCCTGTTGTCCTGTAACGTGTTGTTTAATTATTTGAGCCTAACTTTATCCGTGCATTCAGCAATGGGTAAAGTCTGGTTTATCGTTGGTTTAGTTGCCAGCAGGTATTATATCGCCATAGATGCTACGAATATTATTGGATTCTCCTTATTATTTGCGGCGCTTTTTTCACTTACCGGAGGTTATATGGAACCTGATCCCACGCCTCTCCCTCGACGGAGATTAAAACTTTTCCGGTAAGCCCGTCTTTTCACGGCGTTACCGGATGCGTAAGGCCGTGACGTTTTAACGTCCCTGCTCAGCTTTATTACCTTCAGGTAAGGCTTCGCCACGCCTGAAGACATTTCTGTACTGTTTCAGACAGTGCGGAGGGACTCCTTATGTTTAAAGAAATTTTTACCCGGCTCATTCGCCATTTACCTTCCCGTCTGGTTCATCGCGATCCATTGCCTGGCGCGCAGCAGACAGTGAATACGGCGGTCCCGCCGTCCTTAAGTGCGCATTGCCTGAAAATGGCGGTGATGCCCGAAGAAGAATTATGGAAAACGTTCGACACCCATCCGGAAGGGTTAAATCAGGCGGAAGTGGAATCTGCCCGCGAACAACATGGTGAAAATAAATTACCCGCACAACAACCGTCGCCGTGGTGGGTACATTTATGGGTCTGCTATCGCAACCCCTTTAATATTTTACTCACCATTCTCGGCGCTATTTCTTACGCCACGGAAGATTTATTTGCCGCGGGCGTTATCGCGCTAATGGTCGCTATTTCAACGTTGCTGAACTTTATTCAGGAAGCACGTTCCACTAAAGCGGCAGATGCCCTGAAAGCGATGGTCAGCAATACCGCGACGGTGCTGCGCGTAATTAACGACAAAGGCGAAAATGGCTGGCTGGAGATCCCGATCGACCAGCTGGTGCCCGGCGATATTATAAAACTGGCGGCGGGAGATATGATCCCGGCAGATTTACGTATCTTGCAGGCGCGGGATCTGTTCGTCGCTCAGGCGTCGTTAACCGGTGAGTCTCTGCCCGTAGAAAAAGCCGCTACCACTCGCCAGCCGGAGCACAGCAATCCGCTGGAGTGCGATACCCTGTGTTTTATGGGCACCACCGTGGTGAGCGGCACGGCACAAGCAATGGTGATTGCTACAGGAGCCAACACCTGGTTTGGTCAACTGGCGGGGCGTGTTAGTGAGCAGGAAAGCGAGCCGAATGCCTTTCAGCAGGGGATCAGCCGCGTCAGTATGCTGCTGATTCGCTTTATGCTGGTGATGGCTCCGGTGGTGTTGCTTATCAACGGTTACACCAAAGGCGACTGGTGGGAAGCGGCACTGTTTGCGCTTTCGGTCGCGGTAGGCTTAACGCCGGAAATGTTGCCGATGATTGTTACCTCGACGCTGGCGCGCGGCGCAGTAAAGCTGTCGAAACAGAAAGTGATCGTCAAACATCTGGATGCTATTCAGAACTTTGGCGCAATGGATATTCTGTGCACTGATAAAACCGGCACCCTGACACAGGACAAAATTGTGCTGGAGAATCATACCGATATCTCCGGTAAAACCAGCGAACGCGTGCTGCATAGCGCGTGGTTGAACAGTCATTATCAGACCGGACTTAAAAACCTGCTCGATACAGCGGTGCTCGAAGGTACGGATGAAGAGTCAGCGCGCTCGCTGGCCAGCCGTTGGCAAAAAATTGATGAGATTCCGTTTGATTTCGAGCGTCGCCGGATGTCGGTGGTAGTGGCAGAAAATACCGAGCACCATCAGCTGGTTTGCAAAGGTGCATTGCAGGAAATCCTCAATGTGTGTTCGCAGGTGCGTCACAATGGCGAGATTGTGCCGCTCGATGACATCATGCTGCGTAAGATTAAGCGGGTTACTGATACGCTGAATCGTCAGGGGCTGCGCGTGGTTGCGGTGGCGACGAAATACCTGCCAGCGCGTGAAGGAGATTACCAGCGGGCGGATGAATCCGACCTGATCCTCGAAGGATATATTGCTTTCCTTGATCCGCCAAAAGAGACAACTGCTCCGGCACTGAAGGCATTAAAAGCGAGTGGAATTACCGTAAAAATCCTTACTGGCGACAGTGAGTTAGTTGCAGCGAAAGTGTGCCATGAAGTGGGGCTGGACGCGGGAGAGGTGGTCATTGGTAGTGATATTGAAACGCTATCTGACGACGAACTGGCAAATCTCGCACAGCGCACCACGCTGTTTGCTCGTCTGACGCCGATGCATAAAGAACGCATTGTGACCTTACTGAAGCGCGAAGGGCATGTGGTTGGCTTTATGGGCGATGGTATTAATGATGCGCCCGCCTTACGCGCTGCGGATATCGGCATTTCTGTGGACGGCGCGGTAGATATTGCCCGTGAAGCGGCTGATATCATCCTGCTGGAAAAAAGCCTGATGGTGCTGGAAGAGGGGGTTATTGAAGGACGTCGCACTTTCGCCAACATGCTGAAATACATCAAAATGACGGCGAGCTCCAACTTCGGTAATGTGTTCAGCGTGCTGGTGGCGAGTGCTTTCTTGCCCTTCCTGCCGATGTTGCCGTTACACTTGCTTATTCAGAACCTGCTGTATGATGTGTCACAGGTGGCGATCCCGTTTGATAACGTCGACGACGAGCAAATTCAAAAGCCGCAGCGTTGGAATCCGGCGGATCTGGGGCGCTTTATGATCTTCTTCGGACCGATCAGCTCGATCTTCGATATTCTGACGTTTTGCCTGATGTGGTGGGTATTCCATGCCAACACGCCGGAAACGCAAACGCTTTTCCAGTCGGGATGGTTTGTGGTGGGCTTACTGTCGCAAACGCTGATTGTGCATATGATCCGCACCCGCCGTGTGCCGTTTATTCAGAGCTGTGCATCGTGGCCGTTAATGATCATGACCGTGATCGTGATGATTGTCGGGATCGCATTGCCGTTTTCACCGCTGGCCAGTTATCTGCAATTACAGGCGCTGCCGTTAAGCTATTTCCCGTGGCTGGTTGCGATTCTGGCAGGGTATATGACATTAACCCAGTTGGTGAAAGGGTTCTATAGCCGTCGTTACGGCTGGCAATAAAGAATAAACTGGGCACGATAGCCCCGATTCAGATTGCAGACAAAGTAAGCTTTGTTCATGCCGGATGCGGCGTAAATGCCTTATCCGGCCAACAAATTCAATAAATTGCAGGAATCACGTAGGCCTGATAAGCGTAGCGCATCAGGCGATTTTGCGTTTGTCATCAGACTTAATCCGGGCATGATAGCCCGGATTTCCATCAAGATTAGCGACGAACAGCGATCGCTTCGATCTCAATCTTCACGTCTTTCGGCAGACGGGCGACTTCAACGCAAGAACGTGCCGGGAAGGTGGCGTTGTGTTCGGTGAAGAAGGCTTCGTAGGTAGCATTAACGGTAGCGAAGTCGTTCAGATCTTTCACAAACACGGTGGTTTTAACGATGTCGCCCACTTTCAGGCCAGCGGCTTCGACGATCGCTTTTACGTTATCCAGCGACTGACGTGCCTGTGCAGCGACGTCTGCCGGTACTTCACCCGTTTTCGGATTTACCGGGATCTGACCGGAGGTGATGATCATATTGCCCAGATCAACGCCCTGTACGTAAGGACCGATAGCTGCCGGTGCATTTTCCGTCGCGATAGTTTTGCTCATGATTTCTCCTTTATTACAGCGGTAAAAAGTCTGGCTCATTATAGGGAGCCAGACTTTTATTACCAACCGCAATTAATTGGCCAGCACCACATTATGGGAAAACTCTTTTTCACAGTATTTGCATTTGAGCGCGATGTCATTGGCGCGTTTTCGCACGGCAAAGCTGGAAGAAACCGGTTCGGCATGGCTGATACAGTTGCTGTTCGGGCAGACCAGCACATTGTCGATGCGCTCTGGCAGACTGGGGCGCGATTTACCCACCACTTCATAGTTGTCGATACGGTTAACCGTGGCTTGCGGCGCATACAATGCCAGTTGATCTACCTGATCTTCACTCAAAAAGGTATTTTCGATTTTGATCAGATCTTTGCGGCCCATCTCGCCAGAAGGCAAGTTCAGACCGATGGTGATGCGCTGATCCGTTTCGGTCAGCTTGAACAGACTCAACAGCTTAAAACCGATCTGGGCGGGGATATGGTCAATTACCGTGCCGCGTTTAATAGCTTCAACCTGCAATTTATTATCGTGTGTCATCTCTATTTCCCCTTACAGTACCAGATCGCGATTCAGAACCAGTGCCAGTAACGCCTGGCGAGCGAAAATCCCGTTGCCTGCCTGCTGGAAGTACCAGGCGTGTGGCGTTTTATCCACATCGGTGGCAATCTCATCAACACGCGGCAGCGGATGCAGCACTTTCATATTGGCTTTGGCGTTGTGGAGATCGCTGGCGCGAAGAACAAACTGCGCTTTCACGTTGGCGTACTCGGACGGGTCCAGACGCTCTTTTTGCACGCGGGTCATGTACAGGATGTCTACTTCCGCCATCACTTCTTCAATAGAGCTGTGCAGACTCCATGCGATCCCTTTTTCATCGAGCATATCCAGAATGTATTGCGGCATTGCCAGCGCGTCCGGCGCGATGAAGTAAAAACGGTTGCCGTCGAACTTCGCTAACGCCTGAGTCAGGGAGTGAACGGTGCGGCCATATTTCAGGTCACCAACCATTGCGACGTGGAGATTGTCCAGACGCCCCTGGGTTTCCTGAATAGTGAATAAGTCCAGCAAGGTTTGCGTCGGATGTTGGTTGGAGCCATCACCGGCATTCAGTACCGGTACATTGCCGGAAAACTCGGTGGCCAGGCGCGCCGCACCTTCCTGCGGATGACGCATCACTATCGCATCGACGTAAGTGCTGATAACCGAAATGGTATCGGCCAGCGTTTCGCCCTTTTTACCCAGTGATGTATTGGCGCTGTCGGAGAAGCCCACCACGCTGGCACCCAGGCGGTGCATAGATGTTTCGAAAGAGAGGCGGGTACGGGTAGAGGCTTCGAAGAAACAGCTGGCAATGACTTTGTGCTTCAACAGCTCTGGTTGCGGGTTTGCTTTCAGTTTCGCCGCTGTCGCCAGCACCAGATTAAGGTCATCGCGACTAAGGTCGTTTATGGAAATGATATGTTTCTGATATAGCGGATTAGCCATCTTTTATCTCCTGACGCCTGGGCAAAAAAAAGCCCCTCGATTGAGGGGCTGGGAATGGGTGATCAACGGGAAGAAAAACGGCAGGCCAGCGTCTTTTTTCAGACGCGGTAAGACAAAATGTCGAACACACTGAACCATACATCCTCCCGGCAAATTGTCCGGCATTATACTCATCGTCAGAAGCGGTGCAAGCATTTGATGCAATATTTTGTCAGCGCAAACGGTTTATTTGAATTAAAAGTCAAGGTATATGCATTTTTATTTGATGTGATTCTGCAGGGGAACTGTCCTTCGGTATCAATAATTGCAGACATTCCCTGCTTTTTCCTTTTTCACTTTCACGCAATCAGATATGCATTTTATTCCATTCATCCGACTTATAGGGCGGAGTGTGAAAGCGAACGGCTAACACTATTGCTTACTGCTCAGGGATGCGCGCTATCACTTTAATTTCAAAATCAAAGCCTGCCAGCCATGTAACACCCACCGCCGTCCAGTTTGGATAAGGTGGGGCGCTAAATATTTCATTTTTCACCGTCATGATGTCTTCAAATTGGTTTTCTGGATCGGTATGGAAGCTCGTAACATCAATGATATCGTCAAAAGTGCATCCCGCAGCTGCCAGGGTCGCATGCAAATTATCAAATGCCAGTCTGACTTGTTGCTGAAAATCGGGTTCTGGTGTTCCGTCCTCTCGACTTCCTACTTGCCCGGAAACAAACAGCAAATCGCCGGAACGAATAGCCGCAGAATAACGATGCTCAGCATACAGTGAATGTCGGCCAGCAGGGAAAACAGCGGTTCTTTCTACCATTTGGTTATCCTCAAGATTTACGACATGAACAGAAGATTTCTCTTTACCGGGAGCCGCTTTTAGCGGACGACGTGAGTAAACAAAACCCAGACATCATGGATAATGGCTGGGCTTAATTGAGCGTAGTCGGTTATGCGCCAAACGCGCCATCAATGGTATGCATCGCGCCGGTAACAAAACTGGCTTCTGGCCCTGCTAACCATGCGACCATACCAGCGACCTCTTCCGGTTGCCCATGTCTTTTGATGGCCATAAAACTATGCAACATATCGCGCATTGGCCCGTTGGCGGGATTAGCATCGGTATCAATTGGCCCTGGCTGGACGACGTTGATGGTGATCCCACGCGGTCCAAAATCACGGGCCAGCCCGCGCGCCATGCCTTGCAGGGCAGATTTGCTGGCGGCATAAGCAGCCATGCCTGCAACAGGCATACGATCGCCATTCACGGAGCCGATGATTAAGATGCGCCCGCCTTCGGGCATCTGCCGGGCGGCTTCAACAGAGGCATGATAAGGAGCATGAATATTGATTTTGAAAAGGCGATCAATATCGTCGGCATTTAATTCCAGGGCATCGCCAAAGACGCCAATACCTGCATTTACTACCAGAATATCCAATGCGCCACTCTTACGAACGACATCAATGACAGCGTCTCTGTCAGCACTATCTGTGAATACTGCTGTCGCTCCAGTCTCTTGTGCCAGGTGTTCAGCGGCATCTTTCGACCCCGCATAGGTGAATCGTACATTGGCCCCATCGGTGACGAAACGACGTACGATAGCGGCACCGATTCCACGGCTGCCACCGAGGATGAGAACTGTCTTACCTGTAAAAGCGCCCATAAGGACTCCTTGATTTATTATGTAACATGCATTACAAAACTGTTTTAACTTTCTGTCAACAAGTTTTGTAATGGTCACTAAAAAACAATCTCGCGTTCCAGGTCGTCCCAGACGTTTCGCTCCTGAGCAGGCAGTCTCTGCGGCAAAAGTGCTTTTTCACCAAAAAGGTTTCGATGCTGTCAGTGTTGCTGAAGTTACTGATTATATTGGTATTAACCCCCCGAGCCTCTACGCGGCTTTTGGCAGTAAAGCTGGTTTATTTAGCCGTGTACTCAATGAATATGTCGGTACGGAAGCTATTCCGCTTGCCGATATTCTTCGTGATGATCGTCCGGTAGGGGAGTGCCTGGCTGAGGTATTAAAAGAAGCGGCGCGCAGATATAGCCAAAACGGCGGCTGCGCTGGCTGTATGGTTCTTGAAGGCATTCATAGTCATGATCCACAAGCGCGTGATATTGCCGTTCAATATTATCACGCCGCAGAAACGGCCATTTATGACTATATCGCCAGGCGGCATCCACAAAGCGCACAATGTGTGACTGATTTTATGAGTACCGTGATGTCAGGGCTTTCTGCGAAGGCACGGGAGGGGCACTCCATCGAACAACTCTGTGCAACAGCTGCACTGGCGGGGGAAGCGATAAAAACTATTCTCAAGGAGTGATGCTGACCTTGATCCGAAAGGCGGGAACGCGCCTGCCGATAAGTTGTGATAAGACAATAATTCACGCGTTAAGGCTGGCGGAATTGATCATCTTTTCGTATAACGGTGGAAATGAAACATTGTTTTAATTAAGGAGTGGAAAAGATGATCATCGGAAATATTCATAATCTTCAGCCGTGGCTACCCCAGGAGTTACGCCAGGCGATTGAGCATATCAAAGCACACGTTACGGCAGAAACGCCAAAGGGCAAGCACGATATCGAAGGTAATCGTCTGTTTTATCTTATCTCGGAAGATATGACCGAGCCGTACGAAGCTCGCCGTGCGGAGTACCATGCCCGCTATCTCGACATTCAGATTGTGTTAAAAGGTCAGGAAGGCATGACCTTCAGCACGCAACCTGCAGGCACGCCGGATACCGACTGGTTAGCTGATAAAGACATCGCATTTTTGCCGGAAGGCGTTGATGAGAAAACAGTTATCCTAAATGAAGGTGATTTTGTTGTGTTTTATCCGGGGGAAGTGCATAAACCGCTGTGCGCAGTGGGCGCGCCAGCCCGGGTTCGCAAAGCAGTAGTGAAGATGCTGATGGCGTGATGACTTTTCGCCGTAAATAACTCCAGGTTTACGGCGAGCTTATGAAAAGAGCGTTTTTTGATATTTTTTTGTGAGTAGAATTTGTAATGCTTAGACGTTCTTATTAACTCAAGGAGTCCGTCATGAGCAAAATATCAGATTTGAATTATTCTCAACACATTACATTAGCCGACAATTTTAAACAAAAAAGTGAAGTTTTAAATACCTGGCGTATTGGAATGAATGATTTTGCCCGTATTGCCGGGGGGCAGGATAGCAGAAGGAATATTCTTTCTCCCAGATCATTTTTGGAGTTTTTGGCTAAGATATTTACCCTGGGTTATGTGGATTTTAGCAAACGCTCCAACGAAGCGGGTAGAAATATGATGGCTCATATTAAGTCCTCATCTTATATCAAAAATAATGATGGTAGTGAGATAATGAAGTTTGTTATGAATAATCCTGAAGGGGAGCGAGCGGATTTATCTAAGGTGGAAATAGAAATTACACTTTCTACTACCACTACTATGGGGACTCGTCAAGGACATACAGCCATTATATTTCCACAATCTGATTTTTTGAGTTTTCGTTATGAAGGTAAGTCTTTTGAAAGAAAAGATGATAGTTCATTACACCTGATTACTAACAAGGTTCTGGCGTGTTACCAACGTGAAGCTAACAAGAATATGGCGCTTCTATTAAATAATCATCAGTTGAACTGGAAGGACGCAATTGATTATAACGAGTTATTAGAAAAGCCATTAGCCAGTACATTAGAAAAAATAAAGAAAGAACATCTGCTATTAATGCCTCATGTATGTGATGACACGATTCCATACTTACTAGGCGAAGGTGGTATACTTGAAGAAATAAATGATCTGAAAACGTTACATGATACCAGAATTGCTAGTGGTACAGAAGGTAATGATGAAATTAATAACATCAAAATTAACCTGTCTAATATTCTTATTGATTCCTTAGATGATGCAAAAGTTAATCTCGAAAAGGTCATCGATTCGATGTTGAAGACTTTTTTAAAATTGCCATATATTAATGATGTAAAAATTCTGGAGTGGTGTTTTAATCAAAGTATGCAATATTCTGATGATACTACAAAGATAAAGCATGCCCGCTCCGTGATCGATCATATTGATTTTAACTGCGATCAGTCTAAAATAGCTGAGACATTATTTTTCAACCTCAATAAAGAACCCTATAAAAACAGCCCTGAGTTACAGGAATTGATTTGGGAGAAGTTGGTTGTATATGTCAATGATTTTAATTTAAGTAATCAAGAAAAATCGCGCTTAATACTAAGGCTATTTGATGATGTTAAATTGGTTTTTGATAAAGTGCCTCTCAGTATTTTAGTGAATGATATTTTTTTGAAGGATTTTTTCATGAAGCAACCTGATTTTGCTAAGTGGTACTTCTATCAATTACTTAAGAGTTATGAGGGAGAACAGATGTATCTTAATGAGTTAGGATATGTTTATGATGATGAAGAAAAAACAAAAGAAATTGTAAATAAACTTCCGGGTTATGTCGTTAAGATTTTTGAAGAAAAGATCGATAATGAATTAAAAATTAGAACAAGAAAGATGGAAACCCTGCGGGATGGGAAAATCAATATATATGATTATATTAATGAAAAACAGTTAGAAAAATTAAATCCACCGCAAGATTTACGTTCTGCAATAGAAAAAATTGGGTGGAAGAATAGACCTATCACTGCATAAAATAATGTGATGCCGGGATAGTTTTGTATTTCCCGGCATCTTTATAGCGATATCAATTATTTACTGAGCGTCGCGACCATCACCGCTTTGATGGTATGCATGCGGTTTTCCGCCTGATCAAATACAATGCTGGCGGCAGATTCGAAGACCTCATCAGTCACTTCCATTCCGCCATGTAGGCCAAACTCTTCCGCCATTTTCTTGCCAAGCGTCGTTTGGTCGTCATGAAACGCGGGCAGGCAGTGGAGGAATTTGACCTCCGGGTTACCGGTCAACTGCATCATCTTGCTGTTCACCTGATAATCACGCAGTAATGCAATGCGTTCTGCCCATTTCTCTTTTGCTTCCCCCATCGACACCCACACATCGGTATAGATAAAGTCAGCACCTTCAACTCCTTTGGCTACATCTTCCGTTAGCGTAATATTCCCGCCATTTTGCTGTGCCAGAGCGCGGCATTCCGTAACCAGCGCAGTTTCCGGCCAGCATGCCTGTGGCGCGACCAGACGCAAATCCAGACCGGTAAGCGCCGCAGCTTCGAGCATCGAATTGCCCATGTTGTTACGTGCGTCACCTGCATAGACCAGCGTCATTTCGTTGAACGCTTTGCCGGGTAAATGCTCCTGCATGGTGAGAAGATCCGCCAGCAGCTGCGTGGGGTGAAACTCATTGGTCAGGCCGTTCCATACCGGCACGCCAGCGTATTCCGCCAGTGTTTCGACAATCTCCTGACCATAGCCGCGATACTGAATACCGTCATACATGCGACCAAGCACGCGGGCAGTGTCTTTAATCGACTCTTTATGACCAATCTGGCTGCCGCTTGGGCCGAGATAAGTAACGCGAGCACCTTGGTCATATGCGGCAACTTCGAAAGAGCATCGGGTACGGGTCGAGTCTTTTTCGAAGATGAGCGCGATGTTTTTACCAGTGAGTTTGGCTTCTTCTTTACCGCTTTTCTTATCGGCTTTCAGCTTCGCGGCTAACTGCAACAGGCTGTTGAGTTCAGCTGGCGTGAAATCGAGTAATTTCAGGAAATGCTTATGATAAAACCCGGACATAGATCCCTCCTGTGGCTATCGCCTCAATGAATTAAAATTCAATTTATATGGATGATTATTCATTTGCAAGTCTAAAGCATAAATCTTTGTCACAAAGGTGGAGGCAATGTCAGTGGTGTGTGACAATAAGAGTATCGGCAGGACATTAAGAGGAATGAGCCATGGCAAACCCGGAACAACTGGAAGAACAGCGTGAAGAAACACGTTTGATTATTGAAGAATTACTGGAAGATGGCAGCGATCCGGACGCGCTGTACACCATCGAACACCATCTTTCCGCAGACGATCTGGAAACCCTGGAAAAAGCAGCAGTTGAAGCGTTTAAACTCGGTTACGAAGTGACCGATCCAGAAGAGCTGGAAGTTGAAGATGGTGACATCGTGATTTGCTGCGACATCCTCAGCGAGTGCGCGTTGAATGCCGATCTGATCGATGCCCAGGTTGAACAACTGATGACGCTGGCGGAGAAATTTGACGTTGAGTACGATGGTTGGGGCACTTACTTTGAAGATCCTAACGGCGAAGACGGCGACGATGAAGATTTTGTCGACGAAGACGATGACGGGGTTCGCCACTAATTAATTGATTAAAATGCCCGATAGCACACACTAGCGGGCATTTTTTTAGAGTTCGCGTAGCATCCGCACTTCACAATCGACATGGCCCGTGCAGCCAAGCGCATAGTCGATATGCTCAAAGCCCAAATGCTCATAAAGCGCAATGGCTTCCTTTAAAAAAGCGGTCGTTTCCAGATAGCAGCGTTTGAAGCCCATCTCTCGTGCCTGCTCCATCGCCATTAAGGCCAGTTTTTTCGCCAGCCCTTTACCGCGAATAGCCGGAAGAAAATACATCTTTTGCAGTTCGCAAATGTCCGATTCACTACCTGCTAATGGCGCAATCCCACCGCCGCCGACCACTTCACCATCGAACTCAACCACCCAATATGCATGGCCAGGCTGACTATACACTTGATACAACTCGTCAAGGTTCGGATCGGCGACGGTGTAGCCTTTATCAGCGGTAAGACCGTATTCGGCGGATACCTGACGAATGACGCGGGCGATAGCAGGATTATCCTGCAACGTCAGGCGACGCATTACAGATGATTGCGGCGCAATGTTATTCATAGTTTAACCCAATAAAAATAAAGTAATTATACATATGTTTAATACCACTCTCTTCTTACGTGCGCAAGCGACTTATAAAGTAATAAAGTTTTTGCCAGCCTATTACTGATAAGAGTATTGTAACGTGGCAGAACATTTTACTGTCTGTATCTATAAATTATATCAATGGATTTTTTAATTCAGGGAATTTTTATGGCTCAAGTTATTAATGAAATGGATGTTCCGTCCCATTCGTTTGTTTTTCATGGTACAGGTGAGAGATATTTTCTTATTTGTGTGGTGAATGTGTTGTTGACGATTATAACGCTAGGTATCTATTTACCATGGGCATTAATGAAATGTAAGCGTTATCTCTATGCTAATATGGAAGTTAACGGACAACGATTTTCTTATGGAATTACTGGTGGGAATGTTTTTGTTAGTTGTCTTGTTTTTGTTTTTTTCTATTTCGCAATCTTAATGACAGTGTCAGCAGATATGCCGCTTGTTGGCTGTGTTTTGACTTTGTCACTGTTGGTTTTGCTTATATTTATGGCAGCAAAAGGACTGCGTTATCAGGCCTTGATGACCAGTCTCAACGGCGTAAGATTTAGTTTTAATTGCTCTATGAAAGGGTTCTGGTGGGTAACCTTTTTCTTGCCGATTTTAATGGCCATTGGGATGGGGACTGTTTTCTTTATCTCGACAAAGATGCTACATGCCAATAGTTCAAGTAGTGTTATTATATCTGTGGTTCTGATGGCAATAGTTGGTATTGTTTCCATTGGTATTTTTAATGGTACTTTATATAGCCTGGTAATGAGTTTTCTCTGGAGCAATACCAGTTTCGGTATACATCGTTTCAAGGTGAAATTAGATACTGCGTATTGTATAAAATATGCCATCCTCGCATTTTTAGCTTTATTACCTTTTCTCGCTGTTGCTGGTTATATTATCTTCGATCAAATATTAAATGAGTATTATAGTTCTGTGTATGCAAATGATGATATTGAGAATTTACAGCAATTTATGGAAGTGCAACGTAAAATGATAATCGCGCAGTTAATCTATTATTTTGGGATTGCTGTTAGCACCAGTTATTTAACGGTGTCGTTGCGAAATCATTTTATGAGCAACCTGTCACTGAATGATGGGCGTATTCGTTTTCGCTCAACTTTAACTTACCACGGTATGCTTTATCGCATGTGTGCGTTGGTAGTGATATCCGGGATTACGGGCGGTCTGGCTTATCCACTGCTGAAAATATGGATGATTGACTGGCAGGCAAAAAATACGTATTTGCTGGGCGATTTGGATGACCTTCCTTTAATCAATAAAGAAGAACAACCAGATAAAGGCTTATTAGCCAGTATTTCACGGGGAGTTATGCCTTCTTTACCATTTCTGTAAGAGATAAAAAAGGCCGGAGCATGCTCCGGCCTTCGTTTTCATCACGGTGTTGATTACAGCGCGGCGATAACAGCCTGCTGTTCAATCAGCTTCGCTTTCGCTTCTGCATAGCCTTCCAGCTTCTCACGCTCTTTCGCGATGACCGCTTCCGGTGCGCGGGCGACAAAGCCTTCGTTCGCCAGTTTGTTCTCGATACGGCTGATTTCGCCGTCGATCTTCGCCACTTCTTTCGCCAGACGCGCCAGCTCATCTTCTTTGTTGATGAGGCCAGCCATCGGGATCAGCAGCTCTGCGCCGTCGATAATCTTCGTAACGGAAACCGGACCTTTGTCATCGGCAGGCAGCACGGTGATGCTTTCCAGACGCGCCAGGGTTTGCAGGAAGCCACGGTTTTCATTTACGCGACGTTCTGCATCCGCGCTGCAACCACGCAGCAGCAGCTCCAGCGGTTTGCCCGGCGCGATGTTCATTTCTGCACGGATGTTACGTACCGCAACGATCGCCTGCTTCAGCCACTCGGTGTCGGCCAGCGCCGCTTCATCAACCTGAGATGCATCATACTGCGGGAACGGTTGCAGCATGATGGTGTCGGCAGTGATACCGCAAAGTACTTTCACACGCTGCCAGATGGTTTCGGTGATGAACGGAATGATCGGATGCGCGAGGCGCAGCAGACCTTCCAGTACAGTCACCAGCGTATGGCGAGTACCGCGCAGTTCTGCTTCGGTGCCACCGTTCATTACCGGCTTGGTCAGCTCGAGATACCAGTCACAGAACTGGTTCCAGGTGAACTCATACAGAATGCCTGCGGCGATATCGAAGCGGAAGCTGTCCAGCGCTTCGCGGTACGCTTTGATGGTCTGGTTGAACTCCGCCAGAATCCAGCGGTCCGCCAGCGACAGCGTCATTTCGCCGCCGTTGAAGCCGCAATCCTGACCTTCTGTGTTCATCAGCACAAAGCGGCTGGCGTTCCACAGCTTGTTACAGAAGTTACGGTAACCTTCCAGGCGCTTCATATCCCAGTTGATGTCACGACCGGTAGACGCCAGCGCCGCCAGGGTGAAGCGCAGGGCATCGGTACCGTGCGGCTCAATGCCGTTCGGGAACTGTTTCTCGGTGCGCTTACGGATTTTGTCCGCCAGCTGCGGCTGCATCATATTGCCGGTACGTTTTTCCAGCAGTTCTGGCAGCGAAATACCGTCAACCATATCCAGCGGGTCGATAACGTTACCCTTGGATTTGGACATCTTCTGGCCTTCGTCGTCACGAATCAGACCGGTCATGTAAACAGTGTGGAACGGCACCTGCGGTTTGCCATTTTCATCTTTGATGAAGTGCATGGTCATCATGATCATGCGGGCAATCCAGAAGAAGATGATGTCGAAACCAGATACCATCACGCTGGTTGGGTGGAACTGACGCAGGGCGTCGGTATTTTCCGGCCAGCCAAGGGTAGAGAAGGTCCACAGCGCAGAAGAGAACCAGGTATCGAGAACGTCTTCGTCCTGACGCAGGACAACATCAGCACCGAGGTTATTTTCTTTACGCACTTCGTCTTCGTTGCGGCCAACATAAACGTTACCCGCTTCGTCATACCATGCCGGGATACGGTGACCCCACCACAACTGACGAGAGATACACCAGTCCTGAATATCGCGCATCCAGGAGAAGTACATGTTTTCGTACTGCTTCGGTACGAACTGAATGTCGCCGTTCTCAACCGCTTCAACCGCCGGTTTCGCCAGGACATCGGCACGCACGTACCACTGGTCGGTCAGCATTGGTTCGATAACTACGCCGCCACGGTCGCCGTAAGGAACGGTCAGGTCGTGCGGTTTAATTTCTTCCAGCAGGCCAAGCGCGTCAACTGCGGCAACGACTGCTTTACGTGCAGCAAAACGCTCCAGTTTCTGGAACTCTGCAGGGATTTCGCTGGAATAAACGTCAGATTCGTTACCTTTGGTATCGAACACCTGGGCGCTTTCACGGATATCGCCGTCAAAGGTCAGGATGTTGATCATCGGCAGGGCGTGACGTTTACCCACTTCATAGTCGTTAAAGTCGTGCGCCGGAGTGATTTTCACGCAGCCGGTGCCTTTTTCCATGTCGGCGTGTTCGTCGCCAACGATCGGAATACGACGGTTAACCAGCGGCAGAATGACATATTTGCCAATCAGATCTTTGTAACGCGGATCTTCCGGGTTAACGGCTACGCCAGTATCGCCCAGCAGGGTTTCTGGACGGGTAGTCGCGACCACCAGATAATCTTTACCGTCTGCGGTTTTCGCACCGTCAGCCAGCGGATAGCGGATGTGCCACATCGAACCTTTCGATTCGCGGTTTTCGACTTCCAGGTCAGAGATAGCGGTGCGCAGTTTCGGATCCCAGTTTACCAGGCGTTTGCCACGGTAAATCAGGTCTTCTTTATACAGACGAACGAAAACTTCTTTCACCGCATTGGACAGACCTTCGTCCATGGTGAAGCGTTCACGCTCCCAGTCGACGGAGTTGCCGAGACGGCGCATCTGACGGGTAATGGTGCCGCCGGATTCCGCTTTCCATTCCCAGATTTTGTCGATGAAAGCTTCGCGGCCGTAGTCGTGACGGGTTTTACCTTCTTCTGCGGCAATCTTGCGCTCAACGACCATCTGGGTAGCGATCCCGGCGTGGTCAGTACCGACCTGCCACAGGGTGTTTTTGCCCTGCATGCGCTGATAGCGGATCATGGTATCCATGATGGTTTGCTGGAAGGCGTGACCCATATGCAAACTGCCGGTGACGTTCGGCGGCGGGATCATGATGCAGAAACTTTCCTGGCTTTCATCGCCATTAGGCTTAAAGTAGCCCTGCTTTTCCCAGTGCTCGTAAAGCGGCTGTTCGATATCTTGTGGGTTGTATGTCTTTTCCATTATTTCCAGGTTGCCGTATTCAGGTTGAAACCAGCCACGCGGTAGGCTTTATAGCGTTCGCGCGCCAGTTGTTTCAGAGAATCTTCATAAGGAACGAAGTCTACCACTTCTGTGAAAGCGGTGGCAAAATCTGCAAAGCTTGTTCGCAGACTAATCAATATATCGCGCGGGCTGCTGCTGCGTTTTTGCGGCCAGGCGATCTCCACCGGCGCACCGCCGCGCGGTCCTTCTCCCGCTAAATTATGCGGAACAAAGCTTTCTGCCGGACGCGCCCACAGGGCTTCATCCAGCCGGTAAGCCTGCTTTTCATCTTCACAGGCGATGAGCACGCGCTTACCGCTGCGCCAACGTTCTGCGGCAATTTCACACACCAGTTGCTCAACGGCGCTTAAGCCATCGACGGTGGTGTCATTGTCCAGAAGGTAGAACGTCGCGTTTTTCATAAATGGGGCTTCTTGTGGTGGATTTAAATACGCATCAGGTATACACCGCAGCGCCTGATGCGACGCTGTTGTGTCTTATCAGGCCTACGAGTTCAGTGCTGTGTGTAGGTCGGATAAGGCGTTCATGCCGCATCCGACAATAACAGCATTGCCTGATGCGACGCTTGCGCGTCTTATCAGGCCTACGAGTTCAGTGCTGTGTAGGTCGGATAAGGCGTTCACGCCGCATCCGGCAATAACAGCCTTGCCTGACGCAATTACTCTTCGCCGTTAAACCCAGCGCGGTTTAACAGGAACTGTGCCAGCAACGCCACCGGGCGACCGGTTGCGCCTTTTGCTTTACCAGAACGCCAGGCGGTACCGGCGATATCCAGGTGCGCCCAGTTGTACTTACGGGTAAAGCGTGACAGGAAGCAACCTGCGGTAATCGCCCCACCAGGACGACCGCCAATGTTCGCCATATCGGCAAAATTGGACTCCAGTTGTTCCTGATACTCGTCACCCAGCGGTAAGCGCCATGCGCGGTCACCGGATTGTTCAGACGCGGCAATCAGTTCATGGGCCAGCGGATTATGGTTCGCCATCAGACCAGTAATATGATGACCCAGCGCGATCACGCAGGCACCGGTCAGCGTCGCCACGTCAATCACCGCTTCCGGCTCAAAACGCTCAACGTAAGTTAACACGTCGCACAGTACCAGGCGGCCTTCAGCGTCAGTATTCAGCACTTCAACGGTTTGACCGGACATGGTGGTTAACACATCGCCCGGACGATAGGCTCGTCCGCCAGGCATGTTTTCGCAGCCTGCCAACACGCCGATAACGTTAATCGGCAGTTGTAGCTCCGCGACCATACGCATCACACCGTAAACCGCTGCCGCACCGCACATATCGTACTTCATCTCATCCATGCCTTCTGAAGGCTTGATCGAGATACCGCCGGAGTCGAAGGTTAAACCTTTACCCACCAGCACGATTGGGCGTGCATCTTCCGACGCGTTGCCTTTGTACTCAATCACCGACATCAGCGATTCGTTTTGCGAACCCTGACCGACCGCCAGATAGGAATGCATCCCCAGCTCTTTCATCTGCTGTTCGCCGATAACGCGGGTGATAACATTCTTGCTGTAGCTGTCAGCCAGCTGGCGCGCTTGTGAAGCGAGGTAAGCGGCGTTACAGATATTCGGCGGCATATTGCCAAGATCCTTTGCTGCTTTAATCCCGGCGGCAATCGCCAGACCGTGCTGGATCGCGCGCTCACCGCTGGTCAGTTCACGGCGGGTCGGCACGTTGAACACCATTTTACGCAGCGGACGACGCGGTTCGCTCTTGTTCGTTTTCAGCTGATCGAAACTGTAGAGCGTCTCTTTTGCCGTCTCGACAGCCTGACGCACTTTCCAGTAGTTGTTACGGCCTTTAACGTGCAGTTCAGTCAGAAAGCAGACCGCTTCCATTGAGCCAGTATCATTCAGCGTATTAATGGTTTTCTGAATAACCTGCTTGTACTGACGCTCATCCAGCTCACGTTCTTTGCCGCAACCAATAAGGAGGATGCGTTCAGAAAGCACGTTTGGTACATGGTGCAGCAACAATGTCTGCCCCGGTTTTCCTTCCAGTTCGCCCCGACGTAGCAGGGCGCTGATGTACCCATCGCTGATTTTATCGAGCTGTTCTGCAATCGGAGAAAGGCGACGTGGTTCGAAGACGCCCACGACGATGCAGGCACTCCGCTGTTTCTCCGGGCTACCGCTTTTTACACTAAACTCCATGCACTACGCTCCTGAATCTTAAAGACAACGGCGGTGGCTACAGATAGAATTGCAAGCTTTCGTAACTCATGTCCGCTGTTGCGATGACTTCGTGTTAATCTTAACGTTATTACGGCATTGGCACGTCAGAACAAAATCTGAGAGGTGAATCCGTTGAGTATAATTATCTTAGCGACGATTTCGACGACTCAAGAGAATAAATGACGTTTAAGCCATGAAACAAGCTAAAATCCTGCAAAAGACGAGTTTTTACGGGCGTATTTAAAGTGATAATCATAAGATATCTGGTGCGGGAGACGCTCAAAAGCCAGCTGGCGATACTCTTCATCTTGCTTTTGATCTTCTTCTGTCAAAAGTTAGTGAGGATCCTCGGCGCAGCGGTTGACGGCGATATTCCGGCGAATCTGGTGCTCTCCCTTCTCGGGTTGGGCGTGCCGGAAATGGCGCAGCTTATCCTGCCATTAAGCCTGTTCCTCGGGCTGCTGATGACGCTGGGCAAACTGTATACCGAAAGTGAAATTACGGTAATGCATGCCTGCGGCCTGAGCAAAGCGGTTCTGGTGAAAGCGGCAATGATCCTTGCGGTATTCACGGCAATCGTCGCGGCGGTTAACGTGATGTGGGCGGGACCGTGGTCATCGCGTCATCAGGATGAAGTGTTAGCAGAAGCGAAAGCGAACCCTGGCATGGCGGCGCTGGCGCAAGGGCAATTCCAGCAAGCGACTAATGGCAGCTCGGTGCTGTTCATCGAAAGCGTTGACGGCAGCGATTTCAAAGATGTGTTCCTCGCGCAAATTCGACCAAAAGGTAATGCACGTCCTTCTGTGGTGGTGGCCGATTCCGGACATTTAACCCAGCTGCGCGACGGCTCCCAGGTCGTCACTCTCAACCAGGGAACGCGCTTCGAAGGCACTGCACTGTTACGTGATTTCCGCATTACGGACTTCCAGGATTATCAGGCGATCATTGGTCACCAGGCGGTGGCGCTCGACCCGAACGATACCGACCAGATGGACATGCGTACATTGTGGAACACTGACACCGATCGTGCTCGCGCAGAACTGAACTGGCGTATCACGTTGGTATTCACCGTGTTTATGATGGCACTTATGGTCGTACCGCTGAGCGTGGTTAACCCACGTCAGGGACGCGTACTATCGATGCTGCCAGCCATGCTGCTGTATCTACTTTTCTTCCTGATCCAGACCTCCCTGAAATCGAACGGCGGTAAAGGTAAGCTGGATCCGACGCTGTGGATGTGGACCGTTAACCTGATTTATCTGGCTTTGGCGATTGTTCTCAACCTTTGGGACACCGTGCCGGTCCGCCGCCTGCGCGCCAGTTTTTCGCGTAAAGGAGCGGTGTGATGCAACCTTTTGGCGTACTTGACCGCTATATCGGTAAAACTATTTTCACCACCATCATGATGACGCTGTTCATGCTGGTGTCGCTGTCGGGCATTATCAAATTTGTCGATCAGCTGAAAAAAGCCGGGCAGGGGAGTTACGACGCGTTAGGCGCAGGAATGTATACCTTGCTGAGCGTGCCGAAAGATGTGCAAATATTCTTCCCGATGGCGGCTCTGCTTGGGGCGTTGCTTGGTCTTGGGATGCTGGCGCAGCGCAGCGAACTGGTGGTGATGCAGGCTTCTGGTTTCACCCGTATGCAGGTTGCGCTGTCGGTGATGAAAACCGCCATTCCGCTGGTCTTACTGACGATGGCGATTGGTGAATGGGTCGCGCCGCAGGGCGAGCAGATGGCGCGTAACTACCGTGCGCAGGCGATGTACGGTGGCTCGTTGCTCTCTACCCAGCAAGGTTTATGGGCGAAAGATGGCAACAACTTCGTCTACATTGAGCGGGTTAAAGGTGACGAAGAGTTAGGTGGCATCAGTATTTATGCCTTTAACGAGAATCGTCGTCTGCAATCCGTACGCTATGCCGCTACCGCGAAGTTTGACCCGGAACATAAAGTCTGGCGTCTGTCGCAGGTTGATGAATCTGATCTGACCAATCCGAAACAGATCACCGGTTCGCAGACGGTGAGCGGCACCTGGAAAACCAACCTCACGCCAGACAAACTGGGCGTGGTGGCGCTGGACCCGGATGCACTCTCAATCAGCGGTTTGCACAACTACGTGAAGTATCTGAAGTCGAGCGGTCAGGATGCCGGACGTTATCAGCTCAACATGTGGAGCAAAATCTTCCAGCCGCTATCCGTGGCGGTGATGATGCTGATGGCGCTGTCGTTCATCTTTGGCCCACTGCGTAGCGTACCGATGGGTGTGCGTGTGGTCACCGGTATCAGCTTCGGTTTTGTCTTCTACGTACTGGACCAGATCTTCGGCCCGCTGACGTTGGTTTACGGCATCCCGCCGATCATTGGCGCACTGTTGCCAAGCGCCAGCTTCTTCTTAATCAGCCTGTGGCTGTTAATGAGAAAATCGTAACCTGATGAACGAATAAAGGGAGCTAAAGCTCCCTTTATTATTGTTAGCAAAGTGTGCTTCGTTCATGCCTGAAAAATCATGAAAATCCAATATGTTGCAGTGGTGTAGGCATGATAAGACGCGCCAGCGTCGCATCAGGCAAAGACAAATCGCGCCTGACTTACCTTCTTCTCCCCCCCAGCAAACTCCCCAACATCCCGCGTACAATCTGATTCGTCACCTGGCGGGCGGCGCTTTTCGCCATTGTTTGCACCACACCATCTTTCTTCCCGCCGCGTGGTCCGGTAGTGCCAAACAAAATATCCTTCAATCCACCAAGAATACCGTCATCCACCGCCACCTCTTTCCCTTTCGCGGGAGGATTATTTTGCTGCTCGGTACTGGCCTGAAAGCCTTTTTGCAACATCTCATAGGCGGATTCCCGGTCCACGTCATCCTCGTACTTGCCATACACCGGAGAGTGATTAATCAAGCCATTGCGCTCATCTTCCGTCACCGGTCCCATCCGCGAACAAGGCGCAATCACCATCGCCCGTTCCACCACAGAAGGACTTCCTTTTGCATCGAGAAACGAGATTAACGCCTCGCCGGTCCCCAGTTCCTGGATTGCCTTTTCGGTATCAAATGCCGGATTGGCCCGCATGGTTTGCGCCGCTGCCTTCACTGCTTTCTGATCTTTGGGCGTAAAAGCCCGCAAAGCGTGCTGAACGCGATTACCGAGCTGGCCGAGCACATTATCCGGAATATCAGACGGGTTTTGCGAAACGAACCAGACGCCCACGCCTTTTGAGCGAATAAGCCTTATCACCTGCTCAATCTTATCCAGCAGTACCTGCGGTGCATCGTTAAACAGCAGATGTGCCTCGTCGAAGAAAAACACCAGTTTTGGTTTCTCCAGATCGCCCGCTTCCGGCAATTGTTCATACAACTCTGAAAGCATCCACAGCAGGCTGGCGGCGTACAGTTTCGGCATCTGATAAAGTTTCTCGGCGCTGAGGATATTGATAACGCCTTTACCGTTGGCATCGGTGCGCATCCAGTCTTTGATATCCAGCATCGGCTCACCAAAGAAGTGTGCTGCGCCTTGCTGTTCCAGCGACAGTAATCCGCGCTGGATGGCACCAACCGATGCGCTACTGATATTACCGTACTGATTCTGGAAAGATTTGGCGTTATCGCCGATGTACTGGGTAATCGCCCGCAAATCTTTAAAGTCGAGCAGTAACAGCCCCTGATCGTCAGCAATGCGGAAGATGATATTCAGCACGCCAGATTGCACATCGTTGAGATTCAACAGCCGCGCCAGCAACAGCGGCCCCAGATCCGAAACCGTCGCCCGCACCGGATGGCCTTTCTCGCCAAAGATATCCCACACCACCACCGGATTGGCATGCGGTTGCCAGTCATTGACGCCGATATTTTTAAGCCTTGCGAGCAGTTTTTCCGACGCCGTTCCTGCCTGCGCGACGCCGGTCAGATCGCCTTTCACATCGGCCATAAACACCGGAACACCGATTTCCGATAGAGACTCCGCCAGTTTTTGCAGCGTGACAGTTTTACCCGTCCCCGTTGCGCCAGTAATCAGCCCGTGACGGTTAGCCATTCCCGGCAGTAAAAACAGTTCTGTGTCCGGCGTGCGGGCAATTAACAGGGGTTCACTCATGAGATTTCCTCCAGTTTCCTGCCTGGAGTATAGGCAACGGCTATGCACTCTTCACCGCTAAATTAAGCAGATTGCGAGATGCCTTCCAAAGAGATTTAAGTGCCGGGCGACAGGCACCCGGCAAAGGGATCAGAAGTCGGCTTTCAGGACCACTCGGTAGCGCGCTTTACCATCGCGTACATGCTGAATGGCGTCGTTAATTTTCGACATCGGGAACAGTTCGGTAGTCGGCGCAACCTTGCTGCGGGCGGCAAAACGCATCAGCTTACGCAGCTCATAAGGCGTGCCGGTAGCAGAACCAGAGACGCTGCGATCGCCCGCAATTAACGTAAAGGCCGGAACAGACAGCGGCGTGAGAACCGCACCGACCGTATGGAAATTACCGCCATAGGTCAGCGCCTCAAAATAAGGCTGCCAGTCGAGGCTGACGTTCACAGTATTGATAATGAGATCAAACTGCCCCGCCAGTGCTTTGAGTGCCTGCGGATCGCGGCTATTCACCACTTTATCGGCACCCATCGCCAGCACTTCCTGCTCTTTCGCCGGATTCGAACTAAAGGCTGTCACCTCGCATCCCATTGCGTGCAGAAGTTTTATAGCGATATGCCCCAGCCCGCCAATACCAATTACCCCAACGCGGCTGGTAGCAGTGATATGGTGCATCAACAGTGGTTTAAAGACCGTGATACCGCCGCACAACAGCGGCCCGGCGGACTCGATATCAATATTTTCTGGCAGTGGAATCACCCATTGCCAGTCCGCACGCAACTTCTCGGCAAAACCGCCGCGATTCATAATTGTTGGCACCGCACCTTGCTCGCAGTTGATCTGATTACCGCTAATACAGGCGTCGCAGTGACCACAGCTACGCGCCGTCCAGCCAATCCCGACACGCTGACCGACCTGCAAACCTTTATCCTGCGCGGCGCTCCCGAGTGCCACCACGCGCCCAATCACCTCATGCCCGGCAACCAGCGGATATTGTGAAAATCCCCATTCGTTATCGATCATCGACAGATCGGAATGGCAGATCCCGCAGTAATCCACCTGCACTTCAATATCTTGTGGCTTCAGCTCACCGGGATCGTACTCATAAACTTCCAGTTCGCCGCCCGCTTCTTTTGCGGCATAGCTTCTTATCATCGACATTTTTTGGTCCTTCTCTGGTGTGGTCTGGGAAGTGTAGAGCATGGCAGGGCGGGGTGCCTGGAGTGTGACAAAGGTTACACATCGCTGTATGCAATGCTGAAAATTTCAGCACTTAGCGAGGTGCGAGCAAGCTGGCGCTTGCATGGTGGCGTGCGACAGGTATAATCCACAACGTTTTCCGCATACCTCTTCAGTGCCGAAGTGGCGAAATCGGTAGACGCAGTTGATTCAAAATCAACCGTAGAAATACGTGCCGGTTCGAGTCCGGCCTTCGGCACCACACCGTATGCAAATCGAGCCGCTCAAGAGCGGCTTTTTTTGTGTCTGAAATCCGTTAGTTACCTATCTTTCTCGCTATTTTAACTCTCTCAGGGCTAACCAATTCCAACCCATCGCAAACGAAAAATGTTGGTACAGGCGTTGGTATTTTCGGTTCGACATTAATTTGTATTAGCTCAGTCCTGATCTGACAGCTATCTGCCAGATCAGGTTCGGATTAATACATTATATCTGCCCGCCTACACCTTTAAACTTCTCAATAAACGCGACGATCTTCTGGAAAACCGTCTGTTTTTTCGTCTTATATTGCGGATTTAACGGACTGAGTTTTGGCAATGTCTCGTTTAATTCCGTGCCATTTTCGGTGGCGTATTCGCGTTTTAAAGACGTGCGAATATAGCGTTTCGCCGCCTCTTCATTGAGATTTTCTTCTTTGATCAAGGCTTCTGCTTCACGTTGCTGTTCGCGTTGAGCAAAGGTAAAAAACGCGTCAATGATGCTGGCTTTATCCGGCAAATCATCCAGGTTCGTTTGCTGAATAAAATCGACCACCAGACCTTCTTTGGCACGGTTACCAAGGCTCGAACGAATTAAGCGCTTGACCTCTTCGGTCATTTCGCCCTTACCTTTGTTTTGTCTGTTGTGTTCGAAAATCAGTCCAAGGATATAATCCAGGTTTATTTCCTGAGACTTCAGCAAATCGACCTCAAAAACCACGTCATCCCAGTCGGTGGTTGATTTTTCTTTTTTGTCAGCTTCTTTCTCACGGCGCTGCCAGTCACGAATATCGTTATAGGCTGAACGATAATCCTGAATCTTGCGATCAGCAGGGAGACGAATTATTTGCAATTCAGCGAGCTTTTCATCATCCACATAATGTTCTGCTTTGAATTTTTCTACTGCAACAGGATCACTAAGATCGATTTGTTGCAGGGCTTTCAGCGTGGCAAATTCATCATAGTTTTGCAGGATGTTCTCGGCACGCAGGTATTCACCAAACAGTTTTACGAAGTCTTTCTTCTCTTTTTCACTTTCAATATTGGCAGGGTCAGGGAACCGTTGTTCCAGTTCTGAAACTACTGCCATAAAGCCGCGTTTAGCTTCACCAGTGGCAGCATCAGTAAAGCCTTCCATATACTCTGCATAACTCTTTTCTAACACCACATTTTTGGTATTTTTATCACCAAACAGCGTTATGGCATCAATGGTTGAGCGTTCCAGATCCCGGAAAGTGACGATGTTACCGAAGGTTTTAGTGGCGTTATAAATGCGGTTGGTGCGGGAAAATGCCTGCATCAGGCCGTGAAAACGCAAGTTTTTATCGACGAATAGCGTGTTCAATGTTGGAGCGTCGAAGCCGGTTAAAAACATCCCCACGACGATTAACAAGTCAACATCCTGATTTTTAACCCGCTGAGCCAGGTCCCGATAGTAGTTCTGAAAACCCTTGCTATCAGTACTGAAATTCATTTGAAAATGGTCGTTATATTCACGAATTGCAGCATCCAGAAACTCTTTAGCACTGCTGTCCATTTCGCTGGTATCAAAAGTTTCATCGGAAATTTCACCAATGGCATTTTGTTCTTCATTAGCGGCAAAGGAGAAGATTGTCGCAACACGCAGCGGTTTATAGGTAGCCGATTTATTAGCTGCTTCCTCTTGTAACCGTTTAAACGTCGCGTAATAGGCTTTCGCGGCATCCACGCTACTCACTGCCAGCATGGCATTAAAGCCTTTAGAGCCAGGGAAAGTACGGTGGGTTTTCTGGCGGAAGTTGTTCAGGATATATTGCGTGATTTCCTGAATACGCATGGGATGAAGAAACGCCTGCTGATTTTCAGCCGCGCTCAATTTTTTCTCGTCAGTTTCTGTCTCTAAAGACTTAAACTGTGGCCGCACATCGTTGTAGTCCACCTTGAATTTGAGCACTTTTTCGTCACGAATCGCATCGGTAATTACATACGAATGCAATTCACGACCAAATACGCTGGCGGTCGTTTCTGAGCCTAAGGCGTTTTCCGGGAAAATAGGGGTGCCGGTAAAACCAAACTGATAATAGCGTTTGAATTTCTTCTTCAGGTTTTTCTGCGCTTCTCCAAACTGGCTGCGGTGGCATTCATCAAATATAAACACCACTTGCTGATTGTATACAGGCAGGTCGCTTTCTGCTTTCATTAGGTTATTAAGTTTCTGAATAGTGGTGACGATAATTTTGTTATCGTCCTTATCCAGATTTCGTTTAAGACCTGCTGTATTTTCCGAGCCGTTGACGCTGTCTGGCGAAAAACGCTGGTATTCCTTCATGGTCTGGTAATCGAGGTCTTTCCTGTCGACCACAAAGAAAACTTTATCAATAAAGTCCAGTTCTGTTGCCAGACGTGCGGCTTTAAAGCTGGTCAGGGTTTTACCAGAACCGGTTGTGTGCCAGATAAAGCCACCGCTTTCGGGGGTAGACCAGTTTTTCGCTTTATAGGAGCTGTTGATTTTCCATAAGATACGCTCAGTGGCGGCAATCTGGTACGGTCGCATCACGAGTAGCGTTTGGCTAATATCGAACACGCTGTAGTTCACTAAGACATTAAGCAGAGTATGTTTCTGGAAAAAGGTAGCGGTAAAATCTTTGAGGTCTTTAATCAGCGTGTTGTCTGATTTCGCCCAGTTCATGGTGAAGTCAAAACTGTTTTTATCGCGCTTTGTGGTGTTGGCAAAGTAACGGGTATCGGTGCCGTTAGAAATGACAAACAGTTGCAGATACTTAAACAGGGAATTTTCGCTGTTAAAACTCTCTTTACTGTAACGATGTATCTGGTTAAAAGCCTCACGAATCGCCACGCCGCGCTTTTTCAGTTCGATTTGTACCAGTGGTAAGCCATTAACCAGGATCGTGACGTCATAACGGTTAGCATGAGAACTCGCCTGTTCAAACTGCTGGATAATCTGCACCTTATTACGCATGAGATTCTTTTTATCTATCAAATAGATGTTCTCAAGACGCCCGTCATCAAAAATAAAGTCGCAAATATAGTCGATATGGATTTTACGGGTCTTATCCAGAATGCCATCACTCGGGTTGTCCAGATATTGCTCCGTGAAACGCCGCCACTCGCTGTCATTAAACACCACACCATTGAGGTTCTGAAGCTGTTCCCGAACGTTGGCCAGCATCGCTGACTGTGATTTTACGGGTATAAATTCATAGCCCTGATTCCGCAGGTCCTGAATTAGTTCACGTTCCAGGTCCGATTCGCTCTGGTAGCTGTCGCTTGTTTGCTCAGTTTTGATGTACTTATCAAGGACGATAAAGTTATTGGATTCAGCAATAGTGTGTGTTTGATGAGTCATAGCGCATCCTTTGTGCCGTCTGGCAAGGGCCGGAAGGGCGTTAATGGTGACTTCCAGCGTGTAAAAAATAGTCTATATACTGACCGGGTGTTAAGGTGGCCCGGTCGGTAGCAATGGTCAATTAATTACTGACAGTTTCAGGTTTTGGGAAACTGAACAGTAAATCACGATAGTACTCGTATTGTTTCTGGCGCAACTCGATTTCACGCGGAAGGCCTTCGGTGATGGAGTTTGTCAGGGTGTCGAATTTATCGAGAATGGATACTATACGTTCCTGTATCTCCATAGAAGGGACTGGAATTAATATTTTAGATAAATTATCAGCATTTACGCGCCGAACTTTTGCGCCAGTAATATACTGTCTTTTTTGATTTTGGAATTGTTCTGTTTGAAAAAAATATGAAACATACTTAGGGTTTAAATTATGTTTGTAAATACAGGCATCACTGCTTACTGCTATATCTTCACTGCCTAACCATGCAACGGCTTTACATACATCCTCATCATTCTCACTAGTAGTTGCGATAATCAAATTTCCCTTTTGAGCCTTCTTGCATTTTTTTGCAAGTGTGGCTGAAATATGTGTTTTTGTTTTTTTTGCGTATGTTCCGTAATACGTATAGATTTGACCATAGTGTATGCATCCTACACCTGCATCCATAAAGTCTTTTTTCTGAAAAGTACCACCCCGGATAAACTCTCCAATATCCTTTTGCCCCATAGGTAAATGTGGAACATCTTCGTTATCAAAACTCAACAACTGGTCGCGATAGTAGTTGTACTGTTTTTTACGCATGTTAAGCTCAGCGGTAAGCTCAGCGGTAAGTGCAGTAAATTTATCCAGAATCCGAACAATTTCAGACTGGATGGCAAGGGATTTTTCCGGATTATCCGGGCAGGGGATTGGTACAGGTATCTCAATTAATTGTCCTTTAGTTAATTTTGCCCTTCCTCCCCCGGTAAGGAAGGGGAGGAAATTAACGATGCATAAATAATGATATAGAAATCTAGAATGAACTCTTTCTTTTCCTCGTACGACATGAACATGGTTGTTTGCCCAGAATTTACCAGTTGCATATTGAATTGAATAATTTTCTAAACTAGCCGAGCCATCTTCTGCAATTAAGACATACTCACCATCGTGGGTATATCCATCCACATAGTCTTGAATGTTGTTAGCACCATAATAGGGCGTCTCGCCTGCAATGCGCAAAGAGGCTTTTACTGGCTTTCTTCCATTATTCGCTATTTCGAAGAGTGAAGTATCACCAAGATTCCTCCACTCAACTTCAACCCCATCCAGCAATTTTTCCAGATAACTCAACTCGCTCATTTCTGCACCTCGCAGCTTTCAATTTCAGCCACAATCGCATCAATATCTTTACGCAACTGGTCGATTTTGCTGACCGTGGTTTTCAGCTCAGCATTCAGCTCACCGATATCGATAATTTCGCGGTTATCTTTCGCTTCCACATAGCTGCTCACCGACAGGTTATAGTCATTCGCGACAACAGTCTCAAACGCAACAGATTTCGCCAGATGAGCAACATCTTCCTTGCTGGCAAATACCTTCATAATTTTTTCGATATGGGCATCGGTCAGAATGTTGTTGTTAGTCTCTTTTTTGAACAGTTCGCTGGCATCAATAAACTGAACGTTGGTATCCGTTTTATGTTTAGACAGCACCAGAATATTTACGGCAATGGTGGTGCCAAAGAACAGGTTCGGTGCGAGTGAAATCACGGTTTCGACATAGTTATTGTCAACCAGATACTGACGGATTTTCTGCTCCGCGCCGCCACGGTAAAAAATGCCCGGGAAGCAGACAATCGCAGCACGACCTTTGGCAGAAAGATAGTTCAGCGCATGTAATACAAACGCGAAGTCAGCTTTGGATTTGGGGGCCAGGACGCCAGCCGGGGCAAAACGTTCATCGTTAATCAGCGTCGGGTCATCGCTGCCAATCCATTTCACCGAATACGGTGGGTTAGAAACGATGGCATCAAACGGTTTTTCATCTCTGAAGTGCGGCTCAGTCAGCGTATTGCCCAGTTTGATATCAAACTTGTCGTAGTTGATGTTGTGCAAAAACATGTTCATACGTGCCAGGTTATAGGTCGTATGGTTGATTTCCTGACCAAAAAAACCTTCTTCGATGATATGCTCATCAAACTGTTTTTTAGCCTGCAACAACAGCGAACCGGAACCTGCTGCCGGGTCGTAGATTTTGTTAACGTGGGTCTGGCCGTGCATTGCCAGTTGTGCAATCAGCTTAGAGACGTGCTGCGGTGTAAAGAACTCGCCGCCTGACTTACCAGCATTCGCCGCATAGTTAGAAATCAGGAACTCATAGGCATCGCCGAACAGGTCAATCTGATGTTCGTTGAAGTCACCAAGTTTTAATCCTTCAACCCCTTTCAGAACCGAGGCCAGGCGGGCATTTTTATCCTTAACGGTGTTACCCAGGCGGTTACTGGTGGTATCGAAATCAGCAAACAAACCTTTGATGTCAGCTTCTGAAGGGTAACCGTAAGCAGAACTTTCGATAGCAACGAAGATGCTGTTTAAATCTGCATTCAGTCTGTCATTGGTATTTGCTTTCGCAGCTACGTTGCAGAAAAGCTGACTTGGGTAGATGAAGTAGCCTTTGGTTTTGATGGCATCGTCTTTAATGTCATCAGTTATTACGCTGTCATCCAGTTTCGCATAACAGATACTGTCATCACCGGCTTCAATATAGCTGGAAAAATTTTCGCTGATAAAACGGTAGAAAAGCGCGCCCAGAACGTATTGCTTAAAGTCCCATCCATCGACCGAACCTCTGACATCGTTAGCAATTTGCCAGATCTGGCGATGAAGCTCCGCGCGCTGCTGAAGACTGGTCATTTTTTATCCTTTGAATGTGTTTTTAACGTCGGCTTTTGCCGGGATTTTACCGGAAGTTTTTTGGTTTTTCAGATTTGTATGATGGTGAGGAGGGGATTCAGCACCAGATTGTTAGTGCATCTTACTCAGCATTCACCGCTTGAGTCAGGAGGCTACTTTATATGTCCATCGTCCATCCGTAGGTGATCAGATAATTTATTGCGAGTCACCTTCCCGATTTTCAATCTCATTATTTACCCAATCTTTCACCAGTGGATAATTCGTCTGCTACTAACGGCGAGTGTATTTTTTTACGGATGAAAGATTATGCAAACAGAAGCTGAAGTCTTAACCGATCATAACGAACTAATTTGCTCGACCAGTATTGAGCGTATCGTCACAGGACGTGATAGTGCACTGAACCAGATAGCGGCGTTAATCCAAAAGCTTGATGATATCTCCAGCCTGACATCCAGTATTGGCGGTGATGTGGCTGGAACCTGGGCAATGCGTAATGGATATGCCTTTGATTGCTGGCTGATGCAGCCAACCGACAAAGCGATGCCGGTGATCACCCGAAATATCGATCGCAGTATCTGGCGCGATCTCATGCTGAAGTCCGGGATGTTGACTCTGATGGATGCCGAAGCCCGCAGTCAGTGGGCAAAGAACCTGGAGGAGGGCGATCTCCCGGCGATTAGCGAAGCCAACATCCTGAGTACCTTTGAACAACTTCACCACAATAAGCAGGACGTTTTCGAACGTGGGATTATCAATGTATTTAAGGGATTAAGCTGGGACTACAAAACCAATAATCCCTGTTATTTCGGTAAGAAGATTATCGTTAACAATCTGGTGAAGCATGACAGATGGGGCTACAGCCTGAACTGGGGCTGGCGGCGAGATCAGCTTGCCGATCTGGAACGGATGTTCTATCTGCTGGATGGGAAGACCATTCCCGATAACCGGCATGATGTTGCGATTCGGTTTATGGACTTCGTTAGTGCTCACCCGCATGAACAGGTATTTGATGACGATTTATTTGTCATCCGCTATTACCAGAAAGGCAGTGGGCATATCACTTTCAAGCGACTGGATCTGGTGGATAAGATGAATGATATCGTGGCGAAGCACTTTCCGTCAGCGTTATCAGCAAAATGAATGTCGTATGTTTGCTATCTAAAATGTCGTATTTTTGCTACTCTTTATGCAATGACTCTGGAGGCGAATATGACGATAAAAGCACGCATTCAGTCACGACTGAAACGTTCTAAACGTTACGTATTCACTCGTGACGACTTTAAAGATATTGCAGGCTACGATCAGGTTGGTCGGGTATTGCGCGAGCTTGTCAGGGAAGGGCAACTGTTGAAGGTTGGTTATGGCGTGTATACCAAAGCACGGCGGAACGGTATTACAGGCAAGGTAATGCCAGCGGCTCCCGGAGGCTCTTCAGCGGTGATTGTCGAAACGCTGGAACGCCTGAAAGTACGCTATCGTTTTGCTGGCGCAACGCAGGCATACAATAGCGGTACTTCTACGCAGATCCCAGCTTCACCCGAGATAAAAACCCCCCGGCGTTTTAAACGCGTATTATCTGTAGGGAACAGCAGATTAAATGGATGATTTAACCACTCTTTTTTCTGAAGTGGCTGACGCGCTTGGTATTGAGTCTGTCGCAATTGTGGAAAAAGATCACTATATCGTTGAGCTTTTGCAATTGCTTAAACCTCTGGTGTTCGATACTCATCAATTGGTATTTGCCGGAGGAACCGCTCTGGCAAAATCAGGTGTCGCACTTAATCGCATGTCGGAAGATGTGGATATCAAACTGGTGCCTAAGGATGCATTTCAGGCACTTTCCCGCACTCAGCGAAAAAATACCCGTAAAGAAATTGTTCAGGCAGTTTCCAGTGCAATAGCTTCATCGGGTGTGTTCAATTTTGATGATGATTACCCAAAAGTGACGCGGGATGAATATCGTTATAATGACATACCTGTTCGTTATCCACAGCGAGTAGTGCAGGCACCTTGTTTGCGTCCTTTTATCCGGCTGGAATTGATGGAAGCGAAGTTACTGGAGCCTTCTGAATTACGGGATATTCATTCACTGGTAACAGGGATCACGGGAAAAGCGGCTATTGTTTCAGCGTTTCCATGCGCAACTATCATTAGCTCACAGGCAGAAAAGCTGGTGGCGATGTTACGTCGTACTGCGGCAGTTGTGCGAGATGTTGAGCGATTTGATGATGCATCGCTGGTACGTCATATCTACGATACAAACTGTATTGTTGAGACGAGTCATGTTGATATGAGTCTGCTCGTTGATTTTGTTCAACAAACTATTGAGCAGGACATTCAGCGTTACGGCAACCAGTACCCGCAGTTTTGCGCGTCTCCAGTTGATGAGCTAAAAATGGGACTGGATGAGTTGGCGAACAATCCTCTCTACGAGATGCGCTATCAGCAGTTTGTTTCGCCAATGGTGTATGGAGAGCGAAAGATCACATGGGATGAGGCTTACTCCAGGTTTAGGAGCTTAGCGCTAGCCATCCTGAATGCTTGATATGCAGCATTGTCTTTACTTGAAATTCTGAAATTCTCTAAACCATAGAGATGATTTTTATGATCCAGTCTTTCTCTTGTTGAGATAGTTCCAGTTTGCTCACTCGTGTTAAGAAGGTATTGATCACCTGAACATCCGAATTGGTGAGCCTATTTAATAGAGCGGGTGGTATACCTTTACTAACAATCGCTTTGCGGTGACTTTCGTAGTTTTTATTACTCATTGTTGATCCTCAAATATCATTGTATGGCGGCATTGATCGTTTCCAGCAACCTTTACTTACTCACTTCAAACTGCATCCTCGTAGACTGTTCCACTACAATAATCGAAAAGGCGTGGATGTCCATTCAGGTATCCCGCTAATACGTATAGCAATAACAATGGTTTATGCGGTGCGCGCTGTTCACCCTTATGCCAGATTTTTATATTGGCAATTGCCTGCTGTAGCGATTTACTGGAAGCCATTGATATCCCTGGCAGTGAAATAATTGCGATCATGCTCGCAAATTTTCTGCTGTTCAAGCCTGCAAGTGAAGATATATTACTTTGATCTCATTTGTTTTTTTGCTGCTTGTTCTGAGAACGTATAAGGACATTCTCTATGAATAAACTCCCCGATCATCTTCCGCGGCGGTATATCATCGAAGCTATTCATTTATGGGATGCGGGAGAAACTCATCAGTTCCAGCCTGCACGGTTGTATGAAATTGAATATCATGGCCGACGTTACCCCTCGAAGGCGATTGCTGGCATCGCAGCGACATTGATGACGGGGACGCAATTTACCCCTGCGGATTTCACCGGCGGAATAAAATCTAAATGTGTCAAGCTACTCATAGAGCAGGGATTTCATATTCATCAGGATAAAGCCGCTGCGGCTCCCATAGCCGACGTTCTGTTCCCGGATGAGCTGCCGTCGCAGGGGACCTACGTTGAAGGTGCGGCGATAAAGGTGACAGTAAACCGCTATGAACGCGATAAAAAGGCCCGAGATAAAGCGGTCGAACATCATGGATGCCAATGCAACGTATGCGGCGTTGATCTGGTGAAGATCTATGGTGATATCGCTGAAGGCTTTATCCATGTGCATCACCTGGTGCCGCTTTCAGCCATTAAAGAGGATTACCAGCTGGATCCAGTTAATGATTTGCTTCCTGTGTGCCCTAATTGCCATGCGATGCTGCACCGACGCAAACCACCGTTTACGCCGGAGCAGTTAAAAGCGCTAATGGATGCGAATAAATCAAATTAATGAACGCTCACCTTTCGCGCCAAAACTGCAAAATTGCTTCTACAAACCTGTCAGAAATAATCCCCCGACGGGCTGCCGCGCTGAAATGACTGCTTCGCAGTGCCGTCGTCCAGTTCTCCGGTGACCGGTACGCTGAACCGTAATATCCCATGATTAAATCGTCCGGGTCTTCATCAGGCGCGTTCGTCAGTCCTCTTTCACCTTGTTGCTGGAAGTCGACGAAAATAATATTAGCTAAAACATTATTTTGATAATTGCCATAAATAGCTTCATACGCATGAGGGAAATTTTCTTTCCAGTACCAGGTGGTATCGCCGCAAAACCACGGCGCGTCAGTAATTTTATTAAGCTGAGAATGGTATTGTTTTAGATCCCTACGAAAGGCTTCAACCATATGATTAAAGTGTTGAGGGTGTGACGAGTAGTCACAGGTCATTAAGTCAAATTCGCCTTGCATCCAGCATACGCCGAGGAATTTGTTCTGCGGATTTTTTGCCAGTGCGGCTCGCGTTCTGCTGACTAAATCCTGGTATAGCGGAGTATCCGTTCCCCAACGACAAGCATCATGGCTGGCTCCGTGCCGTTCTGAATATGTCCCTTCGCTGCCTGCGATAAAAGCCGAGCCGCCACGACAACATGGAACGATGAGAACCCCTGCATTATCAGGAATGAAGGGCAGTAATTTCCGTGCAATATGCAGTGCCTGGCCAACGGTGCCGTACTGTGTTTGATGATTCGTTGCCAGAGGATGGTGATAACCCTGCATATCCTGAACATCGTGTGGGCAGTGAGTCAGTGGAATAATGTCGTTAAAGTGACATGACGGGCCTCCGGGATGCGTATGCGCAAATCTTGCTAATTGTTTAATTCTGGGATGAGGCGCATCTTCCCTGTCCGGTAATGGCAGTCCTTCGCCATACGCCATGGCATTAGACTGACCAGCAACGGTAAGAACATAGTAATAATCGGGCGATATTATTGCGTCCATATAATTTTCGCGTAATTGATATGATAAATTGATAGCAGGGCCCCTTTACTGGGGCCCTGAAGCGTTAGTTTTGTACTGTGACTTTATTATCCTTCACAGAGATCAAAACTGAATCCGTCACCGCTTTGCCGCCTGCAGTTTCACCGCCAATAATTAATAAACTATTATTCCAGGGCAATGATACTCCGTAGGCCCGACCTTGCGACAATTCGCCCGATTTATCCCATTTCCCGTTATGCCAAAGATGAACATCAGCGCTATATGATTTTTTCAGGCCTTCATGCGCATAGTTCTTACCGTTCTGGTAATTTTCTCGTGAACCTTTGAATCCGGCCCCTCCGGCAAATATAAGAGAATCATTGCTTATCCCCGCAAAACCGCCAGCGACGCCATCTGGTGATGAGACGGGAGCAAGCTTATTCCATTTTAAATTATTACCGGTGAAATCAAGTTCAAATACGGCATCCGTTCGCAATCCTGGTTTGGCTTCGCCATTAATAAGCCAGGCTTTATCACCTTTATTCACAACCGCCGCACCAGCCGTTCCGTACCAGGGGGATTCGCCAGCGTAACTCCATTGCTGTGTTGAGGGATCAAAAGACAACAGAAACTTATTGAAGAAATAATCTTCTGCTTTTTTGTCAAAATAGTGAGCGTTGATTTTATCTACAGCGGTTGAATCTTTTCCAGCCTCGTTGAGATCTTCAAAATAGCCATTGAAGATATTCTGGTTAACACCGCCAGTAACATAAGCCTTGCCGTTGTGTACAAAAGTTACATGACCCGCCATGCCCATCGGTGCGTGCGACATCAATTTAACCCAACTATTGGTTTTGGGGTTGTATTTGTGTACGTCATTAAATACCTGAGTCAAGCCCTCGCTGTTTTTGCCAATGCCGCCAAACACATACAGATTGCCATCAATAAATGCCGAGGTTGCTTGATCTCTTGGTCCGCCAGGGAATGCAGCTAACGCTGTCCATTTTTTATCTTTGGCCTGTGTATCCAGCTTGTACCATGCCGTACCTGTGCTACCTAAACCAATGTAGACAGTGTCGTTATCAATTGCTCCGGTACCACTTTTAAATGGCACAGGAGTTTCCGGTAATACAGACGCGTTTGCGGCAAATGAAGCCATCATGATAGCAAGCGCCGTTATTGTTTTATTCATTGTGAATTACTCCTGATCGCTGGAATTCAAATGTCGCACCATGTGCCTGTATACCTTTTATACCAAAACTAAATAGCAATCTTTGCAACAACATCAGTTTTGTTGTGTCGGTCACAACTTATGCAATGGGGGAGTAGGTTAATCCATTGTTATTTTGGGCGACACGTTATGTAAATTGGTCAACCATTATTGCGATGAATGTCACATCCCCCGATTACTAACCGCCGCTTCTCCTTTGTTGTCATTTGCATCAACCAGCAGTAGAGTTGATTTCTTGTGATGTGGTTAACCAATTTCAGAATTCGGGTTGACATGTCTTACCAAAAGGTAGAACTTATACGCCATCTCATCCGATGCAACGCCACGGCTGCGGTCTGGTTGTTCATCCGGATACCTAAACAACTCCAGGGTTCCGCGTCTCTTTGCTGTGGAACCCACTATGTGAAAGAGGAAAAATCATGGAACAGACCTGGCGCTGGTACGGCCCAAACGATCCGGTTTCTTTAGCTGATGTCCGTCAGGCGGGCGCAACTGGCGTGGTTACCGCGCTGCACCATATCCCGAACGGCGAAGTATGGTCCGTAGAAGAGATCCTCAAACGCAAGGCGATCGTTGAAGACGCAGGCCTGGTGTGGTCTGTCGTAGAAAGCGTACCAATTCACGAAGATATCAAAACCCACACTGGCAACTATGAGCAGTGGATCGCTAACTATCAGCAGACTCTGCGCAACCTGGCGCAGTGCGGCATTCGCACCGTGTGCTACAACTTCATGCCGGTGCTCGACTGGACCCGTACTGACCTCGAATACGTGCTGCCAGACGGCTCCAAAGCGCTGCGCTTCGACCAGATCGAATTCGCTGCATTCGAAATGCATATCCTGAAACGTCCAGGCGCGGAAGCGGATTACGCCGAAGAAGAAATTGCTCAGGCTGCTGTTCGCTTCGCCACTATGAGCGACGAAGACAAAGCGCGTCTGACCCGTAACATCATTGCTGGTCTTCCGGGCGCGGAAGAAGGCTACACCCTCGACCAGTTCCGTAAACACCTGGAGCTGTACAAAGATATCGACAAAGCCAAACTGCGCGAAAACTTTGCGGTCTTCCTGAAAGCGATTATTCCGGTTGCCGAAGAAGTTGGCGTGCGTATGGCTGTTCACCCGGACGATCCGCCGCGCCCGATCCTCGGCCTGCCGCGCATTGTTTCCACCATTGAAGATATGCAGTGGATGGTTGATACCGTAAACAGCATGGCGAACGGTTTCACCATGTGCACCGGTTCCTACGGCGTGCGTGCTGACAACGATCTGGTTGATATGATCAAGCAGTTTGGTCCGCGCATTTACTTCACCCATCTGCGCTCCACCATGCGTGAAGATAACCCCAAAACCTTCCACGAAGCGGCGCACCTGAACGGTGACGTTGATATGTACGAAGTGGTGAAAGCGATTGTTGAAGAAGAACACCGTCGTAAAGCGGAAGGCAAAGAAGACCTGATCCCGATGCGTCCGGACCACGGTCATCAGATGCTGGACGACCTGAAGAAGAAAACCAACCCAGGTTACTCCGCAATTGGTCGTCTGAAAGGCCTGGCCGAAGTTCGCGGTGTCGAACTGGCGATCCAGCGCGCTTTCTTTAGCCGTTAATATCCACCGGCATGGCTGCGCGCCGTGCCGGTTCCTTCTTCCTTGCCGTCACTCTCTGAAGACGGATTCTGGAGTTTACGATGACTACTATTGTTGACAGCAATCTGCCGGTTGCCCGCCCGTCATGGGATCATTCTCGTCTGGAATCACGCATTGTGCATCTCGGTTGCGGGGCGTTTCACCGCGCGCACCAGGCGCTGTATACCCATCACCTGCTGGAAAGCACCGACAGCGACTGGGGTATCTGCGAAGTTAACCTGATGCCAGGCAACGACCGCGTGCTGATCGAAAACCTGAAAAAACAGCAACTGCTGTACACCGTGGCGGAAAAAGGCGCAGAAAGCACCGAGCTGAAAATTATCGGTTCAATGAAAGAAGCGCTGCATCCGGAAATCGATGGCTGCGAAGGTATTCTCAACGCGATGGCGCGTCCGCAAACGGCGATTGTCTCTCTAACGGTCACGGAAAAAGGCTACTGCGCTGATGCGGCAAGCGGTCAACTGGATCTCAATAACCCGCTGATCAAGCACGATCTGGAAAACCCGACTGCGCCGAAGTCCGCGATTGGTTACATCGTAGAAGCGTTGCGCCTGCGTCGTGAAAAAAGGTTGAAAGCGTTTACGGTGATGTCCTGCGACAACGTGCGAGAAAACGGTCATGTGGCGAAGGTTGCCGTTCTTGGGCTGGCTCAGGCACGCGATCCGCAGCTGGCGGCATGGATTGAAGATAACGTCACCTTCCCGTGCACCATGGTTGACCGCATCGTTCCGGCGGCGACGCCAGAAACCTTACAGGAAATTGCTGACCAGCTGGGTGTTTACGACCCGTGCGCCATTGCCTGCGAACCGTTCCGTCAGTGGGTGATTGAAGATAACTTCGTTAATGGTCGCCCGGACTGGGATAAAGTGGGCGCACAGTTCGTTGCAGACGTTGTGCCGTTCGAAATGATGAAGCTGCGTATGCTGAACGGCAGCCACTCTTTCCTGGCATACCTCGGTTACCTCGGCGGCTATGAAACTATTGCCGACACCATGACTAACCCGGATTATCGCAAAGCGGCCTTTGCCCTGATGATGCAGGAACAAGCGCCAACGCTGTCGATGCCGGAAGGTACGGACCTGAACGCCTATGCGACGCTGCTGATCGAGCGTTTCAGCAACCCGTCTCTGCGTCACCGTACCTGGCAGATTGCGATGGACGGCAGCCAGAAGTTACCGCAGCGTCTGCTGGATCCGGTGCGTCTGCACCTGCAAAACGGCGGCAGCTGGCGTCACCTGGCGCTGGGCGTGGCTGGCTGGATGCGCTACACCCAGGGCGTGGATGAGCAGGGTAATGCCATTGACGTAGTTGACCCGATGCTGGCGGAGTTCCAGAAGATCAACGCGCAGAATCAGGGCGCAGACCGCGTGAAAGCGTTGCTGGGCCTGAGCGGTATTTTTGCCGATGATCTGCCGCAAAATGCGGACTTTGTTGGCGCGGTGACGGCGGCATATCAGCAGCTGTGCGAACGCGGTGCGCGCGAGTGTGTGGCTGCGCTGTAACTAACTGATTACCCTACAGACTTACTGGTCAATCAAACTGATATTTGGTTGACCAGTTTTCGTTTTTTTGCCCACCTGTACGTGCCAACTTCCAGTGCTAATGGTATAGTTTGAGATTAACGGGGGCCGTAAAATTGCCCGTTGTAGGCCGGATAAGGCGTTCACGCCGCATCCGGCAAAATTTGATTAACCGCACCTAACGGACACAACACCATGAAATCTGCCACCTCTGCGCAAAGACCTTACCAGGAAGTCGGGGCGATGATCCGCGATCTGATCATAAAGACGCCGTACAATCCTGGCGAACGGCTGCCGCCGGAGCGTGAAATTGCAGAAATGCTTGATGTCACGCGGACGGTGGTACGTGAAGCGCTGATCATGCTGGAGATCAAAGGGCTGGTGGAAGTGCGCCGGGGTGCCGGTATCTATGTTCTTGATAGCTCAGGCAGCCACAACACAGACAGTCCGGATGCCAACGTTTGCAATGATGCGGGTCCTTTTGAGCTGTTGCAGGCGCGACAGCTTCTTGAGAGCAACATCGCCGAGTTTGCCGCCCTGCAGGCTACCCGCGAAGATATCGTCAAAATGCGTCAGGCATTGCAACTGGAAGAGCGTGAACTGGCTTCCAGTGCGCCGGGCAGCAGCGAAAGCGGTGACATGCAGTTCCATCTCGCTATTGCCGAAGCAACGCATAACAGCATGCTGGTGGAGCTGTTCCGTCAGTCCTGGCAGTGGCGGGAAAACAATCCAATGTGGATCCAGTTGCACAGCCATCTGGATGACAGCCTGTATCGCAAAGAGTGGTTGGGCGATCACAAACAGATCCTCGCCGCGTTAATCAAAAAAGATGCCCGAGCGGCGAAGCTGGCAATGTGGCAGCATCTGGAAAACGTTAAGCAACGTCTGCTGGAATTCTCGAACGTTGACGATATTTATTTTGATGGCTATCTGTTTGATTCATGGCCGCTGGATAAAGTCGACGCCTGACTTATTATAATAAGCGCAAGGGTAAACGTTCCTTGCGCTTTCTTAAATTAAGAAGTCGCAATGAGTATTACTTTGTAAATTGCAGGGTATTGTTTAGCTATCTGTATAACCTGAATGTTAGTACTCATTCTTCCTGGTAGTTATTTACCAATATAATTCCATTCACCATTTTTTAATTCAAACAGTTCTGGAAGAGATGACGGTTGCAGAGTCATACGTTTGAGTGGTGCATTTTCATCACCCGGGATAACTTTATATCCCATTTTTGCATGGATCTCCGCGGTACCGGGATAGGCTTCTATACCAATTATTGGGTCATTACCCAACTCAATATTAGCATTAAGTAATACGGCAAGGGCGAATCCGGAAGAATTTGCTACCCCTGTTACCGTCATTATCTGATCAATATAGATATCAATCCTTGGCTGCTCATTGGTCCATCTTTTTGCCTGAGAAGCTGGAAGGGTTGAAATATATCCTATCGTGGTTCCGGCATAACCAGGAACATTGCAACCAGGGCCTAATGTTATTTCATGAACTGTATAGTCCTCAACAGGATCGAAAGGGCTCTTCACAAATAAATTTAGCCGTAATCCTTCTGCTAACTCTGTGGCAGCATGCGCCTTTTTACATATACCACCATATATTTCGTCTAAAGCTGAGGTAATTCGCAAGTTTCGATAGAGCATACGACCTGTTGTTGTAATACCATCGGATTCTCTGCATGTTTCTGTCACATAATTAAATGGCCAGGACTCTTTACTAATATCAAGTTTTCTAATTTCGACAACGCTTTTTCCATCGTAATTATGGTTATTGCCACGAGTAAGAGGCAGAAGATAGATATTTTCCGTATCCAGGCGTGCACGTTCATATTTACGTGTTAACTCATTGTCGACTTTTGGATGATGAAGGAAGTGATTATTTATATAGAATTGGTTATTAGCGGCATTGCTTAATGGCATAGACATAATAGTTACCTTTTATGAGTATTTCACTGATGTTTAGAAAAATAGATAAATTTTTCTGTAGTAAAAGAGAAGTAAACAAATGACATGCATGTTTCTGTTGTAGTGATATCAACTCTACACAGTGATATTAAATGGTAGGAAACACTCTAAAGTATCAAAAAACGCTCATTTAAAATTATTTGCATGCAATTTAAAAGCATATCTTATTACTAATTGGAATTTGATGTTGCTATATTGAGGTCTATATTAATAATGCCTGTGAATGGTATTTTTGATGTATTTGATATGTTATCAATTTATATTATTTACAAACTAATTGTTTCAAATAATACATAGATGATTATGCGGAAATAAATAATTTCCAACCGGAATTAAGTAGCGGCGGTGACAAGTATTTTCATCTACGTAACTATTCGGAATATTCAGAATATACTAGCGGTTTTTTTTTGAGTTTGATGATTTTTATCAAATCATGACTTTTTTCCTGAAAAGTCAGTAGATATTCATAGGCAAGTAAGGTTTTATACTTTGCTGACAGGATTCAGGCCTGTCTCAGACTGACATGGATGTAATGAACAAAAGGGAATGGCTATGGAAAATGAGCATCAATACAGTGGTGCCCGGTGTTCAGGGCAAGCCGCATATGTTGCTAAACGTCAGGAGTGCGCAAAATGATGCGCCAATCACTTCAGGCTGTTTTACCTAAAATTTCAGGCAATAAAACGTCATTGCTGCGTAAATCGGTATGCAGCGATCTCCTCACTCTTTTTAATTCTCCTCTTTCGGCATTACCGTCATTACTTGTTTCAGGCATGCCCGAGTGGCAAGTGCATAACCAGAGCGACAAACATCTCCAGAGCTGGTATTGCCGTCAGCTGCGTTCTGCACTGTTATTTCATGAGCCACGGATTGCGGCGTTGCAGGTCAATCTGAAAGAAGCGTACAGTCACACGCTGGCGATCAGCCTTGAGATAATGCTGTACCACGACGATGAACCGCTAACGTTTGATCTGGTCTGGGATAATGGCGGTTGGCGTAGTGCGACGCTGGAGAATGTCAGCTAAGTACAATCTCCAGCTCGCGCAGTTCACGCCAGAAGCGTTCGGCAACTGGATTCATGCGGGTATTCATTCAGTATGCATAGGCCAGAATCGGGATCACCAGTTCGTCCCGATTCAGTACAACGAGCTTCCCGCTGCGAATTTCTTGTTGGATGGCGTACTCCGGCAGCCAGGCAATCCCACAGCCGTCGAGGGCAACCTGCTTTAAAAGCTCGCTCATCGAAGAGACAAAAAAGGTGCTGAAACTTAACTCACTGTGGCGCGTCAGGGTGCGATTAATCAATCGCCCCATGTAGGAGTTGCGGCTGTAATTCAGTAACGGAAAGTGTGGCTGCGCGAGGTTAAAAAGTGCTTCTCCGTGTTCGTCACTGGCGCAGACAGGGAACAATTGAGATTCAAATAAGCGAATGTGGTCAAACGGCGCTTCCAGCAAATCTTCGTCGTGAAAGGAAAAAATACAGTCACTTTGCCCTTCACGCAGTTTATCGACCGCTTCATCGACATCAATAGCTTCAATTGCCCAGGTAAAGAGCGGCGGCATCTGGCTGATAATGGACGGTAACAGCCCGAGGGAAAGAGAGTGTGCAGCGGCTATCTTGATTTTTCGTTGCGCGTAATCGCTGCCGCCACGCAGCTCTGCCAGATTGCTCTCTAACTGTTGCAACAGATGGCGGATCTGCGAATGGAAGATTTTCCCTTGTTCTGAGAGTTGCAGCGGCGTTACCTGGCGGTTAAACAATTCAACACCAATCGCCTGTTCCAGCGCACGGATGCGGCGGCTGAATGCCGGTTGCGAGACGTTGCGACTGACTGCCGCCTGGGAAAAATTGCGGCATTTTTCCAGGGTCAGAAAATCATAAAGCCATTTGGTTTCAATATTATGCAAAATCGCACCACAGTCATCCATTACGTTTTACTCTGTCAGCCGCCCTTGCGGGCATTCTACGTCCATTCGGGCGGCTGACAACCGTTTAAGCCGTTTCAAACGTTCCTTTCACGCAGGCTTTGCCGTCTTTGACCATCAGTTTGCCGCGAGCGTATACCTGCTCAATGCGCAGTTCTGGCGTCATGACCAGCAAGTCAGCATCATTGCCTGGCAGAATTTCGCCTTTCCCGGTCAGGTTAAGGAAACCGGCTACGCTACTGGTGAGCGGGCGCAGGGCATCGCTGATACTGAAATCATAGTCTTTGACCAGCACCTGCACGGTTTCCAGCAACGTTTCAAAACCGGCAACACCGATATGGGTTAAATTCCCTTCGTCATCGAAGAACGGCTGGCTACCGTTGCCGTCGGAGCTGAGGGTGACGCGTGCCAGCGGAATACCCGCCTGAACGGCGCGCGCAATACCTTCGGCAGGGGCGACCGGTTCGTCAATGCTGCTGGTGATATCGATAGTGCCGCCTTTGCGCGCGAACTCCAGCGCCTGCTCAAACAACGGAACGTTGCGGTTAACGTGGGTCGGCAGCAACTTGCTGATCGGCACATCGCAGTTTTCCAGCAGGTCATAGACAGGCTGTAACGCCTTTTTGCTGTCGCCCATGTGGAACACGGTGACGCCAGGTTTACCGCCGAGCAAACCGCCAACGCGGGATTCCGCCGCCATATTAGCCAGGTGATAAACGTCCGGTGCGGCAGAACGGTGATCAGAGATGGCGCATTTCACGCCAATCACACGATCGATAATCGCCACGTCTTTTTCCACGGAACCTGTAATGGTGCGGGAAGGGACATGATAAGCGCCGGTCAGCATCCAGGCGCTGATGCCTTCTTCATTGAGCGCACGGGTCTTGGCGAGCAGGGATTCCGGGTGGCGAGAGATAGAGTCGGTGCCCAGCAGACCAACCACTGACGTGACGCCCGCTTCCGTCAGGCGACTTAGCGCCACTTCTGGCGTGCGCGTCGTGGGACCTGCTTCACCGCCACCACCAATCAAATGGACGTGTTGATCAATAAAACCAGGACAGAGGATCTGCCCGCTGAGATCGACAACCGTGCAGTCCGGTACAATGTCAGAAGGGATATTGCTGGCAACGGCGATAATTTTGCCGTTAGCGACGAGGACATCGCAAATTCCCCGATCTTCCGGCGCATACAAATGCGCTCCCTGCAGCAGGGTAAAACCGGCTGCGGTATAATCAATCATGGTAACTCCTTGTTAAACAATAAGCTGCATAACCCAGATCGACAGCAATGCGTTAATCACGCAGACCGTAATGATATGCGGGTAATATTTGGCATTCACTTCGGCTGTCCCCAGGCAGCGACCGACATTTTGCACCGGGTTGCCCATTAAATACATCGCGGGCAGTAAAACGGTGACATCGTGACCGGTTAATGCGCCGGCGGTCGCCAGACTGGCGGCAACACCGACTGCGCCGCCCATACTCATTAATGCGGCTAAAAGGACGGTTGCCGCTTCACCGGGTAATCCCCACAGCGCCATTACGGGTTCACAGATATGCCCCACCCAGTCGAGCAGGCCGGTAATTTTCAGCGCCTGAATGATGACAAACGCCATCACCACGTTTGGCAGCAGGTTGGTCGTGGCGATAGTAAAGCCACGGCGCGCACCATCGATAAACATATCCATGACATTTTTGCGGACCTGAGTTGTCATGCTTGCGCTCCTTGCGTTGGGTTGCGACGTTCTTCGAAGTTAAGCCAGACGCGCAAAATGTTGGCTCCGACAAATTTAAACACCAGGATGACGGCTAAAGGTACGATTACGGACGTGCCCAGAAAGGCAAACACCGCGACGCCGGAAGAGAAGTAGTTGGTGATGATGGCGCTACCGCTGGTTTGATATGCGGCGAAAATCACTTTATCGCGTTCGGTAATTTCACCTTCCTGCGCCAGCTCTTTGGTCATACCGGCGGCGGCATCCGTGTTTTGCAGGTTAGCGATCAGCGCCAGCGAGCAGATCCCTGGAATGCCCAACAACGGTTTTAGCACAGGTGTCATTAACTGCTGCGCGGCGCGTAATCCACCAAGACCATCGGTAATTGAAATAATCCCCAGAGAGAGAATGACTGACGGTGCCAGCTCCAGCGCAAAGAGAAAGCCATCTTTAGCCCCCGCGCCACCCGCCCCGCGAAATGAGGTGGTGGCTCCATTCGCACCAGGCAGTTGCCCAAACGATCCGTTCAGAACGGAAAAATCAAAAACGCGCCACCAACTGTCTGTCCCGGAAAAAACACCGGAAAAAAAGATTATGGTGAGAAAAAAAGCCAGATACCCTTTAATGCCCACTTTTTCTGTCGCCAGCTCCCCGGCTACAGCATCCCCTTGTTGTGTCATAACAATCCCCATTGTTTTTTTGTGTTTGTGTGTTGCTTGAGCCAGGAAAATTCCTGGAGCGGAAAAACCTTATCAGTCATGTGGGTATGGGGAAAATGCAAGTATGTTTCTGGCTATGCGTTTTTTGCATAGCGGAAAAATTACGCTGTGTGGAAAAGGCTCTGCGCAGGATTGAGTTGCAGAAAATTCATAAACCAAGTGACAATGACATCAGTAAATAAAAACAGAAAATCCAGGGACGAAAACGAGATGGCAAAGTACAACGAAAAAGAGCTGGCGGATACGAGCAAGTTTTTAAGTTTTGTCCTCCGACACAAACCGGAGGCGATTGGTATCGTACTTGACCGTGAAGGATGGGCGGATATCGATAAGCTTATACTCTGTGCCCAAAAAGCGGGCAAGCGGTTAACCCGTGCATTGCTGGATACTGTGGTTGCCACCAGCGATAAAAAGCGTTTTAGTTATTCCAGTGATGGTAGGTGCATCCGCGCGGTTCAGGGGCATTCGACTTCGCAGGTCGCCATTTCCTTTGCCGAAAAAACACCGCCACAGTTTCTCTACCACGGTACGGCAAGCCGTTTCCTTGACGAGATAAAAAAACAGGGGCTGATTGCAGGGGAGCGTCATTACGTACATCTCTCTGCTGATGAAGCAACGGCACGCAAAGTGGGAGCAAGACACGGATCGCCGGTTATCTTAACCGTCAAAGCACAGGAAATGGCGAAACGAGGCATCCCTTTCTGGCAAGCGGAAAACGGGGTCTGGCTGACATCAACGGTTGCTGTTGAGTTTCTTGAGTGGCCGTTCATGTCGGCTGGGCCACAAAAACAATAAATTCAATATATTGCAGGGATTATATAGGCCAGATAAGCGCAGCGCATTAGGCAATGTAGCGTTTGTTATCAGTCGGAAAGGATACCCTCGCACAAGGGTATCCTTTAATAACAACTGCAGAAATTAAAGTGATTTACGGCAGGCGGTCAGTTGGGGGCTGGAATCAGCGTCGCTTCCGGTCATACCCGTTAGCATCTGCACATAGTAGTGCCTATTGTAATCATCAGATTCATTTGTCCAGTAAGCACCTGGTGTAAATGGCGAATTACTGGAAAACGCTGCAACGTTCCCCCATTCACCATATAGCGATCCCTGCGTGCGTTTGTTTTCGCCAGACGTCAAATGTGTGATGCCAGGAAGAGTATATCCATCATTTTTCGCATGACAGAGCGCATTGGCAGTTAGCCAGATATTGGTTTGATTTCCATTATTCACCCACCAGCCTTTCAGCTTAATTAAGGTCTGGTAGGTTGTACCTCCTTGTCGGGGAACAGCGCTTATTGTGACTGACGTTTGATCGCCGATATTTGTGAAAGAAACCTTACCTGACGCATCGACAGACACCCAACTCTGTGAACTTGAAAACATATAATCATCAACGGTTTTACCCGCTTCAAAGTTATCATTGTTGAGTGTGTAATACGCTCCTGCAAAACCTTCGCTCGGGAATTTAGCCGTGGAGAAGGTATGGTTGTTTGCAGTGACATGACCGGACATTTCTTTTATCGAGCGGATGAGATTCAGCGATACGCTTAAGTTTGCCTGATGAACCCCGTTCAGCATGGGAATGAGAGTCGCTGTTCCCTCTTTTCCGCCAGTGACAGTCACGGTGTACTCGCCATAATTTCTTTGGCTGTAATCAATATCGCTCAACTTGAGAAAGTTCACGAAGGGACCTGACTGGACAAATTCCAGATGATCAGACGTCACTATCGGGTTACCGTACTTGTCTTGCAATGTTAGCGTAAGTTTCGCGCTATGCTGGTAGTCAGCCATCAGAGTGCCAACGTCGGATTTCAAAATTGACTTACTTTCATCCGCCGTGCCGGCAATCAAGGTAATAGCTGCGGATTGGTTGGCTGTACCAGGAACTTGCACATTGACTGTTAAGGTTTCTGCCAATGTACTGGTTATTGTCGCCGTGACTTGCCCGGATTGATCGGTACGCGTAGTTGGAATATTAACAACCGGGCGACCTTTGGTGTCTAAGGCATAACTAACATCGACACCTTCAACCGGGAATCCGTAATCATCTTCTACTCGTGACGTGACGGTGCTGCTATCAACGCCGTCGGCGGTTATGGTGTCAGGAGAGGCCACGACGCTTACAACATGTGCCGTTTTAGCATCTGCCTTAACCGCAACCGTTACCTGGCTCTGAACGGGAACATCTTTGCCCATTGTGGCCGTAACGGTATAGACATTCACTTTGTCACTGGTCAGCGTCACTTTGGCCTGACCAGACTGGTCAGTAAGGACTTCCCCTGTATTGCTTAGCGTTGCACCTTCAGGCGTTACGCTAAAGGTGATAATTTGCCCAGGCATCAATTCATCCCGCGCATTTCTCGCCGTTGCGGTAAGCGTAATACCCTCACTGTTATGGACCGTGGTTTCTGGCTTCGATGATGTTAACTCGAGTTTGCCATTTGCCACATTCACGTCAACCTTACTACTACTGTTATTGTCCAGCGTTGCCGTCACCTGATAAACCCCAGACTGGGTGCTAATAAGGTGAACGTACGCATAACCGTTATTATCGGTGTAAGCCGTATCGCCTATCGTAATGTGAGCTGTTGGCTGCGCACTTAATCTGACACGTTGACCCGCTATTACATTGTTAAACGCGTCCTGGACGAGTATCCGTAGCGTGATGTTTTCGCCAACCGTTATCGTTTTTTCGGCTCCGGTTATACTTATTACCTTCGCCGAACTTTCATCCGGGAGCACTGATAAACTAAACGTTTTATTATCGGAGGCTTGTGCTTTCCGGCTCACCACGACGTTATGTTGTCCGGCAATATTGCTGGTCATTGTTACCGTCGCCTGACCCAGCGTATTGGTGGTGACTTCTGTTCCGCTTAGAGTGACATCGTTACTCTGGAAAGTGACCAGCTGGTCTTTAAGCGGATTTTGGTAAGCGTCCAGGATCGTTGCCGTCAGGGTACTCCCCGTACTGTTACCCGCAACAATGGTATTTAATGAGGCAGTCAGCGGCTGGAGCTGCGCACTGTTTGTATCCCCAATAAAAGAAACTTGCTGATGAGCAATGGTATTATTTCTTGTCAGCGTCGCCGTAACTGTAAACTCACCCGCTTTTGTGCCTCGCAATGTGACCATGGCATCGCCGTTTGCATCGGTGCGGGCGGTTTCACTACTTAGCGTGAAGTTCCCGGTCATGGAGGCTGGCAAGGTAAATTTCACATCCTCATCCGGCAATGGGTGTCCATAAACATCTTTCACACTGGCAGTCAGGGTAACGGTATTTGTATTGTTAGCGACCGCACTGCCCGACCCGGCATTCAAGGTCATTACCGATTGTTCCCTGTTTGGGACCACGGTGATCGTGACCGACTGGTGAATATTTTTATCCGCCTCAAGCGAGGCATCTACGGAATAGCTACCAGCTTTTGAACTGGTCAGATGCACCCGCACAATACCGTACTGGTCTGTTGTGGCGGTCGTGTTGTCCAGTTGCGAGCCACCAGGTGCCACAAAATTCACTTTCATATCTTTTAATGGGTTGTTATGAAAGTCTGTGACGGTGGCGGTCAGAGTGCTGCCCTGGCTGTTGCCAGCAATAATGGTATCTGGATCTGCAACCAGTTGTTTGAATTTTGGCGTACTCGAATCGCTAACAAATTTCGCAATTATCCGTTGTGAGAAACCATTTGGCAGCGTGGCGCTAATCGTATTTTCTTCCGCAACCTGACTTACCATGTTGATTGTGGCAACACCATATGCATCCGTATTTTGCTGCGGCGGTTCGACAAATTCCGCGCTTCCTTTTTCATTCTTAAAGGTGACCTGATGATTTGTCAGGGGATTATCACTCTCATCAGTGACGTTGATAGTGAGGGTATTAAATGTCTTTTTATCAGCGTAAACGTCATTATTCGTCGCTGATAATGTGGCGACGCGAGCCTTATTCTGGTTTGCCTCAATGTTATAAATATGCGATTGCAGTGGAGCATTCCAGTTGTGAAGGCTAAGTTGTGCCCTTAGTGCTGTCCCTTGCTTATGGGCCGGATAATTCGCGGTATAAACCCCCGGCAGCTCTTCGTGCCAGACAATCGTGGCTCCAGGTTTGCTGTTTTCGACAGTAACGGCTTTTACCAATTCCTCTTTTTGATATGCAACCGGTTGATTGCTATCGTCTTTCAGCTCCACCCTAACCTTGATGTCGTCTCCGGCATAATACGATACGTTATCAATTGTTATTGATGAATGGTCGCGGGATGAGACAACAGGGACGATATTAACGACGATAGATTCTTTTACCGCACTCTCACCGTTAATTTGCGGCGTCAGTGTTACTGAACCTGATGTCGTTCCGGCGGTCAGCATCTGTGTGTAACTACCATCACCGTTATCTGTCCAGTCAGACAGGGTGATGTCCTGAACGCCTTCACTGCGGGTTTGCAGCGCAAGCCCCGGCACCGGGGTTCCGTCGGAATCGTGTGCAGTAACGGTCAATGTGGTCGTCGATTTTTTATCTGCAGCCACGGTTAGCGGATTAACGGATAACAGAGAATCTTTCTGGCTTAATGTCGGAGCCTGAATGACTACCATGCTTTGTTCATGATGTGACAGGTTACCTTTTACATCCTCGGCGGTAACGTCTATCGACCATGTATTATCGGTTTCTGGGGTGTTAGTGAAGCGGTAACCTGGCAGCGTGACCGTGATATCTTTTCCAGAAGTGCTGACTTTACCTCCGGCAGCTTCCAGCGCAGCGGCTTCGATGTTATAGCCTTTCAGGGCATATTTGGTCTGTAGCGAGGAAACCAGCGGTTTTATTTCTCCAGACTTCCCTTTCACCGGATCCAGCAGACTCAGGCGAATCAGCTCTTTCTTGCGGTATTCCAGAACGATGTTGTTGTTGCGATCAATCAGGTCATAACGACTACCGACCAGACTGCGCCGTCCGGCCACTTCGTCCGGGTTAAGCTGTTTCTGCATTGAACTGCTGGGTTGCCAGGTCAGATCAACGGCAAAACGTGTGTCATTTTCACCTTGTTTCCCCTGACGCTGTTCCGCACTGAGAGTCAGAAGCGGGAAGGGGGTATAGTTGAGGCCCGCGGTAATAGCATGGGGATTACTTTGGCGATCATTCTTGTCAAACAGCGCCACTTCATCGCCGTAGTATTGTTCATAGACCAGTTTTCCACCCAGTTGTGGCCAGGCAGGTAACCAGCCTTCCGCGCGTAAATCCCAACCGTTGGCCGGGCGGGCTTCGAAGTCATTATCCAATTCTGGTGCGCTACGCCAGCCGGACAGGCAGATATAAGCGTTGCTGCTTAACTTGAGATAATCACGCCAGTATTCTGCGCCAAGCCCCGCGCGGGAGTGATAGCGGCTCAGGTCGTGGTCAAAAAACAGGTTGATGCCTGACATCCAGCTGGGGGTGAAATGACGCCAGCCCAAACCGGTGTTGATCTGGGTACGGTCGTCTGTTCGGTGAAGGGTATGCTGGCTGAAGAGGAGATAATCGGGTGTGTCATACCACGGATGCAGGAAGTCGAATTGCGAATTTTTCAGGCTAAAATCTTCATCCACACCCAGAGAGATTCTCGCAGTGCCAAAGTTATTTAACCAATCAGTCATCGCGCCTGAGGCTTCTGAAGACGCCCAACCACGCGCCATGCCGCTGGCCTGCTCACTATTCATATCTTGTGAAAGCAGAGTGCCAACTCGCTGCGAGGTGCTGGCTATTTGATTCTCCAGCGTGTTTTCGCCATTCGCAGGCGGTACGGCATTTTGTTGCTCATGGCTTTTCTGCGAGGTTGTTGCCGGAACATCCAGTTCTTCACCCTGGCGCACGTTATCAAAGCCGCGAGCAAAAGTACGGAACTGATTAAGACGACGAAGCTCCTCCAGTGAAACACCGAATCGATCAGCAACGCTTTGCGCTGATTCCAGCGCACCAAGCGTGTAAGGCACAGTATTATTTTCTATTAGAGGGGGCGCAGATGAAACTGTCGTCTGAGATTTAGCATGTACCACATTTTGTGCCGTCGCCATGACGGGGAAAAAAATTTGTGTAAATAAACAAACTCCGGCGGTCAGGCGGCGTATTTTGTCACCCAGACCACATAAAGAGTTTTGATCATTATTTTTTATTTGATGCGCATTTGTCGAAGCCATAGTGACCTTCCGTGAAAAAACAGAATTAAACTTGTTTTTTCTAGCACGGAGATATAATGCGATCCTGACTATAATATGACCAGAAATAATGAATTAGCCGTAAAGTTGCTAAACCAGAATTAATAACGGCGGTGGCTGTACACCTCCAAAGAAAAAGGATGTTTTAATTATTTTACGTGATGTACTGAAAAGTTAAATTCGTTAAATTACTTAAGAATAATTCGTATGCAATTTGAATATTTGCATCCCGCAGATTAATGCTGCGATAAATAGCGCCGCTGCGCCGCAGAGTGTCGCACTGGCGAGCGCCGACGTTCCGTTGCCGAGCATACTAGTCAGCGCCGGGCCAAGAATTTGCCCGATACCATAAATGAGTGTCACAAAGCCCAAAAGGTTAAGATTTCCCGGCACGCTAAGCTGGCGGGCGATGGTCATCACCAGCGAGGTCGTTCCCATAAAGGTGCCGCCAAAACCAATACTGCTAATGATGAGTAATAAAGGAGAGCTGCTGGCGAGGGTTAACAGCACGCAGATCGCCTGCACCAGCAAATTCGCGGTCAGGCAAGGTAATGCTCCCCACCGTTTGGCTGCCCACAGCCAGCCAAAGCAACCTGGGACAATCGACAAGCCAACCAGTGTCCAGAGGTGAGCCGTCAGCACAGGCTGGCCCGCGTCTTTCGCCATGAGCGGCAGGTAGGTGGCGACGATGATATAACCAAAACCCGCCAGACCATACAGCATCGCCAGTAACCACCAGCTCATGGGTTGTTGCGCGATTTTTGCCAATGGCGCTGGCGCGATAACGTGTTTATTCGATGGGATGAGCAATGCCAGAGCAAGCAATATAATGACAGAGAGTGCTCCGGCACCTTGCCACAACGTTTGTGAAGAGAGGGCAAAATGCAGGCCTGCCAGCACATATTCATTACCCAGAGCGATGCCGACGCCAACACCAGAAAATAGCGCCGCAAGGACAAAGGGATGACGGGTATGTTGCATGATGAGCGTTGAGCCGAAAATCAACATCCCGGCGCTGGCGACTCCCGCCAGAAAGCGAATGATGAAAACCAGAAGAAACGGCGGCAGCCACGCCATCGCGAGGATTAATAATCCGGTTGCGAGGGCGGAAGCTAACAGGAACGGGCGCAGGCGTGAGGGTAAATGAAACGCGCCGAATGAAAACAGCAGGCTCCCCGCCAGATACCCGGCATAGTTACCGCTGGCGATCCATGAGAGTTCGCTAAAGGAAAACTCGCCTTCCGCCAGCATGACTGGCAGCATCGGCGTATAGAGAAAGCGGCCTAAACCCATACCCAGGGCCAGAACCAGCATCCCGAATAACGCGGTGCTGAAAGAAAAACGTTCTACGGGATGCGATGTCGAATTCATGTTCTGCCTGGTTTGTATTATTTTGAGTTAACAAGTTAATAACAAAAAAGGAGAACCTGCCAGACTGTTATCGTGATTTTGTCGACGTAAAGCGATAAAAAAGATTCGGTTCACCAACGATATAGATGTTGCCGCTGTCATCCATCGCTATCCCTTCCGCCTGCTTAATGTTGTGAGAAAGGCCGTACTTGCCTTTGGTTAACGACATTTCGCCGATCACGTCACCTGTCACGGTCACTTCCTGCAGGGCGCGTGACTCATGTGACAACACCAGCAACGTATTTTTCTGTGGGTTAAATTCCGCGCCAGATACATCATCCAAAGTAAACTGACGCTGCAACGCTTTATCTTTGCTGATATGCAACTCATCGCTACGCAATAGCCCGGTTACTTTGTAGACCTCTATCGGATTTTTCTCTTTAAAAAACCAGAAGGTTTGGTCCTGAGAGGAGTAAGCCAGCCCTTCAAATCCAGAGTTGGTTGGCGTTTCCTGCAATGGGATTTTAATTTTTTTGAGGATGCTCACTTCCGAGTCAGCGTTAAGTGAAATCACATAAATGGCGTAGTCACGTTCATCACTGATGACAAATTTATTATCACCAATGTATTCAATTGTCTCGAGATCCTTAACGAAATCGAGCGGAATGGTGCGGATCAGGTCGCCCTCGGTCGTCATTTCAACGATGGTTGCAGGTTTGTTGATAGTGCTAAACAAGGTATTGCTCTGCGCAGACCAGGTCAGTGAGGAGATATTTTTAGTTACTCCTGTAATCTCTTTACCATCGATAGTGGCCTGATAATTCTGAAACCCTGCGACATGCTGGCTTTTACGGACGCAGGATTGCACAAAAAACAGGCTTGCCGCCATGATGGCGCAAAGAAAAACGATAAAGGTGATGCGTTTTTTCAACTTGTTGCTCCTTATTATTGCTTTTTTTTCTCGTCAAATTCAGTGCGACAGATAAGGAGTATACGGATGAAGCTTAATGAATTCTTAACGCGGGCGATGAAATAGTAAACGCCGCAGGGGAGTTGCGGCATTTGTCTCTGGATGGCAGAACATTTTCAGCTTACCTCGACTGATAAATACGCCTCATCCTGAATGATAGATGAGGCGGTTAACGTTTCAATGTTAATTTATATCGTCTGCCATACCCACTCTGTTTGGGTGATTATTGAACTATTCGTCAACTATATACGTTGGCTGATAAGACGTTAAACCCGGAATGGAAAATCTCCTATTCACTTCTTTCTTTAAACGGGCTTGATTAAAACTGTTACTGTCCTGTTGCTCGGTACTATTCTTGGCTTGTTTATCGGTACTGTTATTGGCTTGTTTATCGGTACTGTTATTGGCTTGTTTCTCGGTACTGTTATTGGCCTGTTTCTCGGTACTGTTATTGGCTGGTTTCTCGATATCATCATTGTTCAGAGATGCTCTCTCAAGAAAAACATTATTCACTTTGATATTGAAAAAACCGGCATTTTCAAAAGTCGTATCTATAAATATCGTATTGTCAAACCATGCGTAGTCAAATAGGATATTCGAACCTTTTGTACCTGTGAAATTAGTATTGTAAAATTTTGCATTCGAAAAGTTTGCATTAAAGAGATTGCATTTTATTAAATTAGCGTTTGAAAAGTTGGTATACATGCAGACAATACCAGTAAGATCATATTCTGAAAGATATTTTCCCGATAGATCGGAATAATTTAGTATTGCTCCAGTAAGAATTAATTTAGGTGTTCCAGGTATTTGAGGTGTTGCAGGTATTTTAGGTGCTTCAGGTATTTCAGGTATTTGAGGTATTTGAGGTGTTTCAGATGCTTCAGATGCTTCAGATGTTGCAGGTGTTGCTAGTGTTGCTAGTGTTGCTAGTGTTGCAGGTATTTTAGATGTTTCATATAGAATCACTGTTGTGAAATCTATGTGTTCAATATAAGCGTTACTAAGGTCACTTCCAGTAAAATTAACGCCAGTGAGAACTTTTCCGCTGAAGTTACAGTTCCGTAGATTTGCGTTTTTGAAATTTACATAAGTCAAGTGGCGAACTTTACGAAAATCATTATTTTCTAATGTGGCATTTTCGAATTTTGCATTACGCAGATCACAATCTGTAAAATCCACGCCTTCACAGATCGTACCGGAGAAATCCGCTTTTCTAAGAATGCTGCCATTAAAATTGACATTCCTTAGAGCCATTTTAGACAAGTCTATGCCGGTTAAATCCATTCCCGCTAAATTCAACCCTTTGATGCACCGTTGACCCGTTGAATCTTTAGGAATAGCAGTGCTAATAGTATTGATGACAACATCACCTATCGTGAAGGTCATTGTAATTTCTGCGTCAGAGATAGAGAGTTTTCGCGTAAGACGTTCACTCTTATCTCCAGTGATACTCTTCTGAGCAACGTAAAAGCGCTCGCATGTATGACAAAATCTTTTCCAGCTCTCATTTGGTGTCAGATTATTGTCCGGGAGGAAATTAGCAATGCTATAAAGATCGTTCAGAACGCTATTTCTTATTTCAGGAGAGGCGCACTCTATAATTTCAGAGGTGGATATTGTATTTTTAATTTTATCTCTATTATCCGTGAGATTTCGTGATTCTGCTATATTTGGCTGTTGGTGATTTTCTCTGTAGTATTGCAGCACATTTTCCCATTGTAAGTTTGTCAACGAGATAGTTTCAGTCTCGTTATTATTATCCCGTATGGTTAATTGACTTTCTACTGGGTCAAAAGAAATCATGAAGTTATTCAAATGTCGATATTGATGAGTGGCATCTAATTTCACTTCCAATGAATTTGAACTTTTGCAGGCATGTTTTAAAAACTTATCATAGGGAAGGTATTGATCTTTATCTGCATGTTGTGGGTCATTGTGCAAAACAGAGCAAATACTCTCTTTCAAATTGTTCTTGTCAATATAGATTGGTAGTTGCGCTTTTTGTTCCATTATTTTAATAAACTGCTGCAATTGCTCTGTTTTAACATTGCAGTGATGACTTATATCTTTATCTTTTTCTTTATGTTTAACAGTTAATACGCTTTCATTATCATCTTGTCGATTAAATATTATTTTTAGATCGTCAATTTCAAACTCATGTAAACCATTTCTTTTGGTATTGGCGATGATTTGTTCTGTTGTTGATGAATATCGATTTAAGGTTAATTCGAGATTGTCGGGATTAGAGATAAGGTGAATAAAAACATTCAGTACACGCTTAATAAAACCATCATTCAAATGATTTATATCATAATTAATTTGTTTTTGTATGGTTTCAATTTCCGTGTTAATGTCAAATGGTTGGTTGCTTTTTTTATGGCAAGGTTTTAGTCCCGAATACATGTCGAGTGTTGGAAGAATATCGCCGTATATGTTAAATGTGGAACCCATATTTTTATCCTTGAATTGTGAAATGTTCTTCTAAATCTAAAATAATCATGGGGGGTAAAGATAATCTTCACACTGAAACTTATCTTTATCATTACCACACCCGGTAATCATTTTATTTCTCTATGCATAATTATGTTTTAAGTATAATACAATGTTTATTGTATTTTAGACGCGCAATAGCAAGGTGCTATCAAAAATCGCTCATTTTGTGGACGGGAAATATTTCACGGCAAGCGAGATAGTTTATACAACTTCCTTCATGCAGGATTATACGCAGCCAATTATCCGGGCGTTATATTTAAAGGTCTTATTACCTGGTTCACGCTTCTGCATCGTAATGCACCACGCACAGCCAGTCGCTGCCCTGCTGGCAATATATCGCTTCGGTCTGCCCAGGGATCACCCATTGTATTTCCTCGCCGGGCTGACAGGTCAGCCAAATGCATAACCCGCAGCCGCCGCGTAAATCACGGGGAATATCGCTGACGCGAAAAGTCATGCCCGCTGCCTGCAACGCTTTGCGGGTTTGTATGACGCCGACTGTGGAGTGAAATAAAAATAAAAACTCTTTCATCGGCGTGTCCTCACTCGTTGACCAATTACCGCCGCGCCAATTGCGCCAGCAAATTGCGCATCAGGATGGGTATTTACCGGCATTCCCAGATGAGATTCCAGCATCCGGGCAAACGTCTGGCAATGACTAACGCCACCAGTAAACAGAATCGGCGCTTCACAGGAGAGACGAGCAATGAAATTGGCACTCCTCCGCGCCATCGCGTTAATCACTCCGGCGAGAATCGCTTCTGGCGCGACGCCCGCTGAGCGCAGGCTGATCACTTCTGATTCGGCAAACACTGTGCACATACTCGTGATGGCATGCGGCGTGACATTTTCGGTAATGCTGTCGAGTTGCTCGACGCTGGTGCCAAGCGTGCGCGAGATCACCTCCAGGAAACGCCCGGTGCCCGCCGCGCATTTGTCATTCATCAGGAAATCGCACAGGTTACCGTCATCATCAAGCTGAATCACTTTGCTGTCCTGACCACCGATGTCGATTACCGCGCGCGTTGCTGGCGCAAGAAACCGTGCGCCCAGCCCGTGACAGGAGATTTCCGTCACTTGTTTATCGGCAAAATCCACCAGTTGCCGTCCATAGCCGGTGAGCGTCAGAAACGGCGTTGTCTCTAACCCTTCGCGCAGAGTTTCCCAGGCTTCAGTAATTGCTGTTGCCGGACGAAAGGGTGTTGGAACGAGGAAACGGCGCGTAATCACGCCGTCTGCCAGTAAGATCCCTTTGGTGGCGGTAGAACCAGAATCAATGCCAATCGAATATGTCACTGCCACTCCTTACAGCATCTCAATAAAGGCCGCGACACGGGTACTGAGCTGCCCGACATCTGAGGTGGAGTAGTCTGTTTCAATAGCGATATAAGGAATGTTGTGCTGCTGACGCACATGACGTTTAATCGCCAGCGATTCCACCGCGTAGGTATGGCACGCCTGCAAAATCACATCAACTACGCCATCGACCTGATATTCTTCCACCATCTGGCTGAGCATTTGCAGGCGCTGATCGTTCGGCGAAACACAGGAGCAGCCAATCGCCAGATATTTATCCGCCAGCGCGTCGTAGACATCGCCCGTTTCTGCCACGCATTGCTCGGTCGCTTTCGCCCCGGTGCAGTTTTCATAACCGACAACCCAGCCGCCATTCTCTTCAATCGCCCGCACCACTTTTTCTGCTGCGCCGCCAATCGGGCAGCCGGTGATTAAAATGCGTGGACGCGGGTCCAGTCGCTGGCCTTCTTCCCACTGCTGACGAACGCGGGCGGTCATCGCGTCCAGTTCATTGATCAACGCCTCTTTATCGAACCGGAAGGTTGCGCCGTAAACCACTTTCAGAATGTCGCTGCCGCTAAGCGCCGGAGGATTTAACTGCCCAAGATGATAAAAATTAGCCAGTGCGCGACGTTCGCGGTTTTTCAGCGCAATGGCATCGCGCAGAGCATCTTCGCTAATTTCGTGCCCAAAACGTTCTTCCACCGCTTTTTGTAAGCGCAGCATCTCGGCTTTCCATAACGCACGCGAGGCATCGTCTTTAACGCTGTTTGGCAGCTGCATCACATGAACAGGCTTAAACTCCGCCATGTATTCATACATTTTCTTTTTGCCGTCGCAGGTGGTTTCACCGACCACCAGATCAGAAAAGTAGAAGTAGGGGCATTTATCGGTTTTGCCGAAGCCGTAGCTGCTTTTAATCAGCGGGCAGAGGTTGCGCGGCAGATCTTTCTCCGCTTCTTCAATGGTTTCATCAGAGGTGGAACAGAGCGAAACCACAACCGCACCGGCTGCCATCGGGATCTCTTGCGGCATAAAGGTGCAGTAAGTGCCAACCAGCGGAATGCCGCGCTCCTTGAGATCCATGACGGTGAGAAAGCCTTTCTGGCGAGCTTCAGAGAACTGATCGAAAATGGCGGGTAGATCGGTGACAAGTGACATGATTTTCCTTCCCCGTACCACGGGAGATAATGAAAAGAGGCCACATTATTACCATTCTTTTAGTGTGTTTTATTTGATCTCTCTCGCGGTTAGCCACTTAGTTTTTCATGGATTTCTAAAAATTGCCGAGGGGGAACAAGGCCGGGAGCTGCGACAACAAATATAAAATTAGCCCAATACAACCGCCAACCAGCGTACCGTTGACACGGATAAACTGCAGATCTTTGCCGATATTTAACTCGATTTGCCGCGACATATCCCGAGCATCCCAGCTTTTTACTGTATCGCTGATGTGGCGCGTCAGGAATGCGGAAAACTCAGGCGCGACGCGGTGCGCGGCTTGTTCCAGGTGACCATTTAACGATGCCCGCAAGGCATCATCGGCAATTAACGTTTCGCCAAACCATTGACCCGCCCGCGCGATACGTTCTTTCACACGAGAATCTTCACTGTTGATATCCGCTTTCAGCCATTCCCGTAAATCCCCCCACAATTCACTGAGATAGCGGTTAAAAGCTTCATCTTCTTTCAGATAACTTTTTACGGCATCGGCTCGCGCTGCCATTTCCGGATCGTTTTTCAGCTTGTCGATCAGGGCAAAAGTGGCGCGATCAAACGCATGACGGATCTGATGCGCACGATCGCGGCTGATATCATCAAGCAAAGAATTCACCGCGTCAGAAACCAACTCCGCGCTATGTTCGCCCAGCCATTCAGTAGGCAAAATTTTGGCTTTCAGCGGATGCTCGCTCTCCAGCCAGCGAACAATTTGCTGGGCAATAAACTTGCGCGATTTATCGCGCTGGAGAAGGGCGATCAACTGTGCGATCAGCGTATCGAGCAGCACCTGATGACGATCGTTTTTGGTCATACTCTCCAGCATCAACGCACTGGTTCCGGAAAGATCGACCTTATCAATCGCCCGATGGACCGCGCGCTTAAGCAGGCGCTGAATACGTGCATCATCGGTCAGTTCAAGAAAACCGCTCATGATCTGCAACAGATGCTGACCAACGCGGCGGGCGTTCTCCGGCTGACTAAACCAGTTGCCAATCAACAACGCCGGTTCGTGACGTCGAATCAATGCCACCAGCGACTGGGTATCGAGAAATTTTTCCTGCACGAACTGACCGAGATTTTCGCCAATCCGGTCTTTATTACGCGGGATAATCGCCGTATGACGAGAAATGATCGGAATTGGCACGCGGCGAAACAGCGCCACCACCGCAAACCAGTCCGCCAGCGCGCCGACCATCGCCGCTTCAGCAATCGCCTTCACGCCGCTCACCCAAAAATTGGGTGGCAAAAACAGCGTAACGACAAAGGTAGCAGCGGCGATAAGCAGTAAAGAGAGCGCCAACATTTTGGCGCGTCTGAGTTCAATGAGTTTATTCATAACGTTAAGAATAGAGCCTGACGGCAGGATCGCGCAAAAATCACCGCTCCTCCGCCAGCTCGGCAGCCTGATGTTGGCGCACGCGATTAAGCAATCCCGCCAGGGTGAAAACGACGATAACGCCCGCCACGACGGCTAATAGATGAAACGGCAAGCGACCGCCGTTAAACCACAGCCAGCGACCGATTTCGACCGAGACAGACATCACCATCAGGATCACCATATTCAGCGATGCGGAGACGGTCCCTTTCGGTAAGTTATTGGAAAACAGCGTAAAGCGGAATAAGGTCGGGAAGATCAAACCAATCCCGAAAGCATACAAACTGGTGCCCAGCACCGACCACAGCCAGACGTGCGGTGACAGCAGATTGCCGATAATCAACAGCGCGAGGCCGACCAGTTGAATGGGTATAGCACGCCAGATAAAGCGCGGTTCGGTCGGATCTTTGATAAATCGCGCCACGATGGCATTCGCGACAATCACCGCGCCGAACACCGGAACCTGTGTCCAGGCGAACTGCGAAGTTGTTAAGCCGCCCGCGTCGATCAGGATCACCGGCGAGACAGCCACCCAACTCATCATTGGGATATAGCTTAAAGAGATGGTTGCTGCGCCAAAGAGGAACAGCCGATTGCAAAAGACATTACGAAAATCGCGCAAGACGCTTTTGGCGCTAAATGGAACCGCGCCGCGCTTCACCGTCTCTGGCATCGCCAGCAGTAAGCCAACAAATGAGATAAAACCCATAACTGCAATGATGGCAAAAAGGACTTTCCAGTGCACAAAGTGCATCAGAGCTGCGCCGGAAAGCGGGCCAATAATCGGCGCTATCAGTACGATGGAGGTGATAATCGCCATCAACTTGATCCCTTTTGTCTGGCCGAACGCCTCCTGCACCGTGACATAACCAACGGTGGCAATAAAACAGATACTGGTGCCCTGAATTGCACGCGCGATAAGAAACTGTGTCATAGACGTTGTGAACATTGTCGCAGCGCAGGCAAGGGTAAATATTAGCGCCCCGGTAATCAGCACCGGCCTGCGGCCAATCCTGTCGGAAAGCGGCCCCAGCAGCCACTGTAACGCCATACCGCCCGCGAGATAGAGACTGACGGCTGCCGGGGCCAGACTGACATCGGCATTAAAATCACGGACCACATTAATGATCCCCGGCTGGATCAGATCCGTCGACAGGTACGCGGCAAAGTCATACAAAATCAACGCCATCGGGAAAAACAGCGTGGCGGCATGGCGGGCAAAAAAACGTGGTCGCCAACCTTGATCATGCGGGAAGGTTTGATCGTTACTCCACCTATCATGATACGCCCTTTCTTGCAAGCTTCTGCGGCTATCGTGCGGGTCTTAAAGATACGGGTCGCCCACATCCATTTATCGATACGTACCTCGTTCATATCTGTATTCTCAGTCTCTTTTTATTTATTATTAAATTGATTCATCGTAATCTGGATGCCGGCGAGGCAGAAGCTCTTGATGATCTCTGTCGCACGATCCAATATCTCTGGCATCAATTGCAATTCCTCCGGGGGAAATTTCCCTAGCACGTAATCGATCTGTCCGCCCCGTGGGAAATCGCTGCCTATGCCGAAACGAAGGCGGGAATATTCCTGCGTATTCAATAACTGGGCGATATTCTTCAACCCGTTATGCCCGGCGTCGCTACCCTTTGGTTTCAGACGTAAGGTTCCGAATGGCAATGCCAGATCATCTACGACGATCAATAGATTTTCCACGGGAATGTTCTCTTTTTGCAACCAGTACCGAACGGCGTTGCCGCTGAGGTTCATAAAGGTATTCGGCTTTAGCACGATCAAGTCACAGTTTTTCACCCGTATGCGTGCGATTGCCCCGTATCGCTCCTCAGTGAAATTGCCTCCTACGCTCTCTACCAGATGGTTGACAACCCGGAAACCTATATTATGACGGGTTCCCCAATATTCGGAACCGATATTACCAAGTCCTGTTATCAAATATTTCATTATCCTCGAATCTATAAAAGAAAGGGGAAGAACATTCTATGAATATCCTCCCCTTCATGTATTGTAATAATGTTTTTACCTCAGATTATCCTTTAGCCTGAGCACCACGAGCGGCACGAGTCAATTGAACGGCGCAAACAACAGCGTTTTTAGCGTTCATCAATTCAAGACCTTCGAAGTGCAAAGCACCTACCTGCATAGTCTTACCTAATCCAAGGTGATCCACATTAATCGTCAACTTTTCAGGGATTTGATCGTATATAGCTTTCACTTTCAGTTTTCTCATTTGAAGAGACAACTTACCACCGGCTTTAACACCTTCTGCGTGACCTTCCAAAACAACCGGAACTTCCATTACTACGGCTTTGTCCTTAGATACTTCCAAGAAGTCCATGTGAAGGATTTCGTCAGTTACAGGTTGAAACTGCATGTCCTTAACGATTGCCATCGTCTTGTTACCGTCAATGCTTAACTCAACAACGAAAATCTCCGGAGTGTAAACCAACTTACGAACGGCTTCTTTTGTAACCGTGAAGTGAGTTACTTTTTCGCCACCGTATAATACAGCGGGAATTTCATTGTTCTTACGCATTGCTTTCAAGGCTCTTTTCTGATCGGCGGAACGAGCGACGATCTCTCTTCCTTTTCCTTCTAACTCAAATGTCTTCATTTTCTTTAATTTTTGTGTTACTCAAAATTAGTTATTTTGCTTCCTAATTTCCCATCACACGGTACGGGGCTAAAAAGCGGTGCAAAGATACGATTTTTGTTTGATGTGACAAATATTTCGCATGTTATTTGTCGGATTATCGATCTAGCTTCACTAATTTCGTGGTTCGCATGATCCAACGGACAAGGCCGTGGGGGAGGAGCATTACGAGGGGTGTGCATATTTTGTTGAAGAGACCCGGTAATAGGGAAGCCCGGTGGTGAAACAAGGCATTAATCCCTTTTTTAGCCAGTTTTTCCGGACGCATCATGATAC
>OGXJ01000081.1_pt1 | contig 61563 bp, 48 predicted proteins | sample 1576231 | NCBI WGS metagenome assembly OGXJ01 (sample SAMEA3541539, study PRJEB24748) | human gut metagenome | biome: human gut; feature: human-associated habitat; material: faeces | place: China | collected 2012
CTTCTCCAAAAGCAAGTGAGCGGATACATTCGGGACGCGAACCGAATCCCCGGTCAGCAATGCGTATCTCGTCTGCCGTTTGCGCAAATCGGTCCAGCCGTTCAGCGTCTCTGCTGTCGGTTAGCTCAAAATCAGTGAACTGACAGGTATGAGGATCATATCCCATATGTAGTCGCCATTCAGCGCTGCCGCCCCCGGGCGCACTGATTGCTGTTCCATCGACAAGACGCAATCTCTTTCCGCTTGTACAACCCGTAACTGCGGCGCGTACAGCAAGTGTTTGTGCGGCAAGTATGCCAAACCAGTCGGCGGCATTCCGCAGCCGCTTCAGGAGAGCCACGTCAGATAATGTTGCAACGTCATGGAGCTGAGCCCATGCAGTGACTTCACGTAATGACATCCCCCCGGGGCCGTAAGCCAGCCCCAGACGTAGCAGAGTTGCAGCATCACGAATTTCGCGGCGGCGGGTTAGAGCCCCGGCATTACGTGCCGAAGTATCCAGTTCTTCGGGCTTACCAATATGGGCCAGAATTGCTGACCAGTTATCGTGAGAGTAATTCATCGGCACGTTAAATCATATCAGGCGTAATACCACAACCCTTAAGTTAGCGCTTATGGGATCACTCCCCGCCGTTGCTCTTACTCGGATTCGTAAGCCGTGAAAACAGCAACCTCCGTCTGGCCAGTTCGGATGTGAACCTCACAGAGGTCTTTTCTCGTTACCAGCGCCGCCACTACGGCGGTGATACAGATGACGATCAGGGCGACAATCATCGCCTTATGCTGCTTCATTGCTCTCTTCTCCTTGACCTTACGGTCAGTAAGAGGCACTCTACATGTGTTCAGCATATAGGGGGCCTCGGGTTGATAGTAAAATATCACTCGGGGCTTTTCTCTATCTGCCGTTCAGCTAATGCCTGAGACAGATAGCCTCAAGCACCCGCCGCTATTATATCGCTCTTTTTAACCCATTCTGTTTTATCGATTCTAATCCTGAAGACGCCTCGCATTTTTGCATAATTAATCTTTAGTTCATTGTTTATTTTAACTCTTATGTGCCTTTTCATTTACAAAAATTAAGATTATGAACAAGCAGATTTAAGTTATGACTGGATGGTGAGTTATTACTGGAGAAAGTAATAGAAGATACAAAATATTCTTGTACAGAATTTAGTGTTTTTTATAAGGAAAAAATGTCTATAAATCAATGAGTGATATTTAAAATAGACACACTTTTTGAAACACGATACCTCCACACCCTGGTGTAAAAGTAATATGCGATCTTCATCACGCTTTGCTATTCACCTTTAAATATACTTTCTGGGTCGTTCTTAATCAAAATGAATTATCTGATGTATTGAATACTATGGAAACATAAAAACAATGAATGGAGAGCATATTATATGTCTGCCAAAAGACGGCTTCTTATTGCGTGTGCCCTGACAACGATTATCTATCATCTTCCTGCATATTCTTCATTAGAATATAAAGGTTCCTTTGGCTCAATAAATGCAGGTTATGCTGACTGGAATAGTGGCTTCGTTAACACTCACCGTGGTGAAGTATGGAAAGTGACTGCGGACTTTGGTGTGAATTTTAAAGAAGCCGAGTTTTACTCATTTTATGAAAGCAATGTGCTTAACCATGCCGTAGCGGGGCGTAATCATACCGTTTCTGCTATGACACATGTCAGACTTTTTGACTCCGATATGACTTTCTTTGGCAAGATCTATGGTCAATGGGATAACTCATGGGGTGACGATCTTGATATGTTTTATGGCTTGGGCTACCTCGGCTGGAATGGTTCGTGGGGATTTTTTAAACCGTATATAGGATTACATAATCAATCTGGAGACTATGTCTCAGCCAAATATGGTCAAACAAATGGCTGGAATGGTTATGTTGTTGGTTGGACAGCAGTATTACCTTTTACGTTATTTGACGAAAAATTTGTTTTATCTAACTGGAATGAAATAGAACTGGACAGAAATGATGCCTATGCGGAACAACAATTTGGTCGGAATGGGCTAAATGGCGGTTTAACAGTTGCCTGGAAGTTCTGTCCTCGCTGGAAAGCCAGTGTGACGTGGCGTTATTTCGATAATAAGTTAGGCTACGATGGTTTTGGCGATCAAATGATTTATATGCTTGGTTATGATTTCTAATTTTCATAAAGGAATAATTATGCAGAAAACATTAATGGCCAGTTTGATCGGCCTTGCAGTTTGCACAGGGAATGCTTTTAATCCAGCCGTAGCCGCCGAGACTAAACAACCCAATTTAGTCATCATTATGGCGGATGATTTAGGGTATGGTGATTTGGCAACATATGGACATCAGATCGTTAAAACGCCCAATATAGACAGGCTTGCCCGGGAAGGCGTCAAATTTACCGACTACTATGCACCTGCCCCCTTAAGTTCTCCTTCACGGGCGGGACTATTAACAGGGCGGATGCCATTTCGTACTGGCATACGCTCATGGATCCCAACGGGAAAAGATGTGGCATTAGGGCGTAATGAACTCACGATTGCTAATCTACTCAAAGCGCAAGGGTACGACACGGCCATGATGGGTAAGCTGCATCTGAATGCAGGCGGCGATCGCACCGATCAGCCGCAGGCAAAAGATATGGGCTTTGATTACTCACTGGTTAATACGGCGGGTTTTGTTACCGACGCTACTCTGGATAATGCGAAGGAGCGTCCCCGTTTTGGCATGGTCTATCCAACGGGTTGGTTGCGTAACGGGCAACCAACGCCACGTTCCGATAAAATGAGTGGTGAGTATGTCAGTTCGGAAGTTGTTAACTGGTTGGATAACAAAAAGGACAGTAAGCCTTTCTTCCTTTATGTCGCTTTTACCGAAGTACATAGTCCCCTGGCTTCGCCCAAAAAATACCTCGACATGTACTCACAATATATGAGCGAATATCAGAAGCAGCATCCTGATTTATTTTATGGCGACTGGGCGGATAAACCCTGGCGTGGTACAGGAGAATATTATGCCAACATCAGTTATCTGGATGCTCAGGTTGGAAAAGTGCTGGATAAAATTAAAGCGATGGGTGAAGAAGATAACACCATCATAATTTTTACCAGTGACAACGGCCCAGTAACGCGTGAAGCACGCAAAGTTTATGAACTGAATTTGGCAGGTGAAACTGATGGATTACGTGGTCGCAAGGATAATCTTTGGGAAGGCGGCATCCGTGTTCCGGCAATTATTAAATACGGTAAACATCTTCCAAAGGGAATGGTTTCAGATACGCCAGTTTATGGTCTGGACTGGATGCCTACGCTGGCGAAAATGATGAACTTCAAATTACCGACGGACCGCACTTTTGATGGCGAATCGTTGGTTCCTGTCCTTGAGAACAAAGCGCTAAAACGTGAAAAGCCATTAATCTTCGGAATTGACATGCCATTCCAGGATGATCCAACCGACGAATGGGCGATACGTGATGGTGACTGGAAAATGATCATCGATCGTAACAATAAGCCAAAGTACCTATATAACCTCAAAACCGATCGTTTTGAGACTATTAATCAGATAGGTAAAAATCCAGACATTGAAAAACAAATGTATGGTAAGTTCTTAAAATATAAAGCCGATATTGATAATGATTCATTAATGAAAGCCAGAGGTGATAAACCGGAAGCGGTAACCTGGGGCTAATCTGATAACCATAATAAATGTAATGTATGCCTTTCAGGGCTATGCCCGCCTGATTCAATGTTACACATTGAATCAGGTTCTTTTCTTTGACGTATGACGATAATATCCGGATATTCGCAGGGAGTGAATATGTTTACCAACGTAAATGTTGATTGTTGCAAAACACCAGGATGCAAAAACTTGGGATTGTTGAATAGCCAGGATTATATTGCACAAGGCAAAAATATTTTATGTCGGGAATGCGGTTACTTTTTTCCTGTGATATCTGAACGATCTCTTAATATTTATCGTAATCGTGTTAATCATTCATGGCGAGGGTTGGTTCCACAATGTTCAGCTTGCGGAAGCACATCTCTGAAAAAGTATGGTTATTCAGCTCAAGGGCAGAGGAGAATGTATTGTCATCATTGTTCCAGAACATTTATCACTCTGGATCATGTAAATACAACGCCGCGAAGAACACAGTTAGCATTGATGATTGAGCAAGGTGCTTCACTTGCTGATATCCGTAAATTATTACTTCTTAATAGCACAGGGCTTAACCGTGAATTGATAAAACTAGCCCGGGAAGTAAACTATAAAGAAAGTCGCCAGTACTCTTCTGCTTCTGATATTTCTCTAGCTACCCGTGCTTTTCGCGTAAAGTTTAACGGTAGTAATAACTATCTTTATAGTCTTGTTACCACAGAAGAACAAAGCGGTAGAGTTGTCGCTATTTCAACAAATTATTCTCCATCAGCGGTAGAGTCGCATTATCAGTATGCATCAAGTTATGAAGAGCGTTTGTCTCCAGGTACACTGGCGCATCACGTACAACGCAAGGAGTTACTTACTATGCGGCGTGATACCTTATTTGATATTGATTATGGTCGGGCGATATTACATCAAAACGATCCGGGGATGCTGGTGAAACCGGTTCTTCCGGCGTATCGCCATTTTGAACTGGTTAGAGTACTGACTGAAGGATATTCTATAAATATTCAACACTACCTTGATCACGAGTGCTTTATATTAGGCGGTTGTCTGATGGCTAATTTGCAGCATATTCATCAAGGCCGGTGCCATATTTCCTTTGTGAAAGAGCGCGGCGAGAAAACGACTCATTATGATACGCCGCCGCGGTTATTTTTGAGTGGTGGCGTGAGAAATAATGTCTGGCGTGCATTTTCCGCCCGTGATTATTCAATGGCTGTTTGTAACCTTACAGGAAACAAGAAAGCAAATGAAATGCGGAATTCGACGTTGGCAAGCGCGACTTGTTTTATCAACTTCCTGGAGGCTCATCCCTTTCTACCCTCATTAAACCGAATGTCGCCTGCCAATGTTGTCTCAACATTAGATATTTTCAAGCATCTCTGGAATAAACAGCTATAGCATAGTGCGATTTTATTATTACTTTTCCTAATTAATCCCTCAGAAATCCTGACCTTAAGCTATGATTATCAGGGCTTAGGGTCACCCGTTAGCGCTTACAGCCGTCAAAAACTCATCTCATCGCTGATGGCACAAATCCTTCATTGGTTCGTAAAAAACGAATTATTCCTACACTATAATCTGATTTTAACGATGATTCGTGCGGGGTAAAATAGTAAAAACGATCTATTCACCTGAAAGAGAAATAAAAAGTGAAACATCTGCATCGATTCTTTAGCAGTGATGCCTCGGGAGGCATTATTCTTATCATTGCCGCTATCCTGGCGATGATGATGGCCAACAGCGGCGCAACCAGTGGATGGTATCACGACTTTCTGGAGACGCCGGTTCAGCTCCGGGTTGGTTCACTCGAAATCAACAAAAACATGCTGTTATGGATAAATGACGCGCTGATGGCGGTATTTTTCCTGTTAGTCGGTCTGGAAGTTAAACGTGAACTGATGCAAGGATCGCTAGCCAGCTTACGCCAGGCCGCATTTCCAGTTATCGCCGCTATTGGTGGGATGATTGTGCCGGCATTACTCTATCTGGCTTTTAACTATGCCGATCCGATTACCCGCGAAGGGTGGGCGATCCCGGCGGCGACTGACATTGCTTTTGCACTTGGTGTGCTGGCGCTATTGGGAAGTCGTGTTCCGTTAGCGCTGAAGATCTTTTTGATGGCTCTGGCTATTATCGACGATCTTGGGGCCATCATTATCATCGCATTGTTCTACACTAATGACTTATCGATGGCCTCTCTTGGCGTCGCGGCTGTAGCAATTGCGGTACTCGCGGTATTGAATCTGTGTGGTGTACGCCGCACGGGCGTCTATATTCTGGTTGGCGTAGTGTTGTGGACTGCAGTGTTGAAATCGGGGGTTCACGCAACCCTGGCTGGGGTAATTGTCGGCTTCTTTATTCCTTTGAAAGAGAAGCATGGGCGTTCTCCAGCGAAGCGACTGGAGCATGTGTTGCACCCGTGGGTGGCATATTTGATTTTGCCACTGTTTGCATTTGCTAATGCTGGCGTTTCACTGCAAGGTGTCACGCTGGATGGCTTGACCTCCATTCTGCCATTGGGGATCATCGCTGGTTTGCTGATTGGCAAACCGCTGGGGATTAGTCTGTTCTGCTGGTTGGCGCTGCGTTTGAAACTGGCGCATCTGCCTGAGGGAACGACTTATCAGCAAATTATGGCGGTGGGGATCCTGTGCGGTATCGGTTTTACTATGTCTATCTTTATTGCCAGCCTGGCCTTTGGTAGCGTAGATCCAGAACTGATTAACTGGGCGAAACTCGGTATCCTGGTCGGTTCTATCTCTTCGGCGGTAATTGGATACAGCTGGTTACGCGTTCGTTTGCGTCCATCAGTGTGACAGGACGGTTTACCGGGGAGCCATAAACGGCTCCCTTTTCATTGTTATCAGGGAGAGAAATGAGCATGTCTCATATCAATTACAACCACTTGTATTACTTCTGGCATGTTTATAAAGAAGGTTCCGTGGTTGGCGCAGCGGAGGCGCTTTATTTGACACCACAAACCATTACCGGACAGATCCGGGCTCTGGAAGAGCGCCTGCAAGGCAAATTATTTAAGCGCAAGGGACGTGGTCTCGAACCCAGCGAGCTGGGAGAGCTGGTCTATCGCTATGCCGATAAAATGTTCACCTTAAGCCAGGAAATGCTGGATATCGTGAACTATCGCAAAGAATCCAATTTATTGTTTGACGTTGGCGTGGCTGATGCACTTTCCAAACGTCTGGTCAGTAGCGTGCTGAATGCTGCAGTAGTAGAAGGCGAGCCGATTCATCTTCGCTGCTTCGAATCCACCCACGAAATGCTGCTGGAGCAATTAAGCCAGCATAAACTGGATATGATCATTTCCGACTGTCCGATAGATTCTACGCAGCAGGAAGGCCTGTTCTCCGTGAGAATTGGCGAATGTGGCGTGAGTTTCTGGTGTACAAATCCACCACCGGAAAAACCGTTCCCGGCTTGTCTGGAAGAACGGCGGCTTTTGATTCCTGGGCGACGTTCAATGTTAGGGCGCAAATTGCTTAACTGGTTTAACTCCCAGGGATTAAACGTAGAAATCCTTGGCGAGTTTGATGATGCCGCGTTGATGAAAGCTTTTGGTGCGATGCACAATGCAATCTTCGTTGCTCCAACGCTTTATGCATATGACTTTTATGCCGATAAAACTGTCGTAGAAATTGGTCGCGTCGAGAATGTGATGGAAGAGTACCATGCTATTTTTGCTGAGCGGATGATTCAGCACCCGGCGGTACAGCGAATCTGCAATACGGATTATTCTGCGCTTTTTAGTCCAGCGGCGCGTTAATCGGCAGCTCCCCCAAAGTTAAGGTGGGGGAGATAGATTAATTGTACATTACCACGATTTTGACTCGGCTCATTATTTGCCCGCTTGAGACATTGTTTCCATATGTACGCGGGCGAATAAATAGAGGAATCTGATTACTTCCTTCATGGGGATGCTGAAAAGAGTAGTAATTGCTTTTACCATACTGGATTTCATTCGTACCATCATTGGAGAGTTGAAAGCCTACTTGACCCGCACCGTCCTCACTGTTTTCTAACTCATTTTTTAATATGCTGGCTCCTGACTCCTGTATCGTCACTGGTTCAAAGTAATATTCAACATCACTGGGTTCAAAAACTAATTCACCTTGCTCACCCTGGATGCAGTCAAATCTTATATGATGAAACTGATAATTTTCATTATTGATACGAGACAGTACAAATCGTCCAGTGTCGATGGATTGATCTTCAAAACCACAGGTCATTAAATTTACCTGTAAAATAGTATTTAAATTAAAATTAAAGCGGACTCTATTACAATTAGTATTATTCCCTGTGCATGAACTCACTTCAATTTCGAACAGCAAAGGAAAAGGAGTTCCTGGAAAAATGTCTGCGGTGTTAGAACTATCTGATACAGATGCGATAGAATATGGAATGGTGAAATTTATCGCAGATAGCATTTCTTCTAAATTATAAGATGACTTCCCTGGAAGCTCTATTTTTTTACCGTCATATTCAAAGGGGAAATTAATAATATAATGACGACTTCCGACTTTAAACCTTAAAGCGTTCTGTGTTAAAAAATGAACTTTAATGGCGTTGGTTGTCTCTTGCAAGTCTGTACACTCAATGATATTTCCGGTGTTTTCAATTTTTTCGGCGGTTAGATTACCTTTCATACTCAGTGGCTTGAGTATATATGTTCCACCTTGTTCACCGACATTGGTCAATGCACAGGGAGCACTTTGCACAATAAAAGAATATAGACTCAAGGTGATTAATAAAAGCCACTTCATAGTAAACTCCTTTTACTGGCATATATATGTTTTGTTTTCATTGATAACGTGTTGAAAAGTAATAGTACAGAATAAGTTCTGTTCATCATTGAGAGCAACTTTTATGCCAGTGGGAATTTCATCTACGCGAATAAAAAGGCGACTACCCTGGCCAACGACTCCAATATTGTTTTCCTGGAAATCCAGTACGTCATAGCCAAAGGTTAATGGCGAACCATCGGGACGCAGTGCCTGTATATACCAGGGCTTACGTTGGTCAGTTGTAAACTGCACATAAGAAACTGCTCCACGGTAAGGCGCAATAATTTGACGATTGCCCTGCAATTCGGTTTCACTTTCACTGTTTGCTATATCAAGTACCAGATGGTTTTCACGATGAGGTATAATCAGGTCGTAAACAACCTGGCCTTTGCTATTTGTTCGGTTGTATTTTTGTCCATTAATATTCGCACCTTCTAACCCAGGCGCATCCAGAATTGCAAATGTATCGGATAACTGGTTAGTGATATTAATACCACCGGGCCAGACAACTAATCCACTACTAATACTTCCACCACTTTGCCAGGCGTTTTTAGAATGGCTATAGCTGCCATCTATTATGGCTATGGGAGTTTTCCAGCTTAAATTCGTACCAAGCGAGGTATCATTATTTTGTTGTTGCTGATTAACATATATACCATAATTTAACTGATCATGTTCACCGGCTATGCCAGTAATTCCAGTATTGTTGGAGGAATAGCCATCTTTGGAAAATGAGGTCGAATTCGATAAGTTAATTTGGTGACGTGTTTTGGCAATATCATCCCCCCAGTAGAAAGGAATGGAGATGAACAGATTAAAACGCTCCTCTTCTTTATCGTTTTCATCATAGGATTGGCTGGCAGAGAAAGTATAACTGATGCGCTGCCAGCTATTGGAATAACTGAATTGGTAATCTTTAGCATTTCCACTTCGCCCCCAGTAATTCCGCCAAAGTGCACTTAATGATACATTTCCCAGGTTATTGGATAAAGGTTGCATAATATTGGCAGAAAGGCTATTTTTTCTGCCAATATCATAAAAATCATCATATTCACTCTGATGATTGTGTTTGTCATTTTCGTAAAGATGGTCGCTGAATGTCCTGTAATCCTGCGAAGCATAACGCCAGGCGGCCACGCTAAATCGAGTGGCTGTTTGTACTAGATATTTATTATAGGCGACCTGATAGCTCGTACCTTCGTGTGTTATATCATTATTTAACTTACTACTCGATCGTGTAGCGTCAAAAGAGATGGCACCCAGCGGTGTATTCCAACCATTTCCCAGAGTTATAGCATTATAGTTATCGGATAAAATCGTACCGCCATAAAGTGTCAAAAGATTGTTGAGGCCATATATATAATTTGCCTCGAGAAAGTCCTCCTGATTCTTTACACCATATAACTCACTGCGTCCGGCGATAAAATCGAAATTTGAAACACCAGGTTGCAGCATGTTGGGCACGGAAGAGTAGGGCACCAAAAAGGAACGAACACTACCATCTGCTTCCTTTATGCTGACATCGAGATCAGAGCCGCTGCCCGAAAGTTGCAAATCTGCGATAGTAAATGGTCCCGGGGGAACCTCTTTTTGGTAAATGATGTAGCCATTTTGCGAAACCGTTATCAAGGCATTACTTTGCGCAACACCCTGTACTAAAGGTGTAAAGCTCTGCATAGAATCAGGTAGCATTTGCATATCGCGAAATAAGCGTATTCCGCTAAATCGCAGAGAGTCGAATATGAGTGAGGATGTGTAATTTTCTCCTATCTGAACTGTGCTTAATATTTGCGACCAGCCACGTTCCAGGTAAAGAGTATTACTTTGCCATGTGCCTTTCATATCATCAGGCTTGCTATAGCTGGCATCAGAGTGTAACTGCCAACTAAATAAATTTAATCCGCTGTTAAAACGACCATAACTGGCTGTATTACTGTTATTATTGCTGTCATAAGAGCGATACTGACTTAAATTATAGGAGGTATAAAAAGCATCAATGCCGCGATCCCAACTTTCCGGGGGAACGTAACCTCTTTCAAGTTCATTGATATACGCCTGTGGGATCGTTAAATTTAGTCGGTGTTCACTGATATCCCACTGATATTGTCCACCATGAACCGCTTCATCCAGTAAAATACAATTATCTTCTGTATTGAGATTATCGGTCTTTACCCCCAGTGTGGTTAGTAGCACCTTAGGCAGACATGGTTTGGCTGGTGACTCTGGGATCGTGATATCTTGTTTCCCACGCCACTGGTGGTTTACATAAACATCAAGTTCGTAGTTTCCCGGAAGAGGTTGTTTATTATCGAAGCGATATTCGGAAACTTTTTCTCCTCTCATGCCGCCGATCATAAAGTGTGTATCAAAAGTTTCTTCAGCATAACCCGGAAAAGAATACAAAAAAATAATAGCAGCGACCCATCGTGTCGTCCTTAACATGACTTTTTCCTGTTATCTCGCGGCGATTTTACTATGGATGTTATTCCCGTAATCATCAACTACCGTTAGTTCATATTCTGAGGCGTTGTTATTTTTTAATGTAATGTCGCTATTCGAAAATGGAGGCAGTAAGATACTTTCATTATTAACTTTCACGTTTTGTGCTTTGATAGTTGTAACTGTTATCCAGTTGGCTGTTTCATTGTTTATTGAGATGGCGTTGTTTTTCTTTTTGATATTTAATTGAGAAAGGCTTTTTTTATCTACCGGAGCTATTCCACTTGGACGCCAAAGTAACTTTATACGGTTTTGCAATGCAAGTTTAATTTTGTTCTTTTCTGCATTTTGTGGGTTGTTTGGAGGGATATCCAGAACATTTAGATAAAATAAGCTTTCTTTATTGTGAGGCAAATTGTTTGGCATTTTTCTTATTTTAAGTTGTTGGCCGGAACCACCTGCTACACGACTTACTGGCGGTGTGAGAATAAATGGGACCTGAATTTTTTCTGGCGCGATAGTGGTGTTCCCATCATCGATCCATGCCTGAATTAAAGAGGCATTTTTACTTTGATTCATTAACTGTACGAGAACCTCTCTGTTTTTTTCCGGATAAATAATGCGCGTACCATAGATGACCACTCCGGCATGAACAGGTAAAATAAAAAATGACATCAGTAATGCTATTATTATTCTCACGTAACCACTCCGTAAATAATACCGGTAGCAGAGCTACCGGCAAAAAACGTTAATCTGCACTGATTTTAATCGTTACGGTTGACTCTACAGAGCCTTTTGTAACAGGATTGCCACTTGTGCGGGCATATTGTGCATTCAAATTAAGAAAATATTGACCAGCGCCATTATCTTTCAGCGGTGTTTTTAACCCTGGTCTCATTCTGGTCAAAGTCCCATCATCGAGGAAAATGGCAAAGCCAATGTTCTCAGCAGTTCCTTTATTCAGCGTAAAGTTATTAGCATCAAACTCTGATGCTAGCACTTCGATACTGGGGGCTGTATTGCCGTCACACTGAATTTCTAAGTCATGAGAGGTTGAACCGGTTTTTAAAGTATAGATTTCATTATTGATAAGTTGATTCATTGCACTGGTTACAACGTCTTCGACAACGATATCTGTTGTCGAATCACCATTAACAAAGTAACACGTTGTATCAACAACTTCTCCTCTAATGGTTAGCGTTCCTTGATCGACATCCTTGGCGAAGGTTGTTGCGCTAAACATCAACGTTGTCGCAACGAAGGGAATAATATACTTTTTCATAAATCATCCTTAATTAACTGGTATGGAAGGTCACTCGTTTTCAAACCCGATTATGTGATCAGGTTGTTATTATTTAGATTAATGTTTAAATTTTTTAATTTCTTGATGTGAAGTTGATGAAACTTTGAAAATTTAATATTCTTAATTGTTCCCTTCTTTATAAGAAGAGCAAGGTTCCATCATTAGAATGACAAAGTAGGAAGTTTCAGAGCATGCTTCAGATTATTTTTTATATCTCTGTGCTGAATTAATAACTATTACAGATAATTTCATTCTGAAATTACTTCTTTTTTGGGGTGTTTTAATTTTGATGAGCTATGTTTTTCATAAGGAACATACACTCGTTGATGCTTTTAAGGTATTTTCTCATTTCTGGGGATGTTTTGTCGTAATCGTGCATAAACTTTTTCAGTTCTTTATACACATCATTATTTAGCTTTATATTGTCGCGAACTAAAGTTTGTATCAATGGTATCAAAATTTCGAAACGGGACGGTTTGTCATCAATACTTGCCAGGGTTTTGAATACTCCTGTGTATCTGTAACCTAAGTGCTTATTGACAAGTTGAGTGGTCCATCGGCCAGGCATAATATCTTCACAGCGCAAATTTTTTATTCTGGTATTAGTGAACGATGTTCCAAATATGTTGCTTTTTTTAATGAAGAGGTTGTTTATTTCTCCATTTGAAAAGATGGTGTTTGATAAGTCGCTTTCAAAACATGATATATTGGTTAATACACAACCAAAATAATACCCATATGAAAGGTTGCTCTTTTCTATTGTTATATTTGATAGCAACATTTTATGTATATTAATATTAAGGGCAGTCAAATACTGGATGTTTTTCTCGTTAAGTTCATGCATCTCCAGAGATTTATTATAGGGTAATAAAAGTATAAATTCCTTTACATTATCTCCGCAGTAAGAAAAGACAACATCAAATTTATTGGTGATTGTGTTTTCAGTTGAGCAGTAAGCTGATTTTTTATTAATCGACTGGGTATGCTTTTAAATAAAGATAATTTTTTACATAGTTGTGAATATGCAATATTGCTAGTTTTAAAGTTCTGCCACATTATTCCCTGGTTATCATCTATCGATGAGGAGGGGATTTTATTGCATTGCTCATTGTATAGCTCAGGGAAAATATTTTTTTTAATCAGCTTTTTGATTTCCTGGTTAAGATGACTTTTTTTCTTGTCTGGTGCACTATATTTAGCGTTTTGTGATGTCTCCTGATGAGCATAAAATGACTGGAGATTTCTGCAGGCCTCATAAAATATTTCAGGAGTATATAGCTGTGGGTATATTTCATGGTTGAAGTTTGCCTTTAAAAACTTAACGAATTTTTCATGGCATTCTTGATATATCTTAATCTCTTCAGAAAGACATTCGCTTGTTCTGTCATCAAAAACATCCAATCTAAGTAATGTGATGCCTTTGTGTTTAAAAAAATAAAATTGAACTGTATGTTCTATGAGTTTACATCTATAAAAATATGCATCTCTCAGATGAGTATATTGAAAAAAATGATGAAGAACTGCAGATGGTTTAGGCAAGTTATGGCTTCCAAAAAAGTCATCAAACAAAATTAAGAACTCTGTTTTATACTCGCAAAATACTTTTACTAACTCATTTTGTCTTGTTTTATTTATTATTACATCATCTACTATATTTGATTTATAAAGACAATGTGGCGAAGTTGAGATACCATTTGTCATTATCAGTCCTTGAAGTTGATGAATTTTTATTAATTTAATTTATGAGTGAATGTGACTACTATCAAAAATCGCTCATTAATTTTATGAAGTAGAATATAAATAGGTATTTAACCTGTGTTGATTGTTGTTAATTATTTACAAGATCTAATAAGGAGATATTTATGAATGGTTAAAGTGTATAGGAATTTAATTCAAAAATAGAGTGGTCTTAAGTTTAATACCTCAATGTGTATCACAATATCCACATTCTTTGTTGGGGAGTCTGGAGATTGAGTAGATATTCTTGTTCAGAATGTATCAGCCGATGGTTCTACGATTCTTAAGCCACGAAGAGTTCAGAAAGTGTAGCGGCATGTCTGCAAAAGCCAGCATCTTTTGACTATCTGGCAACCGGTAGTGTGTTCTCTCACGCATCATAAAAGCAGCAGGCATAAAAAAACCCGCCAGAGCGGGTTTTTTTACAAAGCTGACAACAACAGGCGATTAAGCCAGTTTGTTGATCTGTGCAGTCAGGTTAGCCTTATGACGTGCAGCTTTGTTTTTGTGGATCAGACCTTTAGCAGCCTGACGGTCCACGATCGGTTGCATTTCGTTAAATGCTTTCTGTGCAGCAGCTTTGTCGCCAGCTTCGATAGCTGCGTATACTTTCTTGATGAAAGTACGCATCATAGAGCGACGGCTTGCGTTGTGCTTACGAGCCTTTTCAGACTGAATGGCGCGCTTCTTAGCTGATTTGATATTAGCCAAGGTCCAACTCCCAAATGTGTTCTATATGGACAATTCAAAGGCCGAGGAATATGCCCTTTTAGCCTTCTTTTGTCAATGGATTTGTGCAAATAAGCGCCGTTAATGTGCCGGCACTCGTTACGTAGTGATGGCGCAGGATTCTACCAGCTTGCGGGGTGTGAATACAGCTTTTCCGCGATAAAAATTGCAGCAGGCGGTCACTTTCTTCCCGTGATTTGCGCCATGGCAATGAAAAGCCACTTCTTTCTGATTTCGGTACTCAATCGCCGGTTAACCTTGACCGCTGTACAAGGTATACTCGGACGATTTTCACTGTTTTGAGCCAGACATGAAGCTGATACGCGGCATACATAATCTCAGCCAGGCCCCGCAAGAAGGGTGTGTGCTGACTATTGGTAATTTCGACGGCGTGCATCGCGGTCATCGCGCGCTGTTACAGGGCTTGCAGGAAGAAGGGCGCAAGCGCAACTTACCGGTGATGGTGATGCTTTTTGAACCTCAACCACTGGAACTGTTTGCTACCGATAAAGCCCCGGCACGGCTGACCCGGCTGCGGGAAAAACTGCGTTACCTTGCAGAGTGTGGCGTTGATTACGTGCTGTGCGTGCGTTTCGACAGGCGTTTCGCGGCGTTAACCGCGCAAAATTTCATCAGCGATCTTCTGGTGAAGTATTTGCGCGTAAAATTTCTTGCCGTAGGTGATGATTTCCGCTTTGGCGCTGGTCGTGAAGGCGATTTCTTGTTATTACAGAAAGCTGGCATGGAATACGGCTTCGATATCACCAGTACGCAAACTTTTTGCGAAGGTGGCGTGCGTATCAGCAGCACCGCCGTGCGTCAGGCGCTGGTGGATGACAATCTGGCTCTGGCAGAAAGTTTACTGGGGCACCCGTTTGCCATCTCCGGGCGTGTAGTCCACGGTGATGAATTAGGGCGCACTATAGGTTTCCCGACGGCGAATGTACCGCTACGCCGTCAGGTTTCCCCGGTGAAAGGGGTTTATGCGGTAGAAGTGCTGGGCCTCGGTGAAAAGCCGTTACCCGGCGTGGCAAACATCGGAACACGCCCAACGGTTGCCGGTATTCGCCAGCAGCTGGAAGTGCATTTGTTAGATGTTGCAATGGACCTTTACGGTCGCCATATACAAGTAGTGCTGCGTAAAAAAATACGCAATGAGCAGCGATTTGCGTCGCTGGACGAACTGAAAGCGCAGATTGCGCGTGATGAATTAACCGCCCGCGAATTTTTTGGGCTAACAAAACCGGCTTAAGCCTGTTATGTAATCAAACCGAAATACGGAACCGAGAATCTGATGAGTGACTATAAATCAACCCTGAATTTGCCGGAAACAGGGTTCCCGATGCGTGGCGATCTCGCCAAGCGCGAACCGGGAATGCTGGCGCGTTGGACTGATGATGATCTGTACGGCATCATCCGTGCGGCTAAAAAAGGCAAAAAAACCTTCATTCTGCATGATGGCCCTCCTTATGCGAATGGCAGCATTCATATTGGTCACTCGGTTAACAAGATTCTGAAAGACATTATCGTGAAGTCCAAAGGGCTTTCCGGTTATGACTCGCCGTATGTGCCTGGCTGGGACTGCCACGGTCTGCCGATCGAGCTGAAAGTAGAGCAAGAATACGGTAAGCCGGGTGAGAAATTCACCGCCGCCGAGTTCCGCGCCAAGTGCCGCGAATACGCGGCGACCCAGGTTGACGGTCAACGCAAAGACTTTATCCGTCTGGGCGTGCTGGGCGACTGGTCGCACCCGTACCTGACCATGGACTTCAAAACTGAAGCCAACATCATCCGCGCGCTGGGCAAAATCATCGGCAACGGTCACCTGCACAAAGGCGCGAAGCCAGTTCACTGGTGCGTTGACTGCCGTTCTGCGCTGGCGGAAGCGGAAGTTGAGTATTACGACAAAACTTCTCCGTCCATCGACGTTGCTTTCCAGGCAGTCGATCAGGATGCACTGAAAGCAAAATTTGCCGTAAGCAACGTTAACGGCCCAATCTCGCTGGTAATCTGGACCACCACGCCGTGGACTCTGCCTGCCAACCGCGCAATCTCTATTGCACCAGATTTCGACTATGCGCTGGTGCAGATCGACGGTCAGGCCGTGATTCTGGCGAAAGATCTGGTTGAAAGCGTAATGCAGCGTATCGGCGTGACCGATTACACCATTCTCGGTACGGTAAAAGGTGCGGAGCTTGAGCTGCTGCGCTTTACTCATCCGTTTATGGGCTTCGACGTTCCGGCAATCCTCGGCGATCACGTTACCCTGGATGCCGGTACCGGTGCCGTTCACACCGCGCCTGGCCACGGCCCGGACGACTATGTGATCGGTCAGAAATACGGCCTGGAAACCGCTAACCCGGTTGGCCCGGACGGCACTTATCTGCCGGGTACTTACCCGACGCTGGATGGCGTGAACGTCTTCAAAGCGAACGACATCGTCGTTGCGCTGCTACAGGAAAAAGGCGCGCTGCTGCACGTTGAGAAAATGCAGCACAGCTATCCGTGCTGCTGGCGTCACAAAACGCCGATCATCTTCCGCGCGACGCCGCAGTGGTTCGTCAGCATGGATCAGAAAGGTCTGCGTGCGCAGTCACTGAAAGAGATCAAAGGCGTGCAGTGGATCCCGGACTGGGGCCAGGCGCGTATCGAGTCGATGGTTGCTAACCGTCCTGACTGGTGTATCTCCCGTCAGCGCACCTGGGGCGTACCGATGTCACTGTTCGTGCACAAAGACACGGAAGAGCTGCATTCGCGTACCCTCGAACTGATGGAAGAAGTGGCTAAACGCGTTGAAGTTGATGGCATTCAGGCGTGGTGGGATCTTGATGCGAAAGAGCTCCTCGGCGATGAAGCTGATCAGTACGTGAAAGTGCCGGACACATTGGATGTATGGTTTGACTCCGGATCTACCCACTCTTCTGTTGTTGACGTGCGTCCGGAATTTGCCGGTCACGCAGCGGACATGTATCTGGAAGGTTCTGACCAACACCGCGGCTGGTTCATGTCCTCTCTGATGATCTCCACCGCGATGAAGGGCAAAGCGCCGTATCGTCAGGTACTGACCCACGGCTTTACCGTGGATGGTCAGGGGCGCAAGATGTCTAAATCCATCGGCAACACCGTTTCGCCGCAGGATGTGATGAACAAACTGGGTGCGGATATTCTGCGTCTGTGGGTGGCATCAACTGACTACACCGGTGAAATGGCCGTTTCTGACGAGATCCTGAAACGTGCTGCCGACAGCTATCGTCGTATCCGTAACACCGCGCGCTTCCTGCTGGCAAACCTGAACGGTTTTGATCCAGCAAAAGATATGGTGAAACCGGAAGAGATGGTGGTACTGGATCGCTGGGCCGTAGGTTGTGCGAAAGCGGCACAGGAAGACATCCTCAAGGCATACGAAGCATACGATTTCCACGAAGTGGTACAGCGTCTGATGCGCTTCTGCTCCGTTGAGATGGGTTCCTTCTACCTCGACATCATCAAAGACCGTCAGTACACCGCCAAAGCGGACAGTGTGGCGCGTCGTAGCTGCCAGACTGCGCTGTATCACATCGCGGAAGCGCTGGTGCGCTGGATGGCACCAATCCTCTCCTTCACCGCTGATGAAGTGTGGGGCTACCTGCCGGGCGAACGTGAAAAATACGTCTTCACCGGCGAGTGGTACGAAGGCCTGTTTGGTTTGGCAGACAGTGAAGCGATGAACGATGCGTTCTGGGACGAGCTGTTGAAAGTGCGTGGCGAAGTGAACAAAGTCATTGAGCAAGCGCGTGCCGATAAGAAAGTGGGTGGCTCGCTGGAAGCGGCAGTGACCTTGTACGCAGAACCGGAACTGGCGGCGAAACTGACCGCGCTGGGCGATGAATTACGATTTGTCCTGTTGACCTCCGGCGCTACCGTTGCAGACTATAACGACGCACCTGCTGATGCTCAGCAGAGCGAAGTACTCAAAGGGCTGAAAGTCGCGTTGAGTAAAGCCGAAGGTGAGAAGTGCCCACGCTGCTGGCACTACACCCAGGATGTCGGCAAGGTGGCGGAACACGCAGAAATCTGCGGCCGCTGTGTCAGCAACGTCGCCGGTGACGGTGAAAAACGTAAGTTTGCCTGATGAGTCAATCGATCTGTTCAACAGGGCTACGCTGGCTGTGGCTGGTGGTAGTCGTGCTGATTATCGATCTGGGCAGCAAATACCTGATCCTCCAGAACTTTGCTCTGGGGGATACGGTCCCGCTGTTCCCGTCGCTTAATCTGCATTATGCGCGTAACTATGGCGCGGCGTTTAGTTTCCTTGCCGATAGCGGCGGCTGGCAGCGTTGGTTCTTTGCCGGTATTGCGATTGGTATTAGCGTAATCCTGGTTGTGATGATGTATCGCTCGAAGGCCACGCAGAAGCTAAACAATATCGCTTACGCGCTGATTATTGGCGGCGCGCTGGGCAACCTGTTCGACCGCCTGTGGCACGGCTTCGTTGTCGATATGATCGACTTCTACGTCGGCGACTGGCACTTCGCCACCTTCAACCTTGCCGATACTGCCATTTGTGTCGGTGCGGCACTGATTGTGCTGGAAGGTTTTTTGCCTTCTAAAGCGAAAAAACAATAATAAACCCTGCCGGATGCGATGCTGACGCATCTTATCCGGCCTACAGATTGCTGCGAAATCGTAGGCCGGATAAGGCGTTTACGCCGCATCCGGTAAAAATCCTCAAAATATAAGAGCAAACCTGCATGTCTGAATCTGTACAGAGCAATAGCGCCGTCCTGGTGCACTTCACGCTAAAACTCGACGATGGCACCACCGCCGAGTCTACCCGCAACAACGGTAAACCGGCGCTGTTCCGCCTGGGCGATGCTTCTCTTTCTGAAGGGCTGGAGCAACACCTGCTGGGGCTGAAAGTGGGCGACAAAACCACCTTCTCGCTGGAGCCAGATGCGGCGTTTGGCGTGCCGTCACCGGACCTGATTCAGTACTTCTCCCGCCGTGAATTTATGGATGCAGGCGAGCCAGAAATTGGCGCAATCATGCTTTTTACCGCAATGGATGGCAGTGAGATGCCTGGTGTGATCCGCGAAATTAACGGCGACTCCATTACCGTTGATTTCAACCATCCGCTGGCCGGGCAGACCGTTCATTTTGATATTGAAGTGCTGGAAATCGATCCGGCACTGGAGGCGTAACATGCAGATCCTGTTGGCCAACCCGCGTGGTTTTTGTGCCGGGGTAGACCGCGCTATCAGCATTGTTGAAAACGCGCTGGCCATTTACGGCGCACCGATATATGTCCGTCACGAAGTGGTGCATAACCGCTACGTGGTCGATAGCTTGCGCGAGCGTGGGGCTATCTTTATTGAGCAGATTAGCGAAGTGCCGGACGGCGCGATCCTGATTTTCTCCGCACACGGTGTTTCTCAGGCGGTTCGTAACGAAGCGAAAAGCCGCGATTTGACGGTGTTTGATGCCACCTGTCCGCTGGTGACCAAAGTGCATATGGAAGTTGCCCGCGCCAGTCGCCGTGGCGAAGAATCTATTCTCATCGGCCACGCCGGGCACCCGGAAGTGGAAGGGACGATGGGGCAGTACAGCAACCCAGAAGGGGGAATGTATCTGGTCGAATCGCCAGACGATGTGTGGAAACTGACGGTCAAAAACGAAGAGAAGCTCTCCTTTATGACCCAAACCACGCTGTCGGTGGATGACACGTCTGATGTGATCGACGCGCTGCGTAAACGCTTCCCGAAAATTGTCGGTCCGCGCAAAGATGACATCTGCTACGCCACGACTAACCGTCAGGAAGCGGTACGCGTCCTGGCAGAACAGGCGGAAGTTGTGTTGGTGGTCGGTTCGAAAAACTCCTCCAACTCCAACCGTCTGGCGGAGCTGGCCCAGCGTATGGGCAAACGCGCGTTTTTGATTGACGATGCGAAAGATATCCAGGAAGAGTGGGTGAAAGAGGTTAAATGCGTCGGCGTGACTGCGGGTGCATCGGCTCCGGATATTCTGGTGCAGAATGTGGTGGCACGTTTGCAGCAGCTGGGCGGTGGTGAAGCCATTCCGCTGGAAGGCCGTGAAGAAAACATTGTTTTCGAAGTGCCGAAAGAACTGCGTGTCGATATTCGTGAAGTCGAGTAAAGATTAATCATTCAAAAACCAGCACACTCGTTGCTGGTTTTTTTTTAGCTGTACTCTTCTGCGGAGGCAAGGATGATGAGCAAGATAGCTTATGGATTGGCGGGATTTTTGGCTTTTGTATTTTGTTTGGGAGCGGCCAATGGCGCTTCGCAGCTTGAATTTTCGTTCTGGGATCGAAATTATACCGGGACGATTGCGGGTAAGCAGGTAAGTGTCGATATTACGCGGATTAACAACGACCTTCATGGTAGCTATTGCTATGAACCCTGCAATCAGAGAAAAATGCGATTAATTCTGCGAGGATCTCTCCAGGTTGAGCGGCTGCTTCTTGAGGAGCGCGCACAGACACTTTCTGGTCAATGGGATGCTGAAGTTTCACCGATTGAGATAAAAGGTGTATGGACTTCAGCCGATAAAAAACACCATTTCCCCATAGCACTTCACTATAACAAACCCAAAAACGATCCGGGCATTGATCTGGTGCTGGTGGCGGAAGTGAATGACGATTACGACCCTACCAAAGCGATCGACTGTAATAATGTTCCGGTCATTTCAGCAATAAAATTATATCGTGATGGGAAACCGATACAGACCTTATATACTGCTTCTATCGGCACTTGTAGCATTTTTACGCCTCAATGGGAGGATGTTAATTTTGATGGTTATCCGGATCTTTCCATTCCGCAAGAGTTACCCGCTGGACCCAATATCCCCGAACAAACCTGGCTTTACGATCCCTCAACACAACGTTTTGTTGATGCGCCTGCGTCTTATCAGGAAATCACCTCGCCGGAGCCGGATGCAGAATATAAGCAGATCGTCAGCCATTGGCGAGGCGGTTGCTGTAGTCACGGAATAGACGTTTATCGCTGGAAGGGTAAAGAGGTTGAATTGATCGACAGCGGCTCAAGTTATCTTCAGCCAGTGCTAAGTAAAGGTAAAATGTATACCTGCTACGTAATTCCTTCCTATCACGATGGCCGCATTTTTTATCTGCAGGAACGTAAGAATGGTCATCTGACGCCGACTTTTACTGATGTGGAGGGGTGTGAGCCATTTCAGTTAACCACGGATATCCGCACAGTCATTCAGTCAGAGAAACCAGGCATGGAGCCGGAATCCATTGAAATTCAGTGGCAGGAAGATAAAGCGTCTCCAGGGGAATTTTGCCCGCTAGTACCGTTTGTTGAAGGCGATAAACTCAGCCCGCGTCTGGTGACGAATAAAGATATTTCGGATATCTGTATCAGCAGCGATGAGTTCAAAGCCATGAGCAATTAACAAGCCAGGAGAGACAGTAATGACAAAACTTATACCTATCTTCCTCGATACTGACCCCGGCATTGACGATGCCGTCGCCATTGCCGCCGCGATTTTTGCCCCCGAACTCGACCTGCAACTGATGACCACCGTCGCGGGTAATGTCTCGGTTGAGAAAACCACCCGCAACGCCCTGCAACTGCTGCATTTCTGGAATGCGGAGATTCCGCTCGCCCAGGGCGCAGCCGTACCGCTGGTACGCGCACCGCGTGATGCAGCATCTGTGCACGGCGAATCGGGAATGGCTGGCTACGACTTTGTTGAGCACAACCGAAAGCCACTGGAGATACCAGCATTCCTGGCTATTCGGGATGCCCTGATGCGTGCACCAGAGCCTGTTACCCTGGTGGCCATTGGCCCGTTAACCAATATTGCGCTGTTACTTTCACAATGCCCGGAATGCAAACCGCATATTCGCCGTCTGGTGATCATGGGCGGTTCTGCCGGACGCGGCAACTGTACGCCAAACGCCGAGTTTAATATCGCTGCCGATCCAGAAGCGGCTGCCTGTGTCTTCCGTAGCGGAATCGAAATTGTCATGTGCGGTCTGGATGTCACCAATCAGGCAATATTAACCCCTGACTATCTCGCTACTTTGCCGGAGTTGAATCGCACCGGAAAAATGCTCCACGCCCTGTTTAGCCACTACCGTAGCGGCAGTATGCAAAGCGGTCTGCGAATGCACGATCTCTGCGCCATCGCCTGGCTGGTGCGCCCGGACTTATTCACCCTCAAGCCGTGTTTTGTCGCGGTAGAAACTCAAGGCGAATTTACCTCAGGCACGACGATGGTTGATATCGACGGTTGCCTGGGCAAACCAGCCAATGTACAGGTGGCATTGGATCTGAATGTAAAAGGCTTCCAGCAGTGGGTAGCTGAGGTGCTGGCTCTGGTGCCATAACCTGTCACATGTTATCGGCATGCAGTCATTCATCGACTCATGCCTTTCACTGATATCCCTCCCTGTTTATCATTAATTTCTAATTATCAGCGTTTTTGGCTGGCGGCGTAGCGATGCGCTGGTTACTCTGAAAACGGTCTATGCAAATTAACAAAAGAGAATAGCTATGCATGATGTAAACATCCGCGTTGCCATCGCGGGAGCCGGGGGGCGTATGGGCCGCCAGTTGATTCAGGCGGCGCTGGCATTAGAAGGCGTGCAGCTGGGCGCGGCGCTGGAGCGCGAAGGATCTTCTTTACTGGGCAGCGACGCCGGTGAGCTGGCGGGTGCAGGGAAAACAGGCGTTACCGTGCAAAGCAGTCTTGATGCGATAAAAGATGATTTTGATGTGTTTATCGATTTTACCCGTCCGGAAGGTACGCTGAACCATCTCGCTTTTTGTCGCCAGCATGGCAAAGGGATAGTGATCGGCACTACGGGGTTTGACGAAGCCGGTAAACAGGCAATTCGTGACGCCGCCGCCGATATCGCGATTGTCTTTGCCGCCAATTTTAGCGTTGGCGTTAACGTCATGCTTAAGCTGCTGGAGAAAGCAGCCAAAGTGATGGGTGACTACACCGATATCGAAATTATTGAAGCACATCATAGACATAAAGTTGATGCGCCGTCAGGAACCGCACTGGCAATGGGAGAGGCGATCGCCCACGCCCTTGATAAAGATCTGAAAGATTGCGCGGTCTACAGTCGTGAAGGCCATACCGGTGAACGTGTGCCTGGTACCATTGGTTTTGCCACCGTGCGTGCAGGTGACATCGTTGGCGAACATACCGCGATGTTTGCCGATATTGGCGAGCGTCTGGAGATCACCCATAAGGCGTCCAGCCGCATGACATTTGCTAACGGCGCGGTAAGATCGGCTTTGTGGTTGAGTGGTAAGGAAAGTGGTCTTTTTGATATGCGAGATGTGCTTGATCTCAATAATTTGTAACCACATCATGTTTATGATGATGTAAAAATAACATATTTAATTTATTAATTATAAAGGGCTTTAATTTCTAGCCCTTTTATTTTTGGTATTATGCTTTTAAATTTTATGAAAGTGCTAAAAATTACATGTTTTGTCTTCTGTTTTTGTTGTTTTAATGTAAATTTTGACCATTTGGTCCACTTTTCCCTGCTCGTTTTTATTTCATGCAATCTTCTTGCTGCGCAAGCGTTTTCCAGAACAGGTTATATGATCTTTTTGTCGCTTAATGCCTGTAAAACATGCATGAGCCACAAAATAATATAAAAAATCCTGCCATTAAGTTGACTTTTAGCGCCCATATCTCCAGAATGCCGCCGTTTGCCAGAAATTCGTCGGTAAGCAGATTTGCATTGATTTACGTCATCATTGTGAATTAATATGCAAATAAAGTGAGTGAATATTCTCTGGAGGGTGTTTTGATTAAGTCAGCGCTATTGGTTCTGGAAGACGGAACCCAGTTTCACGGTCGGGCCATAGGGGCAACAGGTTCGGCGGTTGGGGAAGTCGTTTTCAATACTTCAATGACCGGTTATCAAGAAATCCTCACTGATCCTTCCTATTCTCGTCAAATCGTTACTCTTACTTACCCCCATATTGGCAATGTCGGCACTAATGACGCCGATGAAGAATCTTCTCAGGTACATGCACAAGGTCTGGTGATTCGCGACCTGCCGCTGATTGCCAGCAACTTCCGTAATACCGAAGATCTCTCTTCATACTTGAAACGCCATAACATCGTGGCGATTGCCGATATCGATACCCGTAAGCTGACGCGTTTACTGCGCGAGAAAGGCGCACAGAATGGCTGCATTATCGCAGGCGATAACCCGGATGCGGCGCTGGCGTTAGAAAAAGCCCGCGCGTTCCCAGGTCTGAATGGCATGGATCTGGCAAAAGAAGTGACCACCGCAGAAGCCTATAGCTGGACACAAGGGAGCTGGACGTTGACCGGCGGCCTGCCAGAAGCGAAAAAAGAAGACGAGCTGCCGTTCCATGTTGTGGCTTATGACTTTGGTGCCAAGCGCAACATCCTGCGGATGCTGGTGGACAGAGGCTGTCGTCTGACCATCGTTCCGGCGCAAACTTCTGCGGAAGATGTGCTGAAAATGAATCCAGACGGCATCTTCCTCTCCAACGGTCCTGGCGACCCGGCCCCGTGCGATTACGCCATTACCGCCATCCAGAAATTCCTCGAAACCGATATTCCGGTATTCGGCATCTGTCTCGGTCATCAGCTGCTGGCGCTGGCGAGCGGTGCGAAGACTGTCAAAATGAAATTTGGTCACCACGGCGGCAACCATCCGGTTAAAGATGTTGAGAAAAACGTGGTGATGATCACCGCCCAGAACCACGGTTTTGCGGTGGATGAAGCAACATTACCTGCAAACCTGCGTGTCACGCATAAATCCCTGTTCGACGGTACGTTACAGGGCATTCATCGCACCGATAAACCGGCGTTCAGCTTCCAGGGTCACCCTGAAGCCAGCCCTGGTCCACACGACGCCGCGCCGTTGTTCGACCACTTTATCGAGTTAATTGAGCAGTACCGTAAAACCGCTAAGTAATCAGGAGTAAAAGAGCCATGCCAAAACGTACAGATATAAAAAGTATCCTGATTCTGGGTGCGGGCCCGATTGTTATCGGTCAGGCGTGTGAGTTTGACTACTCTGGCGCGCAAGCATGTAAAGCCCTGCGCGAAGAGGGTTACCGCGTCATTCTGGTGAACTCCAACCCGGCGACCATCATGACCGACCCGGAAATGGCCGATGCGACCTACATCGAGCCGATTCACTGGGAAGTGGTACGCAAGATTATTGAAAAAGAGCGCCCGGACGCGGTGCTGCCAACGATGGGCGGTCAGACGGCGCTGAACTGCGCGCTGGAGCTGGAACGTCAGGGCGTGTTGGAAGAGTTCGGCGTCACTATGATTGGTGCCACTGCCGATGCGATTGATAAAGCAGAAGACCGCCGTCGTTTCGACGTAGCGATGAAGAAAATTGGTCTGGAAACCGCGCGTTCCGGTATCGCACACACGATGGAAGAAGCGCTGGCGGTTGCCGCTGACGTGGGCTTCCCGTGCATTATTCGCCCATCCTTTACCATGGGCGGTAGCGGCGGCGGTATCGCTTATAACCGCGAAGAGTTTGAAGAAATTTGCGCCCGCGGTCTGGATCTCTCCCCAACCAAAGAGCTGCTGATTGATGAGTCGCTGATCGGCTGGAAAGAGTACGAGATGGAAGTGGTGCGTGATAAAAACGACAACTGCATCATCGTCTGCTCTATCGAAAACTTCGATGCGATGGGCATCCACACCGGTGACTCCATCACTGTCGCGCCAGCCCAAACGCTGACCGACAAAGAATATCAAATCATGCGTAACGCCTCGATGGCGGTGCTGCGTGAAATCGGCGTTGAAACCGGTGGTTCCAATGTCCAGTTTGCGGTGAACCCGAAAAACGGTCGCCTGATTGTTATCGAAATGAACCCACGCGTGTCCCGTTCTTCGGCGCTGGCGTCGAAAGCGACCGGTTTCCCGATTGCTAAAGTGGCGGCGAAACTGGCGGTGGGTTACACCCTCGACGAACTGATGAACGACATCACTGGCGGACGTACTCCGGCCTCCTTCGAGCCGTCCATCGACTATGTGGTTACTAAAATTCCTCGCTTCAACTTCGAAAAATTCGCTGGTGCTAACGACCGTCTGACCACTCAGATGAAATCGGTTGGCGAAGTGATGGCGATTGGTCGCACGCAGCAGGAATCCCTGCAAAAAGCGCTGCGCGGCCTGGAAGTCGGTGCGACTGGATTCGACCCGAAAGTGAGCCTGGATGACCCGGAAGCGTTAACCAAAATCCGTCGCGAACTGAAAGACGCAGGCGCAGATCGTATCTGGTACATCGCCGATGCGTTCCGTGCGGGCCTGTCTGTGGACGGCGTCTTCAACCTGACCAACATTGACCGCTGGTTCCTGGTACAGATTGAAGAGCTGGTGCGTCTGGAAGAGAAAGTGGCGGAAGTGGGCATCACTGGCCTGAACGCTGACTTCCTGCGCCAGCTGAAACGCAAAGGCTTTGCCGATGCGCGCTTGGCAAAACTGGCGGGCGTACGCGAAGCGGAAATCCGTAAGCTGCGTGACCAGTATGACCTGCACCCGGTTTATAAGCGCGTGGATACCTGTGCGGCAGAGTTCGCCACCGACACCGCTTACATGTACTCCACTTATGAAGAAGAGTGCGAAGCGAATCCGTCTACCGACCGTGAAAAAATCATGGTGCTTGGCGGCGGCCCGAACCGTATCGGTCAGGGTATCGAATTCGACTACTGCTGCGTACACGCCTCGCTGGCGCTGCGCGAAGACGGTTACGAAACCATTATGGTTAACTGTAACCCGGAAACCGTCTCCACCGATTACGACACTTCCGACCGCCTCTACTTCGAGCCGGTAACCCTGGAAGATGTGCTGGAAATCGTGCGTATTGAGAAGCCGAAAGGCGTTATCGTTCAGTACGGCGGTCAGACCCCGCTGAAACTGGCGCGTGCACTGGAAGCCGCTGGCGTACCGGTTATCGGCACCAGCCCGGATGCTATCGACCGTGCGGAAGACCGTGAACGCTTCCAGCACGCGGTTGACCGCCTGAAACTGAAGCAACCGGCGAACGCCACCGTTACCGCTATCGAAATGGCGGTAGAGAAGGCGAAAGAGATTGGCTACCCGCTGGTGGTACGTCCGTCTTACGTTCTCGGCGGTCGGGCGATGGAAATCGTCTATGACGAAGCAGACCTGCGTCGCTACTTCCAGACGGCGGTCAGCGTGTCTAACGATGCGCCAGTGTTGCTGGACCACTTCCTCGATGACGCGGTAGAAGTGGATGTGGACGCCATCTGCGACGGCGAAATGGTGCTGATTGGCGGCATCATGGAGCATATTGAGCAGGCGGGCGTGCACTCCGGTGACTCCGCATGTTCGCTGCCAGCCTACACTTTAAGTCAGGAAATTCAGGATGTGATGCGCCAGCAGGTGCAGAAACTGGCCTTCGAATTGCAGGTGCGCGGCCTGATGAACGTGCAGTTTGCGGTGAAAAACAACGAAGTCTACCTGATTGAAGTTAACCCGCGTGCGGCGCGCACCGTTCCGTTCGTCTCCAAAGCCACCGGCGTACCGCTGGCAAAAGTGGCGGCGCGCGTGATGGCTGGCAAATCGCTGGCTGAGCAGGGCGTAACCAAAGAAGTTATCCCGCCGTACTACTCGGTGAAAGAAGTGGTGCTGCCGTTCAATAAATTCCCGGGCGTTGACCCGCTGTTAGGGCCAGAAATGCGCTCTACCGGGGAAGTCATGGGCGTGGGCCGCACCTTCGCTGAAGCGTTTGCCAAAGCGCAGCTGGGCAGCAACTCCACCATGAAGAAACACGGTCGTGCGCTGCTTTCCGTGCGCGAAGGCGATAAAGAACGCGTGGTGGACCTGGCGGCAAAACTGCTGAAACAGGGCTTCGAGCTGGATGCGACCCACGGCACGGCGATTGTGCTGGGCGAAGCAGGTATCAACCCGCGTCTGGTAAACAAGGTGCATGAAGGCCGTCCGCACATTCAGGACCGTATCAAGAATGGCGAATATACCTACATCATCAACACCACCTCAGGCCGTCGTGCGATTGAAGACTCCCGCGTGATTCGTCGCAGTGCGCTGCAATATAAAGTGCATTACGACACCACCCTGAACGGCGGCTTTGCCACCGCGATGGCGCTGAATGCCGATGCGACTGAAAAAGTAATTTCGGTGCAGGAAATGCACGCACAGATCAAATAATAGCGTGTCATGGCAGATATTTTTCATCCGCTAATTTGATCGAATAACTAATACGGTTCTCTGATGAGGACCGTTTTTTTTTGCCCATTAAGTAAATCTTTTGGGGAATCGATATTTTTGATGACATAAGCAGGATTTAGCTCACACTTATCGACGGTGAAGTTGCATACTATCGATATATCCACAATTTTAATATGGCCTTGTTTAATTGCTTCAAAACGAGTCATAGCCAGACTTTTAATTTGTGAAACTGGAGTTCGTATGTGTGAAGGATATGTTGAAAAACCACTCTACTTGTTAATCGCCGAATGGATGATGGCTGAAAATCGGTGGGTGATAGCAAGAGAGATCTCTATTCATTTCGATATTGAACACAGCAAGGCGGTTAATACCCTGACTTATATTCTGTCGGAAGTCACAGAAATAAGCTGCGAAGTTAAGATGATCCCTAATAAGCTGGAAGGGCGGGGATGCCAGTGTCAGCGACTGGTTAAAGTGGTCGATATCAATGAGCAAATTTACGCGCGCCTGCGCAATAACAGTCGGGAAAAATTAGTCGGTGTAAGAAAGACGCCGCGTATTCCTGCCGTTCCGCTCACGGAACTTAACCGCGAGCAGAAGTGGCAGATGATGTTGTCAAAGAGTATGCGTCGTTAATTTTATCTCGTTGATACCGGGCGTCCTGCTTGCCAGATGCGATGTTGTAGCATCTTATCCAGCAACCAGGTCGCATCCGGCAAGATCACCGTTTAGGCGTCACATCCGTCGTCCCCTGCAAACGGGGGCGATTTTCCTCCATTTGCCTCAGTGGCTGCGTTTCATGTAACGATACATGACAGCGCCCGACAAGATCCTGATACTCTTTGGTATTCAACCGTTTCCAGTGTAACTCGTCGTCACTAACATTGCGTACAGCGCGGGCTGGCGTACCCATCAACAACTGGCGTTTCTCGCCGCGAAAGCCCGCTTTGACAAAGCTCATGGCGGCAACAATGCTCTCTTCGCCAATGACCGCGCCATCCATAATCACGCTGTTCATCCCGACCAATGCATCGCGACCAATCAAACAACCATGCAGGATCGCTCCGTGCCCGATATGGCCGTTTTCCCCAACGATAGTGTCAGTGTCGCAGTAGCCATGCATAATGCAGCCATCCTGAATATTGGCTCCCGCTTGCACGATCAACCGCCCGTAGTCACCACGCAGTGAGGCGAGTGGGCCGATGTAGACACCGGCTCCCACAATCACATCGCCAATCAAGACGGCACTGGGATGGACAAACGCCGTCGGGTGAACCACCGGAATTAACCCCTCAAAGGCGTAATAGCTCACGGTTGTTAACGTCCTTTCCACACCGGATCGCGCTTCTCGGCAAACGCCAGCGGCCCTTCAATGGCATCTTCCGAATGCAGAACCGATGGATAGTGTTTCAACACGCCGCTGCGAATATAGCGATACGCTTCTTCTACCGGCATTTCGCTGGTGGTGCGGTAGATCTCTTTCAGCGCCGCAATCGCCAGCGGGGCGCTGTTAACCAGCTGCTGAGCCAGTTCGCGGGCGTTATCCATCAGTTCCGCCTGGCTAACCACGCGGTTGACTATCCCCCAACGCAGCGCCTCTTCTGCGCCCATTCGTCTGCCGGTCATCACCATTTCATTGACGATGGCAGGCGGCAGGATCTTCGGCAGACGCAGCACACCGCCGCTGTCAGGAACGATGCCCAGTTTGGCTTCCGGCAGGGCGAAGCTGGCGTTATCGGCACAAACAATAAAATCTGCCGCCAGCGCCAGTTCAAAGCCGCCGCCAAAGGCATAGCCGTTCACAGCTGCGATAACCGGTTTGTCGAGATTGAAAATTTCGGTTAATCCCGCAAAACCACCCGGACCAAAGTCAGCATCCGGTGCTTCGCCTTCTGCTGCCGCTTTTAAATCCCAGCCCGCGGAAAAGAACTTCTCTCCGGCACCGGTAATAATGGCGACACGTAATTGCGGATCGTCACGGAAATTTAGAAATACTTCGCCCATTTCAAAGCTGGTTTTTGCATCAATAGCATTCGCTTTTGGACGATCAAGGGTAATTTCCAGAATTGATCCATTGCGGGTCAGATGTAATGATTCACTCATTCCTTTTCTCCATTTTTGCTTTTTCAGGGACGACAACATCCCTGCAAAAAATGCATATTGTTTTAGAGTGTGATTATTAGCTGGCAGGGTAGTTCCCTGCTGTTTCATTTATTTCAGATTCTTTCTAATTATTTTCCCCGAGCAATTACGTGGCAGATCTTTTCTGATCTCCAGATAAGAGGGCACTTTAAATTTCGCCATATTTTGTTCGCAGAAGCGGAAAAATTCCTCTTCGCTCAATGTTTCACCTTCATTCAGCACCACAAATGCTTTGATGGCTTCATCGCGAATCGAATCTTTAATACCCACAACCACGATGTCCTGAATTTTCGGGTGCGCGGCGATAATATTTTCCAGCTCCACGCAGGAGACATTCTCGCCGCCACGTTTAATCATATTGCAGCGGCGATCGACGAAATAAAAAAAGCCCTCTTCGTCGCGGTATCCGGTATCGCCGGTATGCAGCCAGCCATCGGCTTCCAGCACTTTCGCAGTGGCTTGTGGGTTGAGAAAGTACTCTTTGAAGATGGTTTTCCCAGGTATGCCTTTAATGCAGATTTCACCGATCTCACCAGCCGGGAGCGGGCGATTGTGATCGTCGCGGATCTCCGCTTCGTAGCAAAACCCCACCCGACCAATCGACGGCCAGCGTCGTTTATCGCCAGGACGATCGCCGATAATGCCCACAATGGTTTCCGTCATCCCATAAGACGTCAGCAAGCGAACGCCGAAGCGTTCACAAAACGCATCTTTTTCCTGCTCCGACAAGTTGAGATAAAACATCACTTCCCGCAGGCGGTGTTGCTGATCGTTCGCTGAAGGCGGCTGTACCATCAACGTACGGATCATCATCGGAATACATTCGGTAACGGTGGCGCGGTACTTCTGTACCTGTCCCCAGAAGGCGCGGGCGCTGTATTTCTCGACCAGCACAAAGGTGGCCCCGGCAGAAAACGCCGCCATCGCCGCAGTACACTGGCAATCGATATGAAACGCAGGCATTACCGTCAGGTAGACGTCATCGTCACGCAGTGCACACTGCCAGGCGGAGTAATATCCAGCGAAGCGCAGGTTGTAATGGGTAATCACCACACCTTTCGGTCGGGAGGTGGTGCCGGAGGTGAAGAGAATTTCCGCCGTATCGTCAGTCGATAGCGGCGGTGCATAGCACAAGGTGGCAGGTTGTTGATTTTTCAGTTGAGTAAACGAACTCACGCCATCATCAGCGGGAAGTGCCACATCTGTCAGGCAAATGTGCCGCAATTGAGTGGCATCTTCCTGCTGAATCTGTTGATACATAGGATAGAATTGCGCACTGGTCACCAGCAGGCACGCCTGGCTATTTTGCAGGATCCACGCGCTTTCCTCGCACAACAGGCGGGCGTTAATCGGCACCATAATCGCGCCAATTTTTGCCAGCCCGAACCAGCAAAAGATAAATTCCGGGCAGTTGTCGAGATGTAGTGCAACCTTGTCGCCTTTGCGAATCCCCAGCGTATAAAACAGGTTTGCCGTGCGGTTAATCTCCTGATTTAACTCAAGATAACTATACCGGTTAACGACTCCGCCGCTGGATTCACAAATCAGCGCCGTTTTATGACCGTAAACGTCCGCAAGATCGTCCCACATTTGACGTAGATGTTGTCCGCCAATGATATCCATTGCATCTCTATCCATTTTTGTTCGTTTGTTATTGGGCGGGCGCTAGTCAGGCAAGCCGACTGACGCCACGCGTTTAGTCCTCAACTTTGGCCAGACCTTTGCTGACCAACTCCTGAATGTCGTTTTCGCTGTAGCCGATATTTTTCAAAATGGCAGCCGTGTCCATGCCATGTGAGGGCATTCCGCGCCAGATTTGTCCGGGGTTATTTTTGAATTTCGGCATGATGTTCGGCCCTTTGCAGGTGCGACCATCCATCGTTTGCCACTGAGTGATTGATTCGCGAGCCACATACTGTGGATTGCTTTTCAGTTCCGGTACGGTCAGCACTTTGGCGCAGGCGATATTCAGTTCAGCAAAGCGTTCTTTTACTTCCGCGATGGTATGTGTCGCCAGCCAGGCATTGAGTTTCTCTTCAACCAGTGGGCCGTAAGGGCATTCGATACGGTGGATAAGCTGAGTGCCTTCCGGGATTTCTGGCGTGCCAAGCAGATGTGCGAGGCCAATATCTTTAAAGCACTCTTCAATTTGGGTAATGCCCACCAGTTCCATCACGATGTAGCCGTCGGCACATTTATACAGACCGCAACCGGCGTAGTAGGGATCTTTACCTTTGCTCATGCGCGGGCACATTTCGCCGCCGTTGAAGTAATCCATCATGAAGTACTGGCCCATACGCAGCATCACTTCATACATGGCGATGTCGATACTTTCGCCTTTACCGGTTTCACGCACTTTATGCAGTGCTGCCAGCGCCGCCGTGGTGGCGGTCAGGCCAGAAAAGTAATCGGCGGTATACGGGAAGGCAGGCATTGGCTGGTCAACATCACCGTTCTGAATCAGGTAACCACTAAAGGCCTGGGCGATAGTGTTATAGGCCGGAAGATTGGTGTACTCCTCGGTGCCGTACTGACCAAAACCGGACAGGTGAGCGATAACCAGTTTCGGGTTGTGCTGCCACAGTACTTCATCGGTAATGCCACGACGGGCAAAGGCCGGACCTTTACTGGCTTCGATGAAGATATCGGTGGTTTCCATTAATTTCAGAAACGCTTCGCGGCCTTCATCTTTGAAAATATTTAACGACAGCGCGTGCAAATTGCGGCGGGAGAGTTGCGGGTAGTTCGGTTGAACGCGAATGGTGTCGGCCCAGGCGACGTTCTCGATCCAGATAACTTCCGCGCCCCATTCTGCGAACATTTGCCCGGCAAACGGTCCGGCGATTTCGATACCGGAGAAGACAACGCGCAATCCGGCCAACGGCCCGAATTTCGGCATGGGTAGATGATCCATTATTTGCTCCTGAAAAATTTATGTAGCGCATGACTGCCGGATGCGGCGTAAACGCTTTATCCGGCCTACATTCGTGCTCCCGTAGGCCTGATAAGACGCATCAGCGTCGCATCAGGCAGCGCACGGACTTAGCGGTATTGCTTCAGCACCGCACGACCCAGCGTCAGGATCTGCATTTCGTCAGATCCCCCGGAGACGCGGTCTACACGCAGATCACGCCAGAAGCGGCTGATGCGGTGGTTGCCCGCAATCCCGACACCGCCCAGCACCTGCATTGCGCTATCCACAACTTCAAATGCCGCATTGGCGCAGAAGTATTTGCACATCGCTGCATCGCCAGAGGTGATGGTGCCGTTGTCTGCTTTCCACGCTGCTTCATACAGCATGTTTTTCATGGAGTTTAATTTGATCGCCATGTGGGCGAATTTTTCCTGAATCAACTGGAAACGACCAATAGCCTCGCCAAACTGCACGCGCTGATTGGCGTAGCGCGCCGCATCTTCAAAGGCGCACATCGCCGTACCGTAGTTGGTGAGGGCTACCAGGAAACGTTCATGGTCGAACTCTTCTTTGACGCGGTTAAAGCCGTTACCTTCCCGACCGAACATGTCTTTCTCGTCCAGTTCCACGTCGTCAAAGGTGATTTCACAGCAGCTATCCATACGCAGACCGAGCTTTTCAAGTTTGGTCACTTTGATGCCCGGTTTGCTCATATCAACAAACCATTCGGTGTAGACAGGTTTGTCCGGAGAAGCCCCGTCGCGCGCCATCACCACGATGTACGGGGTGTAGGCGCTGCTGGTAATAAAACACTTACTACCATTAAGATAAATCTTACCATTTCTACGGGTATAAGTCGTTTTCAGGCTACCCACGTCGGAGCCCGCGCCCGGTTCGGTAATCGCTGAGTTCCACATCTGCTTACCGGTGCCGCGGAAAGCCATAATTTTGTCGATCTGCTCTTGTGTGCCTTCGCGCAGGAAGGTGTTGAACCCGCCCGGCAACTGGTACAGCACATAGGTTGGTGCCCCCAGACGTCCCAGCTCCATCCACACGGCGGCGAGAGTAACAAACCCCGCGTCCAGACCACCGTGCTCTTCAGGGATCAGCAGACTGTCGATACCCATATCCGCCAGTGCTTTGACAAAACGTTCCGGGTAGACGCTGTCACGGTCGCACTCGGCAAAATAGGCCTCCCAGTTTTCGCTGGCCATCAGTTCGCGGATACCGGCGACAAACAGTTCCTGCTCATCATTTAAATTAAAATCCATCTTTCAACCTCTTGATATTTTGGGGGTTAATTAATCTTTCCAGTTCTGTTTCGCGTCTTTAATAAAGGAGAGCGTCACCATAATGTTGACGAAGAACAGCGGGCATCCTCCGGCGATAATGGCGGTTTGAATCGGTTTCAGGCCGCCGAGCGCCAGCAGAACAATACCGATAATGCCAACCAGAATTGACCAACCGATACGCACCAGCAGCGGTGGTTCTTCACCATCGCGTACTTCGCGGCAAGTGGACATCGCCAGGGTATAAGAGCAGGCGTTAACCAGCGTAACGGTGGCAATAAAGCAGAGGATGAAGAAGCCCCACATGGTGGCGGTGCTGAGTGGCAGAGCGGCCCAGGTTTCGATGATGGCGCGCGCCACACCGTACTGTTCGATCAGATTTGGAATGTTGATGATGTTTTTATCCATCAACAGCAGAGTGTTACTACCGAGCACGGTCCACAGGATCCAGGTTGACGCTGTCAGCCCCAGCACCATGCCGAAGCACAGTTCACGCACAGTACGACCACGGGAGATGCGGGCGAGGAAGATACTCATCTGGATGGCGTAAATCACCCACCATGCCCAGTAGAACACGGTCCAGCCCTGCGGGAAGCCGCCTTTAGCGATGGGATCGGTATAGAACAACATGCGCGGCAGATACATCAGCAACATCCCCACCGAATCGGTGAAGTAGTTCATGATGAAGCTGGCACCGCTGACAATGAACACCCAACCCAGCATCAGGAAGCTCAGGTAACTACGCACGTCACTGGCGATACGTACCCCTTTTTGCAGACCGCAAGCGACGCAAATGGCGTTGAGGATAATCCAGCAGGTAATGATGATAGCGTCCAGTTGCAGGGTATGCGAAATGCCAAACAACCATTGCATACACTCGGTCACCAGCGGCGTGGCAAGGCCCAGACTGGTACCCATCGCGAAGATCAAGGCGACGAGATAGAAGTTGTCGACGATAGTGCCGAACAACCCTTTGACGTGTTTTTCACCTACCAGCGGCACCAGTGTCGAGCTGGGGCGAATCACTTCCATTTTGCGGACAAAGAAGAAGTAAGCGAAGGCGACTGAAAGGAAGCTGTAAGTGGCCCACGGCAGAGGTCCCCAGTGGAACAAGCTGTAAGCCAGCCCCAACTCTTTCGCCCCTGTCGAGTTCGGTTCTAAGCCAAACGGCGGGGTGGAGATGTAGTAGTAGATCTCAATCGATCCCCAGAACAGTACGGCAGCAGACGTACAGGAGGCGAACATCATAAAGATCCAACTGGCGGTACTAAATTCAGGTGGTTCGTTACCTAAACGCTTTTTGGCATACGGGCCAAACACCAGCCAGAACCAACCGAAAAGCATCACCACCATATACCATTCAAATGCCCATCCCCATACATTGGTGACGTAACTGAATACAGCATTAATAACGACATTCGCTGCATCCAGATCTCTGACTGTAAGCCAACAAAGTATGCCGACGATTATTAACGGCGGAAAGAAAACCTTCGGTTCTATTCCCGTTTTTCTTTTTTCATTCTTCATGAGTTAATTCCACTGTGAAAACGAATATTTATTTTGCGTTCCCGTTTGTTTTATTTTTGTTAACATTTAATATAATTATTATTAACCTCGTGGACGCGTTAATGGCTAACTCATAATGGGTATTCAATAAGCTGCATTCTGTGATTGTTATCACATTTTTGTTTCGGGGGAATAGAGGGCGCTTTTCTCGTTAATTTTGATTATTAATCAGTTTGTTATGTTGTGTTGTGAGTAAAAAAATAGCATCTGACTTTCAATATTGGTGATCCATAAAGCAATATTGAAAATTTCTTTTTTCTACGCCATGTTTTCAATATTGGTGAGGAACTTAACAATATTGAAAGTTGGATTTATCTGCGTGTGACATTTTCAATATTGGTGATTAAAGTTTTATTTCCAAATTAAAGGGCGTGATATCTGTAATTAACACCACCGATATGAACGACGTTTCCTTCATGATTTCTGGAGATGCAATGAAGATTATTACTTGCTATAAGTGCGTGCCTGATGAACAGGATATTGCGGTCAATAATGCTGATGGTTCATTAGACTTCAGCAAAGCCGATGCCAAAATAAGCCAATACGATCTGAACGCTATTGAAGCGGCTTGCCAGCTAAAGCAACAGGCAGCAGAGGCGCAGGTGACGGCCTTAAGTGTGGGCGGTAAAGCCCTGACCAACGCCAAAGGGCGTAAAGATGTGCTATCGCGCGGCCCGGATGAACTGATTGTGGTGATTGATGACCAGTTCGAGCAGGCACTGCCGCAACAAACGGCGAGCGCACTGGCTGCAGCCGCCCAGAAAGCAGGCTTTGATTTGATCCTCTGTGGCGATGGTTCTTCCGACCTTTATGCCCAGCAGGTTGGTCTGCTGGTGGGCGAAATCCTCAATATTCCGGCAGTTAACGGCGTCAGCAAAATTATCTCCCTGACGGCAGATACCCTCACCGTTGAGCGCGAACTGGAAGATGAAACCGAAACCTTAAGCATTCCGCTGCCTGCGGTTGTTGCTGTTTCCACTGATATCAATTCCCCACAAATTCCTTCGATGAAAGCCATTCTCGGCGCGGCGAAAAAGCCCGTCCAGGTATGGTCGGCGGCGGATATTGGTTTTAACGCAGAGGCAGCCTGGTCAGAACAACAGGTTGCCGCGCCGAAACAGCGCGAACGTCAGCGCATCGTGATTGAAGGCGACGGCGAAGAACAGATCGCCGCATTTGCTGAAAATCTTCGCAAAGTCATTTAATTACAGGGGATGCTATGAACACGTTTTCTCAAGTCTGGGTATTCAGCGATACCCCTTCTCGTCTGCCGGAACTGATGAACGGTGCGCAGGCTTTAGCTAATCAAATCAACACCTTTGTCCTCAATGATGCCGACGGCGCACAGGCAATCCAGCTCGGCGCTAATCATGTCTGGAAATTAAACGGCAAACCGGACGATCGGATGATCGAAGATTACGCCGGTGTCATGGCTGACACTATTCGCCAGCACGGCGCAGACGGCCTGGTGCTGCTGCCAAACACCCGTCGCGGCAAATTACTGGCGGCAAAACTGGGTTATCGCCTTAAAGCGGCGGTGTCTAACGATGCCAGCACCGTCAGCGTACAGGACGGTAAAGCGACAGTGAAACACATGGTTTACGGTGGTCTGGCGATTGGCGAAGAACGCATTGCCACGCCGTATGCGGTACTGACCATCAGCAGCGGCACGTTCGATGCGGCTCAGCCAGACGCGTCACGCACTGGCGAAACGCACACCGTGGAGTGGCAGGCTCCGGCTGTGGCGATTACCCGCACGGCAACCCAGGCGCGCCAGAGCAACAGCGTCGATCTCGACAAAGCCCGTCTGGTGGTCAGCGTCGGTCGCGGTATTGGCAGCAAAGAGAACATTGCGCTGGCAGAACAGCTTTGCAAGGCGATAGGTGCGGAGTTGGCCTGTTCTCGTCCGGTGGCAGAAAACGAAAAATGGATGGAGCACGAACGCTATGTCGGTATCTCCAACCTGATGCTGAAACCTGAACTGTACCTGGCTGTGGGGATCTCCGGGCAGATCCAGCACATGGTTGGCGCTAACGCGTCGCAAACCATTTTCGCCATCAATAAAGATAAAAATGCGCCGATCTTCCAGTACGCGGATTACGGCATTGTTGGCGACGCCGTGAAGATCCTTCCGGCGCTGACCGCAGCTTTAGCGCGTTGATCCACTCTGGCAGGGCTGCATTTTGGTCCTGCCGCTGACAGGGAGCTCTTATGTCCGAAGATATCTTTGACGCCATCATCGTCGGTGCAGGGCTTGCCGGTTCGGTTGCCGCACTGGTGCTCGCCCGCGAAGGTGCGCAAGTGTTAGTTATCGAGCGTGGCAATTCTGCTGGTGCCAAGAACGTCACCGGCGGGCGTCTCTATGCCCACAGTCTGGAACACATTATTCCAGGTTTCGCCGAATCTGCCCCCGTAGAACGCCTGATCACCCATGAAAAACTCGCGTTTATGACGGAAAAGTCAGCGATGACTATGGACTACTGCAACGGTGACGAAACCTCGCCATCCCAGCGTTCTTACTCCGTTTTGCGCAGTAAATTTGATGCCTGGCTGATGGAGCAGGCCGAAGAAGCGGGCGCGCAGTTAATTACCGGGATCCGCGTCGATAACCTCGTACAGCGCGATGGCAAAGTCGTCGGTGTAGAAGCCGATGGCGATGTGATTGAAGCGAAAACGGTGATCCTTGCTGATGGAGTGAACTCCATCCTTGCCGAAAAGCTGGGGATGGCAAAACGCGTTAAACCGACGGATGTGGCGGTTGGCGTGAAGGAACTGATCGAGTTACCGAAGTCGGTTATTGAAGACCGTTTTCAGTTGCAGGGTAATCAGGGGGCGGCTTGCCTATTTGCGGGATCACCCACCGATGGCCTGATGGGCGGCGGTTTTCTTTATACCAATGAAAACACCCTGTCGCTGGGGCTGGTTTGTGGTCTGCATCATCTGCATGACGCGAAAAAATCGGTGCCGCAAATGCTGGAAGATTTCAAACAACATCCGGCCGTTGCACCGCTGATCGCGGGTGGCAAGCTGGTGGAATATTCCGCTCACGTAGTGCCGGAAGCAGGCATCAACATGCTGCCGGAGCTGGTCGGTGACGGCGTATTGATTGCCGGTGATGCCGCCGGAATGTGTATGAACCTCGGTTTTACCATTCGCGGTATGGATCTGGCGATTGCCGCCGGGGAAGCTGCAGCAAAAACCGTGCTTTCAGCGATGAAAAGCGACGATTTCAGTAAGCAAAAACTCGCGGAATATCGTCAGCATCTTGAGAGTGGCCCGCTGCGCGATATGCGTATGTACCAGAAACTACCGGCCTTCCTTGATAACCCACGCATGTTTAGCGGCTACCCGGAACTGGCGGTAGGCGTGGCGCGTGACCTGTTCACCATTGACGGCAGTGCGCCGGAACTGATGCGCAAGAAAATCCTCCGCCACGGCAAGAAAGTGGGCTTCATCAATCTGATCAAGGATGGCATGAAAGGAGTGACCGTTTTATGACTTTTCCCGTCAATGTGGACGTCAAACTGGGCGTCAATAAATTCAATGTCGATGAAGAGCATCCGCACATTGTTGTGAAAGCCGATGCCGATAAACAGGCGCTGGAGCTGCTGGTGAAAGCGTGCCCCGCAGGTCTGTACAAGAAGCAGGATGACGGCAGTGTGCGCTTCGATTACGCCGGATGTCTGGAGTGCGGCACCTGTCGCATTCTGGGGCTGGGGTCGGCGCTGGAACAGTGGGAATACCCGCGCGGCACCTTTGGTGTGGAGTTCCGTTACGGCTGATGTTGGTTTGATACGTAACGCCGCACTGACTCTCATTGCAAAAAACAGGAATAACCCATGCAACCGTCCAGAAACTTTGACGATCTTAAATTTTCCTCTATTCACCGCCGCATTTTGCTGTGGGGAAGCGGTGGTCCGTTTCTGGATGGTTATGTACTGGTAATGATTGGCGTGGCGCTGGAGCAACTGACGCCGGCGCTAAAACTGGACGCTGACTGGATTGGCTTGCTGGGCGCGGGAACGCTCGCCGGGCTGTTCGTTGGCACATCGCTGTTTGGTTATATTTCCGATAAAGTCGGACGGCGCAAAATGTTCCTCATTGATATCATCGCCATCGGCGTGATATCGGTGGCGACGATGTTTGTTTCATCCCCCGTCGAACTGTTGGTGATGCGGGTACTTATCGGCATTGTCATCGGTGCAGACTATCCCATCGCCACTTCGATGATCACTGAGTTCTCCAGTACCCGTCAGCGGGCGTTTTCCATCAGCTTTATCGCCGCCATGTGGTATGTCGGCGCGACCTGTGCCGATCTGGTCGGCTACTGGCTTTATGATGTGGAAGGCGGCTGGCGCTGGATGCTGGGTAGCGCGGCGATCCCCTGTTTGTTGATTTTGATTGGTCGATTCGAACTGCCTGAATCTCCCCGCTGGTTATTACGCAAAGGGCGAGTAAAAGAGTGCGAAGAGATGATGATCAAACTGTTTGGCGAACCGGTGGCTTTCGATGAAGAGCAGCCGCAGCAAACCCGTTTTCGCGATCTGTTTAATCGCCGCCATTTTCCTTTTGTTCTGTTTGTTGCCGCCATCTGGACCTGCCAGGTGATCCCAATGTTCGCCATTTACACCTTTGGCCCGCAAATCGTTGGTTTGTTGGGATTGGGTGTTGGCAAAAACGCGGCACTGGGGAACGTGGTGATTAGCCTGTTCTTTATGCTCGGCTGTATTCCGCCGATGCTGTGGCTAAACACTGCCGGACGGCGTCCATTGTTGATTGGCAGCTTTGCCATGATGACGCTGGCGCTGGCGGTTTTGGGGCTGATCCCGGATATGAGGATCTGGCTGGTAGTGATGGCCTTTGCGGTGTATGCCTTTTTCTCTGGCGGGCCGGGTAATTTGCAGTGGCTCTATCCTAATGAACTCTTCCCGACGGATATCCGCGCCTCTGCCGTGGGCGTGATTATGTCCTTAAGTCGTATTGGCACCATTGTTTCGACCTGGGCACTACCGATCTTTATCAATAATTACGGTATCAGTAACACGATGCTAATGGGGGCGGGTATCTCGCTGTTTGGCTTGTTGATTTCCGTAGCGTTTGCCCCGGAGACTCGAGGGATGTCACTGGCGCAGACCAGCAATATGACGATCCGCGGGCAGAGAATGGGGTAATTTGTTCAGATTTATCTCTTTTCTGAATCAATATTATTGACTATAAGCCGCGTGAATATATGACTACACTTTGTGGGAAAACAAAGGCGTAAACACGCGGGCTACCTATGATTCTTATAATTTATGCGCATCCGTATCCGCATCATTCCCATGCGAATAAACGGATGCTTGAACAGGCAAGGACGCTGGAAGGCGTCGAAATTCGCTCTCTTTATCAACTCTATCCTGACTTCAATATCGATATTGCCGCCGAGCAGGAGGCGCTGTCTCGCGCCGATCTGATCGTCTGGCAGCACCCGATGCAGTGGTACAGCATTCCTCCGCTCCTTAAACTTTGGATCGATAAAGTCTTCTCGCACGGCTGGGCTTACGGTCACGGCGGCACGGCGCTGCATGGCAAACATTTGCTGTGGGCGGTGACGACCGGCGGCGGGGAAAGCCATTTTGAAATTGGTGCGCATCCGGGCTTTGATGTGCTGTCGCAGCCGCTACAGGCGACGGCAATCTACTGCGGGCTGAACTGGCTGCCACCGTTTGCCATGCACTGCACCTTTATTTGTGACGACGAAACCCTCGAAGGGCAGGCGCGTCACTATAAGCAACGTCTGCTGGAATGGCAGGAGGCCCATCATGGATAGCCATACGCTGGTTCAGGCGCTGATTTATCTCGGTTCGGCGGCGCTGATTGTACCCATTGCAGTACGTCTTGGTCTGGGATCGGTACTTGGCTACCTGATCGCCGGCTGCATTATTGGCCCGTGGGGGCTGCGACTGGTGACCGATGCCGAATCTATTCTGCACTTTGCCGAGATTGGCGTGGTGCTGATGCTGTTTATTATCGGCCTCGAACTCGATCCACAAAGGCTGTGGAAGCTGCGTGCGGCAGTGTTTGGCGGTGGCGCATTGCAGATGGTGATTTGCGGCGGCCTGCTGGGGCTGTTCTGTATGTTACTTGGGCTGCGCTGGCAGGTCGCGGAATTGATCGGCATGACGCTGGCGCTCTCCTCTACGGCGATTGCCATGCAGGCGATGAATGAACGCAATCTGATGGTGACGCAAATGGGCCGCAGTGCCTTTGCGGTGCTGCTGTTCCAGGATATCGCGGCAATCCCGCTGGTGGCGATGATCCCGCTACTGGCGGCGAGCAGTGCCTCGACGACGATGGGCGCATTTGCTCTCTCGGCGTTAAAAGTGGCGGGCGCGCTGGTGCTGGTGGTACTGCTGGGGCGCTATGTCACGCGTCCGGCGCTGCGTTTTGTTGCCCGCTCTGGCTTGCGGGAAGTGTTTAGTGCCGTGGCGTTATTCCTTGTGTTTGGCTTTGGTTTGCTGCTGGAAGAGGTCGGCTTGTCGATGGCGATGGGCGCGTTTCTGGCGGGCGTACTGCTGGCAAGCTCGGAATACCGTCATGCGCTGGAAAGCGATATCGAACCCTTTAAAGGTTTGCTGTTGGGGCTGTTTTTCATCGGTGTTGGCATGTCGATAGACTTTGGCACGCTGATTGAAAACCCATTGCGCATTGTCATTTTGCTGCTCGGTTTCCTCATCATCAAAATCGCCATGCTGTGGCTGATTGCCCGACCGTTGCAGGTGCCAAATAAACAGCGTCGCTGGTTTGCGGTGTTGTTAGGGCAGGGCAGTGAGTTTGCCTTTGTGGTATTTGGCGCGGCGCAGATGGCGAATGTGCTGGAGCCGGAGTGGGCGAAATCGCTGACCCTGGCGGTGGCGCTGTCGATGGCGGCAACGCCGATTCTGCTGGTGATCCTCAATCGCCTTGAGCAATCTTCTACTGAAGAGGCGCGTGAAGCCGATGAGATCGACGAAGAACAGCCGCGGGTAATCATTGCCGGATTCGGTCGTTTCGGGCAGATCACCGGACGTTTACTGCTCTCCAGCGGGGTGAAAATGGTGGTGCTCGATCACGATCCGGACCATATCGAAACGCTGCGTAAATTTGGTATGAAAGTGTTTTATGGCGATGCCACGCGGATGGATTTACTGGAATCTGCGGGAGCGGCGAAAGCGGAAGTGCTGATTAACGCCATTGACGATCCGCAAACCAACCTGCAACTGACGGAGATGGTGAAAGAACATTTCCCGCATTTGCAGATTATTGCCCGCGCCCGCGATGTCGATCACTACATTCGTTTGCGTCAGGCAGGCGTTGAAAAGCCAGAGCGTGAAACCTTTGAAGGTGCGCTGAAAACCGGGCGTCTGGCGCTGGAAAGTTTAGGTCTGGGGCCGTATGAAGCGCGAGAACGTGCCGATGTGTTCCGCCGCTTTAATATTCAGATGGTGGAAGAGATGGCAATGGTTGAGAATGACACCAAAGCCCGCGCGGCGGTCTATAAACGCACCAGCGCGATGTTAAGTGAGATCATCACCGAGGACCGCGAACATCTGTCATTAATTCAACGACATGGCTGGCAGGGAACAGAAGAAGGTAAACATACCGGCAACATGGCGGATGAACCGGAAACGAAACCCTCATCCTAATAAAGAGTGACGTAAATCACACTTTACAGCTAACTGTTTGTTTTTGTTTCATTGTAATGCGGCGAGTCCAGGGAGAGAGCGTGGACTCGCCAGCAGAATATAAAATTTTCCTCAACATCATCCTCGCACCAGTCGACGACGGTTTACGCTTTACGTATAGTGGCGACAATTTTTTTTATCGGGAAATCTCAATGATCAGTCTGATTGCGGCGTTAGCGGTAGATCGCGTTATCGGCATGGAAAACGCCATGCCGTGGAACCCGCCTGCCGATCTCGCCTGGTTTAAACGCAACACCTTAAATAAACCCGTGATTATGGGCCGCCATACCTGGGAATCCATCGGTCGTCCGCTGCCAGGACGCAAAAATATTATCCTCAGCAGTCAACCGGGTACGGACGATCGCGTAACGTGGGTGAAGTCGGTGGATGAAGCCATCGCGGCGTGTGGTGACGTACCAGAAATCATGGTGATTGGCGGCGGTCGCGTTTATGAGCAGTTCCTGCCGAAAGCGCAAAAACTGTACCTGACGCATATCGACGCAGAAGTGGAAGGCGACACCCATTTTCCGGATTACGAGCCGGATGACTGGGAATCGGTATTCAGCGAATTCCACGACGCTGATGCGCAGAACTCTCACAGCTATTGTTTTGAGATTCTGGAGCGGCGGTAAGTTTTTGCCATGACTACAAATTGAACGATAAGACGTCTGATTTTACCAGTGAGCGCGATTTTGTGAGTCGCGCTCACTGCGTAGGTCTAAATCCTCAAGCTACTCTACAGTGGACTGAAGTAAACGAGGATGCCATCTCGGCATTAAATGAATTTGCAGAAGAAACTGGATGTTTCTCTAATGAGTACCGGAAGTTTTAAGTTTTTAAACTCTGCTATTTCTGTACAGAAGTCAGAATGTTGAGTATCTGCTAAATACTTTCTTTTTGGTCTATCGTCTGGCGATGTATTTTGGATTGTTACACATCACATCGTAGTTAGATAATATCAGCAAAGTGTTTTTTGAATAATCGAATCCAGGTTTGGTCATCAAAAACATCACCGATGATGTCAGGGATTTCAACTATTCGAAGATCGTCAGGACTGGAAAGTAGCAGTTCAAGCAATTCTTTAGCGGGTAACTGCTGGGTGCAGGGAATAATGTTTGGCGGATAAAGCCGCTGAAGTTGTTGCCAGATATCAATGAGTTGTGTCATTTTACTTTCTATTATCCATACATCTTCAGCCATCCTGGTTATGTTCATTATTGACTGCTGAGAAACAGAACAGAAGAAGCCGTAGTCGACAGCAACGCTGATGCAATCACATAGAAAAGCGATTCGCCTGCGATGCCAGGTCCGCTGCTCAGCAAATGGGGGGGCATCTGCTTCGTCAATCATTTCCAGAATAATTTCTCTGGTATTAAGCCCGGTGTTGATTTGTTGCACTTAAATATTTTCCGCTTAATAGGCGCGTATTTGTCTCAGGAATTTTTCATTCCCAAAGCCTTTCTCGCAGCTGCACTAACAGGGTAAATTTTTTCTGGCGGCAGGAAGGATTTCGCCTGTGTTGTTTTACCGTTTATCAAAAGGTTATGACACTTTCGCACCAGCGGAGTCAGATCATCAATGGCAACAATGGCGTCTTCGTTAAATTGACTGATCAAGTTACGGGAAATACCAAGCTGTAATGATCGGTGCTCCAGTTTTTTACCATTTATACTGCGTTCGGGATCCCACTGAACATACACATTTGCTTGTGCAAATAACGTTTCCCAAATGCCTGCATGTGGATACACATGGGCTTCCGGCGTGGTTAGCACCGCTTGTTCCAGCAATGTATCAAAGAAGGTGCGTTTGATTCGGATTGCGAGAATGTGTTGTTGATCTTTTTTCAGTCCCCAGTTGCTACGCTCCATCATCCACATAAAAGAGGGTTTAATCCAGGTCATGCGGTTGAATGAAAAAGGTGCGCCAAATCGCCCGTTACGTACGGCGACGTCAGCGATTGCATCATTGTAAGCCTGATAAACCGTGATGGTGTGCTGATTGTAATCAGCACGTATTTCAAAATAGTCAGCCATTATTCCTCCCTGAATGGTAATTCGTTAAGACGCGACCGCCTCTCCCTCACCCAAATCCTTATGCCGGTTCGACGGCTGGACAAAATACTGCTTATCTTCCCAGCGCAGGCAGGTTAATGACCCACCCCAGCAGCAGCCGGTATCCAGCGCGTAAATACCTTCCGGCGTACCTTTGCCTTCCAGCGATGCCCAGTGACCAAAGGCGATGCTGTATTCTTCAGCGACAGGGCCAGGAATCGCAAACCACGGTTTCAGTGGGGCAGGGGCTTCTTCCGGCGATTCTTTGCTGTACATATCCAGTTGACCGTTTGGAAAGCAAAAACGCATACGGGTAAAGGCGTTGGTGATAAAACGCAGTCTTCCCAGCCCCCGCAATTCCGGTGACCAGTTATTTGGCATATCGCCGTACATGGCATCAAGGAAGAAGGGATAGGAGTCGCTCGACAGCACCGCTTCTACATCGCGCGCGCACTCTTTGGCGGTCTGCAGATCCCACTGCGGCGTGATCCCTGCGTGGGCCATCACCAGCTTTTTCTCTTCGTCGATTTGCAGCAGAGGCTGGCGACGCAGCCAGTTAAGCAGCTCGTCGGCATCCGGCGCTTCCAGCAGCGGTGTCAGGCGATCTTTCGGTTTATTGCGGCTGATCCCGGCAAATACCGCCAGCAGATGCAGATCGTGATTGCCCAGCACCAGACGTACGCTGTCGCCTAAGGATTTCACATAGCGCAGAACATCCAGCGAACCCGGGCCGCGCGCGACCAGATCGCCCGTCAGCCAGAGGGTATCTTTCCCAGGGGTAAATTCTACTTTATGCAGCAATGCGATCAGTTCATCGTAACAACCATGAACGTCGCCAATAAGGTATGTCGCCATATTCTTTTAATGAATGAGTGTGGGAACGGCGAGTCGGAATACGGGAATGTCGATGCTGAAAGGGACGCCATTTTCATCGATCATTTCGTAGTGACCCTGCATGGTGCCCAGCGGGGTTTCAATGATTGCACCGCTGGTGTACTGGTACTCTTCGCCAGGCGCGATAAGTGGCTGGACGCCAACCACTCCTTCGCCCTGGACTTCGGTTTCACGGCCATTGCCATTGGTGATCAGCCAGTAACGCCCCAACAACTGCACTGGCGCTCGCCCCAGATTGCGTATGGTTACGGTATAAGCAAAAACGTAACGTTCATTATCAGGTGAAGATTGTGCCTCAATGTAGACGCTTTGAACCTGAATACACACTCGGGGCGAATTGATCATCGTTAACTCTCCTGCAAAGGCGCGTTCTCCGCCAGATAGTTCGCCATTTGGCAATATTGCGCGACAGAGATATTTTCCGCTCGCATCGCCGGGTCGATCCCCATTCCCGTTAACACCTCGACGCTAAACAGGTTGCCGAGGCTGTTACGAATGGTTTTACGACGCTGGTTAAAGGCTTCAGTGGTGATGCGGCTCAACACGCGAACATCTTTAACCGGGTGAGGCATCGTTGCATGAGGAACCAGGCGCACGACGGCGGAATCCACTTTGGGTGGTGGTGTAAAGGCTGACGGCGGTACTTCCAGCACTGGGATCACGTTGCAATAGTATTGCGCCATGACGCTTAATCGACCATACGCTTTGCTGTTCGGTCCTGCAACCAGACGATTCACCACCTCTTTTTGCAACATAAAGTGCATGTCGGCAATGGCATCAGTATAGCTAAACAGATGGAACATCAACGGCGTGGAGATGTTATAAGGCAGGTTGCCGAAAACACGCAGCGGCTGACCCATTTTCTCGGCCAGTTCGCCAAAGTTAAAGGTCATCGCATCCTGCTGATAAATCGTCAGTTTCGGGCCTAAGAATGGATGCGTTTGCAGACGTGCCGCCAGATCGCGGTCAAGTTCGATGACCGTCAGCTGGTCCAGACGTTCGCCGACCGGCTCGGTCAATGCCGCCAGACCGGGGCCGATTTCGACCATTGCCTGGCCCTTTTGCGGGTTAATGGCAGAAACAATGCTGTCGATCACGAACTGATCGTTGAGAAAGTTTTGCCCGAAGCGTTTACGGGCTAAGTGGCCCTGGTGGACTCGATTATTCATTGGGTGTTAACAATCATTTTGATGGCGAGATTAAGCGCCGTAATAAAACTGCCGACATCGGCTTCGCCACGTCCCGCCAGTTCAAGCGCGGTGCCGTGGTCCACTGATGTGCGAATAAAGGGCAGGCCCAGCGTAATGTTCACACCGCGCCCGAAGCCCTGGTATTTTAGCACGGGAAGACCCTGATCGTGGTACATCGCCAGCACGGCGTCGGCGTTATCGAGATATTTCGGCTGAAACAGGGTATCGGCAGGCAGCGGCCCGTTGAGTTTCATCCCCTGCGCCCGCAGCTCGTCGAGCAGCGGAATAATGGTGTCTATCTCTTCCGTACCCATATGACCGCCTTCGCCCGCGTGCGGATTCAGCCCGCAGACCAGAATGCGCGGTTCGGCAATACCAAATTTGGTCCGCAAATCGTGATGCAAAATAGCAATCACTTCGTGCAAAAGCGCAGGGGTGATAGCATCTGCGATATCGCGCAGCGGTAAATGCGTCGTTGCCAGCGCCACGCGAAGTTCTTCGGTTGCCAGCATCATCACCACTTTTTTCGCCTGCGAACGCTCTTCGAAATACTCGGTATGACCAGTAAACGGAATGCCTGCGTCGTTAATGACGCCTTTATGCACGGGGCCTGTGATCAGCGCAGCAAATTCGCCGTTCAGACAGCCATCACACGCTCGCGCCAGCGTCTCCACCACGTAATGCCCATTTTCAACCGCTAACTGCCCCGCAGTGACAGATTCACGTAGCGCGACAGGAAGTAGCGTTAATGTGCCCGCAGTTTGCGGTTGTGCAGGAGAGTTGGGGGAATAAGTGCGGAGGGTGAGCGGCAAACCGAGCATCGCTGCCCGGTCGGTAAGGAGAGTGGCATCGGCACAAACAACCAGTTCGACCGGCCACTCACGCTGTGCAAGCTGGACAACTAAGTCCGGGCCAATCCCGGCGGGCTCGCCGGGAGTGATCACAACACGTTGGGTTTTAACCATTAGTTGCTCAGGATTTTAACGTAGGCGCTGGCACGTTGTTCCTGCATCCAGCTTGCTGCTTCTTCCGAGAACTTACGGTTCATCAGCATGCGGTACGCACGATCTTTCTGCGCAGCGTCGGTTTTATCGACATTACGGGTATCCAGCAGTTCGATTAAATGCCAGCCGAATGAAGAGTGAACCGGTGCACTCATTTGACCTTTGTTCAGGCGGGTCAGGGCGTCACGGAAGGCCGGATCGAAAATATCTGGTGTAGCCCAACCGAGATCACCGCCCTGGTTAGCAGAGCCTGGATCCTGAGAGAACTCTTTCGCTGCGGCAGCAAAAGTCGTTTTACCACTCTTGATATCGGCAGCAATCTGTTCCAGTTTCACGCGGGCCTGTTCGTCAGTCATGATCGGCGACGGTTTCAGCAGAATATGGCGAGCATGAACTTCGGTCACCGAGATATTTTTGCTTTCGCCGCGCAGGTCGTTAACTTTCAGAATATGGAAGCCAACGCCGGAACGAATCGGGCCAACAATGTCGCCTTTCTTCGCGGTGCTTAATGCCTGGGCGAAGATCCCCGGCAACTCCTGAATACGGCCCCAGCCCATCTGGCCGCCGTTCAGCGCCTGCTGGTCGGCAGAATGAGCAATCGCCAGCTTACCGAAATCAGCGCCGTTACGCGCCTGATCGACAATGGCACGCGCCTGGCTTTCCGCTTCGTTCACCTGATCAGAGGTCGGGTTTTCCGGCAGCGGGATCAGGATGTGGCTCAGGTTCAGCTCAGTGCTGGCGTCGTTTTGGTTACCCACCTGCTGCGCCAGGGACTCGACTTCCTGCGGCAGGATGGTGATGCGACGACGCACTTCGTTGTTACGCACTTCAGAGATAATCATCTCTTTGCGGATCTGGTTACGATAGGTGTTGTAGTTCAGACCATCGTAAGCCAGACGGCTGCGCATCTGATCCAGCGTCATGTTGTTCTGTTTCGCGATGTTAGCAATCGCCTGATCCAGCTGCTCATCGGAGATTTTCACTCCCATTTTCTGCCCCATCTGCAGGATGATTTGATCCATGATCAAACGTTCCATTATTTGGTGGCGCAGCGTCGCGTCATCAGGAAGCTGCTGCCTTGCCTGCGCAGCGTTCAGTTTTACCGACTGCATTAATCCATCAACGTCGCTTTCCAGCACGACGCCGTTATTGACGACGGCTGCGACTTTATCGACTACCTGGGGGGCAGCGAAACTGGTATTCGCGATCATGGCGATACCGAGAAGCAGCGTTTTCCAGTTCTTCATACTTTTTCCATTTCAATTAACCGCACTGCGGATTACGTGGTAAATCAACAAATCACAAAGTGTTTTGATACGGCAGAATGTTCGAACGCAGCATCTCTTGCGTACCCAGACCGTAGTTGGAGCTCAGGCCGCGAAGTTCGATGTTAAAGCCGATTGCGTTGTCATATACCGCATGTTGTTTATCGTTATCCCAACCGTTCAGCTTCCGCTCGTAACCGACGCGAATTGCATAGCAGCAGGAGCTGTATTGCACACCTAACATAGAGTCGGCTTGCTTGTTCGCATTGGTGTCGTAGTAGTAGGCCCCAACAATGGACCAACGATCGGCAATTGGCCAGCTGGCGACAGCACCTACCTGCGAAATACCATTCTTATATTGCTCAGCAGTGGAATAGTACTTAGGCAGCGTCGCCTGAATATATTCCGGGCTGGCGTAACGGTAATTCAGCTGTACCAGACGGTCTTCATCCCGACGGTATTCAATGCTGGAGTTACTGGTCGCTACGTTATCCAGACGTGTATCGTACTGAATCCCGCCACGCAATCCCCAACGCTCGGAGATACGCCAGTAAGTATCGCCTGCCCACACCAGTGAGCCCGTTTTGTCGTCATTCTCCCATGTTATGTTGTCATCGCCAGTGCGAGACTCCGTGAAATAGTAGATTTGACCAACGGAAATATTAAAACGTTCAACGGCTGCATCATCATATACGCGAGTTGTGATGCCGGTCGTGACCTGGTTTGCGGAAGCAATACGGTCAAGACCGCCATAAGTCCGGTCCCGGAACAGGCCCGAGTAGTCGGATTGCAGCAATGATGAGTCATAGTTATAGATGTCGCTCTGATCGCGATACGGCACATACAGGTATTGCGCACGCGGCTCCAGCGTCTGGGTATAACCCGGTGCCAGCATTTCCATATCGCGTTCGAAGACCATTTTGCCGTCAACTTTAAATTGTGGCATTACACGGTTAACAGAATCTGCCAACTTATTGTTTTGTGGATTGCTGTTATACCAGTCGAGATTGGTCTGCTGATAATGGGTAGCCATCAGCTTCGCTTCGGTATTGATACTGCTCCAGGTGTTAGATAACGGCAGGTTGATCGTCGGCTCCAGATGAACGCGAGTAGCCTCCGGCATATTGCTGTTTGTATTAACAAAATGCACTGCCTGACCATAAAATCGGGTATCAAACGGGCCGAGATCGTTATGGTAGTAGTTGACGTCTAACTGCGGCTCAGCGGCATAGCTGTTGCCACTGGTATCATCAAAAACTTGGAATTGTTTATGCGAAAGCGTGGCGTCAAAGTTTTGCACCGCATAGCCAACGCTGAATTTTTGCGTTGCGTAGCCGTCAGTACTGGAACCGTACTTGTTATCGAAATCATTGAAGTAGCTAGGATCGCTGACCTTGGTGTAGTCGACGTTGAAACGCCACACCTGATCCATGACCCCGGAGTGGTTCCAGTAGAATAACCAACGACGTGAACTGTCATCGTTCGGGTGTTCATCTTCATAGACTTTATCTGAAGGCAGATAGTCCAGTTCCATCAAGCCAGCGCCCGCCTGGGAGAGGTAGCGGAATTCGTTCTCCCACATGATGTTGCCACGACGATGCATATAATGCGGCGTGATGGTGGCATCCATATTTGGCGCGATGTTCCAGTAATATGGCAGGTAGAACTCGAAGTAGTTGGTGGTGGTGTACTTGGCGTTCGGGATCAAGAAACCAGAGCGACGTTTGTCACCCACCGGCAACTGCAGATAGGGGCTATAAAAGATCGGTACCGGACCCACCTTAAAGCGGGCGTTCCAGATCTCCGCAACTTGTTCTTCGCGGTCATGAATAATTTCGCTACCTACCACGCTCCAGGTGTCAGAACCCGGCAGACAGGAGGTAAAGCTACCGTTATCCAGAATGGTATAGCGGTTTTCGCCACGTTGTTTCATCAGGTCCGCTTTACCGCGACCCTGGCGACCCACCATCTGGTAATCACCTTCCCAGACGTTGGTATCTTTGGTGTTCAGATTCGCCCAGCCTTTCGGCCCTTTGAGGATCACCTGGTTATCGTCATAATGGACATTACCGAGCGCATCAACGGTACGTACCGGCTCCGGTTGTCCTGGTGCCTCTTTTTGATGGAGCTGCACTTCGTCGGCCTGCAGACGGCTGTTACCCTGCATGATATCCACGCTGCCAGTAAACACGGCGTCATCCGGGTAGTCCCCTTTCGCGTGGTCAGCATTGATAGTCACGGGTAAGTCATTGGTATCGCCCTGTACCAGAGGACGGTCATAGCTTGGCACGCCCAACATGCACTGTGAGGCGAGGTCGGCTGCCAGTCCCTGTTGACTATAAAGGGCGGTGGCAATCATGGTGGCCAGGAGAGTGGGGATACGTTTTTTCATACGTTGATTTTATTGTTCCATCATCGGTAACGTTGCGCGTGACAAACGGTCAGAGACTAACGTACTCGTCATCTCTACGCTAGTGTTAATCCTGTCCGAATAGCGTCAGTGGTGTTAGGCACGGCATTGAATGACAGGTATGATAATGCAAATTATAGGCGATGTCCCACAATTGACCGCAGCCGGAAAACGGTAAAAGCACCTTTATATTGTGGGAGATAGCCCTGATATCCGTGTGTCGATTTGGGGAATATATGCAGTATTGGGGAAAAATCATTGGCGTGGCCGTGGCCTTACTGATGGGCGGCGGCTTTTGGGGCGTAGTGTTAGGCCTGTTAATTGGCCATATGTTTGATAAAGCCCGTAGCCGTAAAATGGCGTGGTTCGCCAACCAGCGTGAGCGTCAGTCGCTGTTTTTTGCCACCACTTTTGAAGTGATGGGGCATTTAACCAAATCCAAAGGTCGCGTCACGGAGGCTGATATTCATATCGCCAGCCAGTTGATGGACCGAATGAATCTTCATGGCGCTTCCCGTACTGCGGCGCAAAACGCGTTCCGGGTGGGAAAATCAGACAATTACCCGCTGCGCGAAAAGATGCGCCAGTTTCGCAGTGTCTGCTTTGGTCGTTTTGACTTAATTCGTATGTTTCTGGAGATCCAGATTCAGGCGGCGTTTGCTGATGGTTCACTGCACCCGAATGAACGGGCGGTGCTGTATGTCATTGCTGAAGAATTAGGGATCTCCCGCGCCCAGTTTGACCAGTTTTTGCGCATGATGCAGGGCGGTGCACAGTTTGGCGGCGGTTATCAGCAGCAATCTGGCGGTGGTAACTGGCAGCAAGCGCAGCGTGGCCCGACGCTGGAAGATGCCTGTAATGTGCTGGGCGTGAAGCCGACGGATGATGCGACCACCATCAAACGTGCCTACCGTAAGCTGATGAGTGAACACCATCCCGATAAGCTGGTGGCGAAAGGTTTGCCGCCTGAGATGATGGAGATGGCGAAGCAGAAAGCGCAGGAAATTCAGCAGGCATATGAGCTGATAAAGCAGCAGAAAGGGTTTAAATAAGTTTTAAACTGTAGGCCTGATAAGACGCGGCCCGCGTCGCATCAGGCAATCGGCGCACAATTGCCGGATGCGGCGTGAACGCCTTATCCGCCTACCGAACTGCGCCAGCGTGACGATTAAAAATCCGCTGGCGCTTTAAACGTCATACTATTGCCATACGCCGGATGGGTAATCGTCAACATCTCTGCATGTAGCAACAAACGTGGTGCCATCGCTCTCGCTTCTGGTGATGCATAAAAACGATCGCCGAGAATCGGATGACCCAGCGCCAGCATATGCACACGCAATTGATGCGAACGCCCGGTAATCGGTTTTAACACCACTCTTGCCGTGTTATCCGCCGCATACTCCACCACTTCATATTCCGTCTGCGCAGGTTTACCCGTTTCGTAACAGACTTTCTGTTTCGGGCGGTTTGGCCAGTCGCAAATCAGCGGCAGATCCACCAGACCTTCTGCGGGGGATGGATGCCCCCAGACGCGGGCCACATACTGCTTTTTCGGCTCGCGCTCGCGGAACTGGCGTTTTAACTCCCGCTCCGCGGCTTTGGTCAGCGCCACTACAATCACGCCGCTGGTAGCCATATCCAGACGATGCACCGATTCTGCCTGCGGATAATCACGCTGAATGCGCGTCATCACGCTATCTTTGTGCTCTTCCAGACGACCCGGCACAGACAACAAACCGCTCGGCTTGTTGACCACCATAATGTGGTCATCCTGATACAGGATAACCAACCAGGGTTCCTGCGGTGGATTGTAGTTTTCCATCCCCATTTTCGGCTCCGTTACTGATGCGTTACAACGATCAAACGCAGGGCATCCAGACGCCAACCAGCCTGATCCAGGCTTTCCATTACCTGCTGACGGTTGCTCTCAATAGCGGTCAGTTCGTCGTCACGAATGTTCGGGTTCACTGCACGCAGCGCTTCCAGACGAGACAGCTCGGCAGACAGTTTTTCGTCGGCTTCGTTACGCGCTGCATCAATCAATGCACGGGCAGATTTCTCGATCTGCGCTTCACCCAGTTGAAGGATAGCGTGAACATCCTGCTGCACGGCGTTAACCAGTTTGCTGCCGGTGTGACGGTTAACCGCGTTAAGCTGGCGGTTAAAGGTTTCAAACTCTACCTGCGCCGCCAGGTTGTTGCCGTTTTTATCCAGCAGCATACGTACCGGCGTCGGTGGCAGGAAGCGGTTGAGCTGCAACTGCTTCGGAGCCTGGGCTTCAACCACATAAATCAGTTCCACCAACAGCGTACCTACCGGCAACGCTTTGTTTTTTAACAGTGAAATCGTGCTGCTACCGGTATCGCCAGAAAGGATCAGATCCAGACCGTTGCGGATCAGCGGATGCTCCCAGGTAATAAACTGTGCATCTTCACGCGCCAGCGCCACTTCACGATCAAAGGTGATGGTGATGCCATCTTCCGACAGGCCAGGGAAGTCCGGCACCAGCATATGATCGGACGGCGTCAGCACGATCATGTTGTCGCCGCGATCGTCCTGATTGATACCGATAATATCGAACAGGTTCATGGCGAAGGCGATCAGGTTGGTATCGTCATCCTGCTCTTCAATGCTTTCTGCCAGTGCCTGGGCTTTTTCGCCACCGTTGGAGTGGATTTCCAGCAGGCGGTCACGACCCTGTTCCAGCTGTGCTTTCAGCGCTTCATGTTGCTCGCGGCAGTTTTTGATCAGATCGTCAAAGCCTTCGGTTTGATCCGGTGAAGCCAGATAGTTAATCAGATCGTTGTATACGCTATCGTAAATAGTGCGTCCGGTCGGGCAGGTGTGCTCGAATGCATCCAGACCTTCGTGATACCAGCGCACCAGCACCGACTGAGCGGTTTTTTCCAGATAAGGCACATGGATCTGAATATCGTGCGCCTGACCGATACGATCCAGACGACCAATACGCTGCTCCAGCAGATCCGGGTTGAATGGCAGGTCAAACATCACCATGTGGCTGGCGAACTGGAAGTTACGTCCTTCAGAACCGATTTCCGAGCACAGCAGTACCTGTGCGCCGGTGTCTTCTTCAGCAAACCAGGCGGCAGCGCGGTCACGTTCGATAATCGACATACCTTCGTGGAACACCGCAGCGCGAATACCTTCACGTTCGCGCAGTACTTGCTCCAGTTGCAGCGCAGTGGCAGCTTTAGCGCAGATCACCAGCACTTTCTGAGAGCGATGGCTGGTCAGGTAGCCCATCAGCCACTCAACGCGCGGATCGAAGTTCCACCAGGTGGCGTTATCACCTTCAAATTCCTGATAAATACGCTCCGGGTAGAGCATATCGCGGGCGCGGTCTTCCGCACTTTTACGTGCGCCCATAATGCCGGAGACTTTAATAGCCGTCTGATACTGCGTCGGCAGCGGCAGCTTAATGGTGTGCAGCTCGCGTTTCGGGAAGCCTTTCACACCGTTACGGGTGTTACGGAACAGCACGCGGCTGGTGCCGTGGCGATCCATCAGCATCGAAACCAGTTCCTGACGGGCGCTCTGGGCATCTTCCCTGTCGCTGTTTGCTGCTTGCAACAGCGGCTCGATATCCTGCTCGCCGATCATCTCGCCAAGCATGTTCAGTTCGTCATTGCTCAGTTTGTTACCTGCCAGCAGCATGGCAACGGCGTCCGCAACCGGACGATAATTTTTCTGCTCTTCAACGAATTGCGCAAAATCGTGGAAACGGTTCGGGTCCAGCAGACGCAGACGGGCGAAGTGGCTTTCCATCCCCAGCTGTTCCGGGGTTGCGGTCAGCAGCAGAACGCCCGGCACGTGCTCAGCCAGTTGTTCAATGGCCTGATATTCACGGCTCGGCGCATCTTCGCTCCACACCAGGTGATGCGCTTCATCGACAACCAGCAGGTCCCACTCGGCTTCACAGAGGTGTTCCAGACGCTGTTTGCTACGACGGGCAAAATCCAGCGAGCAAATCACCAGTTGTTCGGTGTCGAACGGGTTGTAAGCATCGTGCTGAGCTTCGGCATAACGCTCATCATCAAACAGCGCAAAACGCAGGTTGAAACGGCGCAGCATTTCTACCAGCCACTGATGCTGTAAGGTTTCCGGGACGATAATCAGCACACGTTCAGCAGCGCCAGAGAGCAGTTGCTGATGCAGGATCATCCCGGCTTCAATGGTTTTCCCTAAACCCACTTCGTCAGCCAGCAGGACGCGCGGCGCGTGGCGGCGGCCAACATCATGAGCGATGTTCAGCTGGTGCGGGATCAGGCTGGTACGCTGACCGCGCAGGCCGCTGTACGGCATACGGAACTGTTCGCTGGAATACTTACGCGCGCGATAACGCAGCGCAAAGCGGTCCATACGGTCAATCTGCCCGGCAAACAGGCGGTCCTGCGGTTTGCTGAACACCAGTTTGCTATCAAGGAAAACTTCACGCAGGGCTACGCCGGACTCTTCAGTATCCAGGCGAGTACCGATATAGGTCAGCAAGCCATTTTCTTCTTTTACTTCTTCGACTTGCATCTGCCAGCCGTCATGGCTGGTAATGGTATCACCAGGGTTGAACATCACGCGGGTCACGGGGGAATCACTGCGTGCGTACAGACGGTTTTCACCAGTAGATGGGAAAAGTAAAGTGACAGTTCGCGCATCCACCGCGACAACGGTTCCAAGTCCCAATTCGCTTTCTGTATCGCTGATCCAGCGTTGACCAAGTGTAAAAGGCATATGTGTTCGGCTCTATATCTTTAATTGCAGGCAATAACCACCCGCTACCGTGCTTATGAGGTAGTGGTGTTATTCAGGTCCAGGAATGGAAAGGGCGCTATGGTACTGGATGGCAAAGCATTCGTCACGCATCAAAATGGTATCTGGCGAACTCTTTTTTTGCTCAAAATAGCCCAAGTTGCCCGGTCATAAGTGTAGCAAAATTATCCTCAATAAAAGGGAGTATTCCCTCCGCCACGGGTTGTAGCTGGCGGGTCAGATAGTGTTCGTAATCCAGTGGTGAACGTTGGTAGTCCAGCGGCTCCGGGCCGTTGGTGGTCCATACGTACTTAATGGTGCCGCGATTCTGATATTGCAAGGGGCGACCACGCTTTTGGTTTTCTTCATCGGCAAGGCGAGCGGCGCGTACATGAGGCGGCACATTACGCTGATACTCGCTCAGCGGACGGCGAAGGCGTTTACGGTAAACCAGCCGTGCATCCAGTTCACCCGCCATCAGTTTGTCGATGGTTTCGCGTACGTATTCCTGATATGGCTCGTTGCGGAAGATGCGCAGGTACAGCTCCTGCTGAAACTGCTGGGCCAGCGGCGTCCAGTCGGTGCGCACGGTTTCCAGCCCTTTAAACACCATCCGCTGCTGGTCGCCCTCCTGAATCAACCCGGCATAACGCTTTTTACTGCCGGTATCGGCTCCGCGAATGGTTGGCATCAGAAAACGGCAGAAATGGGTTTCATACTCCAGTTCTAATGCGCTGGTCAGCCGTTGTTTTTGCAGCGTTTCCGCCCACCAGGCGTTAACGTGCTGCACCAGTGCACGACCGATTTTCGCCGCTTCTTCTTCCGAATGTGCACCTTTCAGCCAGACAAAAGTCGAGTCGGTATCGCCGTAGATAACGTCGTAGCCCTGCGCTTCAATCAACGCTTTGGTTTGCCGCATGATCTGATGACCACGCATGGTGATCGACGATGCCAGGCGCGGATCGAAGAAGCGGCAGGCGGTGGTGCCGAGCACGCCATAAAAGGCATTCATAATGATCTTCAGCGCCTGCGAAAGCGGCTTATTACCCTGACGTTTGGCTTCATCGCGCCCGTGCCAGATGTTAGTCACAATCTCCGGCAGGCAATGTTTCTCCCGTGAGAACCAGGCATCGAGAAAACCTTCGGTACTGTGCTCTGGATCAGGCTGCGCCATGCCTTCCACCAGCCCGACGGGATCAATCAGAAAGGTGCGGATGATCGACGGGTACAGGCTTTTATAGTCCAGCACCAGCACTGAATCATAAAGCCCTGGCCGTGAATCCATCACGTAGCCGCCAGGGCTGGCGTGTGGCGGCACTTCGCCGAGATTAGGCGCGACATAACCAGCGCGGTGCATACGGGGAAAATAGAGATGACCAAACGCCGCCACCGATCCCCCGTGGCGGTCTACCGGCAGGCCGTTCACCGTTGCTCGTTCGAGCAAAAACGGCATGATTTCAGTTTTATGGAAAATCTGCGTCACCAGCTCGCAATCTTTCAGGTTATAAGTCGCCAGCGCAGGTTTATCTTCGGCGAAACGGCGGTCAATTTCGTCCATTCGATCCCACGGGTTATCGATAGATTTTCCTTCGCCTAATAGCTCCTGAGCGACAGTTTCCAGTGAGAATGAAGAGAAATTCCAGAACGCGGATTTCAGCGCCTCGATACCGTCGATAATTAGCCGACCTTTAGTCTGGGCAAAAAAGACGCCGTTTTTAAAGCCGTGCTCGCGCCACTCCAGCTCACTGTTATCGCGCCCCAGCCGCAGCGGAATACGGTAACGCTCGGCATGTTTTTGCAGCATTCGCAGATCGAACTGCACCACGTTCCAACCGATGATCACATCAGGATCGTAGTTGGCAAACCAGGCGTTGAGTTTTTCCAGTAGCTGCGGGCGACTGGCGACGTATTCCAGTTCAAAATCGAGCGCGGAGGCGTCGCCATTCTCTGGCCCCAGCATATAAACGATGCGCTGCCCGCAACCTTCCAGGCCAATGCAGTACAGCTCACCGTGGCGGGTGGTTTCAATATCAATAGAAACCCACTTGAGCGGCGGACGATAGTCGGGATGCGGTTTCAGACGGGCATTAACTATAGCGCCATTGTGCATATCACCCTCGACCCACACCGGTGAGGTGATAAACCGCTCCATCAGATAGCGTTCTGGCGGGCGCACATCGGCCTCGTAGACGGTAACGCCACCTTCACGCAGGCGCTTTTCGTAATTCATCAATTGGCGATGGGCGCGACAGTAAAGGCCATACACTGGCTGGCGGTGAAAATCCTTTAACGCCAGCGGTGTCAGGCGAAAGCCTTGTTCACCCTGCAAAATATGCTGAGCGCGGGGAACCTGATCGGCGGGAATAAACGCCACGGACTCTTGCGGTGCAAGCGTGACCTGCAACGGCCCGTTATCCGTCGCCAGCCAGAAGGAGACCTCTGTCCCTTGCGGGGTATCCCGCCAGTGTCGGGTTAAGATAAAACCTGCCTGCGCCACGCTGTAATTCCATCAAAAAACCAGGCTTGATTATAGCCTGGTTTCGTTTGATTGGCTGTGGTTTTATACAGTCATTACTGCCCGTAATATGCCTTCGCGCCATGCTTACGCAGATAGTGTTTATCCAGCAATGTTTGCTGCATATCCGGTAATTGCGGAGCAAGCTGGCGGCAGAAAATCCCCATATAAGCGACTTCTTCCAGCACGATGGCGTTGTGCACCGCATCTTCGGCGTTTTTGCCCCATGCAAACGGGCCGTGAGAATGGACCAGGACGCCGGGCATTTGCGCCGCATCGATACCCTGTTTTTCGAAGGTTTCTACGATGACGTTACCGGTTTCCCACTCATATTCACCGTTGATTTCTGCGTCGGTCATTTTGCGGGTGCAGGGAATGGTGCCGTAGAAATAGTCGGCGTGGGTGGTGCCGGTTGCTGGAATCGACTGACCCGCCTGCGCCCAGATGGTGGCGTGGCGGGAGTGGGTGTGCACAATGCCGCCAATGGAGGGGAATGCCTGATAGAGCAGCCGGTGAGTTGGCGTGTCGGAGGAGGGCTTTTTCGTACCTTCAACCACTTCACCGGTTTCGATGCTAACCACGACCATATCGTCAGCGGTCATGACGCTGTAATCGACGCCGGAAGGTTTGATCACAAAGACGCCGCGCTCGCGATCAACGGCGCTGACGTTGCCCCAGGTGAGCGTGACCAGGTTGTGTTTTGGCAGCGCCAGGTTGGCTTCTAATACCTGGCGTTTGAGATCTTCTAACATGTTGACTCCTTCGTGCCGGATGCGCTTTGCTTATCCGGCCTACAAAATCGCAGCGTGTAGGCCTGATAAGACGCGCCAGCGTCGCATCAGGCGTTGAATGCCGGATGCGCTTTGCTTATCCGGCCTACAAAATCGCAGCGTGTAGGCCTGATAAGACGCGCCAGCGTCGCATCAGGCGTTGAATGCCGGATGCGCTTTGCTTATCCGGCCTACAAAATCGCAGCGTGTAGGCCTGATA
>OGXJ01000086.1_pt1 | contig 60280 bp, 78 predicted proteins | sample 1576231 | NCBI WGS metagenome assembly OGXJ01 (sample SAMEA3541539, study PRJEB24748) | human gut metagenome | biome: human gut; feature: human-associated habitat; material: faeces | place: China | collected 2012
TTTTAAAAAAGTTACAACTTTTGTTCAAAAAATGATTATCGGCAAATTACTATTTATTTAACAAATCACTAAATTGTAATTTGTAATTATTATTCTGATGGGCAATTATAATTTGTATTTTTAAATGTTGGAATTACCGTTATTACATCATCGCTAACACAATAATAAGTATCAATTAAAATACCTTTGTCTACATAACTATCACTATCATTAGCATCTTCAATTCTCCAACTTATTATTGGGCTATTTTTAAATACTATTGCTTGAATTGTGTCTAATATTACAATTGACAAAATAGTAATAACTATTGTTAATAATATTATTATAAACTTATTCTTTTTTACCTTTTTTATTTCTTTTGCAGAATAATCAAGTGTATCAATTAAAGTTTCCTCACTTTTTGAATCGATTTCTTCTTTAGTAAATCTCTCACCATTTAATATTTCCGTAACCGAGACTTCTAAAATGTGACTTAATGGTTTTAACAATGACAAATCCATTAAGCCCAATCCTCTTTCCCACTTGCTTACAGCATTTTTGGTTATCCCTAATTTTTCTGCTAACTGTTCTTGAGTTAATTTTTTTTGCTTTCTTAATTTAGCAATAAATTTTCCTATTTTTTCTTGATTCATTTTATCACCATCCAAGAACAATATATCAATTTTTTATCTAATATTAAACATACTATTAGTTCACTTTCAAATTACTATTTGTCTTTCAGTTCCTATTATATCATTTTATTTACTTAAAATATTAAAATGTTGGTTAATTTTACTAAAACCATGTTATACTAATTTTAGTTAGTAGTTATTACTACCTATAAATTGTTGCTTTTAATGGTTGTTTTACCAGAACCATAAGGGCTCCATAGTGAAATCTGCTCGAACTTTTCGAGTTTTGATAAATAACTAATCTAGAAATGGATTGGTTTTTTTGTGTTTTAGAAAACTATCCTACTTTGAAAAGAAAGGATGGAACTATGGTAAATATTATTAAAGAAAAAATTACATTAGAAGAATCACTAAAAAAGAAATTAGAGTTTATATGTGATTTTGCTAAAGTTAAACCTACTATTATTAATGGTAGTATTAGAAAAATTGATAAGACTAATTTAACTTATATTGAACCACATAGAATTATTATTAAAGATATTACTTTTCTTATTTTTAATTATTCTAATGAAATATTTATAGAGAATTTATCTAATAAGATTAAATTATCTGAATTAGAAAACTATTTAAAATCTATTTAAATCTAAATGCTATGCTAGAAATAAAAGAAAATATATGATAAAATATATACATAAGGAAACAAATTTATACATTTTTTGAAGAGTCAGTAGTATTTAGACTTTACTAGATACTATTGGCTCTTTTTTTAGGAAGGAGTTGAAGTTTTATGAATGATGAAAAGAAAATTGCTGGTTTATATATTAGAGTATCTACCGAAGATCAAGCAAGAGAAGGATTTAGTTTACCAGAGCAAGAAAAAAGATTAAGAGCTATGTGTGAGTATAAAGGTTATGAAATATATAAATTATATAAAGATGCTTGAATAAGTGCTAAAACAGGCAATTATAGGCCTGCATTTGAAGAACTATTACAAGATATAAGGGACAAGAAATGTAATACTATTGTTGTACTTAAATTAGATAGACTTACTAGAAGTGTTTATGATATGGAAGGAATAATGAAATTTCTTGATGAAAATAATGCTTATCTAGATTGTGCTAATGAAGAAATCAATACAACTAACTCAAGTGGTAAAATGGTAGCAAGGCTTTTAACTACTGTTTCACAAAATGAAATAGAAAGAACAAGTGAAAGAACTAAAGTAGGTCTTGCTGGAGCTATTAAAGAAGGACACGTTCCTAGTACATAATTGCACCAACTCATTTTTATCATTATTACTATTGTTATTGTTTGAATTTTTAGATATTTCAAATTTATACTCTTTACCTGTTTTTAACACAAATCTAGCAACCTTTGGAAGTTTATTACCCTCATTATCATAATCACCTACAATAATGCACTCAACCATATTTTCAAAAGCCTCACGATTAAATTTTTTTAAAGTTGTAGGTTTATTTTCAAAATATTCATCTATTGATTTAATTTTTTTAGATAAACCTTTGTTTTCTTCTAATAATTCTTGATAATTGCTTATTTCATTTTTTATAGTGCTAAGTTGACTTAATACTTCTTGTTCTTTCTTTATAAACATTTCTTTTCTGTCAATATTATCATCTAATTCCATATCAATAATTTTAGATAAACGATTTTCTAATATTTCTTTTTGCTTTTCTAAATCATTAATTTTATTTTGATAATCATTGTCGTTAATAACTTCTTTTATTGCATTAATTAAGGCATCTTTAGTTTTATGCTTATTTTTGATAATGTCATTATAAATCATTACAAAAGTTTCTTCTAATTTCTTTTCACTTATACCAATAGAATCAGGACAAGCATCGGCATGTTCTCTTTTTTTGAAACAAGACCAATAGATATTATAGATTGGATGCTTTTTAGAATAAGAACTATGCCTTCTACAATAGTTAGTTCCACAAAAAGCACATTTAATTTTACTACTGAAAGCATATTTTCTTGTCTCTCTACTTTGATAGTTATTTTTATTAAATGTTAAACCCTCACTTCGTTTTTTAGATATTTCTTGAGCCTTATTCCATATATCTCTTGAAATAATAGGTGTGTGATGGTCTTTTACATAATACTTTTCTTTCTCACCATTATTTTTTACTACTTTATGAGTTATAGGACTAATCGTATATGATTTATTTTGTAATAAATCTCCAACATATTTTTCTTGGTGTATCATATTACTAACTGATGAAGTAGACCATCTAGCACCTGTATAACTAGGTATTTTCATTTCTTCTAATTTATTAGCAATTCTCCTACAACCCAAACCATCGTTTACATACCAATTAAAAATCATTCTAACGACTTCGACTTGTTCTTCGTTTATATCAAGTGATTTTGTTTCTTTGTTCCAATCATATCCATAACAATCAGGACTTCCAACATATTCACCACGTTTCATCATTGCTTTTAAACCTAATTTAACATTTTGAGATGTTGATTCACTTTCGGCTTGAGCAAAAGCACTATATAAAGTTAAAAACATTTCACTATCTAATTCTAGAGTGTGTATATTTTTTTTTTCAAAATATACATCTACATTGTGTTCTCTTAATTCTCTGACATATTTTAAAGTATCAAGTGTATTTCTAGCAAAACGTGAGATAGACTTTGCTATAATCATATCGATTTTACCATTTAAAGCATCGTCTATCATACGTTTAAATTCACTTCTATTTTTAACTTGTGTTCCCGATATACCCTCATCAGCATATATTCCTACAAATTCCCAATCAGGATTAGATTTAATTTTTTCAGTATAGTATTTTATTTGTGAATTATAACTTGTTAGTTGCTCTTCGTCATCTGTTGAAACACGACCATAAGCACAAACTCTTTTTTTCTTATTTGCAATAGTAATATTATTATTTTTATTTTTGAGATTAGCAGCTATAATCTCAACTTTTGTCATTTTACCTCACTTTCTTTATTTCTTTCAATTTCAATTTGAACTACTGCTTCGTTCTATAAACATTATATATTAATTTTTCTTTGAATTACAGATTATTTTAATAAAAACTTTGTATTTTTTCTTTTAGTATATAAAATTGTTTTTCATCAATTAATTTTAAATCTTTTAAATCAAGTAAAATTGATAGATTAATTGAATTATCAATAATATTATCAATTTCAATTTGAGTAAGTGTTTTTGTTTCTTTTTCTTCTAGTATCTTATACAATAAATTTCCCCCTTTCTTAATTTTCTTAATAATAAATCATCATAACTAATCTCAATTCCTTTCTATAATATTGCAAATATTTTTATTTAAATTCACTTAATAATTCATTAATTTCATATAATTCTTCTTGTGTAGGTGGTATTCTTTCAGTTCTTTTGCCGTTCCATACCAACACACCATCAGGATCACATCTAAGATGTGGCGCTTTTCTACCTTTTAAAATATCGTCATAATTATCTGCTATATCAACAACTGTTATAAAACTTTGTATCTTATTATTTAATGAATAAGAGTTTAAATAACCTTTAATATAAACTTTATTTCCTTTAACAAAAAAATCCTTATATATTTCATAAAGATTTCTATTGATATTTAAACTTGAATAAACTTTTCCATTATCATATTTAATCGTAGTTAATCCAAATTTAATATATTGATTGTTAGTATCACTAATATTATTTATTGTTCCTGAAATCATTACTTCGTTTATATCGAACATTTACCAAATCCTTTCTATTTTAGTTTTTTTAGTAATTTAAATTATTTAAATAATTTTAAATATAATTTAATATATATTTTAATATTTAATTTATATTATATTTTATGGTAGAAAGTATTTTCTAGGGTGTATAGAAATAATCTTCTATCCCCCTAGAAGTAGGCTTCCATACATTGTTATAAATTTTTCTATGATACTTTTCATACTGAATAGAAATAAATCCTAGTTTTCTTAAGTTAGATAATGAAGTTGTAATTGTCCTTTTAGATACATTCATTTCAGTTGCTAGATAATCATTATTAGCAGAGCAATATCCATTTTTTAAGGATAGTGAAGTTATTAATCCCATTAGTAATTTATCGTTAGGTTTTAAATCTTTATTATGATAAGCAACAATTGGCACTATCGCATAATTCATAATTCTAATTCAATACCTTTTTCAAATGATATAGATTCTTCACTAGTGATTACATCTTTTGTCATTTCGTCATAATAAAAGTATAAAGTATCTTCTTTATTATCAACTACTTTAATTCCATTTTTAATTAAATAAAAGTGAAACATATCAGTATTTAAACAAGATTTTAAATACTTTAATACCATAAATTGACTTATAGTATTAACACGATTTTTTAAAATATCTTCTTTTGTTAACTTTATCATAAGCATTCCTCCTTTCATTTTTAACGACAAAAAAACTTGTACGATTTTATACAAGTGTAGCGAAAAAGACATTAAAATCCTCTTGTAGTGATTTGTGTATATAGTTTGGGACAAAACATACATAATTTCTTAACATAGTTCTTTGAAATATGTTTTGCCTCAAACAGAGAATCTATATTATTTACAGAATTAACACATATAGTCCTTGCAAAGTATCGTGCGTTAGTTAAATCTTATGTAATAATTACATTTGTTAGATTTAACTTTATTCTATATCTATTATAGAATAGGTACTAACATAAGTCTTTCACCTTACTGTACCTCTGATAACTAGCGTCCCTAGACTTCTCTAGTTAAGTGTTATTGCGTACATTCCTTTGGAATATTCCTTAAATGTTAGATATTTACATCTTTCCAATTTTTGTAGATTTTTTAGTAAACCCACATTTGTAATTGGAATAGTTTGTTGTATTTCTCCAACATTTAGGTCTGTCACTAATCTATCAAATCCTTTGGCTAAGATATATCCAAATATTACTTTACCTTCGAACTTGATTCGATTATCGTTCCAAAGTCTCTCTGGAATCTCTGGTTGCTTTAACCTCAAATCATATCTCACTCCTTCCTTTAAATTAACAATTATTTTTAAATGTTAATTTCCGTTAACACATATAATATACATCATAGTTATCAGCTTGTCAACACTTTTATTAACATTTTGCTTATTTTCGTTGACTTTTGTTAACGTATGTAGTATTATTATGTTGTGAGGTGTACAATATGCAAGAAAAAAAGATTGGCGAATTAATCGCTGAAAATAGAGAAAAGAAAGGTCTTTCACAAAGACAACTTGCAAAAGCAATTAATATAAGCAATGCTGAATTATCAAAAATTGAATCAGGAGAAAGAGAAGTACCTAATCCAAAGATATTGAGAAAATTAAGTAAATATATTGATTTAAATTATAATGAAATGATGAGTATGGTAGGTTTAGGTGCTCAATCAACTCCACTTAATCCATTTATCAAAAATTACTATAAAAATTTAAAAGGTGTAGAATTAGAAGATGCTTGGGTTATGGCAACATCAAGTATCAAGAATAATGAAGTTATCATTGAAACATTAAATAATCAAATTAGAAATAATGAAGATATGGAACAAGATAAAAAAGACATATTAATTGATACGATACAAGATTTAGCTTATCAAAATGAAACTAATAAACAAATAATAGATATTTTAGATGAAAATAGATTCGAGGAGGCGAAAAAAAATGCTAGAAAAAATAAAAATGTTTTTAAATAAAATTCAAATATTTGGTTTTCTTTGTTCTACGATTATGGTTATATTAATACCTATTGTTGATAACTATAAACTTGTATCTGTTGGTTGGTTTTTTATAGGTTTAACTTGTTGGGGACATGCAAAATTTACAAAAGAATGGAGCATTTTAGGTAGAACTTGGAATGAGAAAAACGACAATGATCCAAAGAAAAGATTAACAAATAATTATAGCGACACTATATTTCTTATTGTTGGAATATTTGCAATTATCTTATGTATAGTAACATTTTTTGAAAGTGTGTTTTCTCAAAATTATATAGCAATGTTAATTGCCTATATAATATCAACAATAGTATTAGTTTTGATAATTGTATTAACTGATATATCAAATACAAGAGTAGCAAATATAATACCTAAAATAAGAAGATAAACTTTTCACTCTTCGTTAGATTAGTTATTAGATTATCTAAAAAAAGCTATCACGTTTTGTCAGCTTTGCTGATGAAAGTGGTAGTCTTTTTTTCTTTTTATGAAGTCGTAAGACAAATAAAAAGGCAACAATATTACTTACAATTAGTTTGTAATATGTTGCTTATTCAATAAAATTAGCAAAAATATAAACGATTAAAAAAGTTAGATATAAAAATATATGTAATTATACTTTTTTATATTCAGATGAAAATACCTTAATGTATAATTAAACAATCTATTTTTTTAAATTAGACTTGGTTCCATATAGAACGTTTAAATTTTTAATTTGTTCAATATTAAGTGAATTTAACAAATCAAGATAAGATCGAATAGAAATTTGTTCATTCGGATTTTTTATTGATTTTTCACTGACTTTTTTTATTTTTTCATAATCATCTGAAGATAAAGAAAAACTTAGGTAATTAGTTGGATCACTTTTTTCATCAGTTTTAATAGCTACATTAAAACTGTATTCTTCTCTTGAATTATCATATTTGTTATGGTAACAGCCAAATCTTATTTCTGAAAAACTTAAATGATTTTGATTTTCAGGCAAATTTTCATAAAACGTTACAACAAACAAATCATTATTTATTCCTATATTTGATTGAACTGTTTTATAACGAACAACAGGTTCTTCAAACGTAGGCTCAACACTATCGAGTGGATATCTAGTAACTTCATTTTCTTCATATACATCACTAGTCATACTTTCTTCCATTATTATAGCAAAAATACCTGATAAAATTTTTTTGTTTTTTTCCATAATTCTTCTCCTTTTAATAGATCTTAATTTATATAAATTTATAAACATTATAATCTCTTTTTAAATTAGTATCTTTATATAAATTATAACACTTTTATCTTTCGTTGTATACTTATATTATAACACTTTTATCTTTCGTTGTATACTTATATTATAAAACTTCTTAATTTTACTTGGCTTTATGTCTTGCTAAGACTATGCTTAAATTGGTTTCCAAAGGACCACCTTTGGCACACTTTATCCTAGATGGCTTGTCCATCTTGGTAGTGTGTTACTATAATGGAATTATAGTAAAAAGGCAAACTAATTTATTTAGTTTTGCCTTTTTGAGGACTACCATTATAATAAAATTTTCTTGATTCAAAATCGATATAAGTTGGTATTCCTTTTTCTTCTAGTAAATGAAGTAAAACTTGTAAATCTATTAAAGGTGAAGTAGCAATCCCCTCTTGAATAAGGTGCACAAACATTCTGTCTGTCTTGGAAAGATCTTGTGATGCCTTATTATATTCGGCTTTTTTTAGACTATTTTCCCCATACATTTCTTTAAATGCTCTTTCAAAGACATCTCTTCCATATGTTTATCAGTACCAAATTCAATTTCTACTATTTCATAAGGAATAACTCTATTTCCTTCAGGGACTTCAGCACTAGACGCAATTTTCATTGTTCCTTCTCTTACGCTTTCTAAAAACATACGATATCTTTTATCTAACGTTTGGTCTTTGTTTTGTTTGTAGTTTCAAATCTTACATCATCAAATGCTTTTAAATATTTACTAGTTTCTGGAACATAAAATAATAAAGCATCCTTTTCTTTAGAAGTTAATGTATATTCTGGTTTTAACATTCCTCTCTCATCATATTGATCATTTGCACTTAATTTAGAGATAGCTCCCATATATGCACTTCCATATTTAAGTTCCATGTAATCTCTTAAATCTTTTATTGCTTTTGCACGTTGCTCGTTCAAATTACTAAAAGCCATTTCTAACACCTCCATTAACTTAATTATAACACAGATTTGAGAATATTCTTAATAAAATTATAAATTTTTACATTTTTTATAGACTTATTTCATAATCGTCTTTATCTTTTTCATGATAATATGATTTTATTCTAGTTCTGTAATAACCAGGTATATCTGCATAATCAAATAATTCATCTTCTTTGGTTGTTCCTTTAGATATATCATAAACATCATTTGAATTAAATTCTTTACTATCATAATAGTCTTTTATTTCAATTGTAGTAGTTTCTTTTACAAGTTTATTACCAATTTGTAATAAATTCCTAAAAAACTCTTTAATTACCTTTAAAATGGCCTCTAATCGTGTGTTTAGTTTAGTGTTATCTTTAGAAAGTTTATTAACTCTAGCATTTAGTACCTCGTTTTCCTTTTCTAAAGTTTGATGACTTTTAGTATAGTTATCAACTTCATTAAATAATTGTTGTAATTTAGGTTGAAACTCTATTGCTTTTTTACTTTCTTTAATAACTTTATTCATACTTTCAAAAGTATCTTTTTCTACTAATACGTGCGTTTTGCTAAAAGGTATATTTTTTGTAGTTTTCATCTTTTCTTCAAAAACGTTCATAGCATTATCTATTCTAGTATTTATTACCTTAACTTTGTTTTCATAATATCTAGTAGTTTTCTTTAATTCTTTTGTTTTTTGATGTTTAGCATTACTACCTTTAATACCACGTTCTAAATCATATCCTTTTTCAGTTAGTCTTTTATGATATTTATCCTGTAATTCTGATAAATGATATTTATCTCTTATATATTGTTTTTTAGATATAGTATATCTTTCTGTATTTGTTCTTTTATCATACTTTTTTACTAGTGGAATAACTACACAATGCAAGTGTGGTGTTTCTTCATCTAAATGAATAGTAGCGTGTAATACTTGTGATTTTGTATAACCTAAATCTTTATAAACAAATTCCATACAAGTATTAGCCCAATCAATAATATCATCTTTATTCATATTCTCAAAAAAATTATGGGTAGCAGTAAATAATAGTTCATCTGCAACAACATTTTTTGATTTATTTAACATTTGACTATAAGTCTTTTTTATTTCTTGTCTTTCTGTCCTTTGTCTTTCATTGTGTTCTTTTTCATATTCCTTAGTTAATTCTTTAAAACCTTTAACATATTTAGATTCAAGTGGTACTAACTCAATGTTATCATCTTTTAATTCTAATTTAATATCAGGATTAGATTTATAAGCCTGTTTTTCTCTTTTATTGTGTGATCCGATTTGTGCTAAATCATTTAAAGTCATAATCTGTTGACTTCTAAATATTGCATAATTTAAATTCATATATCATTTTCTCCTTTCATTTAAGCAGTAGAAAAAGATATGCTTTAAAACATATCTCTACTGCTAATCTTTTAAATTTTAATATTACTTATTTTTTTATTGATTTATCATACATATCTATTTTTTAGAACGAAACAGAATAACTTATTTTAAAACAGATACATATATATCAAAACCAATATCATTATCGTTATAACTCTTTGAATTTAAGTTAATAACTATATTATTTATCTTTCCTTTGAAATGTATTAAATCTAATGTATTTTTAGTTGGTGTCATTATGTCTATGGTAGACATATTCCACATCAAGCACCACTTGGATATAAACACGAAAATAAGAAATTAGTTATAGACCATACTACAAAAGATGTTGTTAAAAGAATATTTGAACTTTGCCATAGTGGTACATCTTATCAAAAGATAAGTACACTATTTAATAAAGAAAAAGTCTTAGGTAAAGATAACTGGAGAGATTCAACAATATTTAATATCTTACAAAATGAAGTTTATAAAGGTGATTTTGTTCATGGTAAAAGAACTGAACATCCCACTTATTATGCTAATGTAGTTGAACCTATTATATCTCGTGAGTTATGGGATGAATGCCAAGTTCAAAAGAAAAAGAATGCTAAAAGTTATCAAAGAACTTTAACTTACCTTTACTTGCAAAAACTAATTTGTCCTAAATGTGGTAGGATTCTTGCTGGTGGTGCTTCACATAAAATCAAATCTGATAAATGGTACTTCTATTATAGATGTGAAAATTGTAAAAACAATATTCATGAAAGTAAAATTGAAGAACATATTAAAACTTTACTTGCTGATATTTTGGAATATGATAATGTTGTTAATGAATTCTTTTTGCCAGTATTAAAATCAAAAGTAGATGATCCTAAAATAGAATTAGAGAATGAACTCAAAAAGTTAAATAATAAAAAAGAAAGAATTAGAAAAGCATATATTGATGAATTATTTACTGAAGAAGAATTTAAGCAAGAATCTAAATTAATAGAAAATCAAATTGAAATGATAAATTCTAAAATATTAGAAAATTCACAAACTGAACAACTTAATTTTACAATGGAAGATATATTACTTAAAAGAGATATGGATTTTATTAATAAAGTAAAACTTCCTATATCATATTATGCTTTTAATGATAATTGGGATTTATTAGATAGACAAACTAAAGCAGATATTATTATGAGATATATTGATGATATTGAATTAGAATTTAAAAATAACATATATATGATTAAACAAGTTAATTTTAGAAGTACATTTTATAGTGATTTTGAAGAATTATATAATAAAGGTTATATTGATAAGAAAAGAAAACTTACTTATGATTTTAATGGAATATGTATAGATACAAATGTAAGGTATAGTGAATATTTGCCTATTAAGGAAGTCATGCAACATTTTTATAGATTAAATGAATATTATGAAGTTAATTTTTATAAAGGTACTTTCTATAAAGAAACTGAAAAATTAGATATAGGACCACTACTAAAAAATGAAGTTCCTATAAGAATGTTTCCTCTACAAAAAAATAACAATGATAATAATAATTGGATAGCTATGGGAATGTTTGCTACAAAGAATAGTCCTAATGATATAAAAGTAAATATTAAAGATATATTTGAAACAATACCCGATAATGTTACCGAAGAAGATTTTTAAAAAGCGTGGCACGTTTTGTTTACGAAAGTAAATGAAAGTGGCGATAGCAATTTAAAAATTGATTAAACGTATTCTAAGGTGTTAAACCTTAGCCCACAGGATATTTTGTATGCTTGCGTACAAAATTCCTAGGGGGTTAGTAATTTTGGATGACAAAATATTATAAAAGAAGGGATAGTGATTATATGAGTGAGCTTGCATATTCACTACATTTAGGTAGTGATAAAAATAGAAAAAATATATCAAAACAAAATGGTAAGAAAAACATAAGTGGCACTACCTCACTGCCAAATAATGCTATACAAAATATAAGACAATTATCAAAGGTAGATAGACATAATTATAGAAAATATGACAATAATCAAGAATTAATAGAAATAGTTAGAGGTACTTCTTTTCCACTTAAAGATGTTAAAGAACTTTATTTAAATGAATTTGAAGAATCTAGATTAGAATATAATTCAAAACAATCTAGACCTAGTAGAATGATAAATAATTATTTTGAAAATGTATCTAATAATGAAAAGAAAGATCTTGCTTGTGAAATAATACTAGAACTTGGAGATAAAGAATATTGGGATACTAAAGATAAAGATTTTAAAAAGAAAATGTCCGAAGTCTACAAAAAACAAGTTGATGATTTAGAATTACTAGTTCCTAACTTTAAAGTAGCTAGTGCTATAATCCACTTTGATGAAACTAGTCCACATTTGCATATTGTTGGTGTTCCTATTAAATATAAGAATAAAAATGGTATGGAAAAACAAGTTGGTAAATCTGATGTATTTACTAAAGAATCTTTAATTAGATTGCAAGATAAAATGAGAACTTTATGTATTCAAGAATTTAATCAAGTTTATAGTTTAGATTCAACTTTAAAGTCTAAACAAAAAGGAAGAAACAGAGATATTCATGTATCTGATATGGATAACTATATAGAATTAAAAAAGCAAATTGAAAAGAATAATAAAGCTCTAAAAGAAGCCAATAAAAAATCTTTAGAACTAAAACAAGATTCTAAAGATATTAAAGATAAAATTGATAAATTAAAGGTATCCAAACTTAATAAAGATAATTATATTTTATCAAAAGATGATAAAGATTCTTTTATCAACTTTATCAATAAAGTTAATGATACTAGTAAAGAATATGATAAAATACAAACTCTATCTAATACACTAGTTAATGCAAATGAACAATTAAAAGATAAGAATAATAAAATTAAAACTCTTACTGAAAATAATGATGCACTTAATTTAAGAGTTAAAACTTTAAATGATACAATTAAAGAAAAAGATAATGAAATATCATTTTTAAAATCTAAAATCAACGATTTAAAAAATACTATTGAATATTGGAAAGATAAATTTGAAAAACTAATATCTTTCTTACACGATAAACTTCATAGTTGGTATGATAAAGATGATAAATATATCGATGTTGTTAATGATATGTACGATGATAATGTTTTAGATGACGATGATATTGAAGAATTAGATTTAAGTAAAGAAAAAGATGATTATGAACGATAATAGTATTGTTTTTGTGATAAAATAGATATTGTAATTATTTCTTTAAAAGGAGGTATAAAATGTCGTTAGTTACAATGTATGAAAGTTCGGTTAGAAGAAAAAGGGATGAAATATCTAGATTAAAAACAGATAGAGTAAAATATGTTAATATTGTTAGCAATTGTAGTAAAAAAATTTTAACAGCCACAAAGCAAGCAAACTCAACAAAATCATCTTCTACATTTAAAAGTAGAATGAATGAAATAGATAGAGAAAATAAAAAGAAAACTGAAGCCGAAAAGAAAATAGCTGAATATGATAAGAAAATAGCAAATAAGGAAAAGGAATTATTAAGAGAAGAACAAAGGTTAAGTAAAGCTAAAGATGACAAATATAAACAAATAGAACACCAAAGAAAACTGGCATTGGATAATTTATCACTTGATTTGTCTATTCAAAGAGAAAACCAAAATAATCTTATAAAAGAAGTTAATAAACTAAAAGAAGCAAAAGAAAAAATTAATATACTATTTATTGCTTCTAATCCTGATATTGAATTTATAGATGATGATGGAAATAGTGTTCAACAACAAAAATTAAAATTAGAAAAAGAAGCAAGAGAAATACATGAATCAATACAAAAATCTTTAAAACGAGATTCCATATCATTTGAAACAAGATGGGCTACTAGAGTTACAGATTTATTACAATTTATTAACGAAGTTAATCCAACTATATTACATTTTAGTGGTCATGGTACTTCAGATGGTAAATTAGTATTTCAAGATAATAATGATAAACCCAAATTACTAAGTATGGAGGCATTAGTTGAATTAATTAATGCATCATCAAATAACCTTAGATTAGTAGTATTAAATAATTGTTTTTCATCAATTATATCTGAAAAAATAGTGGATAATATTGAGGCATCCATTGGGATGAATAGTTCTATTGGTGATCAAGCAGCTATTGTTTTTGCTTCTCAATTATATTCTTCTATCGGGTTTGGGCTATCATTAGAAAAAGCATTTCAACAAGCAATAGTATCATTAAAATTATATGAAATACCAGAGGACCAAACTCCACAATTATATGTATCTGAAGGAATTGAAGCAAAAAATATTTATTTAGTTACAAAGAACTAAAAAACTACCTCATTTTAAGAGATAGTTTTTTAATTGATTTATCTTTTTAAAGTTCGTGTCTTTTTAGGATCTATACGTTCACTTATATTTTCTTTTTCCTCAATGTCCATAGTTCCATCTTTATTAAGACTAACTTTTAATGTTATTTCTTGATTTTGTGTTTTTCTTCTTGCTTGAAGTCTATTAGTATCATCTCCAGCCAAAATTAAAACCAAATCTCCTTGAGCAATAATTATTTTAGAATATTTCATTTTTGCCCATTCATCGCAAACAAATAATGCATTCCATTGAATAAAATCACGCTCATATTTAATTTTGTAATCTTGCGTTTTGATATTTCCAACAAAAGTTTCGTCGTTGGGATGATTTTGTTCAATATCTTTATTAATTAATTCAACTATCGTATTAATATCTAATCCTTCAATAAATTGTGATAATCTGTTTTGAATATTTTCACTAGTAATAATAGATTGATTAAAGTATTTATCATTATTTAACATACAATTCCTCCTTTATAACCTAGTATTATAAACTATTTTATTGATAAATTCAAGTATTATTATATTAGATGGTATAAATACTTGATAAATTACACTAATAATATTTTAAAAATTTAAAAATTATGCTATTATTATTTTAGTGATTAGTTGTTTATCAACTTTTACTATATGAGTTTCGAATAACTTTTGTTATCACTCCATAAGATAAAATCGTCGCACCAATGTGACGTTAGATTTAAGTCAACTAGTAATAGTTGATTTTTTTGTGTGTTATGTAAATGGTAAAATAAAATGTAGGAAATTGGTAAATTTAAATGTCGGTTTTCCTACATCTTTTTTAATAATTCAATTAAGGCATATTTTTCTCTATAATTTAGTTTATCATTTTTAATAATATCATCTATCAATGATATATAATTTTTAAAATTTGGAGCAATATCAATCATTAGTTTTATTTTGTCTTTTTTATCATCATTAGTACCCATAAGAATATTTACTAATGAATCAAATTTTTTTTAAGTTCCCACTACTTAATATTTCATTAAAACAATTAATAGATGATTTCACTCTATATACTTCTTGCTCTTCTTCTGGATCATCCATATTCTTTATCTCTGAATCATCAATATCATTATATAATAGCACCATATTTTTGCATAATAAATTAATGAAATTATAATCATATATATTATAAATATCATTTAAGATATAGGTTGTAATATTTTTTTAATAGTAATAAAAAATATCAAGTGTTGTACTTGATATTAGTCTTCTTTTTCTTTTGTTACATCTACCCATGCTGTGCGGTTAGTTACTTTTTCTAATTCTTCAATCGATATTTCTATAGCATTATTAGTAGCTCCACAAGCAGGAAATACTGTTTCAAAATTCTTTAGTGATTCATCTAGATATACTTCTACACCATCATTTAATGCAAAGGGGCATACTCCTCCTACAGGATGGCCTATTTTTTCTTCTACTTCTGTTGCTGCTACCATATGAGCCTTTTCTCCAAAGGTATGTCTATATTTAGCGTTATCTATTTTAACATCTCCTTTTGTTACAATAACGATATATTTATCTTTTAATTTAAATGATAATGTTTTAGCAATTCTAGCTTCTTCAGTTCCAAGAGCTTCTGCTGCTTCTTTTACAGTAGCACTAGTTGTTGGTACGGTTATTATTCTATTATCCATATTATATTTTTTTAAATATTCTTTTACTTTAGCTGCAGACATATTATTACTTCCTTTCTATGTAATTATTATAACATAGTTTTAGTTATTCGTTTAATTATTTTTATTTTGTTAATATTAATAATGGTGATTTTATGAAGGTTAGACTTGGATATGCATGTATTACTAATTGTATTAATGATAGTAGTTCTAGCCCTTATACTTATAGTGAATATTTAAAAGATGGAGATATTGATAAGTTGGATAGAGTTATTATTTCTAACTTAAAATCTTTAAATAATATAATTGATTATAATATTAAGAATAACATTCATTTTTATAGAATTTCTTCAAAAATTATTCCTCTTGCTACTAAAGATGATGTTAAATTTGACTATACTAATAAATACAAAAGTTATTATGATACTATAGGTAAGAAAATTAGTGATAGCAAAATGAGAGTTGATTTTCATCCTGATCAGTTTTGTGTGCTTAATAGTGTGAAGAGTGATGTTGTTTCTAATTCTGTTAAGATACTTGAATATCATTATAATCTTTTGAATATGCTAAATGTAAATGATAAAATATTAATACTTCATGTTGGTAGTAGTACTTTTGGTAAGGAAAATTCTATTAGCAGGTTTATTAATAATTTTAATAAATTACCTATATATTTAAGAAAATGTATTGCTATTGAAAATGATGATAAAGTTTTTAATGTTAATGATGTTCTAAAAATATCCAAAGTTACTAGTATACCTGTTGTTTTAGATTATCATCATCATTTATGTAATAAAAGTGATTTTTCTTTTGCAGATATTTTTAATAGTTGGGGTAATAGGAGAGTTAAGATGCATTTTTCTTCTCCTAAAAATAAGAGAGATTATAGGAGTCATAATGAATATATTAATGGTGATGATTTTATTAATTTTATAGAAATACTTAAGAAATATGATAGAGATATTGATATTATGTTAGAGGCTAAAGGAAAAGACGATAGCTTATTTAGATTAGTTAGATATATTAAATATAAGACGGATTATGAGTTTATTGATGATACTACATTTTTAGTTTAATTTAAAAAAGTAACAACTTAATGTTACTTTATTAGACTTATTAATTCTATTATTATTCCCGATAGGACTCCTAATGCATAGAGTAATAGGATAATTGATAGATTTTCTTTTTGGTTTTTATTATTTTTAATTAATACTAATAGGGAAGAACCACTACTTGTTAGGAGACCTCCAATTAAGGCTCCTAATGATATGGTGCTATTTAAATATAATTCTGTTAATATTACACTAGCAGCACAATTTGGTATTAATCCTATTAGACTAGTTATGAATGGAGATAATATACTGTTATTTAATAATATTTTTGATAGATAATTGTCTCCTAGTAGGGTGAATATAGTATTTATTATTAGTGTTATGATAAATATAAATAGTGTTATATGCAAGGTGTGTTTTATTGCTGATAATAATATACTATGATTGCAATCACAATGTTCTTCATCACATAATTCATAATTTGTTTCTTTATCTTTTTTCTTTTTGTTTATTATTTTATCTATTATTAAACCATATACTATACCGAAGAATATTTTTATTAATAATATTTTTAGTATTAATGATATTTCTACTTTTTCGGATATCATTATTATTAACATTTCATCACTAGTAGATAAATATATTGATATTAATGTACCTAGTGTTATTATTCTTGTTATATATAGATTAGTAGCCATTACAGAGAAACCGCATTGTGGTATTACTCCTAGTAGAGAACCAATTATTGGTCCTATTTTTTTTGATTTGGTTATAATGTTTTTTGTTTTATTATTTAATTTATGCTCTAATAATTCTATTATTAGAAAGGCTACTAATAAGAATGGTATTAATTTTAATGAATCTATAATTGTATCTAAAATTACTTCTTTCATATGTTATCACTCCGTTTTTAATTATAACATTAATATTATTTTAGTACAATTATATTTTATACATTTTTCTTTTACTAGATGGAGTTTTTGGTAATGTTATAATTTTATCTTGTTCTTGATATAGATATTCGCTTAGATAATTTAGTACTATATTTCTTATAATTATTTTTTCTGCTATTTCTAGATTATTTTCTTTTAATGATTCTTGTATTAATTTTATTTCTTTTTCTTTTGATATTGTTGCTATTTTTAGAGCTTCATTGGCATAGTATATTATTGTTTCAAAAAATTCATCATAGTTAGAAAATGATTGTACTTTAATATCTTTAGTTAATTCTTTGAATATTGACTCTACATAGTTATATATTTCATTGTAATTTATACTTCTATTTGATATTAATTTTGGAGTACTTAAATCTTTTTTCATATCTATATATGGTAGTGGATAAAGATCATGGAAATTAACATTAATTTTTACAGATTGATATTCTTTTATACAGTTTAAATTAAATAAAAGTAGGGTGTCAATACTCCAAGAATCAAATACTTCAGATTTTATTTCTCGATATATTTCTTCATAGTTTATGTATATTCCATCATATACTTTTGATAGTGCTTCATAATCAAAAATTGTATTTCTTTCGGTTATTTCATAAATATAGTTTAATGATTGATAATATGATGGATATTTTTTTGATAGTTCAAGTATTTGATTAGAAGTATTTATTGTTAAAATATTAGCATCTTCTTTTAGGGTGAAAATAGTAGCTTTTGTTAAATCTCTATATTCTGATATTGATCTTGCTATTCCTCTAGCATCTAGTAGGTAATCAAACCACGGACATATTTTTCCATATGGCAAATTGAATTTTGATGCCCAAAGACCTCCGGTTGGTTTAAGACTAAAATTATCTAATGGTCTTAGTATATTACGAAATATATCATTTGATATTATTGGAGTTCCTATAGTTATATACTTTGTTTCTTTCATATGTAAAGTCACTTCCTTTTTAAGTGATTATTATGATACTTTATTTTTTTATATTTGTCAATTATATTGCTTTTTATTTTAAAAAGTGCTATTATTTTGGTGGTGGTTTTATGGATAAAAAGAAGAATATTATTATTTTGGTTGTTACTTCTATTATTTTTATTTTGTTATTAATTTTATTTATTGTTAGTATTAGTAAAGGAAAAGAAACTATTAACGAACTTAAGCCTAATAATGATGTTAATATTAAATCTGCTAGTAAAGCTACTGTCAATAATGAAGTAAGTAATAAGTCTAATGATAAAGATGAAGATGAGACTATAACTAGACAAGATAATAATGATAGTAGTGTAGATATAAAAAATGAAAATGATGTTATTCAGTATTTTGAGAATAATTATAATGATATTAATAGTAATAAGGTTAGTATTAAAGATAAAGCTAAAGAATATTTTATTGATATTGTTGATTTTATTTTTTATGATAAAGAAATAAAGGGATATACTTTTAGTGAACTTAGTGATAATACTAAAATAAAAGTTATTGCTTTGGCTCTTAAGATAGATAGTAAAATAGAAGAATATATTCCTGGATATAAGAAGAGTATATCTAGTAACGGAAATAAAATATATACTGATGTTAAAGATAGATTAGTTAGTAGTTATTTGGATTTATCTGTTAAGATTTGTTCTAATAATGAAGAAGGCTGTAATAAAGCAAAAGATATATTTAGTGATATAAAAGATAATTGTAAGATTGGTTGGAGTTTTATAAAGAAATTGGCTAGTGATGGTGGTAATAAATTAAAAGATTGGTATGAAATTTATAGTGGAAAGAGATAAAATTATAAATTAGGTCATAATATTATGTAAATAGTTAAATTTTTGTAAAAAGTTCTTTACTTATTAAGATAAAATTGTTATAATACTTGTGAGCGAAAGCTCCTTGCCTAGTAATAGGCCGTTAGTCCAAAAGGAGGTGTAATAATGAAAAATTATGAAATTATGTTTATTGTAAGACCAGATGTTGATGAAGCTACTGTTAAAGGTACTGTTAAATCATTAGAAAAGATTTTAACTGATCACAAAGCTAAGATTACTTTATCTAAAGAATTAGGTCAAAAAGAATTTGCTTATGAAATTAAGAGATTTAAATCAGGTTATTACTTTTTATACAACATAGAATCATCTGATGATGCTGCTGTTAAAGAATTTGATAGAGTAGCTAGAATTGATGAAAATGTTGTTAGACATCTTGTTATTAACCTAGATAAATAAGGAGAATAAGTATGAATAAAGCATTATTGATAGGAAGATTAACTAGAGATCCTGAACTTAGAGCTACATCTACTGGTAGAAATGTTTGTCAGTTTTCAATTGCAGTAAATAGAAATTTTACTAATGCAAATGGTGAAAGAGAAGCTGATTTTATTAATTGTGTAGTTTGGGATAAGCAAGCTGAAAATCTTGTTAAATATCAAAAAAAAGGTAATCAAATAGCAGTAGACGGAAGAATTCAAACAAGAAATTATGAAGATAAAGATGGTAAGAGAGTTTATGTTACTGAGATTCTTGCTAATAATATTAGTTTTTTAGATTCTAAAGGTACTAATACTAGTAGTAATGATTTTAATAGTTTGCCTGAACCTCCTAGAGAAGATAGTGTAAGCTCTTCTTCTAATATGAATAATATGGAAACTGTATCTGTTGATAAAGATCCATTTGAAGCATTTGGAGATTCAATTGAAATTAGTGACAATGATTTACCATTCTAAAAAAGGAGGATAAACATGGCTGAATTTCGTAAAAAAAGAAAAAAAATATGTCATATGTGTGCAGGAAAACCTGTTAATTATAAAGATGTAGCAATTATATCTAAATATATTAATGATAATGGTAAAATTTTACCTAGAAGATTTACAGGTACTTGTGCTAAACATCAAAGACATGTTGCTCAAGAAGTTAAAAGAGCAAGATTCATGGGATTTGTTCCATTTTGTAAATAATAATATAGTCAGTAATGGCTATATTTTTTCTTTTTTTAATGACATTGTTATAAAAATATTGTATAATAGATAAGTAAGAGGTGGGATACATTATGAAGGTTATTTTTATTAAAGATTTAAAAAAACAAGGTAAAAAGAATGAAATTAAAGAAGTTAGTGATGGATATGCTACTAATTATTTAATTAAGAATGGATATGCTGTTAAATATACTAAATCTAGTGGTGATAGATTAGAAGTAGAAATAGAGAATAATAAGAAGAATGAAGAGGAAAATATAAAAGAAGCAAATAAAATTAAAAAGAAAATTGAATCCGAAAAACTTTCTTTTGATGTTAAAGCAGGAAATGATGGGAAAGTGTTTGGCTCTATATCTAGTAAACAAATTTGTGAAAAACTAAGTGTACTTGGTTATGACGTTAATAAAAAGATGATTATGATGAATGAGAGTTTATCTTCACTTGGAGCGTTTTATGTAGATGTTCAATTATATAAAGGGGTTATTGCTAAGGTTAGGGTTGAACTTATAAAGAAGTAGGTGAGTTATGAATAAAGAATTACCTAAAAATATTGAAGCTGAGAAGTGTTTACTTGGCTCAATGTTTTGGTCTAGAGAATCTCTTCAAAGAGGATGTGAAGAGGCTGATAAAGATATATTTTATTTAGATAGTCATGGTAAGATATTTGACGCTATTAAATCATTGTATTTGAATGATACCCCGGTAGATATTACTTCAGTTACAACATATTTAATTAATATAAACAAAATTGGTGAAGTAGGTGGAGTTGAATATCTGAATGAAGTAGTTAATTCTGTTGCTACTGGAGCTAATATTGAATATTATATTAATTTAGTTAGTGAAAAGTATACTTTAAGAAAAATGATTGAAGTAGCTACGGATATTGTTAATAAAGCCACTAATGCAGAAGTTAATGCTGCTGATACTATTGATGAAGCTGAGAAAGATATTCTTAATATTTCTAAATTTAGGAAAACAAGTGAATTTAGAAAAGTACAGGATGTACTTAGTAAAGCTCAAAGTGATTTAGAGTTTTTATCTAAAAATGGTGGTAAAATTAATGGCTTGACTACTGGTTTTGGTGAACTTGATTCTTTGACTGAAGGATTACATCCAACACAGTTAATTATTATTGCTGCTAGACCTGCTGTTGGTAAAACGGCTTTTGCTCTTAATTTGGCTTTAGCTGCTGCTAAGAGTACTAAAAAAAATATTGCAATATTTTCATTAGAAATGCCTGCTGAACAACTTATTATGAGAATGATTAGTTCTCTTGGACAAATTGATAATAAGAAACTTAGTACTGGTAAGTTAGAAAATGAGGATTGGAAGAGATTTAATGAAGCAATTAGTATACTTGCTGATACTAATATTTATTTTCATGATGCTGGTGGAGTTACTCCTGCTGAAATTAAGGCTAAATGTAGAAGACTCGCTACGCAAGGTGATGGTTTAGGTCTTGTTATAATTGACTATTTACAGCTTATTGATTCTTCTTCTAGATATTCTGGTTCTAGACAGCAAGAAGTTTCTGAAATATCTAGGGCACTTAAAACTATGGCACTTGAACTTGAAGTTCCTGTAATTGCTTTATCACAGTTATCAAGAAGTGTTGAAAAAAGAGAAGACAAAAAACCAGTTCTTAGTGATTTGAGAGAATCTGGTTCTATTGAGCAAGATGCTGATATTGTTGCGGCACTTCATGCCCCTGATGTTGAAGTTCCTGTTGGTGACGAGGTTCCTAATCCTATTCAACTTATTATTCTTAAACACAGAAATGGTCCTACTAAAACTATTGATTTGTTATTTAAGAAGAAGACATCAACATTTTTATCTATAAAGAGGGAGAGTGATAGTAGTGGTAAATAATAATAAATGGGGATTTGGTGTTATTGTTTCTCTGATTGTTATTTCTTTAGGGATATTTTTATTGGTATTTTTTAAAAATGTTACTATTGAACCACAAACTGTTTATACTGTTTACTTAGATGGTAGAAGTATTGGTAATATTGTTTCTAAGAAAAGTTTTGAGGATTATATAAATGTTAAAGAAGAAGAATTAAAAAATAAGTACAATGTTGATACTATATATACTCCTAAAGGAGTTGAAATAAAAAAGAATTTTACTTATGATACTTCTGTTAATAGTGATGAACAGATATATAATAAAATTATTGATAATAAGAAATTTACTGTTAAGGGTTATGAAATTAAAATTGTTAGTAAAGTAAAGAGTGAAGATTCAGAAGAAAACGAAACTAAGACAACTAATATTTATGTATTATCTAAGGAAGTTTTTGATGATGCTTTGGAAAATACTATTAAAGCTTTTGTTGATAAAGATCAATATGAGAAGTTTTTAGCTGGTACACAAGAAGAGGTTAAAGATTCAGGTAGTATGATAGAAAATATCGATGTTGATGATGAAATTACTTATAAAGAAGCTTTAATTCCTACTGATCAAAAAATATATGTTGATAGTGATGAACTTAGTAAGTACTTATTATATGGAACACTTGATGAACAGGAAACTTATACTGTTAAAGCAGAGGATAGTATTGAATCAATTGCTAGTAGTCATAAGCTTAATGTTCAGGAATTTTTGATTGCTAATCCAAGTTTTACAAGTGCTAATAATTTACTTTATGAAAATCAAAAAGTAAATGTTGGACTAATTGATCCTATAGTATCTGTTGTTGTAGATGTACATAGTGTTGGAGAAGAAGAACGTGATTATGATACGGAAATTCAATATGATTCTAGTCAATATGTTGGTTATCAAGAAGTTATTAGAGATGGTGAAAATGGCTTATATAAAGTTACAAGAAAGAGTCAGTATATTAATGGTCAATTGGTTTCTGGTACTGTTGCTAGCTCTACGGAAATTAAACCTGCTATTAATAGGATTATTGTTAAGGGTCAAAAATATGCTCCTAATGTTGCTGATTTAAGTTATTGGGCATGGCCAACTGACAAACCTTATACTATTACTACTTATTTTGAATATCGTTGGGGTTCTTTCCATGATGCCTTAGATATATATGTTGGTTATGGTTCTTCAATATATGCTGCTAATAATGGTGTGGTTGTTAAAGCTGTTGGTGGTTGTTCACCAGGTTATACTAGGTGTAATGGTGGAAGAGGTAATTATATTATAGTTAATCATAATGCAGGAGGTTATTATACTATTTATATGCATTTAAGGGAGATTAATGTTAGTGTTGATCAAACGGTTGCTAGAGGACAAAAAATTGCAACTATGGGAAATACAGGATATGTTGTACCTACACCTAGTTCTTATAATCCTTATGGCGGTACACATTTACATTTTGGAGTTATGGTTGGTAGCTCTAATGGAACTCCTGTTAATCCTCTAAATTTCTATTGATGAAAATTTGTGTTTTGTCTTCTGGTAGTAAGGGAAATACTACTTATATAGAATCTGAAAAGGTAAAAATACTTATTGATATTGGTAATAGTGCTAAATATGTAAAGGAAAAATTAGAGGATATTGGTGTTGAGCCTGAAGAAATAAATGCAGTACTAATTACTCATACTCATGTTGACCATGTTAAGGGACTTAAGGTGTTTGAAAATAAATATAATATTCCTGTTTATATTACAGATGTTATGTTAAAGAGTTTAGATTATTTAAATAATTATGTATTTTTAGAAAATGAATTTGATATTGGAGATATGCATATTATTGCTATTAAGACTTCTCATGATGCTCCTGATTCTAGAGGATATATAATCATAAGTGGTGATGACTCTATTGTTTATATTACTGATACTGGATATATTAATAAGAAGTATTTTGATATTTTAAGTAATAGAAATGTTTATGTTATGGAGTCTAATCATGATATTGAAATGCTTAATAATGGTAGTTATCCGTTTAACTTAAGACAAAGAATATTATCTGATAAAGGTCATTTATCTAATTATGATTCGGCTAAATATTTGTCCTCTTTTATAGGAAATAATACTAAATGTATTATTCTTGCTCACTTATCTGAAGATAATAATACTGAGGAACTTGCTTATAATACACTTATTGAAAGACTTAATGATAGTGACACTCATGTTGATAATATTATTATTGCTAAACAAAATAAAGAGACGGAGCTTGTTAAGTTATGATTAAGATTATTTGTGTTGGAAAAGTTAAAGAAAAGTATTTAAGAGATGCTATTTCTGATTATGAAAAGAGGATTTCTAAGTATTATAAAATAGATATTATTGAAGTGAATGACTCTAATATGAAAGAAGAAGCTATTAAAATTAAGCAACATATTAAGAGTAATGATTATGTTATTACTTTAGAGATTGAAGGTAGTATGCTTACTTCTATAGAACTTGCTAATAAAATAGATAAAATATTTATTACTAATCCTAATATTATATTTATTGTTGGGAGCTCTGATGGTTTAGATAAAAGTATAAAAGAAATAAGTAATTATAAATTATCATTTTCTAAATTTACTTTTCCACATCAGTTATTTAGGGTTGTATTGTTAGAACAGATTTATAGATCATGTAAAATATTAAATAATGAAACTTATCATAAATAGAATCATAGTTATTGATTCTATTTTTTTTATGTGGTAAAATTATCTAGTAGGAGGAATTTTTATGTATTGTTCAAATTGTGGTAATAAAGTTGATGAAGATGCTTATGTTTGTTTAAATTGTGGTGTTATATTAAAAAAACGTGAAAATAAGGTGAAAAGTAAAAAGAATAATATAAAACTTTTTAATGTTGTTACTTTGGTTTTTAGTATTATATCTTTTATATTGTCTTTTTCATTGTTTTTTTACGATATAAGTGAGGTTGGTATGTATACTAAAGCTTATGAAAGAATTATATATGGATTGGGTTTTGTTAGTACTACGATGTTCTTTACGATTATTTCTTTAATTTTTGCTCTAGTTAATAAAAAAAGTAATATTGGTAAAATTGGATTGGGATTAACATTAATTTCAGTATTTTTAATACTGACTGAAATTTTTGTTATTGTTATATATTAATGATTTATAATTTTGATTTTAGAAAAAGTTTAGGGCAAAATTTTTTGATAGATGATAGTATAGTTGATAATATTGCTAATGCTATTGATTATAAAGAAAATAATATGATTATTGAGATTGGACCTGGTAGTGGTAATTTAACTAAAAAATTGCTTAAGAAGGCCGATTTTGTACTTTTATATGAAATTGATACTAGGTTAAAAAAAATTCTTAGTAGAGAATTGTTGGAATTTAATAACTATGATATTATATGGGATGATTTTTTATATCGTGATGTTAAAGAAGATTTAAAGAAATATAATTATAAAAATATTTATATAGTAGCTAATTTACCATATTATATTACCACACCAATTGTTAGCAAATTTGTTATGGAAACTATACCCGCTAATGAGATTGTTATTATGATACAAAAAGAGGTGGCGGAAAGATTATCTGCTCCTGTTGGTACAAAAGAATATGGTCAGATAACTGTTCTTCTTAATTATTATTTTAATATAGAGAAAATTATTGATGTTGATAGGAAGGCTTTTTATCCGACTCCTAATGTTGATTCTGCTGTTATTAAGATGATAAGAAAAGATAATCTTGAAGTTCTTACTTCTTTTGAACATTTTGATAAATTAGTTAAAGATTCTTTTCAATTTAAGAGAAAGACAATTAAAAATAATTTAATAAATAAATATAATTTAGATATTGTTTCTAAAGTGCTAGAAAAATATGGTTATGATCTTAGCATGAGAAGTGAAAAGATTCCATATTATGTTTTTGTTGAAATTTCAAATGAGTTACTAAAGTAGCTCTTTTTTGTTATATATTTTTTTTTATATCATATTATTTTATGGGTGATAGTATGTTTAATATTGGTGATTTAGTTACTAGGAAATCTTATGATAATGATATTATATTTAAAATTATTGATATTAAGGAAGACATTTATGTTTTAAAAGGGGTAGTAGTTAGATTATTTGCAGATAGTCCTAGTGATGATTTGAAAATATATAATTCTAATGCTATTGATGATTTTTCTCCAGAAATTGACGGGTATAGGTCATTAGAAAGAGATGAGTATTTTTATTTGCCTGGTAGAATTCTTCATATTGATGGTGATAATGAATATTTAGAAAAGTGTATGAATTTTTATAAAAAAAATAGATTAAAGGCTTATGGAGTTTATGCTGATGAAAATAATCTTATTGAGGTTGTAAATGATAATTTAAAAAAATATAATCCTGATATTTTAGTTATTACTGGTCATGATGCTTATTATAGAAAGAAAAGAAGTGGTAATAATTATAAAAATACTAGTAATTTTGTTTTGGCTGTGAAAGAAGCTAGAAAATATGAGAGCTCACATGAAAAGTTATTTATAATAGCAGGTGCTTGTCAGTCTAATTATGAAGAGCTAATTAAGGCAGGTGCTAATTTTGCTTCTAGTCCTAAAAGAATTAATATTCATGCACTTGATCCTGCTATTATAGCGGCTTGTCTTGCTTTTTCAGATAAAAATAATAATATTGATTTGATTAAAATACTTGCTAAAACTAAATATGGTGCAGATGGAATAGGGGGGATTATTACTAAGGGTACTATGTATATTGGGTATCCTAGATAATTATGACTATTGAAAAAATTAAGAATAATATAGATAGTAAACTAGGTGATAATGTTAAGATTATATATAATGGTAGTAGAAATAAAAAAGAAGAATATTCAGGGATAATATCAGAGACTTATAATTATATTTTTATTATTAAAACTGATAGCGATGAGGTTAAAAGTTTTAGTTATAGAGATGTTCTTACTAATACTATTGAACTTTTTTTTGATAAATTGTAAAATTTATGCAAAAAAACTTGCTTTTCTTTATTAAATAATATACAATGTAATTAGAAAGTATTATTTCTAGAAGGAGTTGATTACATGGAGTTAAAACTTGACAAGTTAGTCAAAATTGAAAAAAAAGAAAATTCAAAGATGAGAGGAATTGCTAAAGTTCTAATTGATGGATGTTTTTTAGTTGAGGATATTAGAATTTTAGAGGGTGATGATGGATTATTTATTGCAATGCCTAGTAAGACTCTTCCAGATGGAAGTCATAGAGACACGGCACATCCTATTAATAAGGAAACTAGAAAGTTATTTGAAGATTTAATCCTTGATGCATATAATAATATGGAAGAATAAACTACTTTAATAGTAGTTTTTTTCATATATTTAATTTATTTAGCATATTATTTTATGGGTGATGATATGGATAAAGTTAAAGAAGTAGATAATGGTTTTAATCATGGTATTACTTTAGTAGAAAGAAAGAATATTGTTATTAGTGGTGTTAAAAAGATTGAAAGTTTTGATAGTGAAGAGTTTTTGATGGAAACAACACTTGGTTATCTTGTTATTAAAGGAAATGAACTTGAGATTATTAAGCTTGATACATATCAGGGAAATGTTTCTATCAAAGGAAAAATTGATAGTATGGTTTATTTAGATAGTAATAATAAAAAAGATAATGATAATTCTTTATTAAATAAATTATTTAAATGATTTTAAAGATTCAGATTTTTTCTCTATTATATTCTTTTATATATGGAATAATATTTTATGTATTATTAGAAGTTAATCAAAAGTTTTTATATGAAGGAAAAATTGTATATCGAATTATAATTTCTTTTTTGTTTGTTATTTTTATTTCTTTATTATATTTTTTAATACTTATTAAAATTAATAATGGTATTTTGCATTTATACTTTTTTTTGACTATGTTTACAGGTTATTTGTTATCTTTTGTCATTTATAAGAAATTGATTGTAAAAAAAAATAAGGTGTGATATAATTCTTTTAGAAAGGTGGGAGATTATGGCTAAGAAAAAGTTGAATAAAAAGGCTAAGACTAGAATATTTTTATTTTTTATTATATTTGGTTCTATAATTGGGTCTCTTAGTTATAGTTTCTTTTCTAATGTTAGTAAAATTATAGAAATTAAAAATGAAAAAAAGACTTTAAGTGAAAAATTAGTTACTTTGAAAGATGAAGAAGATAAACTTAATTCGGATATTAAAAAGTTAAAAGATCCAGAATATGTTGCCAGATATGCTAGAGAAAAGTATATGTATTCTAAAGATGGGGAACTTATTATTAGGCTTCCTGATGATGATACAGATAAATAAAAGAAGATACTATTTTGATTTAGTATCTTCTTTCTTTACTTCTTTTTTATTTTTTTTATTTGTTTCTTTTGTATTATCTTCTTTAGATTCTTCAGTGGATTTTTCTTCTGGTAAATGACCATGTTCTACTAGATAATCGATTTCTTCTTTTGTTATTGTTTCTTCTTCAAGAAGTGTATTGGCTATTAATGCTAATAAATCTTTATTTTCATTTATTATTTTTTTTGTTTTTTCATAACAAGTATTAATTATTGAACGCATTTCTTCATCTATTTCATGAGCTACAGTATCAGAAATATTTCTATTTTTTGTATAGTCTCTACCTAAGAATGTATTTCCATCTGGTTCTTCAAGCATCATTGGTCCTAAAGAACTCATTCCATATTCTGTTACCATACTTCTGGCAATTTTGGTTGCTTTTTTAAAGTCATCGTGGGCACCAGTTGTTATTTCATGAAATGTTACTTCTTCTGCAACTCTTCCTCCTAGTAATCCACAGATTGATTCTAGTAATTCATTTTTTGTATAGTTAAATGATTCTTCTTTAGGAGTCATCATAGTGTATCCACCAGCATGGCCTCTTGGGATAATTGTTATTTTTTGTACTTCATTAGCGCCATCTAATTTTAATCCCATTACAGCATGACCTGCTTCATGGAAGGCTACTAATTTTTTTTCTTTGTCTGTATATTTCTTTGTTACTTTGGCAGGTCCCATTAGAACTCTGTCTGTTGCTTCATCTATTTCAGCCATTGTTATGGCTTTTTTATTTCTTCTTACGGCAAGTAATGCTGCTTCATTAAGTAAGTTTTCTAGGTCCGCTCCGGAAAATCCTGGAGTTCTTTTGGCTAGATATTCTAAAGTGATACCTTTATCTAGTATTTTGTTTTTAGCGTGTACTTTTAATATTTCTATTCTAGCATTTTTATCTGGTAAGCTTACTGTTACTTGTCTATCAAATCTTCCAGGTCTTAATAATGCTGGATCTAGAACATCTGGTCTGTTAGTAGCGGCTATAATAATTATTCCTTCGTTAGCACCAAATCCATCCATTTCAGTAAGTAATTGGTTAAGAGTTTGTTCTCTTTCGTCATGTCCTCCACCAAGTCCTGTACCTCTTTGTCTTCCAACAGCATCTATTTCATCGATAAATATTAAACATGGAGCATTCATTTTTGCTTGTTTAAACATATCTCTTACTCTTGAAGCACCAATACCTACGAATAATTCTACAAAGTCTGATCCACTTATATAATAGAATGGTACTTTTGCTTCGCCGGCAACGGCTCTAGCTAGTAATGTTTTACCTGTTCCTGGAGGTCCTACTAATAGAACTCCTTTTGGTATTCTTGCTCCCATACTAGTGAATTTCTTAGGATTTTTTAAGAAGTCTATTAATTCTTGTACTTCTTCTTTTTCTTCGGTTAAACCTGCTACATCTTTGAATGTTGCTTTACTTTCTTCGACTAGTTTAGCTCTTGATTTTCCAAAGTCCATAGATTTGTTTCCACCACCTAATTGTTTTGTGAATACCCAAATTACTAGTCCACCTAATATTATGTATGGAACTACATTAGCTATTACTAATAACCATGATGATGCTTCTGGATCATTTATTATAGTTAGTTTGAAAGACCCTGTTCCTTCTTTGGCGGCAGTTATTTTTGATATAAATTCTTCTGATTGAGGAATATATAGTATAAAGTATTCGTTATCTTTATATTCATCTAATTTACCAGTTAATTTATATGTGTCTGTTCTTACCTTTGGTGTAATTGTTAATTCTGTTATTTTACCACCATTTAAGTCTTGTAAGAATTCATCATAGGTAAGTTCATTTACTGTGTTGTTGAACATTTTAAATACTACTAGGCATCCTATAAAGAATACTAATAAGAATACATATGGTAATAAATTTTTCTTGATATCTTTTTTATTCATTATTTTCATCTCCTTCAATGTACTTAATTATTATATCATAGTTTTCTTCTTTTTTATTACATAAATTACTTTTTTTTATATTTGGTATCCATAGGATATTATCTTTGGCATCAACTAGCAGTGGATAATTGTTCCTTTTGGATAATGGAATTTTATTCTCAATAAATATTTCTTTTATTTTCTTTTTAACATTACTATTTTTAAGTAGTATGTAATCTCCATTTTTTCTATTACGAAAATATAGGGGAAAATTTATATCTTTACTATTTAGTCTACATATGTTGTTACCATCACTGTCTTCTTTTTCTTTTAATACAAAGGTTATGTTATTTATCTTTATATTATTTTTTAGTTCTAATTTATAGTTATTATTATTACTATTATTATCTTTTATGTATAATTTATTATATTCTTTTATTAGTATTTTGTTTTGAGGAAGATTTATTTTTATATTTGGTTTATTATTGTTTACTAGGGATAATATATTATTTATGTGTTTATTAGTGATAATATTACTTTTATTATTATATAAGTTATTCATTATGTAGTATAAGATATTTTTTTGAATAAATGGATCTTCTCTATTTAATACATCTATATTGATAGTATTATTTTGATAGATATTTGGTATTTTTTCTTGGATTGTTCTTTCTATGTATTCATTATATTCTTGTAATGTTTCAGAATATTTTAGAAAACTTAGATGAATATCTTTCTTTCTTTCTTTTAAGATAGGAAGCACTTTGTGGCGATACCAGTTTCTAGTATAGTCGATGTTTGTGTTAGAACTATCAATATAATATGTGATATTATGTGATTTGTTATAATTTATGATATTTTCTTTAGTATATGGTAGTAGTGGTCTTATAATAGTATAATTTGGTAATTTACTTATTCTTTTTATACCTGCGTAACCTTCGATATTAGAACCACGTTCTATTTTCATTAATATCGTTTCAATCAAATCATCGCCATGGTGGGCAAGAAATAACTGATTTGAATGATATTTTTTTAGTATTTCTTCGTAGAAGTTATATCTTATTTTTCTGGCTTCATTTTCAAAATTATTTTCTTTATATTCTTTTATAGTCATTGTTTCAAATATTAAGTTATGTTTTTGACAGTATTCTTTTAAATAATTTTCTTCAATTACACTTTGTTTGCGGATATTATGATTTATGTGACATACTATTATTTTGTTTGTCTTTTTTTCTAGCAAGTCTAATAGGCACATTGAGTCAGGCCCTGCAGAGACACCGATTACTACATAATTATCAAAATTAATGTCGTCTAATACTTGATTCATAGTTCCTCCTTCAAGCATATATTATATCAGAAAAGTTGATAAATTTAAATATTTGTTTTGACTTTTATTTATTTTTAATATATAATTTTACATTGTGAGGTGAATTCAGTGGAAAATGTAGAAAATTTTTCTTCATTTATGGCTGGTGTTTTTTTAACTAGAAGAGAAATTAGCTGTAGTGAACTTTCATATTTAATGAATGATTATTCTATTAAGATGAATAGTTGTATTGTTGAAGATGATGATGAATTTTATATGTTTAATAATTTTATACATTTCGATAATAAGAAAATATTTGTTAAAGAGGCATATGATGATTATGTTAATATTAATAATAGAGATATTTGCTTTGAGGATTTTTTATATGGTTTAACTAGTAATGATGTAAAAGTATATTTTAATATTCCTAATAGGAGTAATAATATTTTAAAAATAAAAACTAAAGTTTCATAGAAAACTTTAGTTTATTTTTATTAAGTAGTATTTTTTCTTTCCTCTTCTGATGATGTGATTCTTTTTGTTATTTGTTATGATATAATTTTCATCATTTATTATCTCTCCATCTAATGTGATGGCATTATTTGATAAGAATTCTCTAGCTTCTCTTTTTGATGATGCTATATCATTATTTGTCATTATATTTATTATTGTATCTTCTTTTGTTTCGATAGTAGGCATTCCTTTAAATACCATTTCTATTTCTTCATCAGTTAGTTCTTTTACATTACCAGTAAATAGACATTCTGTTAGCTTGATTGCTTCTTGTAGTTCTTCTTCACCATGTAAGAATCTTACTACTTCACTAGCAAGTGCTTTTTGGGCTTCTCTCTTTTCTGGTTCTGTTTTTACCTTTTCTTCTAATTTATTTATTTCTTCATGTGATAGGAATGTAAATACTTTTAGGTATTCTACTACTTTTGAATCATCTGTATTTACTAGGTATTGATAAATTTCATAAGGGGAAGTTTTGTTTTTATCTAGCCATAGTGCATTTCCTTCACTCTTACCAAATTTATTTCCAAATTTGTCTAGTATTAGTGGCATTGTAAAACCATATACTTCTTGTCCTGTTTTCTTTCTTATTAGGTCAATACCAGCGGTTATATTTCCCCATTGATCTGAACCTGCTACTTGAAGTGTACAGCTATATTCTTTATTTAGGTGTAAGAAGTCTAAACTTTGTAATATCATGTAAGACATTTCACAATAAGTAATGCCACTTTCTAATCTTCTTCTTACAATGTCTTTATTGATCATGTAATTTACATTGAAGTGTTTTCCATAATCTCTTAAAAAGTCGATAGCGGAAATATCTTTTATCCAGTCATAGTTATTTACTACTTTGAATCCAAATAGTCTTTGTACTTGATTTTTTAGGCATTCTGTGTTTCTGAATAATTCTTCTTTTACAATTGTGTCTCTTTCTGCGGTTGGTCTTGGGTCTCCTATTAAACCTGTTCCCCCTCCTACTAATAGGATTGGATTATGACCATAGTCTTTTAATCTTTTACTTATTAAAAAACTTGATAAATGTCCTAGATGTAATGAATCGGCAGTAGGGTCTGTACCTATATAAAATGTTAATTTTTCATTGTTTAACTTATCTATTAAATCTGGACTTGAAAAGTCTTTTATTAATCCTCTCCATACTAAATCGTCATATAATTTCATTTTTATCCTCTCCTTTTTTATATAAAAAAAGATGATACCAAAAGGACGAAATTACTCGTGGTACCACCTTTATTTACAATATTTTATTTTTATTTATTAATAATATTGTCTCAATATGATAACGGTTTTTACCGATTAAACTCTTAATATTGTAATTCGTTATTTCGGTATTGTTAATTTCCACCTAACATTAACTCTCTATATTTAATACTATTTGAAATAATTACTTAATATTCGTCGTTGTTTAATAAATATGTTTAAATTGTATTACATTTTATTATTATTGTCAAGAATATTTTATAAAATATTTTGCTTTTTTGCTTTTTTTGGTTTTTTCACTATAAGTCTTGGTCTTATAGTGTTAGTTTAAGCCTAATTTTTAGTCTTAAACTAATGTATCAACCATACTTATTATATATAATTTATTGTTATATATTTTATTTTGATAAATTATATTGACTTTAATGATGATAGTTTTGTATAATTTTATTAGGAGGGATATATATGATGGAAGTTAATTATCCTATGGTTTATGCTGTAAAGCCTATTTTATCTTTGAATTGGAAAGATTATGGTGTGATATTAGGGTATGCTGTTATTAATTCTTATTTAATTTCTGAAATTAAGAGATATAATAATGATGGTACTTATAGAATGATATATGAAATTGTTTATTCTTGGAGAGAAAATGGAATGGAAAATATTATTCCTCAATTTAATATAAATGGTGCTACAGATTCGGATTATGTTGATATTGTTTTTGATTCTTTAGAAGAAGCTAGAAATTATAGAATGATATGTAATAATATGCTACTTAAAGATAATATTGGTACTTATGGTATTTCTAAAGTGGATTATATTAAAACTTCTATGAAGAGTAATTTTGATTATGTTTTAAAATTAGAAGAAGAACATTTATTAAAGACTAAAGTTAAAAGTAAGTTAATTTAATTTACTTTTTTATTTTTTTATTATATAATATTTAAGGAAATGAGGGATAATCTATGATAGATAGACTAGAGGCTACGTTAAAAAGATATAATGAGATAGGAGAGGAACTTGCTAGTCCTGAAATTATATCAGATATTAAGAAAATGACTCTTCTTTCTAAAGAAGGAACTGGGTTAGAGAAGACTGTTGAAGTGTATAAAGAATATAAAAAAGTGTTAGAGGATATTGAAGAGGCTAAGGAATTATTAAAAGATAAGGATATGGCTGATTTTGCTAAAGAAGAACTTACTAATGCTGAGGAAAAGAAAAGTAAGTTAGAAAGTGAACTTGAAGTATTATTAATACCACATGATCCTAATGATGAAAAAAATGTTATTGTTGAAATTAGAGGTGCTGCTGGGGGGGATGAGGCTAATATTTTTGCTGGTGATTTATTTGATATGTATAGTAGATATGCTTCTAATGAGGGATGGAAAATAGAAATACTTAATGCTGTTGAAGGTACTGCTGGTGGATATTCACAAATTGAATTTATGGTTAAGGGCGATTGTGTTTATTCTAAACTAAAATATGAAAGTGGTGCTCATAGGGTACAAAGAGTACCTGCTACTGAAAGTCAAGGTAGAGTGCATACTAGTACTGCTACTGTTCTTGTTATGCCTGAGGCTGAAGAATTTGATTTTGAACTTGATGAATCAGAAGTTAGAATTGATATAACAAGAAGTAGTGGATGTGGTGGACAAGGTGTTAATACTACTGATAGTGCTGTTAGACTTACACATATTCCTACTGGTATTATTGTTTATTCACAAACTGAAAGAAGTCAGATTAAAAATAAAGAACTTGCTTTTAAAATACTTAAAACTAGACTTTATGATATGAAACTTAGAGAACAAGAGGAAAAAGAGGCAGCTGAAAGAAAAGTTAAGATTGGTACTGGAGATAGAAGTGAGAAGATAAGAACTTATAATTATCCACAAAATAGAATTACTGATCATAGAATTGGATATACTTCAATGAACTTAGATAGAGTTATGGATGGAGATATGGAAGATTTAATTGAGGCTTTAATTAATGAAGATCAAAAAAAGAAATTAGAAGGAACTATTTAATAAGTTTATGAATAAAGAAATAGAATATTTAAAAAAATATTTAAAAGATAAAGATATGGAGACTGCTATTAAAGAGTTAGAAAGTGGTATACCTGTGCAATATATTGTTGGAAATGTTGATTTTTATGGTAATACATTTAAAGTTAATAAGAATACTTTAATACCTAGATTTGAGACTGAATTATTAGTAGAAAAAACTATTAAATATATAAATAAGTATTTTAATAATGAAATTAAAATACTTGATATTGGTACTGGTAGTGGGTGTATTGCTATTACTTTAAATAAATTATTAGATAATAGTATGGTAACTGCTGTTGATATATCTAAAGATGCTCTTAGTGTTGCTAGAGAAAATAATAAAATTAATAATACTGATGTTAATTTTATAGAGAGTGATGTTTTTTCTAATATTAATGATAAGTATGATGTTATTATTAGTAATCCACCATATATTAGTTATGATGAAGATATTATGGATGTTGTTTATAATAATGAACCACATATGGCATTATATGCTGATGATAATGGGTTATATTTTTATGATAAAATACTTAATGAATGTAGAAAGTACTTGAATGATAGGTTTCTTATAGCCTTTGAAATAGGTTATAAACAAGGAAATGATATTCTTAATATTATTAATAAATATTTTGATAATGTTAATATATCTTTAGAAAAAGATTATAGTGGTAGAGATAGATTTATATTTATTTGGAATCATTAGTTTAATACTAGTGATTTTTTATATTGACTTTTATAAAAAAAGTTTATATAATACTATTGATTTAGATTTTTTGAATTGTTTATATTTTTTGGTGTCAGCAAAGGTGCTGCAGGAGGTATAACAATGAATAACAAAATTAAAGAATATCTAAATCAAAATAAATCTTTGACATTTAATAGTCTTCTTTTTTCTTACATAGATGAAGGGGGCTATAAAGATGCGGAGATTTATAAAAGGGCAGGTATAGATAGAAAGTTGTTTTCTAAGATAAGATGTAATAATAATTATATTCCTAAAAAAAATACTGTTATTAAGTTATGTCTATCTTTATCATTAGATAAAAATAGGTTTAATAATTTACTTTCAAGTGCTGGATATAGTTTAAGTAAAAATAATAATTTTGACTTAGTTATATCTTATTGTATAGAAAATGATATTTATGATATTAATATTATAAATGATTATCTATATACTTATGCTGGTGTTATTTTATAAAAATAACATTGTCTCTTTTAAAGAGACCTTTTTTTAAATTTTTGTTATATAATTGTATACGAAAGCGGAGGTAATATATATGAAAACAAATATTTCAGAATTAATGAATATAATAGCGGATGAGGAAAAGAAATTTACCAATATAACTTCTCATATTGAAGAAATGATTTTCAATGAAACTATTATCGAACTTGATGGAACAGCTAATGTTATTAAAGATTATAAGAAAGACTTTGATGAGGCTCTGATGGAACAAGAGAATATTTTGAAAAAAATATCTAAATTAAAAGCTACTTTATATGAAAAAAATAACTCATTTAAGTTATCTGATGGCAGAACTATTCAAAGCGCTATTGTTGATAATACTTATCTAAGGAAGTTAAAATCCTTTTATGATGATTTATTAAAATGCAAAAGTGCTAAAAGAAGAGTTACTGAGGTTAACAATTCTTATTTTGATTGTGTTGATGTTAATTATAATGCTGATGAAATAAGAGAAAAATCTAAGACATTAGAAGAACAAATACAAAGAACTGACTTTGAAATATCTAAGTTAAATTCTATTGAATTTGAAATTTCTTTGTAATGTAAGTGGTCTCTTTAAGTTATTTTAAGAGTTAAATTGGGATAACTATTTCAAGCCATTACTATCTATTTTAAATCTTTATATCTATGTAATCGATTGGTGATGAAAATTTTATAGTTTAGATTTACTTATTACATTTATATATGATTATTGTTTACAATTAAAATTGTCTATAAAAAATTATTTATTTGGTGATATTTAGTATTTGAGGTGGATAGGAAAAGAAGCATCTTTTTATGGTGCTTCTTTTTGTTCGTTTAAACTATTTTCTTCTTTGAAGACAGCATCTAGATCTTTAGTAGTTCCATTTAATGTTGGCTCTGTTCCTTTTATATAGAAGAACATTTCTTTTTTTGTATCATTATCATTTGCTATTACACCTGTTATAGGGTTTACTAATACTCCTACAACATTAGAGGGTATATTATACCATGTTGTTTCTTTATCTTTGAAATATGCTTCCATAGTATCTATCCATATATTTTTATGATATGAATATTCTTTTGATTCTATTTTACTATTATCATCATAACCATTCCAAATACTTAGAACAGCATCTTTATTATAACCTATTATTAATAAATCAGTATCAGTTGTTCCTGATTTAATACTATATTTATGAGTTATGTTAGGTAATAATGATATTAGAGTGGGATAGTTATAGTCAATAAAGTTTTTATTATAGGTATATGTTAACATTTCGTTTAATATAAAAGTAAGACTTTGATTAAGTATTAGTTCTTTTTCCTCTTTATTTTCATATAAAATATTTCCTTTGGAGTCTACTATTTTCTTAATAAAATGTGGTTCTACTTTGTATCCTAAATTAGCAAATGATGAATAACTTGTTGTCATTTCTAATAAACTTATTTCTTCAGTACCTAAGGCTAGAGATGGAATTGCGGTTAGATTACTAGTTATTCCTAATCTTTTAGCAGTATTTATTAACATATTTTCTCCTAGAAAGAGATGAGTTTTGACAGCATATATGTTATCAGAGTAAGAGATGGCTGCTGCCATTGATATTGGGCAATTGGCATAGGTATTATTATAGTTATTTGGGCTATATGTTTTATCTCCGGCAAAAGTAAAGGTTGTTTTTTCACTAGTAAATGATGATGATGATGTAAAGCCACTTTCTAGAGCAGTATAATATAATAATGGTTTCATTGTAGAACCTACTTGTCTTTTGGCTTTAGTGGCTCTATTATATTCACTTTTATTATAATCATTGCCTCCTATCATGGCTATTACTCCTCCAGTATTAGGATTCATCATGATAGCGGCTGTTTCTACTTTGGTTTCATCGTTTATATAACTATATACAGCTTTTTCTAAATTTTCTTGAGCTTCTATATCTAGAGTTGTATATATTTTTAAACCTCCTGTTTTAGTTATTTCTTCTGGTATGTTTGTTAATCTTTTTAATTCTTCTAATACAGAGTCTTTGAAATAATTAATACTTGTTATATTGCTTTTTTCTTTTTTACCTATAATAGTTAGGTTAGTATTTATAGCGTTATTATATTCTTCAGTAGTTATCTTTTTATTTTTTTGCATCATCTTTAAGACTATTTTTTGTCTTTCTTTGGACTTAGTATAATTTTTTACTGGTGAATAGTTATTAGGAGATTTTGGTATTCCTGCTAGTAGGGATGCTTCTGCTAGGGTGAGGTCTTTTGCTGATTTATTGAAATAGTATTTAGATGCGGCTTCTATTCCATATACTCCACCATAATTAATGGTATTTAGATAACCTTCTAGTATTTCATTTTTGCTATAATGTACTTCTAATTCAGTGGCTAGAAGGGCTTCATCTATTTTTCTTTTCCAAGTTTTTTCAAAGTTTAGAAAAAGATTTCTGGCATACTGCTGAGTAATAGTGGAGGCTCCTTCACTTTTGTCCTTTTTGATAATATTTGTTATCATTGCTTTTCCTATTCTTAGATAATCAAAACCAATATGCTTGTAAAAATATTTATCTTCTGTTGATAGAGTGGCTTCTACTAGATATGGACTTATTTCTTTTAATGGTATCCAATCTTTATCATCATTAAATACTAATTCATTTTTAGTATCATATAAATAGAATGATTGTGATTTATTTATTTCTAATTTTGGTGTTATAAAGGCATAGGTAAAGACTACTATATGGATTAATATAAATACTAGTAATGGTGATAAACTTAATAGTATTATTTTCTTTGTTTTTTTCTTCATTTATATCCCTCATTTTTGTTGTTTTTGTATGTCATTTATTATTATGATAAAAATTGCGTAAAATATGTTGTATTTTTTTTAAAGATATGATATGATTTCAAATGAAATGTTTGGAAGTGATATTATTAGAGTTAAAATTAATGGTTATTTAAAAAATAATACAGAAAATGAACTTATTACTTTTAATGAAAAAGGTATTAAAAATAAGGAAAAGATATCTTTTGTATTTGATAGTGTTAAGTATTCTATTAAGATTAATGATAATGATATTTTACTTGTTAGAGATGGTAATGATTTTATTAATAGTTTTTCTTTTAACGAGAAACATGGTAAAAGTAATTATTATCTTAAAGAACATGGTTATTCTGTTGATATGGATATTAATATGAAGATGTTTGATGTTAATGATAATAAGATTTATATTAAGTATGTTATTGCTGATACAGAATGCGAATATGAATTACTAATTGAAATGGGTGATATTTTATGAGTATAAAAAATAAATTACAGTGTATTATAAAAAAGAGTTTACCAGTAGATATGGATGTTAATAAAATAGTTATTGAGATTCCTAAAGATAAGAAAAATGGTGATTATTCTACAAATGTAGCCTTTTTACTTACTAAGGAACTTAAGTCTAGTCCTATTAATATTGCTAATGATATTATTAAGAATATTAGTGATGATATGATTGATAGAATAGAGGTTGCTAATCCTGGATTTATTAATTTCTATATTAATAAAGATTATTTACTTAATAATATTAATGTTATTAATGATATGGGAAAGAACTATGGTAAGAGTGATTTTGGTAAATTAGAAAAGATTAATATTGAGTATGTATCTGCTAATCCAACTGGTACTTTACATATTGGTCATGGTAGAGGTGCTGTGTATGGTGACTGTTTATCTAAGATAATGTCTTTTGCTGGATATGATGTTACAAGAGAATATTATATTAATGATGCTGGTAATCAGATGTATAATTTAGGTGTATCTATTAAAGAAAGATATAAGGAAAGATGTGGAGTAGAATTTGCTATTCCAGAGAATGGTTATCATGGTAAAGAAATTATTGTAATAGCGGAATCTTTATATGATGAATATGGTGATAGTAAATTAGATGAAGATATTGAATTCTTTAGACAAAAAGGTCTTGATATTTTACTTGATGGTATTAAGAAGGATTTAGATAAGTTTAGAGTTAATTTTGATGTGTTTACTAGTGAACAGTCTTTATATGATCGTGGATTTGTTGAAAATACTTTGAATAAACTTAAAAATAGTGGTAAATGTTATATTGATGAAGGGGCTTTATGGCTTAAGACTACTGATTTATATGATGAGAAAGATAGGGTATTAGTTAAGAGTGATGGTAATTATACTTATCTTCTTCCTGATATTGCATATCATAGTGATAAATTTAATAGGGGTTATGATAGACTTATTGATGTATTAGGTTCAGATCACCATGGTTATATTCATAGACTTAGATCTTCACTTGAATTTGTTGGATATGATTCATCTAAGATTGATATTAGAATTCTTCAGATGGTTAGACTTCTTAGAAATGGTGAAGAGGTTAAACTTAGTAAAAGAACAGGTAAAACTATTACTCTTAATGAGTTAATTGAAGATGTTGGTGTTAATGCTGCTAGATACTTCTTTGCTTCTAAGAGTTTAGATACACAAATGGATTTTGATCTTGACTTAGCAGTTAAAAATAGTAATGAAAATCCAATTTACTATATTGAGTATGCTAATGCTAGAATTAGTTCTATTCTTAGAGGAAAAGAAATTCCAAAAGATATTAAATTTAGTACTATAGAGAGTGATAGTGCATATACTATTTTGAATAAATTATTAGAATTTGAAGATGTTATTATTAGTGCAGCTTCAAAAGGATTACCACATTTGGTTGCTAATTATTTATTTGAACTTGCTGGATTATTCCATAGTTATTATTCAGTAGAGAAGATTGTTACTGATGATGAAATATATACTAAGGAGAGAATAGCTCTTATTAATGCAGTTAAAGTTGTTATTAACAATGCTGCATATATGTTAGGGTTAATTCTTAGAGAGGAAATGTAGGAGGAAATATTATGCTTAGTAAAATGAGTAAAGAAAATCTTGAAATGTTATCTTATGCTAAAATAGCAGAATTATATTTAAAGGAAAATAAAAAGCCAATGAATACTGCTGATTTATTTAAAGAGGTATGTAAATTACTTGAGTTATCTGATGAAGAGTATCAAGAAAGAATTGGTGACTTCTTTGAATCACTTACTACTTCTAAAGAATTTATTTTACTTAATGATGGTAATTGGGATTTAAGAGCTAATCATTCTGTTAAAATTGATATTGATGATATATATGAAGAAGTTGATTCTGAAGAAGAGGATGAAGATGTTATTGATGATGAGAATATGAGTGAAGAAGATAATTATGATGATGATTATACTGATGATAGTGATGCTGATTTAATAGATGATGATTATGCTGATTTAACTATAGTAGATGATGAAGAACTAGAAGATGAGAACTAGTTCTTTTTTCTTGACTTTTAATATTTAGTATATTATAATATTGGTATTATTTGGAGGTTATCATGAATTATTATGAAGAAACATACAATAAATTAGTTAAGGAACTTGCTCTTGATGAATTGGAAACTTTGAAAGAAACTATGATTTATGAATACAATGATTTAGATAGTGAATATGATGCCCTTTTTAACGAGTATAATAGAAAAATGAAAAGTGTTAAGAATAAGAACGATAGGCAAAGACAAAAAGAAACAAATAGACTTTTTAAATCAATATATATGAGTTTATTTTTTTGTTTTATCTTTAGTGTTTTTACCTTTTTTATTGATGTTAATCCTTTGGCTATATTAATTACTATGGAAGTTGGTTTTGTTTCTAGTCTATTGCTTAGTTATAAGAAATATTGTAAAGTGATGGATGTTTTTGAAAAAAAAGAAAAGATATTGAAGAAAGAATATGAAGATAGTTCTGATAAATTATATAGTAAATTAAATTTGATTTCAAAATATATTGATAAGTTAAGTATGGAAATTTCTAGTAAAAAACAAGATCTAGCTTTATCGGTTAATGAATGTGGTAAATTTATGGATTTATCTGAAGATAAGGTTGATTATGTAGAGAATACAAAAGGAAAAGTTAAACCTTATGTTAAAAAGAGAAAATTAAATGATAAATAGATATTGGTTAGTGATATAGGACTAGGTGGTGAGAACTAGTTCTTTTTTTTTATTTATTTCATAGTATTAGATGGAGGCTATATGAAAAGAAAGATTAGAATTGGAATACCTAGAGGATTACTATATTATCGTGATTATATTTTATGGAAGACTTTTTTTGAGGGGATTGGTTGCACACTTATTTTAAGTCCTCCTACTAATAAGGGTATTATTGATAAAGGAGGTAATATATCAATTGATGAGTCTTGTCTTCCTGCTAAGATTTATTTAGGACATGTTAAAGAACTATCTCAAAAATGTGATTATATACTAGTACCTAGAATATGTAATTATGGAAAAGGTAATAGGGTATGTATGAAGTTTAATGGGATATATGATGTTGTGAATAATTTATTTGAAGATAAAATACTTAATTATGATATTGATTATATAAAGGGTAAATTTGAATTATTTGGTTTTATTAAGATGGGAATTAAATTTAATAAGAATATTTTTAAAGTTTTATTTTATTATATTAAGGGTAAAATTAAAAATAGAAAATATTATTTAAGTCTTGTTAATAAACAAGATAAAATTCTTAGATCTAATAAAATGAAGATTCTTATTGTAGCACATCCTTATGTTGTTTATGATGAATATTTATGTGGTAATATTATTCGTTATTTTAAGGATGAAGATATTGATATTTTATATTCTGATAGGCTTAATAGAAAGATTGCTATTTCTTATGCAGAAGATTTTTCTAATACTTTATATTTTCTTTATTCTAAAGAGAATATTGGTAGTTCTTTCTATTACAAAGATTGTGTAGATGGTATTGTCTTTTTATCTTCTTTTCCTTGTGCTTCTGATTCTTTAGTTAATGAACTTGCTATTAGAAAGTTAAAAGATGTACCTGTTATTAATATTATTATTGATGATAGTACCGCTACTAGTGGGTTAATGACTAGACTAGAGAGTTTTGTGGATATTATAAAGGCTAGGCGAGATAATGGATAGGGTTATTTCTTTTCCGCATTTGGGAAATTATTATATTGTTTTTGATTATTTTATTAGAAAGGCTACTAAATGTAAAGTAATTGTACCGCCTGCTACTACTAAAAGAACTATTGAAATTGGTAGTAAGTATGCTCCTTCTTTTGTATGTGTACCTTTTAAATATAATCTTGGTAATTATATTGAGGCATTAGAAAAAGGGGCTAATACTTTAGTTCAAGGTGGTGGTGGATGTAGATATGGATATTATGGAGAACTTGAAGAAAAGATATTAAGAGATTTAGGCTATGACTTTGAGTTTTATAATATGATTAGAGATAATCATATTTCTCTTAAGAAGGGATATAAGTTTTGTAAAAAAATGAATAAAAGGGCTAATCCTATTAGTACTTTTTATTATTTGATTAATAGTTTAGTTATGATTATTTGTATGGATAAGATAGAAAAATATATTAGACTTAATATGGGATTTGAAGTAGTAGATGGTTCTTTTGAAAAGATAGAAAAAGAATATTTGGATAGTTTTAAGGATAATGGGATATTTAAAAATATTTATAACTATTTTAAGTATAGAAGGAAATTTAGAAATATTTTAATTAATAAACCTACTAAACCTCTTAGAGTTGCTATACTTGGAGAATTATATTCTTTAATTGATGCTAATACTACTTATAATAGTGAAAGAAAGATTATGAAAATGGGAGTAGAAGTATATAGAGATACTGATCTTACTTATTTACTTATTACTAAGAAATTTATACTTAATAGAATGATTAGGAAGGGTAAGAAATATATTAAATATCATTTAGGGGCAGATGCTAGTGGTAGTGTTGTTAAAAGTTATTTATATGGATTAGAAGGATTTGATGGTATTTTACATCTTAAGAGTTTTGGATGTACTCCAGAGATATCTGCGATGAGTATTATGCCATTTATTAGTGATGAATATGGTATTCCAATAATTTATATGAGTTTTGATGCTGAAGATAATGAAGTTGGCGTTGATACTAGACTAGAAGCCTTCTATGATATGATCAAAATGAAAAGGAAACAGACTTAGGTTTCTTTTTTTAAGCAAGTTTACACCCCAAATATGATAGTTTATAATTTATAGACTTATAGGCTATAAATTACTAGGAAAGATTATAACTTTCCTAGACAAATGAAAATATTTTAATATAAATATTTATAAAATTATTTGTATCTTAAAAGAAGTGTGATATAATAGATATGAGTAAGAAGGTGTTTATAGTGGGAGAAGTATTATTTCTTTTATTTATAGTTATTTGTATAGGACTTATATATCTAGTACATAAATATTTTGGAAAGTATGAATTTTATTTTTTGGGTGTTATTTATACAGTTATTTCTTTTCTAATGTCTTTTAAATTAATAAATATATTTGGTTTAAATATTAATCCTAGTATTATATTTAGTAGTGGTTTATTAGCTATTTTATATTATTTTATTAAGAGATATGATGTTAAAGAATATAAGAAATTTAGTATGTTAGTATTAATTACTAATGTTGTACTTTATATGTTTCTTTTATCTAATGCTTTTATGATTCCTTCGATATATGATAAAACTTCTTCTTTATATCAAAGTTTGGTTTTAGATAATTTAGTTATGTTTATTACTTATCCAATAGCAATGATTGTTACTTTATATTTAGGTGGTTATTGTTTTAAGACATTAAAAGAAGAAAAAGAAAAGAAAAATATTAAGATTATTGCTACTATTGTAGGACTTATGTTTATTGATACTTTTATCTTTATTTATTTTAGTTATGCTTTTCTTATTAGATTTGATAAGGCTATTATTATTGCTATAGAGAATTATTTTATTAAGAGTATTATTATGATTATATATGTATTTATTATTAATAAAATACTTAGTGTAAAGAAGGTGAAGTAATGAATTATATATTAATTTTATTAGAAGTTATTTTTACTTTCTTTCTAATGTTTATATTTTATAAAGTTGGTAAAAAGAATGGTTTATATTTATATATGGTATTAATGTCTAGTATAGCTAGTATTATTATGTTTAAGACAATAGATTTATTTTCTTTTCAGGTAAATCTTGGTATTCCTATTATTATGGGATTATTTATATGTAATAATATTATTATTCAAAGATTTGGCATTGATGAAGTTAAGAGAATAATGACTACTAGTGGGATAGCATATATAGTAGTGGGAATTATTGTTTCACTATTGTCACTTACTATTAATAGTGATTATGTACTTACTAGTAATGAGGTTTTTAATAGTTTATTTGGTTATGATATAAATAATATTAGAATTTTTATCGGTGGTTTTGTATCAATTATGTTGATGCTTTGGAGTAGTAGTTATGTTTATTACTATATTAGAAGGAGTAAGAATATTCTTTGGTTTAGTAATATTGGTACAATGTTATTTATTCAGATGTTAGAAAGTATTATCTTTGTTATTATTTCTTATATTGGAGAATTTGATTTTACTTTGTTATTTGGAATGATTGTTATTAGATATTTAATTAAAATTATGATTGGTATGATAGGACTTATTCCTGTATATACAATTGTTAAGATGAAAGATAAGTAGGTGTATTATGAGAACAAGAAAACAAGAATTAGTTAGTGATGATTTAAAACCTTTTGTATGTAATATTATGAAAGAATATAGAGAAAAGTATAATTATTCTTTAGAGGATTTGGCTAGGGCGCTTAATTATAAGAAGAATAGGCAGACTTTACATAAGTATGAAACTGGTACTCTGAATATTCCTTATGAGATATTTTTTGATATTGCTAATATTTTTAATATTAACTCTGATGTATTTGATGAGATTCCTATGACTAAGGATGAGAAAGATTTGTTTGAGAAGAAAATGATTCGTAGTTATGTTAATACAATGACTGGTAATAATAATATTACTTCTAGAGGAGAAAAGATTGTTAATAGTTATAGGAATGCCTCCTACGAGCCAGTTAGTAAGATGTGTGATTTATCTATTAAGTTGATGGATGATTCGATGGCTCCAATTTATCTGAAGGGTGATAGGGTATTCTTTAGAAAAAAAGATGGTTATAATAGTGGTGATGATATTGTTATTGCTGTTAAGGGTAATGTTTTATCTGTTAGAAGACTGTATAAAAGTGGTAAGGCTATTATTCTTCAGGCTATGAATCCTAAGTATCAAACTATTGTTGTTAATGTCTTTTCAGAAGATATGATACTTGGTAAAGTAGAGACTTTAAGTAGAGAGATAAAGTAATTTATTTCTTTTTTTATGGCAAAAAAAAGAACTTCTTAAATGAAGTCCTTGACACTTTATTAGTTTAGTGCGTCTTTTAATTTGTTTCCAGCTTTGAATCCAGGAACTGTTCTAGCAGCGATTTTTACTGCTTCCCCAGTTTGAGGGTTTCTTCCAGTTCTAGCTTCTCTTTTTTTAGCAGTGAAAGTTCCGAAACCTACTAATGTTACTTTTCCAGTTTCTTTTAAACCGTTTGTAACTCCTTCCATCATAGCTTCTAATGCTCTACCAGCATCAGCTTTTGTTAAATCTGCTTTTTCAGCAATGAAATCTACTAATTCTGCTTTTGTCATTTTTATTACCTCCATTATTTTTTCTAAGCAATATATGTTATGCTTACTACATAAAGATACCATAATATCTCAATAAAATCAAGTATTTTAAGGAAATTATAGTAATTATTTTACGAAAATTAACTACTTGTATAACTTTTTACTCATTGTTAATAATATTATTGTAAGTTTTCTTTATTTGTGGTATAATAAGGCTGTTTTTTGAGGGGAGATGTTAGTATGAAGGATAAAACGAGAAAGGATATTATTATAATTATTAGTTATATTGCTCTTGTTATATTTGCTTTGGTTAATTTTAGTAAAATTTTTGTTTTTTTAGGAAAGGTTATTAGTATATTTTCACCATTCTTACTTGGTATTATTCTTGCGTTTGTACTTAATGTTTTGAATAATTTTATTGAAAAGAAGATTTTTGGTAAGATTAAACCTAGTAAGATTTGGAATAAGATTAAAAGACCACTATGTATTACACTTAGTTTGATATTGGTATTTTTAACAATATTCTTTGTTATGAATTTACTTATTCCACAACTTAAGAATTCGGCTTCTTTATTTACTGATACACTTCCTGCTTATAAAGAAGATATTATTGGTATTTTGAATAAGTTTGATGTTGATGAGTCTACTGTTAACAAGGTTGGTGAATACTTAGATAATTTTGGTAAAGTTATTACTGATTATATTAAGGGTAATTCTAAGGATGTTATTACTGTTACTACTGAGGTTGCTACTTCGGTTGTTAATATTATTAGTAAAGGTATTATTACTTTGGTATTTGCTATTTATATGATTGCTCAAAAAGAGACTCTTAGTAGACAGATTAATAAAGTTATGAAGGCTTATTTAAAACCTAAAACTATTAATAAGATTAATACAGTTGGTACTCTTGCTAATAAAACTTTTTCTAACTTTGTCACTGGACAATGTTTAGAGGCTTTAATTTTTGGTAGTTTGGTATTTGTTGGTATGCTTATATTTAGATTTCCATATGCTTCTACTATTGGAGTGTTACTTGGTTTTACGGCTTTGATACCTATCTTTGGGGCTTTTATTGGTACGGCGATTGGATTTATTCTTATTATGATGGTTAGTCCTGTTAAAGCTATCCTATTCGTGGTATTTATTATTGTTCTTCAACAAATTGAAGGTAACTTGATATATCCTAGAGTTGTTGGTAAGAGTATCGGACTTCCTGGTATGTGGGTTCTTCTATCGGTTACTGTTGGTGGTAGTATTGGTGGAATACTTGGTATGCTTATTGCTACACCATTATGTTCTTTATTATATGCTTTATTTACTAAGATGGTAAATGATAGACTTAAGAGTAATAAGATTGTTACTAAAGTAAAAGAAAAGGCTTAACTTGATTGTTAAGTCTTTTTATAATACTATGGCTATCATATTTGATGAACCTTTATTGATTATTTTAGTTAGTGTTTGACATAGTTTATATCTTACATTGTCTGGCATCATTGATAGTTTGGCTTGAATTCCTTCTTGAACTATAACATCTAGACTACGACCAAATATTTCGCTTTTCCAAATATCTGTTCCTTCTTTATTTTCGGTTAGATAGTTTATTAGTTCTTTACTTTGTAATTCACTTCCTATTATTGGCTCAAAGGTGCTTTCGACATCTACTTTTATCATATGAATTGATGATGCTTTGGCTTTTAATTTAATTCCATAACGAGAACCTTGTTTAATTATTTCTGGTTTATCCAGTTTCATATCATCTAGAGTAGGAGAAGCGATTCCGTAACCTGTTTGTTTTACCATTTTTAGGGCTGATTTTATTTGATTATATTCACGTCTAGCAATATTTAATTCTTGGAATAGTGATAACAATTCAGCTTTAGATGATACTGAAATACCCATGATGTCATTTAATGTTTTGCTATATAGTCCTTGTGGTGCTTCTAAATTTATGGTTACCTCTCCTGTTGAAGGATCAACTTCGGATATATATGATTTAGCTATATATTCTGATTCGGTAAAGTTGTTATTTATTTTATCTATATCTTTTAATTTGTTTACTTCGGTTATGGCTTCTTTTATTTTGGATATATATTCTTTTTTTAAATAGTGGTCAGGGGCTAATATGGCTATCCATTCGGGCATATTTACTTTTATTTGTTCTATTGGAAATTCATATAGGGCTTCTTTTAGAATATTATACATATCTCTTTCTTGCATTGCTTCAATACTTATTGGCATTACTGGAACATTATATTCTTCTTTTAGCTTGCCTGCTAGTGCTTCGGTATCTGGTAACATTGGATGAACACTATTTAATAATACTATATAAGGTTTACCAACAGTATTTAATTCTTCAATTACTGTTTTTTCAGCTTCAACATATTCACTTCTTGGAATGTCTCCGATGGAACCATCAGTTGTTACTACTATTCCGATGGTGGAGTGTTCTTTTATTACTTTTTCTGTTCCTATTTCAGCGGCTTCAGTAAAAGGAATTGGTTCACTATACCATGGGGTCATTACTAAACGGGGTCCGTTTTCGTCTTCATATCCTTTAGCGGCTTTTACTACATAGCCTACACAGTCAATCATTCTTATATTAGCACTAAAGTCTTCTACTTTTATTTTGGCAGCAGTAGCGGGAACGAATTTTGGCTCTGTTGTCATTATTGTTTTACCCGCAGCAGCTTGTGGTAATTCGTCCAAACATCTTTTTCTTTCGTATTCATCTTCAATATTAGGTATTACTAAATTTTCCATAAACTTTCTTATGAAAGTTGATTTTCCTGTTCTTACTGCTCCTACTACACCTAGATAGATATCTCCTCCTGTTCTTTTACCAATACTTTTTATAACTTCTATTTTTTCCATTAACATACCTCTTTTCTTTTTATCACTAAACTATATGTTATTTATTTATAAATATGAAAAAAGAAAAGAATTATTTTTTTCTTTTCAATACTTCTTTTAAAAAATAGTTATATAAGTTTTCAGTATTATCTAAATCTTCGGGATGAAATTGAACTCCTAATACGAAGTGATTATCATCTACATATTCGATGCCTTCGATCACATTATCTTTAGATACTGCTGATACTTTAAAGGGATAATTTACTTTAGATAGTGCTTCATTATGTCTTGAATTTACTGTTAGGGTAGGGCCAAATATTTTATAGAGAATGGTATTTGGTTTTATTTTTATGTCATGAGTTTTTTCTTTGTTATTGTGATTTGGTATTTTTATTAATGCTTTATCATTAGTAGTGTTTTGACTATAGAGACCTATTATTTGATGTCCCATGCATATTCCTAGTACTGGGATATTATTATTTATGGCATAATTTAGTATTTGAAAATGATAGTGGTATATATCACTTCCTCCTTGAAAGATAATACCATCACATAGAGATAGGATATTAGTATTTAATAAAGAATTATCATAGTTTAGGATACCTATATAGTTACACTTGTTATGTAAATATTTTAAATTATTTTTAGTTATTATTTGTACTAGAGTATCATTTATTTTATCATCTCTTGCTATAAGACCAATAGTTATATTACTCATTTATCTAAGAATTTATCTAAATTTTTTGGTACATTGTCATTTAAGATAGTATTTATTATTTTTTCTTCTTTTTCTTTAGATACCTCTCTACCTGTCATTTTGGCTAAGTCATTTATTACTTCTTTTAAAGTTGTCTCATCTTTCATATTTCCTTTTTGTAATTTATCCGCTAAGGAAAGTATTGTTTCTTTATTTACATTAGTTTTCTTTTCTACTTTTTTAAAAAAATTATCTGAAAACATAAAAAACCTCCTAGTACATTATATGTTAGGAGATTCTTTTTTGTTAATTAATCGTTTTTATTTTTGTATTCTAATTTTATTGGTGTTCCTTCAAAGTCAAAATTTTCTCTTAATTTGTTTTCTAGATATCTCTCATATGAGAAGTGTATTAATTTATTACTATTTACAAATAAAGTGAATTTTGGAGGAACTGTTCCTGTCTGCTGGGCAAAGGATATTTTTAATCTTTTACCTTTATATGAAGGTGGTGCTTTCATCATTACTGCATCTCTTATTACTTCATTTAAAACACTTGTTTTTATTTCACGATGTGAATTTTCATAGGCTTTATCTATTTCTGGCATGATAGTAAAAATTCTTTTCTTAGTTAATGCTGATACAAATGTTACTTTAGCATAAGATAGGAATTTGAATTCTGCTCTTACGAGTTTAGTAAATGCTGCTATATCATTTTTATCATTTACGGTATCCCATTTATTGACTACTATTACAATTGGTTTTCCTTCTTCAAGAGCATAACTTGCGATATGTTTATCGTGTTCAATTATTCCTTCTTCAGCGTTTATTACTAGAAGGCAGACATCACTTCTTTCAATTGCTTTCATTGACCTTAGTACAGAATATTTTTCTATTCTTTCAAATATTTTACCACTTTTTCTAATACCTGCCGTATCGATAGCAACATATTTCTTTTTATTATAAGTAAATTCGGTATCGATAGCATCTCTTGTAGTTCCCGCTATTGGGGATACAATAACTTTCTCTTCATTTAGTAGAGCATTTACTAAACTACTTTTTCCAACATTTGGCCTTCCTATTAAACAAAATTTTATGCGGTCGTCTGGTTCTTCCTCTTCAATTATTTCGTTAAAGTCTTTAGTAATACTATCTAGTAAATCAGATAATCCTAGAGAATGTTCACCACTTACTGGTAATACTTCTTCAAAGCCAAGTTCATAGTAGTTATAAATATTTTCTTCTCTTTTAACATTATCTAATTTATTTACTACTACTATTACTCTTTTTCCTGATTTCATTAATATATCTCTTATAACATAATCGTTTTGGTTTAATTCTTCTAATCCATCTACGACAAATAGTATTGTTTCTGCTTCTTCAATAGCTATGTTTGCTTGAATTATTATTTCATCATTAAAATCTTCTTCAGATACATCTATTCCGCCAGTATCGATTAAATGAAATTTGTAGTTATTATGAGTTACAGTTCCATAGATTCTATCTCTAGTTACTCCAGGAGTATCTTCAATTATGGAAACTTTTTTTCCGATTAATTTATTAAATATTGTTGATTTACCAACATTAGGTCTTCCGACTATTGCTACTGATGGCACTTTCATGTAAATCACCTCTTCGTTTAGTATTATATCAGAAAATAAAAAAAAATACTATACTTTTATTTTTAGTCCTTCATTTATTATTTTATAAGTGTCATTATATAGTATTTCTGATTTTTCTAAAATATCTAGGTATTTTCTTTTATTTATAGGTTTATTTAATTCTAAGTAAAAATTATTTTGGTAATAATAAATATTATCTTTGTTATTTTTGGTTATATCAAAATAGTCTATTTTATAAAGAAATGGGGTATCAGTATGAATAGTTATTTTTATTTCTAATTCATCTTTAGAAGAAAAGATTTTTTTGATATTCTTTATTTCTATTATTGTTCCATAGTTTATATCTTGATATATTTCTAATATGGCTAGACCATATAGTTTGCTATGTTTGTTTATTTTTTTAATTACTTTTTTAGTTATATTTTGTATTTCAGTATGGTCATAAATATTTATTATTTTACTTGGTAGTTTTATTTGGTAGTTATCTTTATTTATTTGTGATATTATCATATTTCACTTCCATTATAATTTATGAAAAAAGATGAAAAGGGGAACTCTATTATAGATATTTCTCTATTTCATCATATACTTCATTTTTACCTGTTTTTGTTATACTAGAAAATAATATAATATCATTTTCATTATTTAGGTTTAATTCTTTAATAATAACATTTTTGTTTTTTTGATGATTGTTTTTTGACACTTTGTCTACTTTTGTACATACTACTGTTACTGGTATGTTGTAGTATTTTAAATAATTGTACATTAAAACATCATCTTCAGTTGGCTTGTGACGAAAATCTATTAGTAAGAAGACCATTTGAAGATTACTTCTTGATTTTAAATAGTTTTCTATTATTAGACCAAATTTTTTCTTTAGAGAGTTTCTTACTTTAGCAAAACCATATCCTGGGGCATCTACTAGATAGAATTCATCATTTATTTTATAGAAGTTTAATGTTTGAGTTTTCCCAGGCGTAGCAGATGTTCTTGCATAGTTCTTTCTATTGATTATTGAATTAATAAAACTACTTTTACCAACATTACTTCTTCCTACAAGTAGGAATTCTTTTTTTTGATCTGTAGGGTACTGACTTTCACGTACTGCTGATATTATTAATTCGATTGTATTAATTTTCATAATTTTCTCACCGAAATAATTTTATCATAAGATATGAAAAAAAGCAAATTATGGGTTATTTGCTTTTTCTTCATTTGGTAAGATATCTTTAAGATTATCATCTTTTTGATCATTATTTTCTTCATTGTTATCATTGTTATTTTCTTTATTGTTATTACTAGTGTTATCATTATTATCTTTGCTTTTATCATCATCTGGTAAGATATCATCTAGTGGATCTTTAGTATTATCAGTTACATTATCTTTTGTATCATTATCTTTACTATCTTCTTTTGGCTTTTCAGTATCTTGACTAGGTTCTGTAACTATTACTTTATCGGGATTTTTAATATTTCCTGGCTGGCCATAAGAACTATCTAACTTATCGCCATTTATTACTTTATTTATTAAATTGATAGTTTTATTTAAGCTTTCATTATTTATATTCATAACGTATAATTTTTGGGTTGGATAAGAATATGTATAATCTAATTTTCCTTCTCCTGTTATGACATTTGATGTTACATTCCATCCTCCTAAATTAGTAAGTTCTTTTTTTATTAAGCTAGTTATATCTTTATCAGTTAGATTTGTTTGGAAAGTATTCTTAGTATTTTTAAGAATAGTTGGATAGTTGTAAATTATTTCACTACTAGTGGCTTTTCTAATTATGGCTTCAATTACGGCTTCTTGATTTCTTCCACGATCTATATCACCACTAGGTAATGTTTTTCTTTCTCTGGAAAAAGCTAATGCTTGCTTGCCATTCATATGGTTATATCCTTTATAGAATTTATAGTTATCTATATATGATACGAATGAGTATTCTGAATAAACATCTACTCCTCTAAGGGAGTCTATTATTTTTTCTACTGTTGAGAAGTTTACTCTAATATAATAATTTATGTCAATATTTAGCAAATTTTTAATAGTATCAATTGACATGTTTACACCATAGTTTCCGGCATGTGTAAGTTTATCTTTATAACCTTTTGTACCCGCTAGCTGAACATAACTATCTCTTGGTATTGATGTTAATAGTACTTGTTTAGTTGTGGGGTTTACAGTTAGTAATATATTTACATCACTACGTGATACTGTTTCAATATTACCGTAGGTGTCAATACCACTTATGTAAATAGTAAATGGATCTTTAGTTATATCAACTTCCTTGGTATCACTTTTTACTAAACTTCTTATTTTTATTTTATATATTATTTTATAATTATCTGTTCCAGTTTCTTCTGCTTTTATATTATAGTAACTTTCATCTATCAATAGTGAATCAATATTATTGTTACTTAAATTGCTAAATAGTTTATCATAATCAGTATATTCTTCTTTATTCATAGTTACTTCTTTATCTAGTTTTTCTAGTACTTTATTCATATTCTTTAATTCACTATTTATATAACCAATACTTTTATTACTTAAATCTTTTATTTTGTCATATGGTGAATCTTTATTTACTAATACTAAATATGTGTCTTCATTATAATGTATTTTGGAAAAAGAACTAAAGTAGTTTTTGGTTATACCTAGATAGTATGATAATAATAAGTATATTAGTATTATGAGGATACTTAGTATATAACCTATCTTTTTTTTCTTTTTATTTAGAACTAGAAGTAATATAGTAAATAATATTATTACTACTGATACTATTATGAAATATAGTGTTGGCAATATATTTACTATTTTAAGAAATATTATAAATGTTATTGTTATTATTGAAAGTATAATATTTAATATGTTTCTCTTTTTTTTATTTTCTCTTTTATTTTTTTTCATTTAAAAACCTTCTTTAATTAAAAATAGTTATTTTAATTTATACTTTTTTGCTAATTTTTTAGCTTTGATATTTAATTTTTGTGGATTGCTTTCTGATTTTTGATATAATAGCATCTCATCTTGAACTTCTAAAGCAATTCTATATGCAATTTTACTTTTTTCTGTAATTTGGGAATTTAAAGAATCAATATATTCTTTTACTTGATCACTATAATTTTCTATTAAGTATACTCTTTCATATAACATAGGAAGTATTTCTATATCATTTCCTGTTTTAATTTTTTTTCCAAGATATTTATAAAGCATTAATCCATGAGTAAATTCGTGAATATTTATTAGGATAGTTTTTTCATCTCTAACAAATGGGGCACATATTTGTATTTTTTGTAATTTTTCATTTTTATCTAGTATATAACGACAACCTATGAAATCACGATTTTCTTCCTCTAAAAAGTCAAAAAATACTCCATTATTGCGTAAATACTCTAACGCTTCTGCATCATATAAATTGTGTTCTTTTAAAAAACGTATAAATTTTTTGTAATAATTTTCTTTCATAATTAGACTCCTTTATGTGCTTTATTATAGCATATCAATGATAAAAAGAAAAGGACTAGTTGTCCCTGTCTGTAAAGATTAATACATATCTTAATATTTCTAATAGTGTTGATAGCATTGCTGCTACATATGTGAAAGCAGCTGCTGATAACATACTTTTAGCATTAGGGATTTCTTCATTATCTAATAATTTTAATTTTTTTGTCTCTTTTAAGGCTCTACTAGAAGCATTAAATTCTACTGGTAAAGTGATTAATTGAAATGCTAATAGGGCAAGTAACAAAATTATACCTATTTCCATTAATTTGTATGAGAAGATTGCTCCTATTACAATGGCAAGATAACCAAGTTTTGTACATAAATTAACAGTAGGGACTATTTTACTTCTTATTCGCATTGGCTTATAGTTTTCTTTATCTTGAATAGCGTGACCACATTCATGGGCTGCTACGGCAACTGATGCTATACTTGAACCATGGTAGATATCGGTGGATAATCTAATTACTTTTCTGGTTGGATCGTAATGGTCAGTTAGATTACCTTTTGTTTCAAGTATCATTACATCTTTAAGATTATTTTTATCTAATATTTTTCTAGCAGCATCAAAGCCAGTAATATCTTTATTATTTAATTTCTTTTTAAATCTACTATAGGATGCCGATACTAATATTTGTGATATTATTGTTATGAGTAGTCCTATCCATATTAGTAAATCATAAGTTATTATATTATTATTCATATTTTATTTTCCTCCTTGCTTATAATTATAGAATTTAAATATGGTATAATTATGTGATTTTTAAAATATGTTGAATGGATATCTATTTGGAATATCAAGAGTAAATGTTAATTTTTCTTTGGTAGTTGGATGAGTAAAAGTTATTGATTTAGCAAATAAAGCTATATTTATATTGCTTGGATTATTTCCATACTTGGAGTCTCCTAATAAGGGATGGTTTCTACTAGCAAATTGTAATCTTATTTGATGAGAACGGCCAGTGATTAGATTTATTTCTACTAATGATAAATTATTTTTGGTATTTAGAATTTTATATTCTAAGGCAGAATATTTACCTTTATCTTTAGTGGTTATATAACTGATATTTTTATTATTGTCTTTGATTAGATAATCTTCTAATTTACCTTTTTTTGGCATAGTACCTTGAATTACTGCTAGATATGTTTTATGAAAGGTATTATTTCTTATTTCTTCACTTAGTCTAGAAGCTGCTTTGGAAGTTTTGGCAAATACCATAATTCCGCCAACCGGTCTATCTAGTCTATGAACTAAACCTATATAGGCATCACCCTTTTTATTTTCTTTTTTAATACGATAATCTTTTAATAGTGATATCATATCTGTATCTTTACTTATATCTTTTTGAACTGGTGTATTAACTGGTTTTTCTACTACTAGAAGATGATTATCTTCATATATTATATTAATTTTTGGTAACTTTTCCATATATTCCACATGGTAATATTAGATTATCTTCAGTTACAGGTAGACAGTTTTCACCAGTTTCTATTTTGCAGTTAGGAAAATTTTGCTTTAAGATATTTTCAAGAGAAATATGACTTATACCAGTTGTGTAGCAGCTGATTAGTAAGAATGAGAAATCATCAGATAAAACTTTTTTTACGTTATCTAATAAATTTGAAAAATCATCTTCAAATTTCCATACTTCTTTATTTGGACCACGACCATAACTTGGTGGATCCATAATTATACCTTCATATTTTCTTCCTCTTCGCTGTTCTCTTTCTAAGAATTTAATAGTATCTTCAGTTATAAATCTTATTTTGTTATTTTCTAAGTGACATAGTTTCATGTTTTCTTTGGCCCATTCATTTATTCCTTTAGAGGCATCAACATGAACTACTTCATCTGCTCCGGCACTTGAGGCTGCCATTGAAGCACAACCTGTGTATGCAAATAGGTTTAATACTTTCATTTCATTATGATTTTCTTTATACTCTTTTACTTTGGTTTGAACGAAGTCCCAATTTGCTGCTTGTTCAGGAAATATACCAGTATGTTTAAAATTAGTTGGAGATACTTTAAATGTTAAATCATTATAATTTACAGTCCAATATTCTGGTAATTTTTTTTTAAATTCCCATGATCCGCCCCCTTCTTTACTTCTGTGATAGTGGCCATCAAAGCTATTCCATTTTTCTTTTTTACTCCATATTATTTGAGGATCTGGTCTTATTAGAATAATATTTTTCCATCTTTCTAATTTTTCTCCGTTTCCTGTTTTCATACATTCATAATCTTTCCATTTATTACTTATATTCATTTTTGCACCTCAAGTTAATTATACCATTATATTTAAAAATAGACTAGAAGTTTTTTACTAGTCTATTTAATAGTTATGTTTGGTATTTCTTTTTTAGGGGTTTCTTCTTTAGGAAAAGATATAGTTAAAATACCATTTTCGTAGTTGGCTTTTATATCGGATTCTTTTTTTTCACCAATATAGAAGCTTCTTTTTACTTCGCCATAAAATCTTTCCCTTCTTACATATACTTCTGTTTTTAGTTCTACTTTTTTAACTGCTTTAATTGTTAAGTAACCATTTTCATAATTTATTAGTATATCTTCTTTTTTTAATCCTGGTAAATCTATTTCCATAATGTATTTATTTACTTCTTCTCTTATATCTGTTTTCATATATTCTCTTTCTTTAAGTAGTGGAGAATCAATAAGAGGAAAGTAATCGTTTAAATAATATTTTGATAGCATATATATCTTCCTTTCTTTTTTATTATGGAATGGGAAAATATTTTTATACTAATTTTCTATTATTAAATTACTATTTCCTAATGGTAAATATAAAAGAGAACCAATTAATATAAAGAATGTTGCAGCAAGTAAGTATTTCTCTCCAGTATTGTTATTTGGATTACTGTTTTGATAATTGCCATAGGCATTTAGAAAGAAATAAATAGCTATTATAACATTTATCCTACGATTATAATAATATAATTTATTGGCTTCTTCGTTGGTTATACTGGGAATATTTAAGATACTTTTCTTTTTTTCTGTTATTATATAAAAGGAAATTAATGATTTAACTATTATTAAAAAGAAAAAGACAATATCTATATTTACTTCTTTTAAAAGATCTTTATTATTATTATTCATATTAAAGTATATAAAAAGAATGACAAAAATATCATTCTTAATCTATGTCTGTATTTATTTTTACATATTCTTCACGCATTACAGACATTATTCTTACAATAAATTCTAAGTCTTTGTCCTGTAAGTATTTACAATTTTCTGTTATGTATTTTATTTTATCAATACCTTGTTCTTCACTATTATTTATGTCTAATAGTGAGTTTAGATCAACATTAAAAATTTGAGCAATACTTTTTAGTATACCAGCATTTGGGTCCGATTTTCCTGTTTCTATTCTAGATAAGAAATTTCTGTTAATTTTTAACATTGTTGCTAATTCTTCTTGTGATATCCCTTTACTTTTTCTTAGATATTTTATTTTTTCACCTAACTTCATTTTTACCTCCAAAAACTAGTTTTATTATAATAAATTATTTTTTATTTGTAATACTATGATAATATTATTACCAAGATTGAAATAATTATTATCTAATTTTGACTATTCTATGTAAAAAATAGATATTTTTGATATAATTATTTTATTTTGAAAACAAATTTATTTATTATAAGATAAAAATTAATAGAGATGAAATAGATAGTTTTGAGAAAGAAGGTTAAAAGTGTTGAGTTATAATACATATGTTACAAATTTAATATAAAAAAAGATACCATTCTG